>Ga0315314_1000482_pt1 | contig 43597 bp, 82 predicted proteins | sample TDP9_MG_FD_203631 | JGI IMG/M metagenome (GOLD analysis project Ga0315314, IMG submission 203631) | Freshwater sediment microbial communities from Lake Towuti, South Sulawesi, Indonesia - TDP9 | ecosystem: Environmental > Aquatic > Freshwater > Lake > Sediment | place: Indonesia: South Sulawesi... | reverse complement strand
CCAGAAGTGACAATACAAAAGTCTCCAAAGTTGAACAAAAATGAGTGAAAATCTAGACAGATTCTTACCCCCTTTCCAAACAAAACCCAAACAAGACGAAAAAATCATCATGCAAGACAAATGTGCCAAATGCGGAAAACCCATAGCCTTAACAGAACCAAAATACACCCTCAAAATCAAAGGAAAAGAAGGCAAATACCACCAAGCTTGTGCTAAACAGATCTTACGCCCACACGAAAACATGGAGGAGAACCTATGAAATGTCCTAAATGCGGCACCGAAATGGAAGTTAAATCTGCTCAAATCCCTTCAGATAATACAGATTGGGAAGGAGAAAAATACGTTGAATGTCCCCATTGCGGCTACTGTGATTTAGTTCCACTCGATGGAAATTATAAGTATTTTGAAGAGGAAGAGTAATTTTATGATTATTAAGGGTGATGTTCTTCTTAAATGTCCAAAAACAGGCGAAGAAGTTAGACTTTATCAAGACTGCATGAAAGCAGGCGACCCCAAAAACAAATGCGAACACTTTAAACACTTCGGAATTGAAGGACACAAAATAATGATAGCCTGCTCCTGCGACAAATGGGAAGAGGCTGAATGAACATGTTATACATATATGTTATACATACATGCTTAGCATATCCATCTCAAGGTGAAGGGCAAAAATGAAGAAGTGTCCTTTTTGTCCATGTTATTTTGAAACAGACAGCGACTATAATAAGCACATGGAAGCCTTCGGCTGGAAAAAAGAAGAGCATCTGCGTAAATTCTATGAAGTGCATAGGAGAATGGAATGGTGGTCTAATATTGGCTAAGGTTTACTGTGCGGATTGCGGTTTCGACATAACTAACGAGGAACACTTTACTTGTACTCTATGTGGCGAAAAAGTATGCCTAAAATGCCAGAAAAAACATGTTGCCAATTGCATGATGGACAAGTGGCATGGCGAATACTTGCCAGGAGAAAAGAAAAGTGACTGAATACTATTTTGACATTGAAACAACTGGGTTTTGTCCAAACTTCGATAGGGTCCTCACTATTCAGTATCAGGAGTTAGACCGTGAAACAGCCAAACCAGTAGGCGACTTAATTATCTTGAAAGAGTGGCAAACCTCTGAAAAAAAGATAATTGAAGAATTTTTAGGCTTTTCGAAGCTTCACTGCTCGGAAAACCACGCTTTCCACTTTATTCCTGTTGGTGACAACTTAACGTTTGACCTTCTTTTTCTTCAGCAGCGGGTGAAACGCCTTTTAAACTTTCAAATCCCTACATGGTGGCTACTCCATCAGAAACCAAAAATCGACATAAGAAGCATCCTAGTTCTAACCAATTATGGACAATTCCTCGCTAGCGGACTAGACCAAGTAGTTTACAACCGGCAAAGCCAAAGCGTTAAAGTTCCCGAATGGTACAAAAACAGACAATACAACGAAATTACAGAATACATAAAGCAAGAAGCAAAAGACTTTATACAATTCTATCAAATACTACGCCAAAAACTTCCAGCTCTTATAACAAAAGAGGCTAAACAATGACGTTTCTTAGGCGTGGGAGTGGCAAAGTGACAAAGGCCGAAACTCGCCTGCGAAAAGCCCTGAGAACACACCATATACCTTTTAAACCTCAAGAAACAGTCAACTGCAAAAATGGAAGAGAGTACACCGTAGATTTGCTAGTGAAAAAATGGCTAGTCATAGAAGTAGATGGTTCAATCCACGACACACCTGAACAGCAACTCCAAGACCGACAAAGAGACAAGGACTTAACTGAAAGTGGCTACTTCGTTCTCAGAATCCGCAATGTAGAAGTCTGGGAAAACTTAAAAAACGTGATCGAAAAGATAAAGAGAACATTGGACGAAAAGTATGGTTGACGTAGAAGCTCTCCTAGTTCAAATACTTATCCTCGCCGTCTTCGGCGTAATCTACGCTTGGATAGGCGGCAAAGTCGGTTTCAAATCAGGCATCAAAGCAGCAAAAAAAGAAATCTTCGCACTTTTTGAAATAAACCCAAACGAATGGAAACATCTTTCACCAACTGAAAGGCGCGCTAAACTAATCAACATTGCCAGCAGCCTAATCCGAGACACGCTCAAACAAGCAACGCCAAACCCAGAAACAGACACAGAAGAAACCGAAGAAGATACGGAGCCTCTACTACCTGAACCAGAGAAGTATTCTTAACTCTAATTTACCTTCTCTCATTCGCCCTTCCTTTTGGGATATAGTTCTTTTTTGTATTGGTCTGTTTGTCTGAGAAATTTTTTACATTTTTCTCTTTTTCTTCTGATGCGTAAGAGATGCACGTCTAGAGTGGCTACTGTGATGCCTAGTTGCACAGCGGCTAAACGTTTTTCTTTACCGCTTAGGTTTACTAGGATCGCTTCTTCTGTTGGAGTTAAGTCGCACATTTACGAGTCTCCTTAATGCTTTAATATTAGATTTATGTGATGATAAGGTATATTAATTTTTTACGCTTAAGAAGACTCACATATTTTGATGTTAGAAAAGAGTATGGGTAACATAAAGAAACTCAGGTAGACTTGTAATGGGATTAGGTGGGGGAATTACCTTCCCTTATAGTCTTTGTGGGTGGCCATTCTTCGTCTGAGAGTAGCCAACGGGTTGCACAAATGTGGCATAGTCCTTCTTTTGTTCCATCTGGATGTTGGAGTTCCAAGACGATGGGAGCTTTGTGTGGTTTTCTTAAATATCCTGCACAACGTTCCGGTTCTATTCCTCTTCGCTTTCCTCTTCCCATTCTTCTTCGCCTTCTTCTCCCTCTTCTTCGTGCATGAGCTTCACCTCCTTTACAAGTTTTACCATTTCTAGTAAAATTTGTATTTTAAGGTTGCGGGGGTCGGATTTGAACCGACGATCTCCAGGTGCCTCAAGGTTTAGAGGGCGCTTATGCGGTTAGCCCTCACAGGGGATGATTCAGGCGTGGTCAGCGCCTCCCGCAATCCCGCCTTTATGGGCCTAGCGAGCTGTCCTGGCTGCTCTACCCCGCATTTTTTTAAGCTAACACCACTTTTCCTTCGTATAGGTCCATTAACTCTATAAGCATGTCTTCAAACTTTTTGCTTTTGCTTGCTGCTAAAGTCTTAAATCGCACTTTAGTTTTTGCGCTTTCGCAGTCTATCCTTATGGTGGCAGCGTAGCGTTTTCTCACGTTTTGCACCATTCTCCTATTTCTCTCGGTTTACCTTAAAAATGTAATGCTTCTATTATTTGAGGTGGAGGAAAAATAGAGTGCCAGGCTTAAGATTTGAAACGACACCTGACGAAGCCGCAAGAATTGAGAAAGCGGTAATTGCCAGACTTCTTAGTTATGCGCGTGAAAAAGGCATTAAAGACCCGATAGTTAGAGACTTGCTTCCAAACGAAGACTTGAAAGGCGCTGGCGAAGTTGGTAGTGGCCACTTGTGGCAGCAAGCACTTTCCGCACTGCAATATCACACGGTCTATAGTGGCGAAAACCCCGACGACAGAGCATTCGCAATTTTCAAGATTGCCAACACTAAGGCTGTTCCGCTGACCGTAGGCATCAAATTTTATGACGGAATCGGAAGAACTGCTCTCAAAGACATTTGGCAATGCGAACACGCGTGGCTTAACCCCGACAAAGAAGCCCACTGCGACCCTGAAAACATAATGTTCTTCGGTGTGTCAACAGGCTATAACATTGACATCATGGCAGGCGCCACAAGCGGAATGGACAACCTCATTCTAGGCGGAAAAGTCGTAGAACCGAAAGGCAAGACAATAACGCCGAAACCCTAGCCCTGAAGCTAGGAGAGTGCAAACGCAATGACAACCGAAACAATTTGGGGAAGTCTACCACCCGCAAAAGGCTTAGGCGAAAAGAAGATTCTAGTCAAAACCCTTGAAGATACAGACCTTGCCGCAGTAACTTACCCGACAGGCGGAATAGTAGTCACCATAAGCGAACTTGAAAAAGTCGATTTTGCCCTACTCGAAGCCATGTCTAGCGTAGCGCTTGGATCCGGGATTGGCGTCATCGCCAAAGCAGTATCTTACAGCGGAAACAAATTCTGCATGAAACTTCTAAGAAACACATCAACCAACAACGTATGCAGCAACCTCTTAGTCTTCGACGACTCGCAACTATCGGGACAAGCGCTTTCAGGCGTAATATACGTTCGCGCATTCATCGTCGGAGAAGCAAAGAAAGTAGTCGACTAAAAAATAAAAGCCTCCAGATCGAACGAAGTGAGGAAAAATGCCAGACGCATTTCCAACAGAATTTATTCCCGTAGTCCGCAAAGGCGAAAACCTAGAACTTGTCAAATCTGACACAGGCGAAGTAGTCGGCTACTACAGCGTCAACTACATTGAGCAGCTTCCTGAAGAAATTCATAACTTCGGCTCCATTGCCACTGAAAGTAGTGCGGGGGACCAAGAAGTCACCGACCTATACATGAAAGATGGCCAGCTTGCCCAATACCGCGTAATCCCCCTAGACGACGAAGAAGTCACCATCAGCCAGCCTAAAGCCAAAAAACGCTTTGCCACAAAAAGCTACATCCACAAAATCACCGCACGCACAAACCAGATCGCGCCACAGTTAACTCAGCTCTTCGTTTTTGAAGACGAAAAAATCTTTTTCACCGTCAAAAACCCAACTAAATACACGCGTCCAATGCACCGCATACTCTATTACGGATGGCGTTTCTGCCTAACAAAACTGCCAGCAGCCCCACCAGTCTACACAACAATCCCTGTGGAAGGTGCATAACATGGCAACACCAATCTCTAAAACAATACCCGGCACACGCACATTCGCACCAGGAATCGAAGTAGGCGAACGAGGAACAATCACAAACAACAACAGCGCCCACCTCATCTACCAAATCACCGAAGGCAGAAAACTCAAACTCGCCAACCTCATAGTCACAAACTTCAGCGCAAACGCAACCGTAGCCCTATACGACTCAAGCTCAACCCTCTCAAACCGCATCATCGAACTAATCATAGGCGCAGAAAAAACCGAGATCCTCGGACCCGAAGACCTAATAGGCGCTAAAGAAGCAATCAGCGGAGTAGTTGTAGCCTCAAGCGTAAGCGGAGTAATAGTCCACGTCGGCGGATACGAGTACTAAAGGTGACGAGCAATGCCAAAGCGGCTAGGTAAAGTAGTTTCGAGAGGCGCAGACGTAGGCGACAGCGTAATAGTTTCAGCAAAGATTGCAGACGCCACTATAGTGTCAGGAGACATCGCTGCCAGCGTGATTGGAGTTACCCATCTAAAAGGATACAATACAAGTGGAACCATAGCCACCACCACGGGCGCAGTGATCTCCCACAACTTAGGCGTAGTGCCAGCAGCCGTAATTCTTACACAAATCTCCAGCGCAAAAATAGGTCACCTCTTTATATCGTCAACCAACGCAAGCCAAGCAGTAATCGGAACAGACGTAAGTGGGATTCTATACGGAGCCGTAATTATAGGCTAACCCCCCCCTTTTTTATCATTAATTTTAAATATTCAAACTGTACTGAATACACACCATGCCTCGCACAACAATATCACTTAATAGAGAGACCATGCAACGCATGGTTCATACTCGTGGAATCATGGAGTATAAAGATGGTAAGAGAAGAAGTCTATCCGACGTAATAAACGAGTTAATAGACTACTACGAGGAGGGACAAAAAATTGGCTTGGGAGCAAAGACCGATTGACGTGGTTGTTGGAATACCACATCAAGGCACAGCCTCAATGGAGTGGGCCGTGTCTTTCGCGCAACTTTATACTCACTTGGCACAGACTCGCAAATTCTATCTAACCTATAATCGAGGATCACCCATAGACGTTGCACGCAATAAGATAGTTGAGGACACATTAAAACTTGGTGCAGAATGGCTCTTTTTTCTCGATAGCGATGTTATTGTCCCGGCAAATATTATAGATGTGCTCATTAGCAGAAACTTGCCTGTTATAAGCGCCCTCTATGTACGTCGCCACAAAAACATTTATCCTGGAATGTGGAAACTAGTGCAAGTAAAAGAGTGTCCTGAATGCAAACAAGCAGTAACGGCACACGGCAAATATGCTCCAATCATAAACTATCCGAGGGGAGCTCTAATCGAAGCAGATGTGGTTGGGATGGGCTGTATCCTCATCAACCGCAAAGTCTTAGAGGCAGTACACAAGCCACCCCGAAACCCCCTGTTCGTTTGGACAATGGGACGAATTGAACCTGAAAGCGCAGGCGTCTCCGAAGATTTCTATGGATGTGAAAGGATTCGAGACGCTGGCTTTCACATAGTAGTTGACACAAGTATAATCTGTCCCCACTATGGCGAAGCCAAATTCGTGCCAAAAGAACTAATGAACTTAGACGAAGTAAAACACGGAGGCATAACCTTTCCGGAGGTATAAACTTTGAGAGTTGCAGAGTTTAAACATGATACTGATGGCGTTCATGTTAAAGCGCATCTTACATACGACGAACTCATAAAGATTAAAGAAATAAAATTTGACAAGGCTGGCCTAGACGTTGAGCTCGTCATACCCGAACAAGAGTTTAAACAGATCATCGACGAAGCTAAAAAATGGTTTATGAGCGAAGTAGGTAAGAAAATTAAAAGTCTCATAGGTCTGAAGTAGATTGAAAGTTCTTTTAATTTCAACCACTGTCTTTCCAGTTCCCCCGGTCCGCTACGGCGGAATCGAAGGATTATTACTTGATTACGCTGAGGAGCTCGCTAATTTAGGTGTTGAAGTATCCGTGGCTGCACCTAAAGGCTCTGTACTTCCCAAAAATGTGGAGTTAATCGAAACTGTCGATTTAGCTGTTCATCGTGGATTTACTGAGCCTGAAACAGTTGCCTACTACAACTATGTTCATCGCGTGAAAAACTTTGATGTGGTTCACGATTTTAGTCATAGTCATTATGCGCCCATCCGAGATCCTACGCTTAAATGTGTTAATATGTGTTGGTTTGACCCTTTATGGGCGCTGACAGAAGGTAAAACCTTTCCAATGCCAAACTACAACATTATAGCTTTAAGCGAAGACCAAGCCGCAAACTATCTAATGGCCTATAAGCACCGTGCCATTTATCAGCCTTCTATATGCGTAAACCCTGAAAAATACAAGTATGGTCCGAACCGGAATGAGCGTTTTTTATTTGTTGGAAAAATGAGTTGGCATAAAGGCGCCTTAGAAGCAATCAAATTCTGTAGAGAGCTAAACGTTCCTTTAGATGTCGTTGGTGCCAAAGGCCTACCAAACGAGCCTGACACCTACCAAAATCAAATCATATGGAACTGTGATGGAAAACAGATCGTTTGGTATGGCAACTGCTCTGACGAAGTGAAAATAGAGCTGATGCAACACGCGAAAGCTCTCCTATATCCTGTGCAGTATCCAGAAGCCCACAGCATGAAATCAGTTGAAGCAATGATGTGTGGCTGCCCAGTAATTACACTAGACAAAGGTGCCATGCGAGAAGTGGTAGACAACGGAATAACCGGATACGTCGCCAAAGATGACCAAGAATTCAAAGAAGCCATGAAAAAAATAGACCAACTAAACCCAAGACTAGTCCACGAAAAAGCCTTAGAACGGTATGCTCGTAGTAAAATCGTTAAAGAATGGCTTCCTTTGTATGAAGCCGTTTCCAAGGGTGTGAGATGGTGAAAATTTTAGTTACAGGAAGCTCTGGCCATATCGGCTCTGCTCTAGTTCCGAAGCTTTTTCAAGAGTTAGGCTGCTGGGTTATTGGTTTTGAGCGTTACAACTCTCACCGTTATGGGCTACCCTCAACCTTTGACACGGTTTATGGTGACATTACCGATTTCAGCGCAGTGCACAGGGTTATCCGTAAAGAAAAGCCGGAAGTAATTATTCATTTGGCTGCTTTAGCTACGCAAGACCAGTATGCCTATGATAATTGGGAGGAAATGATGCGCGTAAACTTGATGGGGACTATTAATCTCGTTGAGGCTTGCTTCAGAGAAAACATACAACTAAAACGCTTCTTACATGCCTCGAGTTGCGAAGTCTACGGGTCACAATACACGCCATTACGAGAAGACATGGGACTCTACGCACAATCACCTTACAACGTAAGCAAGATAGCTGCTGAACTCTACCTCACCTACGCTTACAAAGTTTACAAGCTTCCCTTAGTTTTACTGCGTCCCTTTCAAACTTATGGTTTTGGCAAACGTCGCACAGTAATTGAATCAGCCATAAACCAGATGTTGACAAGTGATGAAGTATGCTTAGGCGATCCAACAGCGATACGTGACTGGATGCACATTACTGACCACGTAAACGCCTACCTAACATGCCTGGAACACCCCAAAGCCATAGGTGAACCCTTCAACTTCTGCACTGGAGTAGGCACAAGCGTAAGGCAAGTAGTGGAAATGCTACAGGCAATATGCGACTTTAAAGGCGAAATCAAATGGAACACCCAGCCACCGCGCCCAAACGACATACCACACCTCGTAGGCAACCCAACTAAAGCAAACAAACTGTTAAACTGGCAAACAAAAACCCCATTAAAAGAAGGTTTAGAAATGGAAGTGGAAAGATGGCGAAAAGAGTTGTCTTAATTCAACCTCCAAACCCTCTGCTTGCCTCGCCAGAAATGTATTTTCCACTATCACTCCTCTATCTAGGCGCTGTTTTAGAAGAACATAAGCATCAAGTTTCAATTATTGACTTACGCGGATGGCTAGGAATATCCGAACACATGACCTTTCCGAAAGCTGACTTTTACGGCATAACAGCCACCACAGGCGAAATCGAATACGCAAAAAAGCTGTCAAAGATACTTAAAAGACGATATCCATGTGTAACGATTGTTGGCGGAGCACATGCTTCACTAATGCCAACCGACTGCGTAAAAGACTTTGACTATGTAGTAGTTGGCGAAGGCGAAAAAGCAATAGTTGACATAGTTGAAAAAGAATATACGCCAATCCAACCGGGAATAGTCCAAGGAACAATAGTAGAAGACCTAGATTCACTTCCGTTTCCTGCACGGCACTTACTAGACGAATCACTTATTTTCTCAAACACGCTGTATCCAGGAGAAAAATACGGAAAAGGACCCAATGCCACAACCATAATAAGCAGCCGAGGATGTCCCTACAACTGCGCGTTTTGTGCCAACATTCCTCAGCCAGTTCGCTTCCGCCAACCAGAACCCTTCGTAAGCGAAGTAAAATATCTACAAGACCGCTACGACTGCCACTATTTTAGGTTTGTCGACGACGATTTCACTCTAAACAAGAAAAGGCTACTAGAAATCTGTGAGCTCTTAGAACCATTAAAAGTTCACTATAAATGTCATACTCGTAGTAACCTTTTGGACGCTGAGATGTGTGAAGCCCTGAAGAAAAGTGGATGCGAAGAAATGGGTTTAGGCGTGGAAACAGCCGACGACAAAGTTCTCCAATTAATAAATAAGCGTGAAACCGTTGAAGACCACAGAAAAGCCGTTCGATTAATCAAAGAATTTAAAATAAGAGCAAAAGTCTACTGGATGGTGGGGCTACCTGGCGAAACATGGGAAACAATACAGCTAAACAAACAATTCATGGCAGCAGTTATACCTGATAAATGGACTCTTTCAACATTTATGCCTTATCCTGGTTGTGACATTTGGAATAACTCAGACAAATACGGAGTTAAAATCATAAACCGAAACTTCTCTGACTACTGGAATTTTCCCAAAAAAATAGTAATAGAAACAGATGTGGCATCAAACAAAGAACTGTACGAACACCGTTACCATTTTTACAACTACTTAAAATCGGAGGCATGGAAAGTACGATAGATCTTCACGCTGATTGGTACGAAGCCGACTATTTCGAACGCAAATATGGCGGATATCCAGACTCTGGACGATACCGCGTTAGAGCTGAGAAAATAATTAGCCTCACACAAACTACGAGCATTACTGTGCTTGATGTCGGATGTGCCTACGGCTACACAGTTAGAGAGCTGCGAAAAATCGGTGTCGAAGCAGTAGGGCTAGACCCAAGTCGCTATGCCGGCCAAAAAGCTAAAACTATTTGCGGTTGGTACGTGCGAGCAAGCGCAACCCATCTTCCATTTAAAGACAAATGCTTCGACGTCTGCTACTCAGAAGGCACATTAGAGCACATTCCAGAACCTCTTGTAGACCAAGTTTTAAAAGAACTTGAGAGAGTAAGTAAGCTAAGAATTTTAGCTATATCATGGGTAGATGATCCACCCTTTCATCTTTGTTGCCGGCCCTCTAACTGGTGGTTCGAAAGAACCCCCCCAAACAGTTACCTACTCTCCACAGGTGGAGGAAGCGAAGAGGGCGGCTATTGGGCGTTTAAATCTGAGGAGTGTAAAAAATGAAACACATTCCATTAGTAGACCCACAAATCGGAGAAGACGAAATCAAAGCAGTCACAGAAGTTTTACGAAGCAAATGGCTTCTCCAAGGACCCAAAGTAGCAGAGTTTGAACAAAAACTAGCCCAGCAGCTAGACGTGGAACACGTAATCTGCGTAAGCTCATGCACAGCCGCTTTACACTTAAGCCTAATCTGGATACGCCTTCAACACAAATCGTGGCCACTAAACGAAGTAATTGTTCCAGACTTCACTTTCCCAGCCACTGCAAACGTTGTTCGCCATGCAGGAATGCAGCCAGTCTTCGTAGACGTAGACCCCTACACGTTTACAATAGACCCTGAAAAAATAAACGAAGCCATAACAGAACACACACGCGCCATAATTCCAGTTCATCTCTTTGGAGAGGCTGCCAACATGCTTCCAATCATGGAAATTGCCGAAGACAAAAAACTACACATTGTTGAGGACTGTGCAGGCGCCTTATTCACAGAATACGAACATGAATGTGTCGGAAGATTCGGCTTAACTGGTTGCTTCAGCTTTACACCGACGAAACTAATCACAACAGGAGAAGGCGGTGCCATCGTCACACACGACGACAAACTCGCAGAATGGCTAAAGCTAATGCGAAGCTACGGAAGAAAAGACGTCACATCCATACATGACCTCAGCTTCCCCGAAATAGGCTTAAACTACCGCATGACCGACATACAAGCAGCACTAGGTATAGAACAACTAAAACATGCTAGTGAATTCATAAAAAAGAGAAACGAACTTGCCAGCATTTACAACGACAACCTTCCAGTTTGTATAATTCCCCAACCACTCGCACCTTACGCAACAATGCACACCTACACAACATACGCAGTTTGTCTTGACTACCCTTGTCCACCCAAACGTCAGATAATAGATGGACTCAAAGAACGTGGCGTACAAGCTCACTACTCAAGCATAGCTCTGCACTTAGAACCTGCCCTATACCAATATGGTTTACATAGAATATTCCCAACAGCAGAAATGCTCTCACAAAAAACCATCGCTTTACCAATCTACCCAAGCATGACAAAAGAAGACATACTCTATATCTGCAACAGCATAACGGAGATGCTATAAAAATGAGATTTTGTCCCAAATGTGACTATGAAGACCCTGTATGTTGGCATAGCTATCGCTGGATCACAGATATGGATATTACACGCTTCGAAGACTTTCAAAAAGAATATCCACAATGGAAAGACCTCGAGATCGGACAAATAATCTCAGACCAACACAACTATTACCGACGCACAGGCAAACGAAACCACGGCTGCTTCGTCCTCCGCTGGCCAAAAATCTACGGCATAAACTACTACAAAAGCCGATACTTCGAACGCTTCAAAGCCAAACGAGACTTCCCACACCCACACCAAAAAAGACTATTTGAAAACTAGAGGAAAAGAAATGAACCCTAAAGTCGAGGAAGCAAGAATTCGTAAAGCCTTAAGAGATTGTAGACGTAAGGGGTTTGACATTTTAGAACCAGTTGAATGTATCAAAAAGGCTATTGACGAGTTTGGAGATTCGATATCCGTTTCGTGTAGTTTTGGGTCTTGTTCCGTTGTTGTTTTACATATGGCGCTTCAGCTTAAGCCAGACATTAAAGTTGTTTTCAACAATACAGGTGTTGAGTACCCAGAAACCTATGCTTATAAAGATCTACTTCAAAAGGAATGGGGTCTTAATCTTATCGAGACAAAACCCATCAAGAGTTTCTGGGAATGCGTAAAAGAGCATGGTTTTCCCACCGTTAGGAAAAAGTATGAAGCGTATTCGAGAAAAAGAACTTTTCAAGAAAAATTTGGGAAGCCAGCTTGTTGCTTATTTCTCAAAGATAAGCCTATGCAAGAGGCTTGTCAGCAGTATGGAATAAAAGCCACCTTAAACGGTATGAGAGTCGCCGAGTCTAGGGCCAGAATGTTTGCCGTAGCAAGTTGGGGTCAGTATTACAATGCAAAGAAATATGGAATATGGAAATTTTTGCCTATCGCTTTTTGGACACAGAAACAAGTTCGGGAATACTTCAAAGAACACGGTCTCCCAATGAATGAAGTTTACACGAAACTTGGTTTAGAGCGAAGCGGCTGTCAACCTTGCACGGGCTTTCTAACATGGGAAAGAACATTAGCGAAAACAAACCCGAAAATGTATCACTACATCCAGAAATTACGTGGGGTCTCTTTGCTGGAGGATTTTATAGCCTTGGAAAACGAAGCTGTAGACAAGTGTGGACAAACATTCTTGGAGGAATGGCTCTGATAACTGTTCTAGTTACTGGTGGCGGAGGTCAAGTTGCTCAATCAGTAATTAAATGCTTGAGGCTTGCTAAGGGCTACCGTATCGTAGTCACTGACATAGATCCTTTTCTTGCAGGCGTTTACCGGGGAGACGTAGGCTACCTAATCTCTAAAGGCTGGGACTCCTACACCAAAGAAATAAACGATATTTGCAGAAAAGAGAAAGTGGACATTATTGTTCCATGTAGTGATGTTGAACTTGACTTTTTAGCAGATAACAGCATCGAATTTAACACGCCAATCTTAATGGCGAATCCTGAAACCGTTAAACTATGCAGAGACAAATGGCTGACAGCAAAGGCGTTACGAGAAAAAGGGTTCAACACCCCTAAAACCTACACGTTTGAAGAGTATGAAGGCTTAGAAAAACCTGAAGGAGACTACATATTAAAGCCCAGATGTGGTTTTGGCACGCAACACTTTTACCATCCTCACGATGCAGAAGAACTCTGCGCGCTTGCCGCTTACATGGAAAGAGAAGGCTATGAACCGATTGTGCAAGAATATTTAGAAGGTCCTGAATACTCAGGTATGGTCTTCATAGCGACTTGTGGCGAAATACTCTCCGTAACCTTGGCTAAGTCGGAGAAACGTTTTGGAATGAGCTACAAGACAATCCACTTAACCGAGCTAGACGATAGGTCTATCCACGAGTTAATGTACCAAATTGCTAAAAAACTAGAGGCGAGAGGTCCATTAAGCATTCAAATGAGAATGCACAATGATAAACCATATATTCAAGAAATGAACGCTCGCTTCACAGGCGCCCAGATCATAAGAGCCGTTCTAGGAGTAAACGGTCCAGACATACTAGTTAAAAACTGGCTTACAGGCGAAAAACAGTATCCTCAAGTCAAGCGTAACATAGTAGCTCTTTGGTATGCCGACTACATGTACGTCACTACAGAAGATGTGAGAAATTTAAACATAAACCGTAAAACAACAAAGAAAGGAGACGCGCTAGAACTGCTATGAAAGTGTCATTAGTTGTTCCAACTTACCGCTACGGTGGTCTCGACGTTTTGTTTGGGGGATTAAAAAACCAGACTATGAAGGACTTCGAAGTTTTGCTGATAGATGACTTGCTTGACGAAAGAAAAGATGAAGTGAAAGAATATGCCGAAAAGCTAGGCATTTCGCTTCGTCACATGAAACCGAAAGAGCAAGAGAAAGGAATTCCAACTGGACTCTGTAACGCCGTGAACACTGGCTTAATCTACGCTGACGGCGACTACATCATGTTCTTGGAAGACCATGTTTGGCTTAACCCAAGCTGTCTACAACGCCACTTAGAACTTCAGCAGCCAGTTGGCCGAGTCACTGTTGGCCCTATGCACTTCTGTAATCATCCACCGCTAAAAGATCTGAAAGGCAAAATCACAGTCTTTGACAAGCTTTACGAGGATAAGCCTGAGACTGTTCGATGTCCCGACTTTCGAATGTTGCCTAATATTGAAGGTGTAAAGGAAGGAGAAACCTATCGTCTCAACTTTTTCTTAGCTAACGCGCCGTACAGTCTCATGCCAAACGCCATGTTTCCACTGCAACTATGCGTTTATCTAAATGGTTTCGATGAGAGGTTTGATATGGGACACGGCTATGGCGACAACAACTTCATCTTTCGCGCTCAACTCCTCAAAACCGAATTCTTAGTAGACCGGGCGAACGAAGCCTTCCATGTGGACCATGAATGGAGTAGGCTAACGTCAACTCCTGGTGCTGAAAGCGAACTTTTCATGCGTATAAGCGCTCGAATTATGCAAGGAATTGAGCCTATACGTGCTCCAAACTGGAAAGACTTGCTTCAGCAGCGAGTAAGACGTATAAATCGTGAATGGTGCGAAAGAGAAGGCGGAATCGAAAAGCCAGTGAAACTATCCACATACCAAGAGCCATGCCAGCAACAACGCATAAAATGGTTGATAGACCGTTGCAAAGACGCAACAAGCATTCTCGAAGCGGGTTGTTCAGGCGGATACGTTCTGCGCAAAGTTGGAAATGAATACACAATTAAATGTGGTTTTGACATCAACGCTAACATTATTGCTGAAAACAAAAACAAATTTACAAACATTCAGTGGGAAGTGGTTGACGCTACTGAGTCTTGGCCCTTCACAGACAATCAGTTTGAAGTGGTGCTTTTAAGCGAGATCTTAGAACACGTTCCTCTTCGTAAAGTTTGGAACGTAATTCAAGAAGCAGCTCGAGTAGCCCAAAAGAAAATATTAATAACCCTTCCAAACGCCACCATGCCCTACTACAACCGTCGAAACGTAGAAGCTCTAAAGCATCAATGGGCTTGCAACTGGGAAAAGCTATGGTGGATAAGCTGCGCCTTCATACCGCATTGGATGCAAACCCTCTACTTCCCCTTCAAATGGCAAGAACTCTTCACACGCCAACACAACTGGAACCGAATCGGGATTCTCCAAGACCAAGATTTCATATACATAGAGGCGATTAAAGAATGAACGCCATTGTCGTTACTTTTCTAATAGTATTTTTATTCACATTATCCTCTTTGGGATCCGTAATCTTTGGATTAGCCGCACTTTTTACACCGACTCCTGAATATTCAATATTGTTTCTCAAATGCTTTATCACCTTAGTGCTAATAGTTATATGGGTAATTAGGCAACCACCAGATAAGGAGAAAATAAAATGAAAGTAGCCATAATATCTTCAACGGCAATAGAGTCTCCACCTTCAACCTATGGAGGCCTCGAGTGGATCTGTTATCTACGTGCTAGAGGACTTGCTGAACTAGGTGAAGACGTGACTTTAATTGCCACGAAAGGCTCCCACGCACCTGAAGGAGTAAACCTACTAGAAACCGTAGATGTTGGAAGAAGCGAAGAAGAAGCCTATAAAATCTACAAAGACAAGCTTAAAGAATTTGACATAATCATCGATGATAGTTGGCAGAAATGGAGCTACATGGCAAAAGCAGAAGACGACAAAATAAAAATTATGGGCGTCACACATAGCCAATGTCCATACACCAGACCTCCGCCAGTCCGATATCCAAATTTTGTAGCCGTGAGCAACGCACACGCACAATACATGAGCAACAAACTCGGGATACTAGTCCGCTTCGTCCACAACGGCGTCGACCTCGACCAATACCCATTCCAAGAAGAGAAAGGAGAACGCTACCTTACCGTAAACCGCATAATGACTGAAAAAGGCATACATGTCTTCGTAGACCTAATGCGTCGGTTAAGAGTGAAAGGCGACATCGTAGGCGAAGACCGCCACTTAATCACTGACTTAACCTATCCCACGCGCATACAAAACGCTTGCGACGGACTACTCTGTCGATACTGGGGGCGAGTCACAAACGAGCAAAAACTCAAACTGTTACAAAATGCCAAAGCGCTCATCTGTCTGCCACAGTGGCCGTACATCGAAGTTTTCGGACTATCAGCTCTAGAAGCTCTCGCTGTTGGCACACCAGTCATAACACTGCGCTCTGGCGGTCTAGCTGAAATCGTAGAAGACGGAATCTCAGGCATTATCTGCGACACAACCGAACAAATGGAAGAAGTAATCAAAGAAGACAAAATGCGGGATCTGAACCCGCAAGACTGTCGGAAACGCGCTGAACAATTCACCTACAAAGCAATGGCTGAAAAATACTTATCTCTCTACACAGATATTTTAAGTGGGAAGGAATGGTAAAATGGGCGATTATTTAAGTGACAGCGTGGAAGTTTCAAAAGCTTCTCCCCAGCGAATTCGAGTCAAGAAAGACTTGGGAGCCTTCGGAAGAGTGGGCTACATCATAAGCGACGACGGTTCAGTAAACGTGCAAGTAAGCGAAGAAGACGGTGGCGCAGATAGTCAGAAGAAAATACCATTAGACGCAGGCGACCAGATCATATTTGAAGCAGAAGATAAATGGAAAATTGGAGAAATACTTCTAACAACAACATCAACCACATCGCTGACCTGCAGATACTTCATAAAACCATAAAACCTAAAAAGTGATTCACTTGGTTAGGCTACTTCCATACTCAACTCAGCGTTTGAGAGATAGTTTCTCTAGGCTTGGACTAAGGCGGCATCCTCTAGCATGCTGGTTCAACTCATGCGATAAGCTAACACAGTGGGATATTAACTCAGCAATTTTGGTGAGCATAGAGCATACTGATAAAAAGGAGGGATCTGGAAGTCTAAAGCTTGTAAATGATAATGTGGCGGCTGAAAACTTATTTTTTCGTCCAACTCCATTCTCTAAATGTGCAGACTTCTTTGGCTTTTGGATTAAAGTAATTAATCCACCTTCAGACTTTGATATGCTTATAAGAAAATACAAAACTGCAACTGGACACTCCGAAGGCTTCCGCCTCTATGTTTCAGACAGCACACTCTATTATAGGCCACATGCTTATGGTGGATATTCAGTATGGGGAACAGCCACAGAAATCACGCCAAACTCTTGGTACTGGTTTGAAATAAGAGACCTCTACCCTAGACACCACTATTATATAAATGGTTCGTTCATCTGGGATTTAACTATGGGAGCATGTGACATAGTAGACTACGACAAAGTTGAGGGCTACCAAGCAAGCGGAAAAACATTAGGCACAATACTTTTAGACTTGTGGCGTTTAGCTGGAATTGAACAGTATCCTCCAACATAGATTAACTTTTAAATTAAGTTTGGGAAGCAGATTTGGTAACCCGGGCTACTCCTAGCGAATTCTTTGGGGTTGAGACGCAGGGCGATAATCGGGCTTTCTACGCTTTTGCGTTAGCTGCCATAGTGTTAGGTATTATTGTTTTGGCTATTGTGTATCGGAGGTGACGGCTTGAGTTTGGAGAAAAGCCGTTTTCCGCAGCCTATTCAGAAGTTGTTGGTGGAAGCGGGGACAACCAAGCCTGTTTACCGTTTAGAAGTGCCGAAAGGATCAGTTGCGTTCATTTGGCTTGTCGCAAACAATCCTATGCCTGCGGGCGCATCTGCTGAATGGATAGTAGACGACGAGCTCGTAGAACTTCCTGACCTAAAAATCAAAACTCCAATTACGCGGCCTAGTTAATCTTCCATACTCAGGCTTCGGTCTTGCTCTGTCTAAATCTGAAGCCGTAAACCTCACCGTAGATGACTTCACCCGCATACGCGTCTGCGCAACAGTAAGTGGAGAAAAAGTGAGTTTCCTCGGAATCGGCTATATTTAGGGATGATTGGCACATGCGTGAGATGTACATAAAAAAAGAGGGATCAAGATGTTTGTTCCTTTTGAATTGTTGCGCCAACAGTAACAATAGCTAGACCTAATATGCTAATCCAGATACCTAAAGGGTTAAATCCTAGCTCTGTGATATATGCTTCTCCCTTCTCTCCAGCTACTTCTACAGTTTGAATGTATGTGCTAGGCACTAGCCACATAACAAACAAGCCTAGAAGTATGAGGACAAAGCCAATAATAACTAAGCTTTGTTTCAATAGTATTCCTCTACATTCTCAGACAGTGCAATCTTCCGCCAGCTCCGCCACCTCTAGGACATTCTGGAAAACCTAGATGCCACCACCAAGGCTGAAGCACTCTGTACTTTGATGGGTCTTGCGGTGTAGTAGACATATTAGACACTGTAGCCATCACTGGAACAACAGTTATGCATAGTACAAAGCAAACCACTAGACATAAACACGCAAACTTCCTCATTTTTCTCCTCTCATTTGACACTTAATACCATTCGTTAATGACCTATAAATAATTTTATGAATGATATTTATAGAAGAAGATTCTATAATGTCTTCATAGTTTTAAGCGAATGTTGACGTTGTTGGTTACATGGTTACTCCAAGCACTGTAGGAACTAGTACAACTTCATCTGCAGTTGTAGAGACGTTTCAGAGAAAATGTTTCTACGCTAATGGAAGATTTTGGGTTTTCTACATCACAGGCGGAAACGTAGTTTACAGAACAAGTTTAGATGGGATAACGTGGACTGACCCAACTACCATAGGAGTGTGCGGTGACGGCAATCGCTTTTCAGTTTGTTTTGACGGAACATATCTACATTACTCTCGGTTTGATTTGACAACATACTCTCTTTATTATAGGAGAGGCACGCCAAACTCTGACGGCACAATAACTTGGAGCGCCGTAGAACAAACAGCTCATTCTGGTTCAAGCTCAGATTTTTGCACTAACCCTAACATCGCTGTTGACAGTGGCGGCTACACTTGGATTGGAGTGCGTCGCTGGAGCGGAACCACTAGTACCTACACTCCTTGGGTGCTCACAAACGCAAACAATGACGGAACATGGGCAGATGCATCTGGATTTCCATACCAACTATTGACTCTTGGAGCGACCAGTTGGCGAGTAACACCTGTTGCTTTAACAGGACTGAAAGTTTATGTTATTTACACACGTACCAATGCATACCCTACGGGCAAACTTTACGATGCTGGCTGGGGGTCAGAAGAATACATCTCAGGCGACTTCACTATTCAAAGAGGAGACGCCCATTCAGCCGTGGCTGAGGGTGATAATGTGCACTTTGTAATGTTGGGCTACGCAGCTTATCCAATACGCTATTTTAAGCGAACTTATGGGGTTGGCTGGGGGTCAAGCGTCATAGTGCAATCAGGCGTGACCAGTACATCCTTTCCAGCCTTAAGCATAAGCGGTTCAACACTTTACTGTTTCTGGGCTGGCTCTCCAACAGACCACATCTACTACAAAAAGTGTGTAAGCGGAACATGGGATGCATCGCCAACAGACTGGATAGACGAAAGCACAGACCATCTGACTTTTAATAATACGCTAACATGCTTCTACCAAACCTACAATAGCTACATAGGTTTGCTTTATTCGACTAAAACAGCGCCAGACTACAATGTGAGATTTGCCTACCTTATTCCTGTTGTGCCAGCTGTGGTTGTTAAACCAGTTTGGGAATGTAAAACTCGCGGAGGATTAATCTCTTTAAGAGCTCATTTCATGTCAACATTGCAACTAGGCGGAGTAACAGCAGAAGCATCATCGCCTCCTTTATGGGACTCGTGGGATTATCTTTGGGTGGCTGTTCTTTAAAAACATAAAAGGGAGAACAAACTAGTAAAACTAGAGGTAAAACATGAGTGAACAGTTCATTCAAGTGCCTCCAGACTCAACTGGAAAAAGGATACGAACCATCGAACGCACGATAAACGGTTATGTTGTACAGGAAAAAGTCTTTGAACTTGCGAACGCCAGTGGCATAATCATCAATCCCCTTATAGCAGGAGAAACCATCGTCGCCAAAGTCAGTGGTGAAATAGTTGTTGGTAAAGTCAGCGGCGAAACTGTAATTGCCCAAGTATCAGGCGAAACGCTTGGATTAGCGAGCGGAACAGGCCCAATTATCGCGCGGATATCAGGCGACACGGTGATTGGCAAAGTTTCTGGTGAAATCGTTGGTCTTGCTTCTGGAACAGGCCCAATCATTGCGCACATCTCAGGTCAAATCATTATTTCAAAAATAAGCGGAGAAACTGTCGGGTTAGCTTCTGGCGCTGGCCCAATTATAGCGCGAATTTCTGGCGAAACAATTATTGGCAAGGTTTCAGGAGAAGTCGTATCTATATATGGATACTCTAAAGACATTGTGAGCGGCGCTGTTATTAGGAATATTAAAAGCGGAGCATGTGTTCTTCACACCGTAACTGTAAACGATTACACGTCTGGCTTCGCAGCCAGAATTAGAGATGCTTCCAGCGGAGCAGCAGGTACAATAATAGCTGCAATCTTTGCTCCTACTAGAGCCTTAGGGCCTAGGACTCTAATCTTCGACTGTGTGATGTTAAGCGGAATAGTTGTGGATACTTCTGGAGCTACTTGGCACCTTACCGTCACATACCGATAAAGCAAAAATTTTAATCCATTCACTACATATTAGTCTTAGAGGAATTAATTTGGAAGCAAAGTGGCTGTGGCTTATTGGGGGCATACTAATAGGCGCCGCTGTTGTCTACGCTATACGTGGAAGAGCCACTGTTGTACATTTGGAAAGAGACGAACAAGGGCGAGTAATCGACATTATTGAAAAGGTGACATGGTGAGATGTCAAAATGGCCAGCGCTTATTGTTCAATCGGAACTAATTGCAGACGCCCTAGCACGAGCTCGTGAGCCTTCCATAAAACTTGTAGAAACCTTCAAGATGCCAGACCCACATCAAACAAAAACTATTACGGCAGGCAAACTTGAACAAGCCTTCTTTTTCAGCGTGCCAAAAGGACACATACTCTTTATTCAACGAGTAGCAAACGCATACTGGTATGGCGACTACTTATATTGGTACATAGATGGAAAACTAAAAGAATCTCCACACATCGAAAGAGTCATAGGCACAGTTAACGCGCCACTCGAGATAACGCCTTGGTTTGTGCTGCCAGCTAAAGACCAGATACGATGGGACGTCAAAAACAACGACAGCAAAAACCATGAATACGAAATACTCATAGACGGATTCTACGTGCGCCAAGAAGATCTTCCAACGCTATTCCGGCTAACAGGAGTTCGCGTCTAAAATGGCTGTTGTGGAAGCGAGCAGAAGAAAAAGCGTAGTAAGCGTAGGCGACATAATTGTAACCCCGACATTCATAGTCAGTGAAGTGACTCCCCGACCAAAAGGCGACATAGTTGTAACAGGAGACTTGGCAACCTCTAGCAGTTGGCAAAACATAAGTGGCACAATAGGCTCAGTAGTGCGCACAGTGACAAGCGGAAAAATATTCCATCCCGCAAGCATATTTGCCACATGCGACCAAGATGTACAGGTCCGCGTCTTATTCGACACACAAACAATCGTGCCACCCACAATAATAGCATCAAAAACTCCTTTCTCCCACTGGTTTCCAATGGGCTTCGCAGAAGGAGTAATCAGCGGCGGAATCTACGGCGACGGCACCAAACAACTGAAAATGCAAGCACAATACCCATCCGGCGGAAGCTCAGGAACAATCTATGCACAAATGTGTGGTGAGGAAGTAGCTACAAGTGTATCCTAACACGCTTAGAATACCCAAGTGTAATCCTAGGAGCCTTAATAAAGAACTACCCCAGTTGCCGTTGAATCTCTCCCACAGAATCGGCTTAAGACACATGTCGCGAATCGGTAAATCTGTTTGTCCAAGTGGAGAACAAATAGTAAACGGCGATTTTGAAAATGGTGTAACTGGCTGGAATAATCTAAATGCTTTTCCTGCCTATCTTTCAGAAGCCTATGCCCATTCACCCACACATTCAGTCTTCACCTACTCAGATGGAACAGGATTCTACCAAACCATTAACAACATTCGAGTCGCATGCGTTCAAAGCCTCACGTTCTGGGCAATTTCACCTTATGGAGACGGAACCATGCAGATAATCATAAAGTATTCCGATGCCACTGAAACAAGCATTGAATTTACTCATTCAAACACATGGGTTCAACGTAATGTCACTTCACAATTATCACTAGGCAAGGTAATAAACGAGGTAAGATTCACAAGCGGAACAGATAATCCAACACATATAGATGATGCCAGCCTAATAGGTACAGGATAGTCTGGTGTGAATGTACCTATATGTGGAGAAAACTAAAGACGCCTGGCGGTAGTCTATAGAAACTCTTATTTAGTTTGGAAGCGAAACTTCTGTTTAGGTAAGCAAAATGTCTGAAGCCAAAGGCTGGAAAGACGAAGTTAAAGACTTCGTGCTGATGCTTGGCGGAACAGGCGTCGTCGTAGGAGGCATCTGGGCCTTCTACATGGCTCTGCGCATGCTCTTCGGCGTCTAAACCACAGTAAACCTTTAAAACGCTTCTCTTCTAATAGTCTAGTTAGGTGAGAGTTTATGGCTATCAAACTTACGGATGTTCAACAGGCATGGCTTATGTTAATTGTCTTTGTTTTGCCGTCACTCATAACTTGGGCAGCCCTCGGCTACCCAACAGACAGAGCAAGCTTAGGCATCCTTGGTTCAGCCATACTCTCAGGCATACTTGCCTTCATCAAGGAACTGCTCGGTTGGAAACCAAAAGGAGAAGACTAAACGTTTAAACTAAAGGAAGGCTGACACTTGCCTGAACAAAAGGGAAACCCGACTGAAACGCTAAAACTGGAAATGTCAAAACTTAGAGTCGAAATGGAAACTCTGAAAAAATCAATGGACGATACATGTAAAATTTTGAAGGACCCCGACTCTGGGCTAATTGTTCGCCTAACCAAAATCGAAACAACACTGTCAAACCTAAAATGGTTTATTCCCATCGGCACAGGCATAGCGCTTTTCATTGTTGAGTTAGCTCTCAATTTTCTTATGCCATAAGTTTTTTAAGGAAGTTTAGGATGTTAAGGATTTAGGTGACTCTGTGTCCTTTAAGTTCTGGCTGAAAAAATGGGAAAGAGAGACATGCACATTTGAGTTACAAGAATACGGAGGAGCTGGAAAACCGGGATGGGCAACTGTATCTAACCCCGCCGGGGAGATCCCCAAAAAAGATGCGTGCACCGAACTTTTCAAGCCAGGCTGCCACTACCGCGTCTTGGCCAAAAGCGTCACATCAGGAAAGATTGTAGGCGTAGTGTGGCAACACTATGAGCCCTTACCAGGCGGAATACAAGTCAAAGCAGAAAGAGAAGAGCGTTCTCAGCAACCGCGAGAAGCACGAGGTCCCCGCACTCCCAGCGAATGGATGCGCGGATATGCACAAGAGGTAGCTGATACACTTGAACCTCTTGCTGACTTGATTGAAGCGGTTAAAGGATTAGACCTTTTTGGTGGTGGCGGTGGCGGAAGCGGTCAAGGAAATCCTCAGCAGTTTCCTCCGCTTGATTTTTCAGGGAAAGCCCCTTGGCCTTTACATCCCTACATTGTTCGTGAAATTGGAAACCAAGTCAAAGAGGTAAGCGACCATATTTTCGACAGGCTGTCAAACTTACCTGCGGAAGCAGCAAAGAAAATGGAGGCTCAAGCTCAATCTACCGTACAAGAAGGAGAAGAGGAAGAGGGAGAAGAAGTGCTGTTACCAAGCCCAGAAGATTATGTGGCCACAGAAACGGAAGAGCCCGAAACCGTTCCATCACTAACCTCCAAAAAACCGTCAAGAAGAAGAAAAAAAGGAGGGGCTTAAAACGAGTGAAACAAAACCAAAAACCAAAACGTTAGCTGAAACATTCGGTGAGATGGACGACGAAGCAAAAACCAAGTTTGTAGACGACACATTAACCGCCCTCATAGACGCAAGCAAAGACCCGAAAAAACAGAAAACAATCTGGAAAACCCTCACAAAACACGTTGTTAAACGTGACCAAGGAAAAGGCAAATCAACACATGAACTGACAGAAAAAGGTAAAGCCTTCATCAACCAAGTCGTAGTTGCTCTCTTATACAGCATGAAAGAAGAATTTCGCTACCAATGGGCGCACCTAATCTACACAATCTTAAATCAACCAATCCCCTCTGACCTACCGCAAAAAATCGAAGCAGTGCGCGGCTTCAAATACATTCACGCAGGACTAAATCCTGGAACCTACTTTGAAGTCAACAAACTAGCCGAGGATCTAAAAATCGAGAGCTTTGAAGAACTCTTCCAACACCTACTTAACCGAAACAAAACCTAAAAAAGAAGGTTTAATACCGAAAACTTGGGTTAAGCAAAGCTTACTGGAGTTTCGCTCATCGCATTAAGTGGAGATTCTTTGATTCCTCGTATCGGAGAGCGTCCCATACCCAGCAAGATACCGACAGCGTCTGCAATAGCTAAGCCCAACGCTGCAACGGCTGCCAACCGCGTGTAAACCCGCCATCCAGCGGGCGCAAGATATTCGCCAGCCACAAGAATGATGGTGCCAACAATACCTTCAGTGGCCGGGTCAACCCAAGCAGCAGGAACAAACCTTTCAACAGTCGCCCTCAAAAGGTTTCCAATGAAATCTACGCCGATGATACCAACTCCAATAGCGAGTGCTTCGTCCCAAACTTCAGGTAGAGCTCTAAAACCCAATTTTATAGGCGTAACTAAGGTTGCCACATCAGTCACCAAAATAGAATAGAAGCATCAAATATTTAAAACTTTCAATGCGAATGACGAATAGAAGTCTTCTGTCCTAGACTCTCACTCATTTTCTTAGCCGTTTTCACCCGCTTCTCCTCCTCTAAACGCTCTTGATACATTCCTAACCCAGCTAACCAACCTTCCACAAACTCACTCATATACTCAGTATGTCTATCAATAAAGACCTGCAAGAAGCTACTTCGACTTAGCCCAATTGCCCCAGACAATTCATCAAGAAACTTAACAGTATCCTCAGTTAAAGTCATGTTAATTTTCTTCGCCTTCCGCTTAGGCACATACACTTTAATCTCAGCCATACAAACACCCAGACACCTAATAGGTGGCTAATGGCTTTATATTAAACTTATGCAAATGTAACTCTAAAGGTGAAAACGAATGCCCGTAATTAATTTCATGGGAACAAAGCTTTACATAAGAATGAAGCCAACATTCACAGGGGCAAAGGCTCCTGTACTCTGCAAAGTTCCATACACCGCTGACAACCCAACCGGACCACAACGCAAAGCCCGATACTGGTTAGGAAGCACCGCACACGGCTTACAAGGCACTTTCGGCCGCGACCCGAAGATGCCTAAGATCGCCACCGCAATCAAAGATAAGGCGCCAGGCAAAGGTGCTCATGGCGGACTGAAAACATTGCGCGAATACGCCGCCAAGAGACGTGTCAGCGAAGCAAGAATCGAAGCCTTACGCACAGCAGCCGCTTAAACTTCTCCTTTCTCCCCTCTCCTTTTTTAAAACTTTTTAAACATAGTTTTCTTATACTCTTCTTTAGTGGTGTGAATGGCAACCGAAACTTCCGTCTCTTTATCAACAGTAAGCTTGCGTCTCATTAAGCAACCAGAACACCGACCCGAATTCGAAAAAAAACTAGCAGAAGAGCTACGTGAAAGACTTGGACTCGGCTTTTCTGCTCCCATAACAACAATGCCTGACCTACCGGGCATGTGGCAACTTGCTAAAAAGATAGCTGAAAGAATGGAAACAGAAAAAAAATACGCTGAAGAACACCCTGAATGCGCCAAGAGCCCAAACGGAAAACACGAATGGCGATTCGGCACCTGTGTATGGTGTGGAAAATCTGCAACAGAAGTCGAAACAGAAGTTAAGCCAGAAATGTCAAGTGGCTTTCATGTGGAGTACATAGACTTGTCGACTGGAAAGAGACAGGAAAAAACGATTCCAGAAAAAGAACAGTATGACCTCTACAGGCAACAACGAGAAGGTAAAATCTCCATTATATCAATTAAGCCAGAAACCAAGTCAGAAGCTGAAGGAATAAAAGCCACGATTCAAGAAAAACTCACGGAAGAGACTCTAGCACGAAGAACAGACCAACTAGAAAAAGCAAAAGAGTCAATAAGAAACCATGTAGAAAGAGTTGTGACAATCTATAAACTAAACTTGGATGAGATAATCGACATTCTAGATGAAGAACTTAGAAGACTAAAGCGGATGTAAAGAAGGTCGAATGAATGGCTGAGGAACGTTTTGAGTATGTTTCTGAAAGCAAAGAGCATAAGCACTCTGGCTTTCTAAGAATGCGTCCTAGAACTCGTGACAATCCTACTAAGGCTCAGAGGAAAGCGCGTTTATTGTTTGCGGAGGCAGCCCGCAAAGCCACAGACGAGAAGGGAACCGTTATGCTTGAAGAAGGTAAGGAAGTGCCTAAAACTGCTGAGGCTGTCAGAAAAGAAATGAAGGGTGTGAAGTTGGCGAAGCCTAAACTTCCCCGCTTTGTCCCGCCTGAAGTTGTTAAAATGGCTCAGCTCAGAGAGGCAATGGCGAAGCTAGCTCGCAGACACTAAAGACTTTATACAACAACGACCTCATTATATTGGGAGAGTTAAACATGGTTCGTTTAACTTGGTTATCCGCTTCAATAATTGCTGGAGGAGTAATAATTACAACTGTCGCCGTCATTGCTGTAGCAGTTGCTAAAGCTAGAGCGGAAGAAGAAAAGAAAAAAGAAGAAGAAATAATACCTCCTGCCCCTCCTACCCCGCCTACGGCAGTGCCTGGTATTCCAGTAGCCCTAGAATTTCCCTTGTACCCAACTTTTCTAAATCAATTTTATGGCTTCTACTACTACCAAGCCTATTTTGGAGACGCTCAAGTTCTTCAAGTCAGTGCTCAAATAAGCTTTGTAGGTCCTCCTTACCAATACGGACTCCGAGAAGACTATGCTACGTTGCGAGTAGTTGATGCCGCAGGGCGTGGCGTACCAAACGTAGCTGTCCTGATATGGTCTGTTCCCACACGCGATGACCAATCAGGGCAACTCTCCGTAAATGGGGCGACACGAACTGAAGTAGAAGCATTACGCCTACTTACAGACGCGAATGGAGAAATCAAGTTAACGCTTTCATACATGCTGACAAACATAAAAGTGCTAGAAGATAGACTTAATTTTGGAGTATGCACTCCTGCGGGAAGAGTGAAAGACATTGATGTGGGTGGAAGTTCTGAGCTTGGGCCGCCTCTTGCTTGGATATGCTATAAGCAGCGTGAGGCACGAACAGATCCACGCGTTTACACTGTTAACGCTCGAATAGAAGGAACTGTAAAATCAAATACCTTTGTAATATCTTGCCAAACCACAGGAAAAGCACTATGGTGATAAAGTGGTAACAATATCACGAGTCACCGCAAAGCTTGTCATCGGATTAGCAGCCATTGCCACAGCAGGCATAATTATCTACAAAGTTGTCTACGACTACTTTGTAGGACCGAGAAAAGCCACAATAGACTTGCTCAACAAACTAGTAGAAACCAAAACCAAATTCTACACTGAAACAATAATCCAACAGGAAGGCGCCTTAACAGCCGAACAAGAAGACTACCTAAAAACTCTAAACAAAAGAATTGACGAATTAAGTACGACAGTTATAAATTGGGGTGGAGACTTCTCAGGTCTTCTACGGACCGCGTTGCTTGCAGGCATCGGCATCGGATTTACCGCTGTAATTCTAAAGTATGGCGGCAACATCATCAAGGCTAGAAACTACATGAAAGAAAACATCGCTAACATTAGAACAAGCGCGGGGATGGAAGCGTTAATGCGCAGCACTATAAACTTATCCTTAGCCGAGGTAGGTCGAACCAGTATGGCCGTGGCAGCGCAAACAAGCACAGAAATGTGGGTAACACAAACACTCAACCCTATGATGCAGTCTGAAATTACATTACTAACCGCACAGATACCAACATTAGTAGGTACACAACTAATATGGGCTCAATTCATGGTGTCTTCACTACAATTTCAAATGGCCACCGCCATACCTGCAACTCTGTCTGCCGCTTGGGTTTTCATCATGCCACTGATATAGAAAAACATAAAACTAAATCTTTACTACTCTTAATTGGAGAAAAAGGAATGGTTATCCAAATTCTGAGCGTCGTCATAGGCGTTAACCAACTCGAGATCCATAAGTATCTTGTTGAAAAATATGTGACACCTTGTTATGGCGCCCGAACAGGCGACCCCAAATACGATCCGCGAGTAGACCTCGATAAGAATGGCGTAATAGATGGAAAGGATATAGCGCTTTTCGCCAAAGACGCCGGGTTAACCTTCAAAACATTCGGGGTAACTCCGCTTTTGTGGTACCATGTGGCAGTGCCTCTAGGCTTAGGCTTTGTCGGCGTGGTTGCTTTAGTCCTTCTTAGGAAGCGTTAAGGACGCCATCTCTCCGTCTCTATTGCTTGAATCTTCGCAATATCAGTATCCGTCAACCCAATATCTCGCAACCTCGTTTTAGTTAAAACCCGCATTCCGCGCAACCCAGTTTTCTTCCACGCTGTATCTCGTCCCTCAACAAGCTGATACGCAACAGCCTCTTCAACCGAACTATACCCATACTTCTCTTCCTTATGCGTTGGACACAACTCGTAAAATTCAGCTGGAAATCGTAAAATCTCATTTCTTCGTAAGCGGTCTTCTAAATCAATGTCAGAAGTGAAACTTTCTCTACAAGCCCAACATTCCCGAGTCATCACCTTAACCCGACGTGGAAACTCAAGAATCGGAACGTACTCCACTTCAGGCGCAACTCTCGGAGGTCTTTTTTCTGGCGGAACTTTCTTAGGCGCAATAGTTTCAAGGAACCGCTCAAGCCTTTCCACAGCCTTCTTCTTAGCTTCTGCAATAGGCAAGTCAACATACAATGCTTTAGAAATTTCAATATCCCGCTCGACAGAACCGCGATGCTCAATCCACCTTAACCCTGCCCCTGCAATTCTTCTGTAGGCTATGTCTTGAAGTTGCGCCACCGTGTTATCTGTGATCCCTCTCTCTGGTGGCGGTATAATTGGAACGGGTTTTGGTGGTGGCACAGGGATAACCTCTTCAGGCGCAACTTCCTCAGCTAACCCTTCTCTAATCTTCGAAAGAGCCCAACCGCGATTCTTAGTCTCCAAAATTTGTCCAGCTCTAAACTCCACAATGCCCTCTTTAAAATCACTCATAATCTTCAGCCTAATCGTTGGCGCAGCAGCAAGCTCACGTTCTAAACTCGCAATCTTTTCAGCAGCCTCTCTACGCTCCCTTTCACGTTCAGCCTCAACCTCTTCAACCCTTTTAGCTAACCGTTCAGCCTTCCTCTCATAACTTTCAAGCTTTTCGAGCTCCTTTTCCGTGTGGATTCGAAACTCTGTATCCTTCGTCATCCGTTCAAGTTCCTCTCGTAAAAGTTCTTTTTCATCTCTAACAGGCGGCGCAATCAAAGTCAGAATTTCATCAATATGCTCCTTATTCTCTTTGAATCCAATCCGTGCATCCACTTCCGACCTAATGTCTACAGTCTCAGGATCTATACCTCGCCTTTCGCACTCCTTCAAGAAAAACTGGCAAACTTGAAACAACTCAATCCAAGTCATAGCCGGCTTCTTAATGCCTAAGTCCTTCCAGTAACTCCAAATCACGTCTGCCAAGATTTTCGGGTCCGTCTCAGCCATAACTATTCTTTCCCCTTCAACCGCTCTAAACCCTTCTTCGCTCGCTCAATCCACCTTAACCCGCGCTTCCGTGCTTCCTCAACTTTGGCTTTGGCTTCAGCCATAGAGCTCACAAACTCTTTTAATGCAACTTAACATATATCTTTTTACGGTGCTTCATGTGGCCGAAAAATGTATAAAGTCTCCCACAGAAGAACACAAGTTTCGTTTTGGCAAATGTATCTGGTGTGGCAAAGAAGAAAAAGTGCCGAAGAAACCGACAATAAAAGAATTAATGAAGGGAGAAGTCTTAAACGGCTACGTAGAAGCAGCTCGAGTACGTCCCCTAACTGAATTTAGAGAGGAAGAGCATTCCTCTAATCCTGGCGAGTTTAGCGTTTGCCTCTTCTGTCCCCTCTGCCTAAGAGACTTCAGCATAAGAATTGAATCTCCCACTAGAGCCACAGCAAGAGAAGCAGCTATAGGAAAAACAGTTCACTGTCCAGTAAAACACGAGTTCGTAGTGGAACCCCACAACATCACAACCGTTCAAGCCTTCCTCAGACCCGCACCCTGGGAAGTTCACCCCATCTATAAACAAAAATTCGTTTACGTAGGCGGAGTAGCAACCCCCGAAGAAATGCCTAAACCACCATCATGGCTAATAGGCGCAGAAATCGTCGAAGAAAAACCGTTACCGCCAGACGGATGGCGCCCCACAGGCACACCCACTCTCAAAAAAGAAATCCCAGATGCCCTAAACACTCTCATCTACCAACAAGAAGTCCGCAGCCCAAAATACCCCGAACAAGTCTACCACATCCAATACCGACGAGACATATTCAAAAAATTCCTAGAGGAAGCCCGCAAAATCAACAAAGCTGACAAAATTGAAGAAGCAACAATATACCTCATCGAACACACGCCAGGCATAACAACCCGCATGATAGCTGACGTTTTAGGAAGAGGCTACTGGACAATCTATAGAATAACAGCAAAACTCATACGTCCCGAATCCATAGCCAAACTAAAAACAGAAATTGAAGAACAAGCAGCAATCGAAAAATGGGTCCCAACAGAAACAGAAGAAACCATAAAAACGCTAGAAGCCGAAGCAGCAAAAATAGAGAAACTTCCAAAAGCAACCGCAGGCCCACTCTGGCGAGGACAAGTAACACTCTACCCAATGAGACACAAAACCGAAGAAGAACTACTCGAAGAACTGAAACACATATTCACACTAGAACGCTACACTCCAACCCCGCAAGAATGGGAACAAATCAAACAGCAAATGCGAAAACAAACAGACGCATGGCTAAAACAGTCGATTCTCTATTGGATTGAGGAAAAAGCAGAAGTTACAGCCTAAAAAAAACATAAATATTACGTCAGCACCAAATAAACACACCAAAAAGGTGAAAACATGAGCGAAAAACAACCTGAACCATACGTAACCTTAAAAATCTTCGAAAATGGACAAGTGATCGTTGAATACAAGGGAGCGTCAGTAACAACAGACATAAAGGCTTCCGAATTCCGAGAGATCTTGGTAATGTTATCCGTAGCGGCTATACTAGGAAAAACAGTAGATAAGATCTCTGAAATACTGGATAAAGCATTCAAAGAAGAAAAGAAAGAGGAAGAGAGATGAGTGAAAGTAAACAATGTCTTTCAACTCATGGAGCTGTTGGTTTTGCTCCCGGAACATACGTGAACGAAAAAGGCGAAATTATCTGTGGTGCATGTGGTGAAGTCATAGGCACTGAAAAAAAGAATCTTTACCCGACAAGCAAATTGCCAGAATGGATACCTAAAAAGGTGAAAACAGATGGCTGAGAAGGCAAAAGAAGAAAAACCCAAACAGACGCTAGAATGGGAATGCCTCTGCGACGAATGCCCCAACAAAGACAAATGCTTCGAACTACTAAAAAAAACAGGAGCCCTCAAAAAACTAGGCATAACAAGCCCAGACGAACTACACGAAAAACTCGCCATAGCCATCGTCAGCTTCTTAGGCGGCATAGCAGCCGACGAAATACTACGAGCTCTCTTTAGTGGGCATCAACGCCGAAAAAGACTCTTCTAAGGCGTTACTTCGGATGAGGAGAATTGGATGCAATGAAGAAGGTCGTAGTGACATTTAGTGGCTCCGAACCTCTGATTGCTGAACTGAAGAAACTACCTCATCCCGCTCTATTCATGTTGCTTTTAGAGGCGCTAAGACAACATTTTGCGGATAAGGAGAATTAAACGAAATGGAAAATACCGATTTTGAACACACACGCTTTCTCTATGCTAAAGATGGCTTCCTACATTTTGGTTGTATAAACCCCTTCTGTGGTCATGGCGACCCTGCACTACCTAATCACTGGAAGGTTCCAATGGAAACAAAAGCGATAACGATTCATCTTCTTTCCCATGAGAAGCGAACCGTTACTTTTGAGGTGTATTTCAAGGAAGGAAAAAGACAGGGCGAGAAGACTACTATTACCTGTTCAGACCACCTTGCTGCGTGCAAATCCGAGTTTGCGAAACTCTTTGCTGATGATTCGGTTAATAGGAGTTAACCAAATGAAACATAAGACTATTGCAGACATTACTGTGGAAGTTTTGAAGGAAACAGACAATCCCGGCGTAATGCATGGAGATGTAACGCTTCTCGACATGATAGCAGTAAGATGCACCCATACTACCCTTATGAGGAAAAAAAATGGTAAATGCACGCACCCTTTGGGCAGGCATAAAAGAATACTTGATGCTTTAGAGAAGGATAAACGGTTCGAGAAATTCTACGCACGTATGCCTGGTATGCGAGGCAACCAAATGTGGAGAAGCTTCAAATTAAAAGTTTAGGAGTTAACAGCTTTTGGCGGAGCCTATTTGGACTACGGCTGAAGATATTGAAGCTGAACGTGCCGAGGTTAAGAGGCTCCGCGCTGAGGAAGACCGTAAATGGGAAACTCTGCGAAGAACAGTTGCTAATGTTCGTCGTTGGGAAACACGCCTTAAGCATTTAGAGGAAGATTTTGAAAGTCTTAGGAGAATAGGCTGGCCTCGTCTCACCGCAGCAGGGCGACTATACTATACAACGCTGCGAGAACGTCTTATTCCAGTGGCAAGAGTTAGACTTCTCTATTGGACAGATGAACGAGAGTCAATAATCACGGAGCTACGTCGAGAAAGAGAGGTCCGCCTAGCTGAGGAAGAACGACTAAAACGCAAACGCATAAAAATACCGCCAAAACTGTATAGAATCAAAATACGTATTTACAACTATGAACGCAAACCGACACCCACAGGGATGTTTCAAACCTTCTGGGACATCGACGCACTAGTGGATCCTAAAACAGGACTCGTAGATTGGGAATGGTGGTTAACAAAAGACGAAGTTCAAATCTGCAAGTACCACATGGTCGGCTACTTCAAAGGCATGGCAAAATGGACAGCACCCGAACAAATGACTCTTGCCTACTTCGACGAAACAAAAGGAATCCCCTACGAAACAGAAAGAGCATCCTACAAATACTCAAAGAACGTTCCCCAAGAATTCATAATGAAAGCAGAAACCCTAACAATTAAAGACCTCATAGTCGGCATATCCTCCGTTAAGCCTGAGCCAAACTTGGACCCTAAACCTGAGAATATGGGAGTTTTCTTTGAGCGTGCCATGATTATAAGTGCTGACGGCATTGTAAAGTGGGATGAAATAAGAAATAAATGGGCTTGGCATCCTACAGATGAAATGGTTAAACGTGTAAAGAAGGAGCTGAAGATTGGATAGAAAAAATAGCTTGTTACTCGACATTGATTCTGGAGAGGGCTTCCTATGGCGTGTTCCGCCAATGTGGGATGATTTACTGGACTTGGTTAGAATGGAAGCTAGGCGTCTATCTTCTATGTATCCTTTAGGAGATATAGCCGTTATAATGCGATCTGACAACGGATGGTACATAATGTTTCCACACGCAGAACTAACCAAAGAAGAAGAAGAAAGCATAATGTGGGCAAGCATGAGCCACTACGGCCACCGATGGTTCTCAGCATTAATCCACGACACAACACTACGAGTATCCAAAAAAGACGAAAAAAACTCACATGAACCATTTTTAAGGGAGATAATTGAACTTGGGAAAATATAAAGGAAAATGGGCTGTTATAATTGGTTTCAAAGGTGAGCATCTAAAAGAACTTGCCCCTATAGTTGAAAAGCTTAAGCAGAAATATCCTGAACAAGAATACAACATTGTCAACTCCAAGTTTCCCCAGTACACTTTCCTTCTAGTGTGCTTCGCAAACGACAGAGATTCCGCACACCAAATTGGCCTAGCACTAGTCAAAAAAGAATTACCCGCCCACCTAAATCTTCTCTACTGGATAAAAGAAGTAAAGTCACTAGAAACCATGACACACCCCTCCATTTCCACTGGAAAAAACTTCTAGTTTTATCTTCCACACTCCTTTTAAAGCAAAACACGGACTAGTCCTTATAGGGAAAAACGATGGTTAACTGGAAAGAGTTAGACCCGCAGTCAATTATTAAACACTGCGAAGAAACCTATGACCGCTATGGCAAATACCCATCCATCCGAGACATCTTCTACGCCTTCGTAGACGAGCTGTGGCCAAACACCAAATCTGTTTACAAGGCTCTATCGAAATGGCTTGTAGCCATGCGCCTAAACGGAAAAATAGACTGGCGAATAATGCGAGACGGCGCCGGACGAGAATACGAAACAGGCGACTGGACATACCACAAACCTAGAGAACACATAAACATTTGGCTACACTTATTCACAGACATCGGCAGCCGCTACGATCTCCCACATTGGCTTAACCAACCCAAAAAGGTCATAGTTGCCTGCGAAAAAGAAGGAGACTACCCAATAGTCAAGGCAATATTAAGCGAATTGAACGTAGACACATTCTATGCCAGGGGTTATTCCGGATGGCGCCCACTGTTTGAGGCAGTTGAACAAATAAAAGCCGAAGGTAAAATCCCAATAGTCATAGCACTAGCCGACTTTGACCCAAGCGGTGGCGAAGGCGTGAAAGAAGGAGGTACAGACTTGGTTTCATCTCTTCTAAAAGCGTTCCGTCAACTTGGATTAGACAATGTCCAAGTAGAAAAAGTAGCTGTAACAAAAGAACAGATCGAACAATTCAAACTACCCCACAGACCAGAAGACACCAAAGAAATCGAAAAACTCCAGAAAGACCCACGCTTCAAGAAGTGGCCATACGGACTTTACAGGGTTGAAACCGCAGCTCTCCGAAAGAAAGCCGCAGACTACTTCGACAAAACCCTAAAAGAAGCCGTAGAAAAACACTTCGACCAAGAAATCTACGACAAGATTAAAAGCGCCGAAGACGAAGCCCGCGAAAAAATAAAAGAATTCTTCGCAGAAAACCAAGACCTAATCGACGAATTTAAAGAAAGAATGGACTCAGATGAGAGGTTGGATTAAATGACGAAAGGCAAGAGGCATAAGGCGAAGATGTATGAAAATGGTATGGAGAACCTTACAAACCAAGAGGAAAGAACAACGAAAACAAAAAAGAACAAGAAGAAAAGACCTATGACTAAACAAGAATGGTACGGCTCTTTTTCTCGTGACTAGAAGATTCTTCCATACCGATTTATTAAGAGGTATCCTTTTGAATTAAACTATTAAGCTCTCTGGAGGTGAAGACGACATGGTTAACGAAGGAAGAGGGCGCCTATTTATGAGAAAAGACGGCAAATACCTGATTTACCTACCAAAAGACTTCGCCGAAGACAGCATGTTCCCATTCAAAGGCTCACAATCCATATTCGTAAAAGTAAGTTTCATAGGAGGCGCCAAGAGACTACTAATAGAGGAATGGAAAGAAGAGCAGCCAAAAGCAGGGGGACAATAATGACAAAGGGCAAAAGACACATAGCCAAAAAATACGAAGAATACTACGGCGAACCCTACATCCCCAAAACCCTAACAGAAGCCAAACGCTGCCAACGATGCGGAAAAACCGTAGACTCTAAAGCTCGACACTGCCCCCACTGCGGCGGCACACTCGCAATAATATACTTGCCAAAAGCAACCTGTGGAACGAGCTGATGTCGGATGCTAATTTTGTCGTTTCCTTTCTCCCCTTCGGCAAGGAGAAAAACGGCGAACTCCGACACAGCCTCCATAAAAGGTAAAGACGGGGGTGCAAACCCCCAAGGCGGACCCCTAGAATTTTCTTCTAGTTTTATCTTTCATCATGCTTTAAATATGCCTAATCCATGACTTATCTCTTCACCAATGATAGGAGGAATGAAAGACTGTCAAAGAAACGCATCGCAACCACCGCTTTTCTAATAATTCTAGCGACACTCGCCCTTTTAGCCCCATTTTTTAGAAATATAAATTCAGTTGATGCTTGCAACCGCAGGCGTCGTCCACATCCACCACTCGGTAAATTCATACACATAGTGTTCACTTGCGAACAAACTGGAAAGCCGATAGTGAACTTACCAGTCACCATCGATCTTGAAACCAAGAAAACAGACGCGAATGGTGAAGTCGTGTTCGGTTCAGGCTTTCCGCCAGGAACATACACGTACACATTCGAGTGGTGGGATGGAACACACTCCCAGACGGTAACAATCGACTGCACAAAGCAACACTGGTACTACTATGAAACACTTGTTAACCCAGAAGTCCATAAGACATTCGTCATTATGATTCAAGGTTCACCAGTGCCACAACCAGGAGTAGAGGTGACTCTCTCTGGCTACGGAACTAAAACGACAGATGTAAACGGCTACGTCGAGTGGATTCTGGACTATCCGTTCGGCGACTACACATTAGAGTGGACATGGAATGGCAAGTCATACTCTGAACCAGTATATTGGGCCGACTTTGAAGATGGCGTTTGGACGAAAGAGAACACTTTAGAGCCGAAAAGTGGTGGAGTGAAATAATCTACACTTGCCTGAAGAGATGGGGTGACTCCCCGCTCCAGGCAACAAGTGATAGAAAATGAATGGAGAGGAAGGAAAGAAAATAAACGTAGCGGGAAAACAGTTCCTATTCTTCCTTAAAGACGAAAAATTATTTTATAAGTTCACAGAAGATTTTGGGAAAACGTATAGTCAGGAACATGAAGTTCAAGTATGTTCAATAAATTATAGCGTCAGCACTATAGTTCCAGAAGGATACTTTTTGCTACGCATGAGAACTAAATATCGTTTAGGCATTCCATTTCACGATGGAACTATCTTTTGGCATACACTTTCAAAAGAAGAACTAAAAATATTAGAAAGGCTGCTTGGTTCTCCAGCTCCCGAGCAAAGGTGACAGAGAATGGCACTTAAAGGTTGTCAAGTTCTATATTCTTGTCCGAAATGCCATTCCACCAAAACCGCTACGAAAAGACCTAAATGTTCAAAATGCGGAACTAAAATGCAACCTGTTATGAGGTAAAAATATGGAAAAAGTCATTACATGGGTTTGTCGAAACTGTGCGCAATCTCTGAAGTTGCCGGAAGGAAAACACCCAAACGACTCTACGTGCGATAAAGGAATTGGCATCCACGATTGGCAACCTGTATCTGTTGAGGAGGTTCTAAAGTGACTAAAATTCCAACAGAACTCTATATTTATGTTCCAAGGCGTTACGGAAAAGGAACATCATTCTACACAAATATTTGGGCTAACTTGACACGAAAAGACACAGACGAAGGCATCGGCGAAAAGTGGCTTTACTCCTACTTAGACGGTGTTCAGATCAGTAGTCTGCGAACTGTGTCAGGGTCCGGATACGCCCCTGACGCTTTCGACATTAACCCAAAACAAGGTTTACATAAGACATGGGTTGAGTTCCGAGGCGATGATGAGTTTGAACCGTGCAAAAGCAAGGAAATAACACTCATATGCGACCCAAATCTAACAAACACAAGAATCAAAATAGAGGTTGCTCCTGGTTCAGGAAACATGCCCTTAACCATTAAAGCAAGGGGCTTCATTGAAGAGAGATATGTCGCTGAAGGTGGAATGCCTGCCGGAAGACCTCCTGCCTATCCTCTACAGTTAGACTTAATGGTCTATGACGTAACCAACACAAGGACAATGCAATCAGTCACGAGTGTGATGAGTCATTCAGACGGAACATTTACCATAGAGTACACCTTTACTAAACTTGGCACATACCGAGTATTCGTTAATTTCTTAGGAGATGTTAAATACGCAAGTGCGTGGAGTAATAATGGGCGAACAACCACAATAACTGTGACAGAAGGTGTGTTGCCTTTGAGTTTTGAGAAAACCGTAACCATCACAGCAAAAGAAAGCAAACAATTCAAGTGGATACTCAGCCAAACAGAGCCAGAACAAGCACCTGAAGGCTACGAAAGATTCTCTGATCTAGACCTCGACTTTGGCATACTTGGAAAATATTTCGCATACGTTAAAAAACCCTAACTTCCCTTTTTTTATGGAGAAACTAAAAATGACTGAGCCAAGAGAAAGGCGCTTCAAAGTTATCCTTAAAATGAAGAAGCCGTGGGTTCTTGATAGTAAATGGGCCAGAGAGCCAACTCTAAATAGGATGTTAGAGGCTTTCGCAGACGAAGTTTTAAGTGGAACACTTGACGATTATTTTGAGATTGTAATTGAAGAAGTCTAACTGTTTTTGTGTCGAGCAAGTTAAACACTACGTTTATATGAGGCATATCGCAAGACTTAATATGTCAAAACATGAAACGAGGTGAAAAAATTGAAAGAAGTACAAATTAAGTTAATGAAAGGCTTGCTAGACCTAATAGTGCTAGAATTCTTGAATGCGCAACCAATGCATGGCTACCAAATAATCATAAGAATCCGAAAAACCTTTGGAGTATACTTTGGGCCAAGCACAATCTATCCACTATTAAACGCTCTGGAGAAAGGCGGCTACGTCAAAAGCGAATGGGACATGCGAAACGAACGACCAAGAAAAGCATACACACTAACAGCCCAAGGACAAAACCTACTGAACATAACGGAAAGCTCGCTTAACTTGATATGCAGAAAAATTGGCACAGAACAAGCCATGGAGGTAAAAGCATGACTGACAAAAAATTTAACGTGTATGGCATTGATAGAATCTTTGCTGAAAAAGGCGTTTCTGGATACATAAAAATCAGCATAGAAACTCCGACTAGAACCTACATATTCCACATTCTCGATGAGAAACTTAGACCTTTCCTGCGTCAACTAACAACGATGTTAAGTTTTCTATGGGATTTGAAGCAAAGCATCAAAAAGCATGAATGGGAAGAAGCCATGAAAATCATAGAAGAAATGGAAGTGAAACCATGACGAATCCGGTGGGAAGCGACAGGCCACGCAAAATCTACACCATAACCAACAAAGGACTCATCGGACAAAACAACACAGTCTTAACACTAGTAAACAAAATGATAGAGGTGACGCCATGACAATAACAATAGACGAATTCGACGAGGTCTTTAAATACGACAAAATCTTAGAAGCAGCCAAACAACACTTTGAAACCATAAACGCAAACGACATCAACTTCATGTCCGTCTCACATTGGCTTGTGGACTTGGGCTTAGGAAAATACATCAAATATCGCTTTGTCGAGAAACTAGTATTTCGACTACGACAAGACCTATGGGCATGGAAAGCAAAACCATAGGATAGTATATTGGTGAAAGCATGAGGAAGCCACCTTATGTAACTGTCTTAGCCGAGCTGGAAGAATGGGACGACACCACAGACGTAATTGTATGGCTCATCGAACAGAGATTCTTCAATACTACCCTTCCCAAACTCTTCTTAGAGAAAGCACCCACCCACCATCTTGAAACCTTAGAAATCCAAAGTGCAGACCTCACAGGCTACAACGACAAACTACACCAGAAAATACATCTAAATTTCGTCGCTGAGCAGATAGAAATCCCCTTAGAAGGAGACATTTACGAAGAGGGCTACAAAGTCATCGTGAACGACATAACAGCCCAAACCCGCAAAATCGGCGAATATACCATCAAAGGCACAAACCGAGATGAATTTGAAATCATAGCAGACACGACCTAAATTGTCTTTCCCTTCTTTTTTTGAGCAAAACCAGACTCCCTCTCTTATGAATAAAATGTTGGAGGTGTAAAATTTAATGAGACCACGAATTTTGAAGATAGCTGTGCGAATAAGCGGTATGGAAATGCCTATCGCATCTGTCAAGATACAAAAGTTTGCTGATGTCATAGAGCCTGAAACTGAATTGCTCTGTCCAAAATGTAAGCAGAAGCCTAAATGGAATGGCGGATACGATTGCACTTGTTGTCCTAAATGTGGAAAGCCTATGGAACATGTAGTAGTAGATGAGAAGACAGTTAATTGGAAATGCCCTGAAGACGGCTATCAAGAACCATCTCACTATCACCATTGGAGTCAATTAATGCGAGTTGTCAAGGCAACAGGAGAACCCATCACAAAAACCAAATTCACAAGCGAAAAGGAAGACGTAATCGCAGACGCTTTCATAATGAACATGAAACAATTTTCAGAGATTGTTGATGCAACCATGACCGAGTATGGCGTGGTTGTTTCAGATGAAACCTCAGCCCGACAAATAAAGAAGCTCTTGATAGCTACCAAAAACTTAGGCAGAGTAGTCCTCATCAGATACTTGGATACGTATGAAGAACGAGTAGCCATTCTAACAACGAGCATAAGCAATCGTATAATCCTAAAGGAGATTATACCATTGAATCTAGCAGAGATAAAAGAAACCATGCACATTGACCTTTCAAATGTGTCCGAGCAAGAACTAGCTGAAGCAGAACAATTCGTGAAACTTCTACCCGAAGCCAAAGAAGACTTACTCTATGTCAGCGACTATCGAACAAAAGGCATCCAAACTCCAAAGGCAACGCCAAAAGTCATGGAGTTAGAAGAGATACTCAATAGAATGACTAAGGAAAAAGCCATAACATAGCCGTAAAAAAGAGAGGTGTTAGCCATGAAAGAATCTTTTTCCCATGAAAGAAATATAGACAACTTAATACCAAACATGAAGACTCTTGACACCTTAGACTTTCTGAAAATAACCTCTGAAACCGTTATCTTAGCTAAGTTAGACGGCGAATTTACTCTGCTATCCTACACAAGAGGAGGCGAATGCTACACTCTCAACAAGTGGGGACATCGAAGACAAGACTTTCCAGCATTAAACCAATTCGTAGAAGCCATGAGCAAAACAGAAGTAACCCATGTTGAACTACTATGCGAACTTCACGCAAGAGAAAATGGCAAACCCACAAACCTGCCAACATTCATTCGCTACGTAAAAGCCAAAAATAGAGACTTAGACAAAATTCACATTGGAATATGGGATTTAATCAAGATTGACGGCTACACCCCTCAACAACAATTCTCATGGAAACTTGAAGAAATAGAAAAATGGCTTAAAGATTGCACTCTCGTAGATGTCGTTCCATACGTCAAACCGCACACTATACAAGACGTTAAAGATTTTTGGAGAACCTGCGTCGAGGAGAAAGGCTACGAAGGACTTGTCATAAGAAACGGCGATGAAATCTACAAGATTAAACCATGCTTAGAAGTAGATACGGTAATAATCGGAATTAACAAGAAATCTGGATATGGAAAAGACTTAGAAGTTATGCAGAGGCGAGAGGCAAGAAGCATAAAACTTGCACTTATGCAACCCGATGGCACATTCATAGAATTATCGGATTGTGCATCAGGCATTAATGAAGAACTCGGCAAAGCTCTGTTTAAGCTCACAGATCATAAAGTAGGAGAAGACGATAGAACAATTTACGTCAAGCCCATAGTCGTATGTGTGATTCAATATACTGATACCTTTGTTAAAGATAGGTCTGTTCTCAAATATGAACAAGAAAAATACACGGTAACAGAAACAAAGTCCTTCGTAGCCCTTAGACACCCACGCCTCATAAGATTTAGAGCTGATAAAACCGTGAACCCACAAGACCTACGAACCGCACAAATACCCATAGGCAGACCGCTTCAATATACTCTCTATCAGGGCGATTGCAGACAAGTCATGCCACATATCCGTAGCGAAAGCATAGACCTCATCATCACAAGCCCACCCTATTGGAAACTTTATCAATATAGCGGAGTTGAAGGCGAAATCGGAACGAAAGGCACGGTTAGTGAATACAAGGAAAGTCTAATCGCAGTTTTCAAAGAATGCTATCGCCTGCTCAAACCTAACGGCTTAATGATGTTGAACATAGACAACGGCAAGAGAGAAAACGGCGTAATCTCCGTGCCATGTTGGGAATGGATAGAACCCCTCCAGCAAATAGGCTTCAATCTAGTCCAAACGATAATATGGACAGATAAGACAAAAAGAGAACTCTTCCAACCTCACTTACTTAGCCATCACTACGAACCCATATTTATCTTAGCGAAAGGCAAAGACTATACTTGGAATTGGCAAGACATAACAAACAAAGGCGACATTTGGGAAATCATGCACTACAAAGGCTATGCAGAAGGAAAAGGCGACGAATGGGATAGAATAGGAGTGGCGACCTTTCCTGTGGCTCTAATAGAACAACTAATCACACTCGGAAGCAAAGAAGGAGAAACAGTATTAGACCCCTTCGCAGGAAGCGGAACAGCCCTAGACGTAGCACAACGTCTTAGCAGAAACTCAATCGCCATAGAAATCTCGCCAAACTACTGCCAAACCATAATTAAAAGATGCTTCGACAAACAACCTCATCACACATACACATTCTTAACACAAGAAGAGATGCAACATTAAGCAAACCAAGACCCCTATCTTATGAAGTGGAAAATATGGATGAAGAAAAGAAAGAAGACCAATCCTTAGGCGGGCTTCAACCAGAAATCGTTCAGAAACCCAAAGCCGTCAATATTGTTAAGTGTCCTAAATGTGGTAGCACAGCATTCGACCTCATCAAAGCCATAACCATCGTAGATATGCTCTCCTTCGACGACAAAACAGGCGAACCCTTCGTAGAACAATACAACGTCATTGAAGCCCTAGAACACTATGTGGCTCATAAAGAGTGCGACAAAATCGAATGTAGCGAATGTGGAGAACCAATCCCCAAAGAAATGCTCAAAGACCTACCTGACGAAATAGAATACGAAGCCTAAGCAAAACAACTTCTCCCTTTTTTATGGGAATCCTCATGGGTAAAAAACAGTTTCAAACTCCTCTTTTAATGTTTACAAGTCGCCACAGAAAAGGCGACTCATGGATAATCCGAGGCGTGGAGACAGGAGAAGGCAAACTCTATAACCCAAACGGAGACAGCCAACATGAAAAAGAAAGAACCTAAGCTGTGTCTTGGCTGTCCACTACCCGAATGGATGCAGCAAGAAATCATTAAACAGCTCATGGAAAAACAATACACCCTGCAAAAAGAAGAGCCTTCACCACATCGAATCTGTATGGAAAGACGCAAAGCCCTAAAAACGTTAGGGTTAACCTGTCCATACTTCACGGAAACAGAGAACATCCTTTACCATGCAGACGAACAGTTTAAAAACGACTTAGACCGCAAAATAGAAAGGAGAAACAGGCAAAACCTACAACACTTCTTATAGAGGAATGAACGTGAACAAAATTGAAAAATGGGCTATTGAACAGTGGCTAATGATTCCAGAAGATAGCAGATTTTGGCGTGGCTATGAACTTGCTTTAATGGACTTGCTTCGTGAACTCGGATGGAAAATTCTCGAATATTAGAGAGAGGGAAAAGTATGAAGTTTAAACGTATGTGGGATTGCGCTATGTGTGGCAAAGAAGTTATCTACGATTCAGAAGCCCACACCATAACTTGTGGCTGTGGAGTAGTCATGGGTGTTGATTTACCTGAAGAGTCCCTACG
>Ga0315314_1000481_pt1 | contig 43750 bp, 36 predicted proteins | sample TDP9_MG_FD_203631 | JGI IMG/M metagenome (GOLD analysis project Ga0315314, IMG submission 203631) | Freshwater sediment microbial communities from Lake Towuti, South Sulawesi, Indonesia - TDP9 | ecosystem: Environmental > Aquatic > Freshwater > Lake > Sediment | place: Indonesia: South Sulawesi... | reverse complement strand
GACGGCGTTGGCCACCTGTAGAAAGCAAAACCGGAATGTCTTTAAGTTTATCCATCATACACTGGTTGCTCACTGGACTAATACCTGTTATCCTGATTTATTGTGAACGGTTACAAAATAATAAATCAACTTTCTTTGCTTCGGATTTCAATATTTGAATTTTTGTAATACTTATAGGTGCGAGATTTCTTTAACCTCTCGTTATATATCCATTGTACACAAACCACCGACGGGAATAATTATTTCTGCCGCCACGGGTTGATTGCGTGGTCGATAGTACTGTTCAGCCAAATTTTCGATGAGCTGCCGGGCATGTTTATCTTCGACAACAGCCACGATGCTGCCGCCCATCCCGGCGCCGACGAGGCCTGCGCCGAGGACGCCCGGGCTCGCCATCGCGATGTCAACGAGCATATCTATTTCCGGCAGGCTGACATTATACCCCCCGCCCTGACGCCAAAGCCGGGCCCGGCTCATACGTCCCTGGTCTCCTGATTCCAGGTCGCTTATCAAAGCATCAATCCTTTCATCCGGGTAACTGTTGTCAGTCGGAATGCGTTTCCCATCAACTACTTTCGTTACGCGGTCGCCATCATGGGAAATGCTCATCAGCTCGCCAAATGTTTTCATATCGCCCATTCTCAGACACTGCGGCACCATCCCGGCACGAATACACTCGGCTATCCCATAAAGGCATATCTGCCTGATGTGATAGCCTTGTTCGGGTTCGTTATGACTTCTAAAAACACGATGAATCTTATGCTCACTCTCGGGAAGGAGCTCCAGAATCTCCGCCCGGCTGACAGAATTGGGCAGCGATTTTACCATTCGATAGATTTGGACCTCATCGACGCCGAGTCTTTCCGGATTTATATCGCGAAGTCGTTCGAGCTTGTCGGCATACTGCGGAAAGTTTTTACGTATCATCATCAGGCCAAATACGTATGCAGCCACCCGGCTGTTAAAGATATCGCGGGCGCCGGCTCGCTTCTTCGCCTCGATGCCGCTGTTGGCCAGAACAAAGCTATATCCCACCGGCAGCGCGGCGCCTTCGACAGTCATTGGAAAAGCCGTTATATGAAGGATAGTGCCGGCTCTGCCGTGTATAATTGCCGCGTGGTCGCTGCATCCGCCCCGGGTGCCCACATACCATTCGGCAAAACCCCAATGCTCTACTAAATCGGCAGGTTTAATTTGAAGCGAATTTATCCTTATTACCGCTTCCGCCGCAACCATAACCAAAGCCGATGACGAGGCAAGGCCCGCCGCCTGTGGAACATCACCATAGACCATCATATTCATACCCTTAATCGCCGGTACAAAACTGCCATCGTCTTTTGTGTTGAGATGCTGCAAGTACAGCACCGCAGCACGTATATAATTCGACCAGGTAATTGATGGTTCGTGTCTGCGTTTTTCAAACTCATCATGGCACCAAGTATCCCAGTCCCGGATTTTTCCCCCAGCCGGCAGGCAGTCGCTGATACGGAATTGCTCATCGGGAAACTGACTCGACTTGACATTTTTTGCCAGCACCCGGTCGTCATCACGCGGCTCGGCCACCAGCCACATCTGCTTGACACAGACCGGATTGACCGACCCGCCGCGGTGGTCGATATGAGTGCCTAACAGGTTCACACGACCGGCTGAGCGCACTATGATGACCCCCCTGTCTTCTTGTCGAAGACAAGCGGGGGGGCGGTTTGCGCCATATCTGTCGGCAAATGCCTCAAGGCAGCGCAAACACATTTGAGCCGCCTCGGCCTTCAACTCCTCATTATCGCCGTAGATTTGGCCCAGCCTATTGTGAAATGCACTGCCCGCCTTTTTAATCAAAGCAATCCAATCGCCGATTGGTCGCAGGCCGCTGATTTGGTTTCCCGCCTTGCGGGGTCCCTCAACCGCCATAGGTTTTCGTCCTTCAGCATGCCTCCACGTTGTTGTTCAATAAACAAGCTAATAAACTTTACCCCGCTGAGTAAGCCATATCGCCATCAATTATAGTTGACTCAACGGTTACCTTGTAATTACCCGGCGAGCCGGTAATATCAAGCACGCACAAATCAGCCTTCGCCCCGTCAACGACCGAACCATAGCCTTCCTTTTCCAGGCCGGTTAGTTTACACGCATTAGTAGAAAACATCTTTGAAGTCGCAACGAGGGCTTTTTCCAGCCCCATCGCCTCGTGCCGGCGGTTCCAAATGCCCTGCATATCCCTGGTAAGCCAATTGAGCAGATTGGCGAATCCGCGGTTCATTGTCAAATTGCTGCTGAAGAGCACGCCGGGCTTGCCGACGGCTTGAAAATAGTCGCCGCTTTCGCTGATGGCGCCACGGATACCACCGCTCGTGAACTGCCTGATGTCCGAACCCGCTGCAAACAGACAGTCTGTTACCCCAACTATCCTGTCTGTACCTTTTCGCCTCAGAATATCTCTTACGTAGGCGGGATTGATATGGTAGCCGTCAAGAATTTGCTCGGCGTAAAGTTCGTCGGTTTTCAGCACCGCTTCAATCGCCCCTCCGCCGTGGAACGGCTTGTACGAACCACCCGTTGGGCCGTTGGTAAAGTGGATGAAGTATTTCAGTCCGGCTTTGGTCGCTTCGATAATCTGCCCGCAGGTTGCATCGCTGTGTCCGGCTCCTACTACGACGCCTTTGCCGGTTAGATATTCGGTTAGCTCGTAGCTGCCTCGCCCAAAATCCGGTGCCACATTTGCCAGCTTGATGGTCCCTTTGTCCTCGATTCTGTCGAAGGACTCGGCGGCAAATTCAAGCACACAGTCCGGATTTTGGGCGCCGGCCATCTGTGGATTTATGAAGCTGCCTTCTAAAAGTCCGCCCAAAACCCTGGCGCCCCGCCGAGTTTCTGGTTTGCTTAGATAATGATATAGTTGAGCAAAACAATGCCTCAGATTCTCAATCGGGCTGGCCCACGTTCCAACGTAAAAACCTGTAACGCCGAACCTGACGAGGGTTTTACTTAGCATATTCAAGCCATATTCATAAGCGGATGGACCGTTATCAAAGGTCTCGGTTTTTGGGTCATAAAGGCCGGTAGTAAATTCAAAGAGGTTGTAGCCGTGAAAATGTATGTCAACAAATCCCGGCACGACATATTTGCCGGTAATATCAACGACCTCGTCGCAGTCGTCATTATCGGCAACGATTTCAATCCTTCCGTCACGGAGGATGATATCGGTGCGTTCAACGTTATGTGGTGTTACCACGAAGCCGCCTTTGAGTCGTACTGTCTTCATCTTGAAACCTTCGCAAAAGCCATTTTAGACTAAAACGGCGCATAACTTATGCCATCCGCCCGGATTAGTGTAAGCCTTTATACCATCCCTGTCCAGTGGGATGAAAAATCGGGTTTTATACCGTTATATTGCGCTGTAGTTGTAATCACCTTTTCACTTTACAGCAACATCCAGCCCTGTTAGAATACGGCCTTTGCGTAGAAAGTCCCCAGTAAACCTGGAGACGAAATACGATATACAATATACGATACGAAAAATGGCCGGCAAAATAGTTATTGATACCGAACGATGCAAAGGCTGCGGCTTGTGTGTGGTGGTATGTCCGAAAAGCTGCATCGTCATCTCCAAAAAATCCAATAAAACCGGCTACTTCCCCGCCCAGACAAACAATACCGACTGTACAGGCTGTGCCGCCTGTGCGATTATCTGTCCGGACGTGGTAATTGAAGTTTTTTGCGAAAACAAAGTAATATCTACCAAATCTAAGAAAGGAAAGGCCAATTTCATTAAGGGGAAAACGTAAGTGTCAGATGACAGAATCTTAATGTATGGTAACGAAGCCCTTGCAGAGACGGCTATCCTTGCCGGATGCGATTTGTTCAAGTTTGACATGCAAATTATAAGAAAAGGTATGATTAGATACTCATAATTCAATAGATCCAATGGAAAATGACAAAAGATGAAGCTGAAAAAGTAATTGAGATAATTCTTGAATGTGATGGCGGTTGTAAATATTGTGTTTCCAACCTATTAAATTTATTCCTTGCTAATTTCAATGAATACAACCACACTGCAAAGAAAGCCTTTAAAGATAAATTCGGGATTGAACTTGAAGATTTTCTGAATCAATCACAAAAAAAGCATAGGTGCTGAAATATGCCTGAAAACAAATACTACAAAATAGCAGTGCCCTTTGGATTTTGGAAGAAGATAAAAAATAGCAAAAATCAATCCGCCTATGGCGGAAGGGTTCACTTAAAGCTGTGCATAGACAAAGTGGTTCGGTTATTTTATATGAAATGCTGTCAATGTAGGGGAGCATGAGAAATGGATGACCTAAGTGAGGTATTAACATCAATAATAGACAAAATAAAGAAATTCCGTCCTTTGTATGAGCAAAACGAAATGGCGGTGAGAAACCAGATAATAAATCCCATTTTGAAGAGTCTTGGATGGGATCCTGAAAATCCTGAGGATGTTCAACCGAATGTATCCACAGAGGAGGGTGTGCCAGACTATTCTTTGATCAAGAATGGAAGAACAATCTTATTTGTTGAAGCGAAAAAGTTGAGTGTTGAAATCGAGAGAAGAGAATTTATCAGTCAATTGGGGAAATACTGTTATTCCGAGGGCATAAAATATGGAGTGTTGACTAACGGTTCGTTATGGGTTCTGTTCAGATCATTTGAAGAAGGAACCACTTTAACGGAACGAATCGTTTGGAAAACAGATTTGGAGAAGGAAGAATTATTAACGATATGTAGAAAGATAAGGACTATCTCAAAGAATAACATTGAACAGATTGAACTATTAGTGAAGAAGGTTCAAGTTTTAGATGAAGTTTGGAAATCATTATTGAAAGAACCTGGAGAGATGGTAAAGGGGCTGATGCCCGTAGTCAAGTCACTTGTCAGTCAACGTTATCAAAATTATCAGTTTGAAGATACAGAAATTGAAGATTTATTAAAGGAAAGGGTCAAGGAAATAATTTCAGGTCGGCAGGAGGAGGCACTCCCACCCGAACCCACCATAAAACCTGGAGCTGGAAGCCCGCAAAAAATGAAACTGAAAAGTGAAAGCTTTGAACTCCGCAATTCTTTTGAAATTTTGGTCAACACTGCCTATTGGCTCATAAAAAACGGCAAGCTAAAGACATCTGACTGTCCTGTAATAATTGGACGAGGTAAGAGGTGTCTCATCAACAGGCAGGAAAAGCATCCCGACCATAGAGAGTTTCGCGCTCCTAAAAAACTTTCAAATGGGCTATTTATTGAGACGCATGTTGGTACTAAAGGTGCTATTGATTACGCCAAACGGCTTTTGGAAAAATTCGGAGTTTCACCGGATATATTAACGATTGAGTGATCAAAATGGCGGAATTCACCAGTTCATCTGGCCGCTTTAAGAGATAAAGAAAAATGGATGAAAGAATAAAATCCCTGGTAAATCGAATAAAAGCACATCTGGTAAAGATGAAAATGGCGTTAAACGGTTGCGGTTGCGCTGCTCGTTACGGTTGCGTTGAACGTATGACGATAGACAAAACGAGCAGCGCAACCATTAAACGAAATACGCAACCTTCAGATTGGTAAGTGACTAAAGTATGAATGAACGCGTTTTAATGTGCGGCAATGAGGCGCTGGCGGAGGCGGCGATTATAGCCGGGTGCGATGCGTATTTTGGTTATCCGATTACGCCGCAAAACGAAATTCCCGCCTATATGTCCCAAAGGATGCCGGAGGAAGGCCGAGTCTTTGTGCAGAGTGAAAGTGAATTGGCTGCAATCAATATGGTATTCGGAGCTTCGGCCACAGGTAAAAGGGCTATGACAAGCTCGTCCAGCCCCGGCATAAGCCTGATGCAGGAGGGAATAAGCTATCTGGCCGGGGCCGAGCTGCCCGCAGTGGTCGTCAACGTAATGCGGGGCGGCCCGGGCCTGGGGAACATTGCACCATCACAGAGCGATTACTTCCAGGCCACTCGCGGCGGCGGACACGGCGATTATCGAACCATCGTCCTCGGGCCATCGAGCGTCCAGGAGCTGGTCGATTGTATGCCGCTGGCATTCGACTTGGCCGACCAGTACCGAATGACCGTTGTTGTCCTGGCCGACGGCTTCTTAGGCCAGATGATGGAGCCAGTAGTATTAGAGAAAAAACCAAGTCGAGAGCTGCCCCCCAAAGACTGGGCTTTGACCGGCGCCAAAGGCAGAGAGCAAAACATCGTCCGCTCATTATGGCTCGGCGAGGGAGTGCTGGAAGAACACAACAACAATCTAAAGGCAAAATATGAGCAGATAGAAAAAAATGAAGTCCTCTGTGAACAATACGAAGTTGACGATGCCGAAATAATAGTGGTTGCCTACGGCATCGCAGCAAGAATCGTCCAAGGCGCGGTAACCAGGGCCAGAGAAGAAGGAATAAAAGTTGGTTGGATACGTCCCATCACGCTGTGGCCGTTTCCAACAGAGCAAATCAGCAAGGCAGCCGACGAATCCGTCGAAGCCGGACCTTTACGCCTTCGGATTTTCCTGACCGTTGAGATGAGCTTGGGCCAAATGGTCGAAGACGTAAAACTTGCCGTAGCCGGAAAAGCACCTGTAGTATTTTATGGCCGAGCCGGCGGCGGAGTTCCTACAGTTGAGGAGATCCTCGATAAAATCAAACAATTGACAATAAGACAAAAGACCCCAGACACAAGACAAAAGACTAAAGTATGAAAACGGTATTTACGAGAACGCCTGCTCTTAAGGATTGTCCGACGCATTATTGTCCCGGATGTGGGCATGGTATTGCTCATAGATTGATTGCCGAGACCATCGATGAGCTTGGCATACGTGACCGTGCCATCGGCATAGCGCCGGTAGGATGCGCAGTGCTGGAGTATGATTACATCGACGTTGATATGATAGAGGTCGCGCACGGCAGAGCACCAGCCGTGGCAACGGGTATGAAAAGGACCAATCCGGACAAAATAATCTTCTCCTATCAAGGCGACGGCGACCTGGCGAGTATAGGAGCGGGTGAAATTTTGCACGCCGGACATCGGGGCGAGCAAATAACCGTCATATTTATCAACAACGCCGTCTATGGAATGACCGGCGGCCAGATGGCCCCAACAACGATGATTGACCAGGTAACAGCAACAACACCAAAGGGCCGGACTGTCGCCCAGGAGGGTTATCCACTTTGTGTCTGTGAACTATTGGCTGTGCTGCCGGGTGTAATTTACATCGAGCGCTGTGCGCTCAGCAGCCCGGCTCAGATTCGCAAAGCCAAGAAAGCCGTCAAGCATGCTTTTGAGCTGCAGGCAAACAACACTAAAGGCCTCTCGCTCGTTGAGCTGCTCAGTCCCTGCCCGACATACTGGCGAATGACTCCTCCCAAAGCGATGGAATGGATTGAAAAGGAAATGACAAAAGTTTTCCCGCTGGGATGCTTGAAGGATTCAGAATGACAACAAACAGTTTTTATGAAGAGGTTATCATTGCCGGCTTCGGCGGACAGGGAATTATACTGACCGGCAAACTGCTGGCACAGACCGCAATGGAGGCCGGCAAAGAGGTAACCTATATGCCCTCCTACGGCGCCGAGGTTCGGGGCGGAACCGCCAATTGCATGGTCGTTATCGCAGAGGAAAAAATCGCCTGCCCCGTCGTCAGCAGACCCGATTCACTGATTGTAATGAACAAGGCCTCGCTGAACAAATTCGGCCCCCAGCTTAAAAACGGCGGATTGCTGATAATGAACAGCTCCCTGATTGACACTGAGCCGCAACTGGACGATTCAATCGAGATAATTCCGGTGCCTGCCGATGATTTGGCTGTCGAATTAGGCAGTCAGAAAAGCGCCAATATGGTGGCCTTAGGCGTGTATTTGCAAAAGCGAGGACAGTTCACAGCCGACGATGCCGCTCAAGCCCTGCCCAACGTGATTGCCAAGCGGTATCATAAAACATTGCCTGTCAACATCCAAGCCCTGCACCGCGGAGCTGAATTCGCTAAAGATTATTGCCGGACTTGAGCAGAAGCAGCAACCAACAAAGTAAAAAACTTGAATAAATAGCTATGACCGGCTACAATATATAAAAATAGGCAAGAGACAGAATTTAGATTGAGACTGGGAAGTTAAAAAATGGCTAAGTATTCCAATGCCAAAAAACCTAAAGCGATTTGCAGTTTCTGCGGCCGACCGGCAACTCAGGCCGACACGCTCATAGAAGGCCCCAATAAAGTCTTTATTTGCCCCGAATGTGTCGAGCTGTGCCACAACATCATCCGGCAAAATCGTAAACGAAGCGGCACGGGCAGTGTTGGTCTCGACGAAATGCCCAAACCCAAAGAAATAAAAGAATATCTGGACCAGTATATAATTGGCCAGGAGCACGCCAAAAAATATCTCTCAGTTGCGGTCCATAACCATTATAAGCGCCTGATGCACACCGACAGCGACGACAGCGACATTGAGATAGACAAATCCAATGTTCTTTTAATCGGCCCGACCGGTTCGGGCAAAACACTCCTTGCCCGCACACTTGCCCGTAAGCTGGAAGTACCATTCGCAATATGCGACGCGACAACCGTTACCGAGGCCGGGTATGTCGGGGAAGACGTTGAAAACTTCCTGCTGCGATTGCTGCAGTCCGCCGACTACGATATCGAAGCCGCACAGAGAGGCATCGTTTATATCGACGAAATAGATAAAATCGGCAAAACTTACCAGAACATCTCTATCACCCGCGACGTCTCCGGAGAAGGCGTTCAGCAGGCGCTGTTAAAGATGCTCGAAGGAACCATAGCCAATGTCCCCCCACAAGGCGGAAGAAAGCACCCGGAGCAATCCTACATACAAATCGATACTACGCAAATACTTTTTATATGCGGCGGAACTTTCGTCGGCCTGGAAAATATTATCAAGAAACGGCTCGGCAAAAAAATGATAGGCTTCGGTTCCGAACTGGCCGGCAGAACCGACGAAAAAACCGAGTATAGCGACATTGTGCAACAGGTCATACCGGAAGATATTATCGAGTTTGGAATGATTCCAGAAATGGTGGGCCGGCTTCCTGTAATTACCACTCTTACAGCTCTCAATGAAGAAGCGCTTATAGACATACTCACCGAGCCGAAGAATGCCCTCTGCAAGCAGTACCAAAGATTTTTTGAGATGGAGAATGCCGAGCTTGAGTTTACAGAAGACGCCTTACACGCATTAGCACGGAAAGCCCTCAAGCACGACACCGGCGCCCGGGCGCTGCGCGCAATCGCCGAGGAGCTGATGGTTGACCTGATGTATCAACTGCCCGAAGAGCCAAAACCGGCAAAATATGTGATTACACGCGATATTGTCGAGGGCAAAGCCGATTTGTTCGCAGCAAAACAAAAAGTAAAAAAAGAATCCGCATAAAACAGACCCATTGAAACTGCCGAGGTCGCATGGATAAGACCCGGGCACATAGAAATCGAACAATAACACTCAGCCAGGTAGAAGCAAAACGTTACATCAAAGAGCTGATTCGTATTTGCAAGCCTGCGGATATAAACAGCATCGAGAACAAAATAGTAAACCAGGATACTTTTGAAGCAATTGTTTTTTTACCGGCTAACTTTGTTGACCTGCTGCTCCTGGACCCGCCCTACAATCTTACCAAAACCTTCAGTTCAAATACCTTTAAAAAAAAGAGCATTACCCAATACGCCGAATGGCTTGAAGGCCTGCTGGTCAAGCTGCTGCCCACACTTAAAAACACCGCCTCGGTCTATGTTTGCTCCGAGTGGTACTCCTCAACAGCGGTACATCTTGTTCTTGAAAAGTTTTTAAAGGTTAGAAACCGAATCACCTGGGAGAGAGAAAAAGGTAGAGGTGCAAAAAGAAACTGGAAAAACGCTTCCGAAGACATCTGGTTCGCTACTGTTTCCGATGATTATGTATTCAATGTCGAAAACGTAAAGCTAAAACGCAGAGTCTTGGCGCCATATACCGACACAAACGGCGAACCAAAAGATTGGCTCAACACATCCGCTGGCCAATTTCGCCTGACACATCCGGCAAATTTGTGGAACGACATCACAGTGCCTTTCTGGTCAATGCCGGAAAATACCGACCATCCCACGCAAAAGCCGGAAAAACTTTTAGCAAAATTGATTTTGGCCAGCACAAATGAAGGTGATTTTGTCTTCGACCCTTTTATGGGCGTCGGCAGCAGCCTCGTGGCGGCTAAAAAATTAAATCGCAAATTCCTCGGGATTGAGATTGAAAAAGAATATTGCCTGCTCGCCGCAAAACGCCTGCACTTAGCCGAACTTGATACCACAATCCAGGGCTACAACGACGGCGTGTTCTGGGAAAGAAACACAATCAACACACAAAAAATCTCACCAAACAAAGCACCGACCCTAACAGAGCTGCGACTGTAAAGGAACGGTAATTGCTTCTTCAGTTACACAGTGGATTACCGCTGTGCACACTTATTTTTTGAGAGGAACCTTACTCCACGACTTCCACGGTCGATGAGCCTTCCTCAAATAAATTATAGAGCAGTATCGCATCACCATTGTGCAGGCGAATGCATCCTCGTGAGTCCGCGGTGCCAATTTGTTCGGGGTCTTTTGTGCCGTGAAGACCAAAGCCTTCCCTGCCTTTGGCGTTTCCTTTGATGCCTTCCAGGCCTATCCATCTTGAGCCTAAGGGATAATCCGGGTCCTCAGGATGATATGTTTTATTTGTCTCTCTATCCGTCCAGATTGGTTTTATCAGTTTCCCACCGGTTTTGACCCGCCAAAGGCCTATCGGTGTCTCCCTGCCCGGTTTGCCCAGACCAACATGGAAGCTCCGAACGAAAGTATCCTGAAGATACAAATCCATCGTAAAAGTCGAACGATATACCTTCGCATGGAATGGACCATTGATGACTTTTATTGCTTCCCCCGCACGCATGTTTTGGGGCTGGCTTATCTTGTTAATATCCATAAGAATCTCGTAGGGAACCTTAAATTGCTTGCCTATCGTTCTAAGCTGGTCGCCTGGCTTAACCTCTAAACTCCCGCAAAGCTTGTCATCGGGGAAAATCTCTCTGCTGAACAGCCATTTATCAGCAAGCTCGGACATCTGGTCCTTCACAAAGGCTCGTTGCTGGACGCTCATAGGTATTCGTAACGCCTCTTTCAGCCTGCTACGGGCGTCGATAACCCTGCCGGGTTTTTCGCCGAGCAGCGCCGTAGCTTCGGCGATTAGCTTTGCCGCCTCCGGATTAGGTTCAACATCCGGCACCGGTATAATCTCAGGTAATTTCGGTTTCACCGAAACTTTTGTGGAATTCGGTTCCGGCACAGGCTCAGTAGGTTGCTTCGGCAAAGACTCTAACAATGGTTCCGGCTCGGCCTGCGGTTTTATAGCCGTCTGCTGCTTTGTTTCATTCACTTGCGGCAATTCTGCCTTAGATGGGATATTCGCCTCAGGTGTAATATCGGCGGTTTCGTCTGTACTTTGCTTTTTACCGAAAGGACCATAATGAAATGCAACTACCACAGCAATAATAAGCAAAACCGGAATTATGTATATCCAGTTTATGGTTCTTCGTCTGCCTCGTGGGCGGTGAGAACGACGGGCCATCTCAATCTCCTTTCAGGTTATTGGGTTCCCGCCTCGCGGGGTCCCTTAAAATATATTATTTCCTCATCGGTTACTAACAAATCTACCGGCTCATCATGCTCTGTCACCGGTATCGCCTCAACAAGCTGCTCCGCAAAGCCAAAGCCGCATCTGGAGGCCTTAAGTTTGGCGTTAGCAAAAAACCTGTCGTAATACGAGCCGCCGCGCCCAAGCCGATTGCCCTTCCTGTCGAATCCTAACGCCGGCGTTACCACCAAATCAATCTCTTCAAACGGCATCGGCACCCCCGCTATCGGGTTTCGCAGACCTGATGCACTCGTTGAAAAACCTGTTTCCAGCGAGTGTATCTGCACCGGCATCATGTGCCTTTGCTGCCAGGAAATCTTCGGCACCGCTACTATCTTGCCGAGCTGCCAGGCGTAAAGTATTGCCTCGGACGTATCAGCCTCGTGCGGAAGGGACAAATACATCATTACTGTCGATGCGCTTTGAAATTGTGATATCGAAACCAGATTCCGGCATGCCTTCCGGCTTTTTTCACTCCTCTGCTCCGATGGTATAGCGAGCAGGCGGTTCTGTAACTTCCAGCGCAATTGTGCCTTGTCCATTTACGTATCCTTCTCTACCTGACTGTCTTTGACAGGTTTGCTGTTTTGTAACAAGCTTTGCAGCTTTTGTAAATAAAGCTTAATATTTTTTTCACAACCGCTCTCTTTCGGAATGTAATATTGTTTCTTCATCGACGCCGGAAGATACTCCTGTGGCACGAAACCGTCCTTAAAGTTATGCGGATACTTGTAATCAGCTCCAAAACCCATCTTTTTAGCAGCCGGATAGTGACTGTCTTTCAAATGTTTCGGCACTTGTTTAGTCGGCTGCTCTTTTACATCCGACATCGCAGACCAGATAGCGCAGGCCGCAGCATTCGATTTCGGCGCACAGGCAACATACAATGCAGCCTGCGCCAGCGCTAATTGGGCTTCAGGCAAACCCACAAACTCAGATATCTGAACCGCTGCAGCGGCTAAAACTGTCGCCATTGGGTCGGCGTTTCCAACGTCTTCAGCCGCACAAACCGCTATCCGCCGGGCAATAAAACGCGTATCCTCACCCCCTGCCAACATTCTGGCAAGCCAATACACAGTGGCATCAGGGTCCGAGCCTCGCATGCTTTTCTGCAAGGCGCTTGCCAGGTCGTAGTGCGTATCGCCCGTGCCGTTATAGTCAATCGTCTTCTGTTGTATCGACTCCTTTGCAACCTCCAGATTAAATTTTATTTTCGCACCGGGCTTTCGAGCCGCCTGCGACAACACACCCACCTCAAGAGCCGTCAGGGCTTTTCTGGCGTCCCCGTCGCTCATTACCGCTAAAAATTTCAATGCCTCCTGGTCCGCCTCGATATCAAATTTACCAAGCCCTCGTTCAGTATCGTCAATTGCCATCTTCAGCAATTGCAAAATATCCTCCTCGCTGAGCGGCTCAAAAAGAAATACCGTACTGCGGGAAATCAACGGCGAATTGACTGAAAAAAATGGATTTTCAGTAGTGGCACCGATGAGAATCAATACCCCAGCTTCGACGTCGTCCAGCAGGACATCCTGCTGTGCACGGTTAAAACGGTGGATTTCATCGATAAAAAGCACCGTCCTCCTCCCATCTCTTGCGAGCTTGTCACGGGCACGTCCGATAATCTCCCGAATATCCCTAACGCTGGCTGCGGGGGCGCTAAGATAGTGAAATTCGGCCTTTGTGTAATTCGCTATCACCGCCGCCAAAGATGTTTTGCCAACCCCGGGCGGACCGTAAAATATCAGACTACTGAGCCTGTCAGCCTCGAGCATCCTTGTCAGCAGCTTATCGGGCCCAAGAAAATGCCTTTGGCCGATAAATTCATCCAGCTTTCTCGGCCTCATCCGAGCCGCCAGAGGCGCCGCAGAGCTTATATTCGCCTCTTCAGACTCACTGAACAGGGTTTTGCCGACCTTGTTTTCGCTCATAGAACATATTATATGAAAGATATGCAAAACTGTCGAAAAATTATTTCTGAAACCCCTGATAAATGCATCGGATTATCAGGCGTCCCACCACAAATTCCTTGCTTTGTTCGGGATGGCGTATATACTGACCTTGCTCAGGCCGGCACAGACTTTTTAGTGTTCTCGGTGGCAATCAAAAGGTGCAAGGCCAATGGGAGACAGGAATGAATGGGTACTAACACAGTTAAACCAAGTGTGTTTTACAGGATAAATGCAAAGATTCGAAGCATTGCCGGCTATGGAGCCTTGCTGGCACGTAATCTTAACAGATTCTTAAACTTAGATTCTGATTCTTCGTCAAACAGACTCGAAAAAGAGCTAAACCCGCTTTTGGCTGGGTATCCCAGAAATCATAACTATAGAATACACAAAAAGAAACTCCTTCCAAGCTTCAAACTCTACGAAAGATTAAGGCTTGTTGTCTCTCTTTACCCCGAGAAATTAGAAAGCTTCCTGGATATCGGCTCTTGCAGAGGATTTTATGCAATGGAGGCGACCCAACGGCCTAATTGTCGAATTTCAGCAGGGGTTGATGTTCACAAACCATTTATTTCTATCTCCAACAAAGTCAGGGAATACCTCGATATTAAGAATGTCAATTTTTATTTTGCCACTCTTGATGAGCTATCAAGCAGACCTGAAGCTTAGGCGGTCCATTTCAAACAGTTTTACTCGTAGGTACGTACCATTATATGTTTTGGGGTAGTAAACTGAGCCCAATTGCATACCTTAATCACCGGGAAATCCTCGCCAGACTTTCTAAAATTTGCACAGACAGGCTTATCTTCTCAGCGAGGCTGGAAGCAGACAGGCTGCCCAATGGAATCAAACAAAAAGCCAAAATGCTTGGCAATGAGCTTGGATATAACACTGCAGATTTTCTTAGAAGTGCCGAAGAATTCTTTGAAGTCCGTAAAGCCGGTTATCTGGGTAAATACCCTTTATTGGTTATGTTAAAGAAAAACTCTTAGGTGATTGCCAAAAAGTCTTTTGTTAATTGTCATAAGTTCTTTTTTACAAAGGCATTATGGTCTATTCGACAGTCGTTAGCAACGCTATCTTATAGATGCCTACCTGGAAACTCCACGGTATGATAGGATAGCAACTAATAGCCTGCTCACAATTGGAGCAATTTTATGACTGACAACGGTCAACAAGAGTCTGAACCAATAACCATAAAAAATACATCCCGGCGGGTCTTGATTCTGCAAATTCTGCTGGTCATAGCAATCGCAGGGCTGGCAATCTGGCTGTGGAAGGATGTACTCCAGGACCGTCTAATTCCCAAGCGGTGGGGCGTCGTCCAGGCGGGAAAGATATATCGCAGCGGCAGACTCTCATCCGCGCTCGTCAAAAAGATATTAAGAGAAAACAACATCGCCGTTATCATCGACCTGAGCGGTGATGAACCCGGTGACAAGGACCAAGAAACTGAAAAAAAAGCCGCCGTTGAGCTGGGCATCGAAAGGTTGAACTTCCCCCTCAAGGGCGACGGCACCGGAGATATTAACAACTACGCCCGAGCAATCGCTGCTATCGTCGATGCCGAACAAAAAGGCAAACCCGTTCTCATTCACTGCGCTGCAGGCGCACAACGCACAGGCGGTGTAATTGCGTGCTACAGAATACTGGTAGAGAAAAAATCGCCGTCATTCGCTTACGCCGAACTCTTACGCTACGATTGGAAAGATAAGCCGGACCAAATCCTGCTAACCTACATCATAACAATATGGCCAAGTTAGCTGAACTGCTTAAAGAAATGTGTGTCATCGACGAAGCACCCAATCCGCTGCCGGTCATCCGTAGTAGATACTTTCAGGTGACAAGCTCCTTATGGGGATTCAAAACCGATGCCGTCCTCGTTCACATCTGTCCGACCGAATAGAATTTCAGACGCTTAGAGCCTATCCGAACAACTATTTGCTCTCGTCTGTCATTCCGAACGGAGCGCAGCAAAGTGAAGAGTCTCCTCCTTCGTTGGCTGGATTCCCGTCTGGCCGCCGGACAGGCTTCGGCTTCGCCTTAGAATGATAAAGGAAGAAGGTTTATTCTAATAAGCTCTTTCATAATAAACGCTTGCACGGGAACACCAAAAAGACCCGTCAGACCCGTCCAATACCTATATTTTGGCTTTATTTTCACAAAATAATGCAAAAAATTTCCAAAAATATCTTTTTTTTATTTGATTTATAGCCGTGAGCCGATAAACTTTTTAAGCGGTAGGTGGGTGATTTAAATCTTATAACGTAAAATATAGTGACGTTTTGCGTAGCAGGGAAAATTTAACTAAGGATTTTTTAAGGAGATGAAAATGAAGAAAGTAATCTTGTTAACTGCCGCAATCTTATTGAGCACAACGGCTTTCGCACAGGAAGGTGAGCTTAGTGGAACTGTCGATGTAACCTTTCTGAGCCAGTACATTTGGCGTGGTTTCGAAATGTACGGTGATAAGAGCGCAATTCGGCCCAGTATCGACCTGGACCTTTTTGGCACGGGGCTTGGCCTGAACGTTCTTTGGATAAGGGCCAATTCAAGCGATTACGAAGTTGGGGAGGAACTGCACTACACTTTAACTTACGACAACAAGGTCTTTGAAAACGAAACCTACGCCACTAATTACCAGGTTGGATGGACCTATTATTCTTTCCCCGATGGGCCCTGGGCAGGGCACACCGTGAGTGACGATTTGCAGGAAATGTTTGCAACTCTTTCCTTGCCGGAAATCTGCCCCGAAGGCGTCGTACCAAGCTATACCATTATTAAGATGTGGGCATCCGAAGGCCTTTCCCTTTCTCGAGAGATTTCCGGCTGGTTGCACATCCTGGGACTCGACTACGACCTGACCTTAGAAGGCCTGCTCCCGGACATTCCGGAGCAAATTCTACATCTCTCCGCAGCAATGGTCTATAACGATGGCGCCGCTGCCGCAAATGTGGACCACGACTGGTCGCACGCCGTTTTTGGAGTCTCAACAGACTTCGACCTTGGTTATGAATGTACTCTCCGTCCGGGAGTTTACTATCAATCATCCTGGGATGATTCGGTCAATCCTTCAGATGAATTCTGGTGCAGCGTCGGTCTGTCGTATGCATTCTAAAACCACTGGGTAATTTATGTCAGCAAAAAAGGCCTGTCTCAAAATGACGGCCTTTTTTTATTAGTTCGCCCCGTCCCGCCTTTACCGCAAGGCATCCCACGCAGTGTCCCTTCCGGGACTTTCGGGACTGTGGACGACGGGCGGGGCTCGTGACATCAACCCCGTCAGAAATTTACCAAAAGCCCTCTCTTGCGACTGGAGCCGCTGGGACTTGCCCCTTTTCCGCCCTATTGCTCACCATAGAATTTCCAACGGCGCCAATCCCCAAACGGCCCGACACTAAGTGGTTCTGCCGGCCATAAACTTCGCCGCTTCAATCAGGGCATCTTTAGCATCGCTTTCTTTCAAACCACCCAACGCCTCGACCGCTCTGGCAACATACTCCTGCGCCCTGTTGTGTGTATATTCCAAACTGCCATAACGGCCTAACATCTCCATCAGAGAATCCTTATCGTATTGTTTTCTCTCGAGATACGAGCTTATAACCGTGTCTTTTTCCCTCTCATCAACCGCTCCTAATAAATGTATCACAGCCAAAGTCAGCTTGTGCTTGTCGGCATCTCTGCCGAGCGTTTTGCCCGTTTCGCTTTCATCGCCGATTATGTCGAGCAAATCATCGGTAATTTGAAACGCAATGCCGGCATTCATACCAAATTCAGCCAACAACCTGGCCTGGGTTTCGCTCGCCTGCGCCGAAAGCGCTCCAAGACGACATGCGCTGCTAAAAAGAACGGCGCTCTTTTCGGTGATGACGTCAATATATTCCGATTCGCTTAATTGCCAATTCCGCCTTTGAATTATCTGTCTCAGCTCACCTTCACAGATTCTAACCGCCACACCGGCAATTACCTTCGCTACCTGCGGTCCCAGTTTGGCGCACATCTCGAAAACTCGGCTTAATAAAAAATCGCCTAACAGCACAGCCGCCTCGTTACCCCAAATATTATTTATCGTCGGCCGACCGTGCCTTTTTTGCCCTTCGTCTATAACATCATCGTGCAACAACGTAGCACTGTGAATCATCTCAACTATCGCTGCAACACGGATGTGCTCATCTGTGATTTTGCCAAAGCAGCCGCCTGAAAGTAAAACCAGCCCGGGGCGAATCATCTTGCCGCTGCGGCCACGCACATGCTCAAGCAATCGGTTCACATCACCCACCTCAGCAGGAGAAGTCAACTGCTCATTGATTAAAGCTTTTACCCGGCCGAGCTGGCCATCGATAAGCCTGAAAGCAGGAACCCTGCTGTGCGGGACAGAAGCTGGTCTGTCGGTATGTGCCGGTAACTGCATAGCATTGAGTCCAGCACCAATTATGTGTGAACTTACGCATAATTAGTGCTGGACTATTTTCCCTTTCCGTGGGCATATTTGAAGAACTTTTGTCTCAGCAATTTTGTGATAGGCCCCGGCTTGCCGTCACCGATAACCCTGCCGTCAATCTCGACAATGCCGATGACCTCCGCAGCAGTGCCGGTGAGGAAAAATTCATCGCAAACATACAAATCAAACTTCGTTAGATTCTTCTCAACCACCTCAAGATTTTCTTCCTCGGCCAGCTTGATAACGACTCCCCGTGTTATCCCTTCCAGCGAACCCGCTTCGACCGGCGGGGCGTAAATCACACCGTCTCTCACGATAAAAACATTATCACCGGTCGCCTCGGCCACATATCCTTCGTGGTTATACATAATCGCTTCCGGTACCTCATTGTCCAGTGCCTCAATCTTAGCCAGGATGTTATTAAGATAATTCATGCTCTTGACCTGTGGCGGAATCGCCAAAGGATGATTACGAACCGTCGTCGCGCTGATTACCTTCATCCCTTTTTCATAAAGCTCTTCCGGATAAAGCTGAATATTATCAGCTATGATAATTAGTCTGCTGTTCTCACAGACGAACGGATTTAACCCCAAAGTTCCAACACCACGTGTAACAAGCAGCCGAATGTAGCCATCGATAACGCCGTTGGCTTCCACAGTCTTTTCAATAGCACTAATAAGTTTGCTTCGGTTCATCGGGACCTCAAGCCTAATCGCCTTAGCTGAGTTATAAAGCCGTCTGATATGGGCCTCTAACTCAAATACTCTGCCGTTATAAACACGAATACCCTCAAAAACCCCGTCACCATAAAGCAGACCGTGGTCAAAGACAGATATCTTTGCATCTTCTTCTTCAACAAGTTTGCTATCGAGCCAAATTTTCAGTGCCATAAAAAATCCTCATAACTGGTATAAATCCCAAACGATATAGTTAATTAGTTAACTGGTTAATTAGTTAATTAGGAATTGTTCCGCTCCGAGTTTCCCTGATATCTTCTTTGCTGATAACCTACCAACTAATCTCTAATCCTTTACCTTTCCATCGACCAACGTTACTATCCGCCCGGCTCTCTGGGCTATCCTCTCATCGTGGGTTACCATCACAATTGTCTGACCGATACCGTTCAATTTTTCAAGTACATCTAAAATACCATTTCCTGTCGCAGAGTCAAGATTTCCCGTAGGCTCATCGGCCAAAAGCAGCCTCGGCTCATTCATCAAGGCCCTGCCGATTGCCACCCTTTGTCTCTCCCCGCCGGACAACTGGTAAGGCTTATGCTTGGCCCGTTCAGACAAGCCAAGCTGACCAAGCAGCTCTCTGGCCCGCCTCTTAGCCCATCTGCGGCATGCAAACCAGCCGATAACGCTCTTGCCTGCCATAACAGGCAAAAAAACATTTTCCAACACACTTAATTCGTCCAATAAGTGATAAAACTGAAATACAAATCCCACCATTTTATTGCGGAATTTGTTCATTTCGCCGCCGCTATGCCGGCTCAAATCCCGGCCTTCAAACTTCACAACGCCTTTATCGGGCTTATCCAACGCCCCCAATATATGTAAAAGCGTACTTTTACCGCTGCCCGATGCCCCCACTATGGCCACAAATTCGCCCTTCTTAATAGCCAAATCGACGCCTTTAAGCACTCTGACCTCGGTGGCACCCATTCGATATGATTTATAAAGCCCCTCGGCCTTTAATATGAAATCGTCTTTACCCATATAATCGCTAATTAAAGGACCACGCTCTGCGGAAACCCAATGCTGTCCTTCCAAAACCTGCTCACAATGACAAAGTAATTAACAATAGCCAATAATCAATAGTCAATAGTCAATTATAACTGGTTCACCTGCAAAATCTCTACCGGCTTTTGCTTCGCCGCCAGCCGGCTCGGCAGCAATGCACCGACCAAACAGGCAATAATCGCCGAAACGACAATTACTCCCAAAACCTTTGGGTCCACCTGGTTTGGCACATCACCTATCGCATAAATTGTCCTGTCCCACAATTGGAACTCAAAATGCTCAAAAAGCCAATCTTCTATCTGGTTTATTTTCAGTAAAAACAACCACCCTCCAAATAAGCCTATACAAGAGCCTAAAAGGCCGACTAAAAAAGCAAAACCCGAAAATAATTCAATAATGTCTATGTTCGAGGCTCCAAGGCTCTTCAATATCCCTATGTCTTTACTCTTATGGCTGATAATCATATAAAACACAACAAAAACGATAAAAACGGTCGTAATTCCCACAAAAGCGAACATAACAGTCATCACCGTTTGTTCCTTTTCCATTGGAGCGATGGACGAGCGTCTGTAATCCTTCCAGTCTTGTACGTTAACGGTATCCAATAAGTATGCCTGTTTTTCGTCTGCCTTTTCCTGTTTGTATTTTTCCCATAGCGAACCGACTTTTTCACATCCGCCCTGCAGCTCGACATCGGGCTTAAACTTTATATGGATATTAGAAGCTCTCTTGAGCGACCCGTCCATACCGCAAAGCCGCTGGGCATCCTCGAATGGCAGATAGACTAATGAAAAGTCCTCGCGGGCTAAACCGCTATGCGATGTATCACTAAAGTAGAAAGTTTTTGTATTAACCAGCCCAGCACCGGCTTTCGATAAAGCGCCTCTTGAAGTCAGAGGAAAACAACTTATAGAAAAACTCTCCCGCACAGGACCGGCTTGGTAAAAATAACTGCTATTGGCATCACGCTCCAGAACCAGGTCTATCCCCAACACACACCCCAAAAGATTCGGGTCATAGGACGGTTCAAACGCCTTGGATGCATCAGCCTTATGATAAAACAGTGTCTGTCCAAAACCCGTTGCCTGGCTGTGCCTGACCGGCTCGATGCCCATAATCTCAAGACCTCTGTTTCGCTCCGAACCCCTGCGATTTATCAGTGCATAGCTTTTAATCACAGGTGAAACGGCGTCAACAAAATCCTCCTGCTCCAGTATAGTTACAAAATCCTCATAATATGCAAAGCCTACTAACGATTCGGTCCCGATGACACAATCCCCCACAAAATCGTGGTTCTTCTGCCTGAAATCGCTCACCAGACCCGACATTACCGTCATCACTACCGTAACAATAAACACGCAAAGAGCAACTGCAAGCACCGCAAAATATGTTATGCGCCGCTTTATCAAATACCTGATTGAAAGAATAATTTTATACATGGCTCAATCATAGAAAACATCGAATCTCGAAGTTCGGTATTCTAAATTCAATATTTATTATTCATATCGTAGAATCTCAACCGGCTTTGTTAGAGCCGCGACAATCGACGGTATCAACGTTCCAATAGCTGCAGCCAATATCGCCAACAATACAATAGGAAAAGCCGATGTCCAATCAACCTCATTAGGTATCTTGCTAAACATATAAACGCTGCTTTTCCACAGCTTTAATCCAAAGATTATCCTTATCCACTCCTCTATCAAATTGATGTTTTTTGTAATAACGTATCCCAGAACAGCTCCTATACTTGAGCCGACTATTCCGATACAAATACCGAATACGACAAAAATCCAGGCTACTGAGCCACCCGATGCTCCGCAACTTTTTATTATCGCAATATCCCTCTGCTTGAGCCTGACTATCATATAGAATATGCAGAATACCAGCAGAATAACACCAAAACTCACAACACCAAATATCAATAACAAAATCCCCATCTGCTTACGATATGCAGCAACATATCGGCTTTGCATCTGCTTAGCCGTTTCAATACTCGTATATTGTAGAAGGTACGAGTCCGCTTCCAAATGCTCTCCTACGAAACTACGCCATACTCCGCGAATCACCGCTATTGCCACATCGGTTTGTGCATTACCCGCCAGCTTTATTTGAATCTGGCTTGCAACCGGCAAAGCTTCTTCAGGATACAAAGTTTTTTGAAGCTCTTCTATTGGCAGATACACACAACCATTATCAAATTGATAGACCCCTGTTTCAACAACATCTGTAATTGTAAACTGTATCACTTTTCTTTTAACTTCCGCTCGACCGCCTTCCTCGTCTGCTCGTGATATAGTCCCTGTAGTAAGAACAACCTGCTGACCGAACATCTTTTCAACAGCATCAAAATCATACTTATCCGTCTTTTCATCAGGCTCTGCCATCACCCCTATTCCCACAAAACCCCCGATTTCTCCTTCAAAGCCGCTCATCTTGAAAGATGGCTCACCGCCCGACTTTCTTTGCCTGAGCAAATACCGGTCAAAACCCATCACCTTCGCCCGTCGTACCGGCTCAATCCCCCAGATTTCCACCGCACGCACATTACCTTTACCCAAATGTAAAAGACCATGAGCCGACAGCAGCGCTGTTGCCGACTCCACCTGCTCAGTTTGTTCTAAGCGCTCGATAAACAGCTCATATTTCGCAAACTTAGTCGGCGGAGCAAGGACCACATCTCCTATCGCTTCAACCGCCGCCCGCTGGAACGCTTTGATAAAACCGGTGAACAAACTGGCAACAACTATCAACAAAGATACGGAAAGCGCAACCGCAGCAATACTCAAGAATACTATCTTTTTCTTGCGCAAATATCGCAGCCATAGAAATAATTTCAACATTTCAAGACTCCAGACTCAAGACTCCAGACTCAAGACTTGGGTCTTGGGTCTTGGGTCTTGGGTCTATTCTCAGGCCTTAGAAGTGGAAACAGCACTACATCACGAATACTCTCAGCGCCGGTCAGAACCATTACCAATCTGTCGATTCCAATACCCAGCCCGCCCGCAGGAGGCATACCATATTTCAACGCCGTTATATAATCTTTGTCCATCTTTGTTAGCGATTCTTCCTGCCCCCTAAGCTGAACAAGGAAATTCTCATATTGCTCGGCAGGGTCATTCAGCTCCGTATAAGCATTAGCTAACTCCATCCGGGCAATGAGCAATTCAAACCGCTCGGCAAATTGTGGATTATCTTTACTACGCCTGGCTAACGGACACAATGCAGCCGGATAATCTATTACAAACGTCGGGTCGATGAGGTTATTCTCAACAGTGGCCTCAAACACCTCATTGACAACCACCGCATCGTCCATATCCGCTTCATCCAGTAAGAGCCCTCTTGCTTTTGCCCTGACAGCCCCTATATCATCAATATCGCAGCCGCTGTATTCTTTCAGCAGCTCTGTGTATTTTGCCCGACGCCAGGGCCGGGTAAAATCTATCGTTAAATCGCCGAACTTAACCTGCTTACCCTCGCAGTATTTCTCCACGCAAAGCCCAATTATCTCCTCAGTCAAATCCATCATTACGTTGTAATCACCGTAGGCCTGATACACTTCAAGCATCGTAAATTCCGGATTGTGCTGCCGGCTCAATCCTTCGTTGCGGAAATTTCGATTTATCTCAAAGACTTTCTCCATTCCCCCGACGAGAAGTCTTTTGAGAAACAGCTCCGGTGAAATCCGCAAAAACAAATCCATGTCCAGGCTGTTATGATGCGTTACGAAAGGCTTCGCCGCGGCTCCGCCGGCTATAGTCTGCATCATCGGAGTTTCAACTTCTAAAAAATCCCTGGATTCGAGAAATTCACGAATCGCAGACACGATGGCACTGCGACTCTTAAACCGCTCCATTACTTCAGGATTGGCCCACAAATCCACATACCTCTGCCTGTAACGCTGGTCAATATCCGACAGACCGTGAAACTTCTCAGGTGGATGCAGCAGACACTTGCTCAGAAGCACAACATTATCAGCCCATATCGTAATTTCTCCGGTTTTGGTTTTACCCAGTTGACCGGATGCACCGATTATATCGCCAAGCTCCAGTAATTTCACAAGCCCCCACTGCTCACCCAGAAGCTTTTTGCTCAAGCCGACCTGGATAGTTCCACTGCTGTCACGCAAAGTAATAAAAATCAGCTTCCCAATATCCCTCAACAGCACAATCCTGCCGGCGCATTTGGCCCGCTGGCTCTCATCGCCCTCTTTAAATCGGCCCTTGATACCTTCAGCCCGCTCGGCACCCTCATACCTGCCGCCATAAGGCTCAATGCCAAATTCTTTAATCCGGGACAGTTTCTCCTGCCTCTGACTCTCGAACCTGTCTATCCCGTTAGAAACTTCTTCTTGTACCATATACATCTCTAAAACCGCAAATCAATCCCCCTGGGCCAACGCCGCAGCCTCGTCTTGAATCAATTTACTCCTGACAATCAAAAGACAAACCTCCAATTGTGGGTCAGACGCGAGGGTTTCTTCGACCGTATGTTTCCTCGGCTTATCGTCGGCGTATTCGTGGTCGGCTTGAACCAGCACGTCATTATCCCGCTGTATCTCAATCATTTTTCTAAGCTCATCGCTTCTCAATTCAACCTCGATATTTGGCCCCACACCCCAATCCTCTCTGCCTTGTTTTTTCATTTCCTCCTGGCTCTCAACTCGCTGGTCGGAAGGCAAATGATAATGCGCCATCGTATATTTCAACTGTGCACCTCCGCCCGGATAGCTCGTTATTCCCTGCACGCTGCCTTTGCCGTGGGTCCTTGTCCCGACCAAAATCGCCCGCTTATGCACTTTATCTGCCAATGCTCCGGCCACGATTTCCGAAGCACTCGCCGAGCCCGAATTTATCAGTATAACAAGCGGATAATTCGGATGCGTGTTCTTCTCGCTCGCCATCTCAGGTATCGGCTTCCTGCCAAAACCAGGCTGTCTTTTGACTATCAATCCTTCTTCGATAAATTTATCTACCACCGCAACCGCACTATCTAAAAGACCGCCGCTATTGGACCGTAAATCCAGAATCAATCCCCTCAATCCCTCTGACTCAAGCTCAACCAATACCTTCTCCAGGCTCGAAGCGGTTTCCGCCGAAAAGCCCGTGAGGCGGATATAACCTATCTTATTCCCCTCATCAATCATATACAGCCATTTACTCGCATCGGCTCTTTGCCAGCCGCGAATTGTAGAAACAACTATCCTGTCTCGGGTTATCGTAATCTCTTTGGTTTTCTCCTCGCCAGGCCGTCTTATTGTCAATGTAACTTTTGTACCTTTCGGACCGGTTATCTTGTGAACCGCGCAGCCAAGAGTCATATCCTTGGTTTTAACCCCGTCCACCGCTTCTATCACGTCATCCGCATCGAGACCCGACTTGTATGCCGGAGTATCAGGTAACAGGCTCGCTACTGTTAACAGCCCTTTTTGTTTGGATATCTCTATGCCGATACCCGTAAACTCGTTTGTCATCATCTTTTCAAAATCCTGCACCTGCCTGGGCCAGACTATTACCGTATAAGGGTCAAGTGCAGACAACGCAGCCTCTACAAACTGTGCAATCACTACCTGCTGTGGTAAATTCACAGTCGTATCGTTCAGCATCAGAACCTTCTCAAAAACCTCCAAAAACTTACGCTTATCAAACTCCGTAGGGTCGCCCGAGGCGGACTTAACCTCATCCAACAGCGCGCCTAAAGACGCCGACCAGGCCGAAAGCTCCGTACTATCGGGCGGCAAAAAGGAACCCTGCTCGGAAAGAAACTCCGATAGCTCAGAAATTCTATCATCGAACACTTTAAGCTCGGTCTTTTTGAGGGCGCTATCTTCACTTCGGGAATCCTGACTAAATCGGGATGATGTCCCCGCCACTTCCCCTAACAACTCGCACCGCTTGATAGCCTGCCTGGCCATCTGGTTATAATCAACAATGCTGACGTAATGCAGGTCTAAGTAAACAATCGTTCGAACAAACATCTCTTTCTCCACTCCCCAGAAACGCTCCTCGCGGGTTTCACAGGGATTGTCCTCAAAAGACGCTGCAATAGCGGCCTTATCCAGAAGCTGCTCGGCATAATCCGAATATCCCTCATTTTTGGGGTCTATAGCCATCAGCCAATAGTAGCAATTTGTATATGCCTCGAGCCATTTGCCCGCCACCTCGAACTCAGCAGCCTTATCTATCGCTCTCTGTATGACCCCTTTTATGAACGAATCAGACAAAAGCTGCCCCCTCTGCGCCTCATCTGCATACTCACACGCCTTGACAATAACTGAAAGCGTATCAACAATATCATTTACATCGTTCACCCGCGCCCCTGCCACAGGAGCGGCGTTCACGTCATCGATGTCTGTTTCAGCCTGTTCATCCTGTCCCATCTTCGGCGGGCGGGATTCAGCATCAAAGCGACTTGAGACAAGGCTTTTTTGGCGCTTGGCTAATTCGGATAACTGTTCTTCGTAAGCAGCCTTCCGTGCTGTCTGCCGTTTTTCCTCCATCGCTTCATACTCGGATATAATATCTACAAGCTGGGTGATAGCCCTGACTTCAGTTTTTCCACCTCGTCCAGCAAGCCCTCGCGCACCGGCAAAATCACCTTGGTAAATCTGCGAACATATCTGTTCAATCAGTATGGCAGACTCGTCCCCAACGGTTACCGCCGCAGATTGTGATGTTGCCGCATTGTTGGATTGAGCCGTGAAGCCATAACAGGCAAACAATAAAAACGCTGCAAAGCAGTTCAAACTGATTAAATATGTTTTTTTCATCCCACAACCTCGATTTCTTGAATTTCTTGAAAACAAAGCACTTATCCTTAACAAAATGTACAAGTTACAAAAATAGTAGGGTGGGGCTTGCACCACCATTGCCCTACTTTATGCTCTTGTGCCCCTATGTTCTTAGCCCTTTTATGCACACTCCGCCGCTTTTCCGGCGCATCCCAAAACGTGCAGCTTATGTTTGACCATCTTTTTGATAGCCTCCCTGCCCGGCCCGAGGTACTTACGCGGGTCAAATTCACCCGGCTTTTCTGCAAAAACCTGCCTGATTTTGGCAGTCAGAGCCAAACGTAAATCCGTATCAATATTGACCTTGCATACCCCCATCTTCGCTGCCCTGCTGACAGACTCTTCAGGCACGCCCATTGCGTTTGGCATTTTGCCCCCGTATTTGTTAATAAGGTCGACAAACTCCTGCAGGACGCTGCTGGAGCCGTGCATAACCAGAGGAAATCCGGGGAGCTTCTCGCCGATTTCCTGTATGACGTCGAAAGCCAGCTTCGGCTCACTCTTGAACTTGTAAGCACCGTGACTTGTTCCGCAGGCCACCGCTAAAGAATCACAGCCGCTTTTCTCAACAAACTCCACCACTTGATCCGGGTCAGCCACATGCTTGCTAACGTCATCTACTCCAACGACGTCCTCCTCAATTCCACCCAACTGCCCTAATTCAGCTTCAACGACGACGTCCCTCGGGTGAGCATATTCAACTACCTTCTTGGTAACTTCGATGTTCTCTTCAAACGGCTTGTGCGAAGCATCTATCATTACAGATGTAAATCCATCATCAACAAATTGCTTACAGGTCTCAAAACTATCTCCGTGGTCAAGGTTTATCGCGATGGGAATGTCCGGATTTTCCTCGACTACCACATTGATAATCGCCATTAGATAGCTTATCTTCGCATATTCGCGCGCGCCTCTGGAAACCTGCAGGATAAGCGGGGCCTTCTCTTCTGCTACCGCATCTATAATGCCCTGCGTGATTTCCATATTATTCACATTAAATGCACCAATTGCATAGCCGTTCTTGTAAGCCATCTTGAACATCTTTTTGGTGTTAACCAACGCCATAATTTTCTCCTTAAATCCTTCAAAATTTTCTTAAGCCGGAAATTTTTTGACCAAACGTTTTATACAATCCACAATAACCAATATCGGAAATTTACCTCAGACGAATCAATAATTAGTACCCTGCCAAACCACCCGGTCCCATATATCCTCTGGGCCCAATCGCCAATTCCGGCACGCCCTGCATCCATACGCTAAATACTATAGCTTGTCTGTCCAACGACGCATCCGCACTGTACGTAAGACCCCAGTACATCCTATGATACCGCCTTATAAGCGATATATCACTTCGCAATGCTGCTCCGTAGTCAAAATCATACTGTGCAGAATATATCGCCGTATATCGTGGGTCAAGTACGTATGTGGCCGCAAATGTAAACATATTCGAGCCTTTTTCACCGTAGTTGTTATCAATCCTTCTTAAATATCTGCTCCCTATATAATAACTCAAATCCGGCCAGCGCAGGTGTGAAAAGCCAACATTAAGCTGCTGCACAACCCCGCTTTGCATATCAAAATTTAAATCAGACAATACCGCAGTCGTATCGCTCAAACGCCAGATATAATCGGCCCCGATATAATTGCGCCTCGGCCCAAATATATTGCCGCTGCGCCTATCGTACCTGTCTCGCGGATTCAACAACATGCTGGACTTGTTTACAAGCGGAATAAACGGCCTGTTCCAGATGAATCGGTCCGGTCCGGCAGATGCGTCATCGGAATCATTCACCCACGTAACGTCCATATCCAGCCGCATCCAGTCCACAGTTCGCTGATTCTCTGCCGAAGCACCTCTCTTGGTTTGCAGCCGCTGTGAAATACCTACGCTCAATGTATCACGTTGTTCGATAACCGAGTCGCTCTGTGTGTAAGTTACAGCCGTCAAATACGGCCTTATCACGTGCCGTAGCTGTTCCAAATCCCAGAGTCGAGATTTGACATCAGGAAAAACCTTCCAGTAAGGCTGCGACGATACACGAACTCCCGCTTCACCAAACCAAACACCATCTTCACCTTCCACCGTTTCACCGTCAAGCTCATTATGGAAACCCAGCCCATCTTCATACGCCACCGTCCCCGCCAAAAAAGGTGTCACCCTCGCATTGCCAATCGTCATCGGCATATCAACCTCGTTTCTCGTTGACATAAACGTAAAGAACTCCTCCGGACCCGCTGGTACACTCTCCGCAGCGTAACGCTGACGGAATCGGCTGACCTGACTGTCGCTATAGAATGTCAGCTTATCATCGAGAAATGACTGCCCTGTCCAATGGAATTCAGCACTGGGCAATTCCTCCAGCTTATCAACAAAATCGTTTGTTCGCACCTTGCCCAAAAAGGAAAGACCCCAGTTATCCTCAATACGCTTCATGTGAACGACAGTCTCCTGCTCCTTGCCGACATTAAACTCACTGCGATAATATCCTTCGAGAAAATTCTCATCGGATATATAACTGAACTCAGTGGTAAGCTGCCACTCATAAGGAAGAAATTGCCTGTGCTGCCAGCTAAACCGACCGCGAAGCTCACGTTCCGGCACAAGATTCCTGCGGCTGCTATGCCTGCCGAGACGGTCCTCACCCTCATCGTTAATTACGTAGCCCAAAATCCTGCCGAAATAGTTCTCTTTTGCGTAATCGACCTCTATCCCGCTGCCGAAGCCGCGTTCGCTGTAATAGTCCAGCGCAAGAGTGCTTTCCGTCCCTTCAGGCTCTTCCAAACCCAGTAATCGGGACAGAAACCATCGCGTCTCAAGCAGTGTCCCCCACCTTTCGTCGTGCCCGATGTGTACACTTTTGAGAGGAACATCAGACCTTTGCAGATTACTACGTATAAAAGGCCAGTAGAAAATCGTCCTATCGTACATCTTCAAACGCACATCACGCATCTGTGCATCGTAACTGCCTTTGGAGAGCCTGCCCTGCTGCTCGTCAAGAGTCGTCGTATCAGTGATAATCACACTCGAAGCGTTAAGTGAAATCTGAGGCAGGTAAAATTCACTTGTCGTCAGGGTAATATCATCAGCCGAAAATTTATTTTCCGCCAGTTGTCTTAACTTCGCCGCCCTGACATAAATCGGAATCTCTCCGGAGACATCGAAAGTCCTCATCACCGCATTTACCGCAAGCGCCTTTTTGGCCTCGAAGTTATAATATATTTCATCGGCCCGAATCGTTCGCCGCCCCTCGGTCATCAAAACGTCGCCGGACAAATAAATCGACTCTATAGCCCCTGTGGCCAAAATACCCCCAGCACCAGCTTCCCTCTCACCGGTAGCAGGCTTCTGTCCCGAATAGAATATAACCGCGTTATCAGCCTGCAACTCCAGCAGCCCGCCCTCTTCATCCTGTTTTTGCCACAGATAGAATCTGCCTATCACCGTCCCAATCTTTTCTTTATCGTCCCACTCTATCTTCGGGGCAGCCTCACCGGTGCCCGATAAATTAACCGGATACCGAAAGTACGGCTCAACGCCAACTTCAGTAGGTTCTTCACGCCCCACTTTCTCCGCCGTTGGCTGAGGCTCGGCCTCAGCACTCATCAGCAAAATCCCAGCCTTCCGCAGCCCCGAAAAGGCCCTTGCATAAAGCGCTAATCCACGAGGGTCAGCGATTTCCCTCTGTTCCGCTGTTACAAAAACTTCGCCCCTGACGTCGAACTGAATCACCATCACCCGGCCTTGCTCAATCACCGTCTCGCTCAAGGCGGTCATCCGGGCACCTTTGGCCTTTTTAACCGATACATTGCCTTGCAGATATACCTTTGCTTCATAACCAATACGAGCCTCGTCGCCGACTTTCTGCCCTTGGCGGAACGCTCTTTCCGACATCCACGCAGAGCCGGGGACCAGCCAAACTACGGCACTATCGCCGGAAAACTGATTAGCACCTATCGACATCGAAAACCCTTCACGGCAAACCAGGATATGCTCCCCCGTGCTCAACTGATGGCTTATAACCGCTCGACCTGCTATATGCAAATCCTGGCCCACAAACGCACCAACCTCTGGACCGAGTTTGGCCTCACTGTCTATAGCCGACCAAGCCGACCCAGACAGTAAAACTAAAAAAACTAAAACAAACAGCATTATATTTCGCATAACAACTCTCGTAACCGGCATCAGGCTTCACCAAACTATGCACTTACAGGCACACCCATCTCGGGTCGCAATTCAGCCCGCCACCTGAATTTATCGCAGATTATAGCCGGTTATCCCAACAAAGCCAGTAAAAAAGTGCTCTTAATAATGCTGATAGCTTGATTTATCTGAAACTCTCCTGTAAAAAAGACCTCCGCAAATAAACCAAACCCACAGAAAGGCTAATATGGCCAAAAATGAGTATTCAGAATACCAAAAAGCCGTTATATCGGACTATTACGACAATCTCGATACGATAATGCTCGGCAAACTCGGCGAGCTGGTAACCGAACTCTACTTAGCCGATACGCAGTCTAAGCAAAATCGGCTCTGGCAAAGGGCCCACAAGGCAATGATAAAACTGAAAATCCCTCCGGCCATAATCGACCATATTATGGAAAAGAAAGACCTGGAAGTTTTAGCCAAAAACCTCCAGGATTGGCTGGCCAAAAAAAAGAAAAAATAAAAAGCAATCTGCCATTCTCCCCCGCCCCCTTCTTACTTCGATATCCCTTGTTCGATATTCGATATTCCTTTCTCGATACGGGTCCTGAGTACGGTCGAAGAATTCGATATTCTCGTCCACTATTGAAAAGTGGTAATGCAGAGTTTTACCCCACAATCAATATCTGACTGGGCGGCACCTTCAAATCCTGGCCTGAGTTTGCCGAAGGCTCGTTTGGATGCGTTCAAAAACAACCCATTTTATGCTCCCCGTTTTCATAATAGATTCCTTTATTTCACAAGCATCAACGACATCGCACAGGAATTTGGTCTTTGCTTTAGGATAGATATGGCGATATAATATATATATACGCAGAAAAGCAATCAGACTGGTAAATCCCGTTAGTCCTAAGGACTCCTTTCGGAGAAAATAATGTCTTTCTTCTAACGGGGTAAATTGCTCTTTCACGCTAACTTCAGTGGAGACAAGTATGACCGAAGAATATTCTGCTTCAGCAAAAGTCTATCAGACCGCAGAGCTTGGCAAGCTGAGCATCCTTGATATGTTGAATTACTTTGAAAAACGCGGCGCAATGCGGGTCTCGGATTTGCATATCAAGGTTGATGCCCCGCCTGCATATCGCATCGACGGCGACCTGGTCAAACTCAAAGGCCCAACCGTAACCCCCCAGATAGCAAAACAGCTTCTCTATCCGCTTTTAAGTAACGAAAATCTGCGCAAATTCCGGGAACGGCACAGTATCGACTGCTCTTACCGGCTCGGCTCACTACAATTTCGAATCAACATCTTCAGAGAAAATGATGGCATAGCCGGAGCAATCCGCGCCTTATCGCTGAATATACCGAAAGTTGAGGACATCGGCTTTCCCAACGATGTTTGGAAAGACATCGTCAATCTTAGACACGGCCTGGTCCTCCTGACCGGCATCACAGGCGCAGGCAAATCCACAACTATTGCCTCGCTAATCCATCATATCAGCGAAAAAAGTGCCTGCCGAATTATGACCGTCGAAGACCCCATCGAATACATCTTCCCCCAGAAATACTCCATCATCTCCCAGCGTGAGCTCGGAAGGGACGTCGAATCCTTCATCCAGGGCTTGAAAGAAATGCTGCGCCAGGACCCCGATATAATATTCGTCGGCGAAATGCGCGACACCGAGACTATATCTATGACGCTTATGGCCGCCGAAACGGGCCACCTGGTCTTCTCCACGCTTCACACCAGAGATGCGACCGGCACCGTAACGCGGATACTGGACTACTTCCCTTCCGGCAGACAGGCCGAGGTCCGGAACCAAATGTCTCTGGGCCTGGCTTATATCGTAAGCCAGAAGCTCATACCCAAAAAGGATGGAACCGGCAGGGTCGTAGCGATGGAAATTCTTAACAACAACTACGCCTGTGCCAACCTTATTCGCACCGGCAAAATAGAGCAAATTTACTCACAACTGCAAACAAAGACACGAAACAAACCCGACGAAAAAATGCTGACGATGGAAAAGCATCTCGCTATGCTCGTAAAACAGGACAAGGTTGACCTCCTCGAGGCCAAAAAATGGGCCAACGACCTCAAATGTTTCACCGACGCTATGCAGCAGGATTAAATGCGTGGATATGTAAATGAGTAGTGAGCCGAATAAGTGAAATAAAGTTTGAAGTGCCTAAAGTTTGGAATTCACCTCAGCTTACTTCAGGCACTTTTCCGATAACCGATTAACTGCTCACTAATCAGCCATATATACCCAATACGCTAATGTTATGACAATCCAGTTTTTCTGCCCTAATTGCAATGAGATAATCGGATTTCCCGATAAGCACGCCGGTAAGCGCGCACGATGTACTAACTGCGGCCAGCTCTTCATAATCCCTTCCGAAAACTACAAAAAACCGAAAAAAGTCGAACCACCAAAAGAAAAAGGTGAGCCGCTGCCCGGCTTTTACCGTGCCGTGTTTGTCGATAACTGGAAGCTGTTTTTCGATAAGGAAAACGCAACTTCGCTGGTCTTCGTAATTGCGGTGGTATGCTTCAAATTCTTCACAGCCCGCTCGTGCTGTTGTGCTTTCGTAACACATTTCGCCGTCTGGGGCTGGCTGTTCGGATTCTACCTCAATATTATCTACGAGACGGCCTTCGAGATAGATAAGCTGCCCGAAATTTACCTCGGAACGAGCATTACATTCTTATGGTATATCATCAAGCCGCTCTTTCTTTTCTCCCTTACTATGGCCGCCGTCCAGCTTCCCTGCATCATCAGGCTCATAATGCTGAAAGAAAAGGGTCTGTCGTTCGAGAATATACTCCAGTCCGAATTTGGCTTGCTGCATGTTCTTTTTATCTTCGGCCTGTTTTTGTTCCCGATAGCAATATTAACTACAGCCATCGGAAAAGATATTACGATGTTCAGGCCCGATTACCTTCTTCGTCCCGTATTTAGAGCCTTTATCCCGTATATCGTGACAGTGGTTTTGCTCATCGCTGCTGCTCTTCTCGAATCCCGGACAACCCAATACATCGGCGCCGCACTTACAACAACAGCAGCCCACCTGGCGATGAACTTTGCCGTCCAGTTTGTTGCCATTTTTGCAATGCGTTCAATCGGCCTGTTCTACCGACACTACAACTGCCACCTTAAGTGGTAATCCAATTTCCTTTGAACACAATCTTAAATTCTTGTCCTGAAATCTGAAATTTGAGATATCCCCCAAAAGAGCGATTCAAAAAAGGTAGATTTTGCTGGAGTCTATTCGATGCCCAGAACATCGGCCATCGAATACAAAGCCGGCTTTTTTCCAACGAGCCATCTGGCCGCCCGCAGTGCCCCCCTTACAAAAGTATCTCTACTGTTAGCGGTATGATTGAGAGTAACCGTCTCACCGAGTGTTCCAAAGATTACTGAATGAATGCCGGTAATATCGCCGGCACGGACGGCGTGCATGCCGATAGTACCTTTTTGCCGCAGAGCATCTTTGCCGCTTCTGCCGTGAGTAAGAGAGCCGGGAAAATCCCGTGCCGTTGCCTTGCAGATATTCTCAGCCAACGTGAGAGCACTGCCGCTCGGAGCATCCTTTTTGAAGCGATGGTGCTGCTCGATTATCTCTATATCGTATTCTTCGCCGAGCATTGTTGCGACCTTGCCAGCAAGATTAAACAGCACATTCATACCGACACTCATATTCGTGCCGTATATAATGGGAATTTTTTTAGAGGCCGCTTTGAACCTTCTCTGCTGCTGCTCACTTAAACCGGTCGTTCCTGAAACCAGAGCAACTTTATTTTCAATACAGTAATCAATCGTTTTGTCTGTTGCTTCGGGCTGCGAAAAATCAATCGCCACATCACCAGCAGCCGGAAACGCATAAGTCAGCTTAACATTGATTGGCCCTGCCGCCGCCACAAGACCGGCGTCTTTACCGATATCAGGGTGGCCCTGTCTCTCGACCGCTGCAATAATATCAAACTCACCGGACTCGACTGCTAACGAAAGGATGCGCCTGCCCATTCGACCGGCGGCACCGATAACTACAAGTTTAGGTTTCATTTTCCAGCTCCTTTAATGGCTTACGAGCTTCGCAACCGCAACCGTTTCTCGTTCACCCGTTGCGTTGTTCGCCTGAAACAAAGAATATAACCACCGCAGTTTCGTTTTACAAGATTAAAGGATTATTCTCTTGATTATCTCGGCTAACCAAATAGAATACTGCAGATTTATGTGTTTTCTAAAAGGTCAATTTATGCCTTCGGTAATGAAAAATTGCGTATAAGGAGGAATTACTATGCTACCTAACAATAGCTGTACTAAATCCGGCCCCTCTCGGCTTGGCCAAGCCAAGACGGGCTGCCCCTTCCTGCTCAATCGTCGATGTTTTTTGAAAAACGCCGGTGCTGTAGCGTTAGCTGCGAATTTTGGGCTGTTTGATTATGCCTCCTCGCTCTTCGCTGCGCAGCCGAGGTCCCCCGCCAAACCGCTCGTCCGCGTTGTGTTTGTGCGCCCGAACGTCAAAGCGTACTGGATGGGCTGGCCCGGCGCCGCATACGACATCGAAGCCCGCCAGCGCCAATACACAGAAATACTCACCTCCGCCGCCAAAAAATTCAGCGTCCAGCTTGACATCAAACAGGAGCCTCTCGACGATGAAAACGCCGTGAATGTCTGTCTTGAGCAGCTTAAAAATCAACCCCCGGAAGGCCTTGTGGTTGTCAGTATGAGTCTCAATCAATCCTGGCCTCATATCAACAACATCGCCAAAAACCGGGGTGACATCCCGATGATTGTCTTCAGCCCGATGGGGACATCATTCACCCAGCATCTTCAGGAAACCCGGAATATCGACGGCGTCTATGTCGCCGCAACACAGGACCTCGACTGGCTCAATTTCGGAATTAGAATGCTCAGAACAATATCCGATATGAAAAATACCCGCCTGTGCATCGTCGCAGGCGACAAGACCGAAGACCGCAAGCTCAACGTCATCGGCACGACACTCCACTACATCCCCCGCACTCGCTACCCGGAAGAATTCAGAAAGGTCGAGGAAAGCGATGAGGTCCGAGCCATCGCCGACTATTACACTAAGAACGCCAAAAAAATCGTCGAACCGACAAAGCAGGACATCATCAACGCCGCGAAAAATTATGTGCTTGCCCGACAAATTATGGCCGCCGAGAATTACCAGGGCATCTCAGTGGACTGTCTGCCTCTCGTCGAGAATCGGCTGATTCCCGCCCCGCCCTGTATTGCCTGGCTGCGACTCAACGACGAGGGCTCGGTCGGCGCCTGCGAGGCCGAATGGAACTCCGCCATTTCTCTACGGCTGACATGTCTTTTATTTGACAGGTCCGGCTTTATGCAGGACCCGGCACCAAATACCGTCAACAATACGCTGATGGGCGCCCACTGCTCCTGCCCGACGAAGCTCGATGGCTTTGACAAGCCACCCGCACCTTTTATACTGCGCTGTCACTCGGAGTCAACCACCGGCGTCGCACCTCAGGTGCTCTGGCGCGAAGGCCAAAAAGTAACCATTATGAAATTCCAGGGCCCAGAATCTATCATCTTAGGTACCGGCCGTGTGCTTCGCAACATTGATACCCCGCCCGCCGGCGGCTGCCGCACCTCTGTCGAGCTTGAGCTGGACGATGTAGCCGACTGCCGCGATACAAAGGGCTTCCATCAGCTCTTCATATACGGCGACCTGGAGCTCCCGTTCAAAGCATACTGCCAGCTCGCAGGAATCAAGGTGGTTCACATCTGAGGTGCTCTGCAGAATTGATATAGTGCTTCAGGAAAATAAAAACTGGAGTGGCCTTTTAACATAGGAGGTTGATTATGCCTGAATTTGGTTCGCCTTTTTCCGGGCTTGCAAACGACAGAAAGCTCACAGATTCCGAATTGATTCGCGCTATAAGGTTTTTAGTGGCCGCCGAGTATGAAGCTGTTCAGCTTTATATGCAGCTTGCCGAATCAACCGATGACAAACTCGCTCAGGAGGTCCTGAAGGATATAGCCGACGAGGAAAGAGTGCACGCCGGCGAGTTCCTTCGGCTGCTAAAGCAGCTCGCCCCGGACGAAGAAAAATTCTATGACGAGGGCGCTGAAGAGGTACAGGAGATAATCGACAAGCTCAAAATCGGCTGATAACATCACCCAAAAATTATCTCCTATAAATGAGCTCCGCGATATCATCCCCAAAAATAGTGCGCATATATCACCACCTTAATTATATCTATCCATTCTCTATTCCCCCGGAATTGGTGCGATTCATCACACCACTCGTCTTTTAGTGGTGACAATAATCAATAGTCGATAATAAATTTTACAGCCGCCAGGGTGCACGCATGGCTCTGGCTATCATTTTGTCCGCTTCCGGGTCATTTAAAAATCGTTCTTTTTCAGGGTCCCACCTTAACGGCCGTTTGAGCCAGTATGCTATATTACCCAAATGGCAGACTGTAACCGAACGACAGCCGACTTCAGCGTCGCTGGCCGGCCTCTCGCGGGTGCGAATACATTGCAGAAAATTGTCCTGATGATTTGTGCTTTCGCATAGATGTATTTCATCGGGCCCGATTTTTTGTCTGACCAGATTTTCCGGCTCTGTTATCAAATGCTCCCGGCTGACCTCAATCTTCCCTTCGGTCCCGGTAAACAGAACGCCCGGCACATCTTTGCCAATCTTATCGCGCGTCATAATCGTGCCGTTTGCATATTTATAGGTCAGCACTTTGTAATCCTTGCCGTCCGGCGGAATGATTTTCACCGGCCCGCTTTCGTCGGCCCCCATCGCCCACTGTGCGGTATCGAACATGTGCGCCCCCCAGTTGGTCATTTCACCGCCGGAATAATCGCGATATGCCATCCACCCGCCGGGTGCAATCTTCGATGTGTAAGGCCTCCACAGAGCTGGCCCTAACCACATATCCCAGTCAAGCCACTCCGGCTCCGGCTCCGCGGGGGCATCGCACTCCCACAAAGGCGGCCCACCGACATTGACTGTTATAGATTTCACCTGGCCGATATACCCGTTGCGAACCAGCTCACAGGCAAACCGAAATTCATACCACGAGCGCTGCTGCGTACCCGTCTGGAATATCCGCCCGTATCTTTTAACAGTATCAGCCAATTCTCTGGCCTGTCTGATGGTAAGCGAGAGCGGCTTCTCACAATAGACTTCCATACCGGCCTTCACGGCGGCGATAGATGTCAGAACATGCCAGTGGTCCGGCGTGGCAACTAATATCGCATCGATATCCTGCCTTGACACAAGCTCCCTGAAATCATTATAGCCGGCGCAGTCGTTGTTGCCATAATACTTGTTGACAATGTCACGGGCGTTATTGAGATTGTTTGCATTTACATCACAAACAGCCACAAACTGCACCTGGGGCTTACTAAGAAAGCCCCCGCCCTGGACCCAGATTCCTCCGCCGACGTGCCTTGTGCCTTGACCGCCGACACCGATAGCGCCCATCACAATCCTGTTACTCGGCGCAACGGCCCCTGCCTTACCCAGCGCCGAAGAGGCAGCTAAATAGGGAAAACCCACCACCACGGCTGACGCACCCGCTGCTTCCCTTAAAAATTGACGTCGTTTAATTCCTCTTGCCTTCATAATATAAGAGCTCCACTATCCCGTAACAAACAAATAATAATCAATTTTCAACTTCTCAAAAACCGGCAGCCAAAAGCAGGTCTTCAATAATCAACGGTCAATATTGTAGCGAAGCGGAAATCCGGCGTCGTTTGACGGAATAAATTTTAAAGCCGCCAGGGTGCTCGCATAGCGCGGGCGAGCATACTGTTGGCTGCCGGGTCGTTGATGAAGCGTTCGGCCTTCGGGTCCCATTTCAATTTTCGGCCTAACATCATCGCGATATTGCCAAGATGACAAACGGTGCTTGTACGGTGTCCAATCTCCGCCGTGGCAATCGGGTCTTTACGGCTCCTTATACAATCCAGCAAATTCTGCTGATGGTCGTTGCTATTGTAAAGGTGTATCTCGTCCGGCCCGATTTTGCTTGTCAGAAGCGACTTCGGCTCGGCGTCTATCTTTCCGCGCGTCACAAAAACCCATCCCTCTGTCCCCTCGAAACGTGTATTACCTCCGCCGCTTTTAAGGAATAATTTAACACCGTTGGCGTATGTGTACTCAACGTCCTCGTTTTGAGCGGTTGTAAACAATCCGGTCTTGGGGAAATCACCGCGCCCTACAATTTCAATCGGGCCGGTATCATCCGCCGCATTACCCCACTGGGCGATATCAAGATAATGCGCACCCCAGTTAGTCATCTGGCCGCCGGAATAGTCCAGAATAAAGCGAAACTGATAGTGACATCGCTGCTCGGTATATGGCTCCCACGGGGCAGGACCAAGCCACATATCATAATCGAATCCTTCCGGCACCGGCTCAGGGCTCCACGTGGGCGGACAGGTGCGGTTATTACCATGAATTTCGACCCTTATAGTGTGCAGCTTGCCGATTCGACCGTTACGGACCAGCTCACAGGCAAAGCGAAACTCGCTCCCAGAACGCTGCTGAGAACCGGTCTGAAAAACCCGGCCGTACCGCTTCACCTCATCTGCAAGGACACGCCCCTCGGCTATGGTTAGAGTCAGCGGTTTTTCACAAAACACATCCTTACCCGCCCTGACCGCAGCGACCGAAATAGGCACATGCCAATGGTCGGGTGTCGCTACTGACACGGCGTCAATATCATCCCGAGCCAATACTTCACGAAAGTCTTTATAACAGGAGCTTACCTCGAGACCGGCTTCCTGACGGGCCTGCTCCAGATGTTTAGCGTCGGCATCACAAACCGCCACCACCTCGCAGTCGGACTTGCCTCTGAATCCTTTCATATTTCCTATGCCCTGACCTCCCATACCGATGCAGCCCATCGTGATTCGATTACTGGGTGCATTTGCGCCAAACACCGAAGAAGGAACCAGCCACAGGCGGGTCGGCCAGGCTATAGCTGTCCCTGCGATAACTGCTGAACTTTTCAAAAACTGCCGGCGGGTTACTATCATTGCTTTCTCGCTTCTTCTGCCGTTCATTATTTCTTCCTTTTTGCTTTATAAAGACCTCTGTTCACTACTGAAGAGTTTTTATTCTCAAGCTGCGAAATGCAAGCCTGTCACCATGTCCGCAAAAAGCGATGTAGCCCTTCTCTCGTTTCAGGCCCGGATGTTCATTCCCATCCATCGTTTTGGGCGTGCTTGCCTTGTCGATGTCCGCATCAACAATTGTTGTGCCGTTGAGCTTGACCGTGATATGCTTGCCGTCGGCGACAACCTCCTCATAATTCCAATCTCCCTCGGCGCACTTACCCTCGGGCCACTCGGCCACAGGCTTCAGGTATCCACGCTTCGCCGGAACAACACCGTAAATAGAACCGTGAAACTGATAAGGCCTGAGATTTTTATACTTCTCCGCCGTGTCATCCAGTATCTGCAGCTCCATCCCCTCGTATGCAGCATCGACATTCATCGGCGTGCGAATCCCAAGACCGTTATTGGCCCCGGGCGTCAGCTTGAACTCGAACCGCATAACGAAATTGCCGTACTCTTGCGCCGTGTAAAGGTCACCGCCGCCGAGCTCGGGCTCTACAACAATCGTACCATCCCTGACCATATAACCTTTGGTATTGCCCTGCCAGCCGGTCATGTCCTTTCCGTTGAACAGCAGCTTAAAGCCCTCGGCCTTTTCCTGCTCGTTGAGCACATTGGTTATCTCACGAAGATATATATTCCTGAAATAAAGCTGGCTGCCGTGCGACTGAAGCTCTATCTGCCCATTCGGGTAAATCGGATTATCCCGCTCCCAGTAGTTCTCCATTGCCACGTTATCAACCACCAGCTCATCATTAAGATAAACTGTTACATGCTCGCCAATCATAATAATTCTAAACTTGTTCCATTGCCCGACCGGCTTATCCGCTACCTTCAAGGGCTTGCTCGCTCCCTTCTGGTTATTATACAACCCGCCCGAGCCGACCTGTGCGCCGACGTTTCTATTTGCCGTGTCCCATATTTGTACCTGTGGTGTGCCGCGAAGATAGATGCCGCTGTCGCCGCCCTTTTCTATCTTCCAATCGACGAACATCTCAAAATCGCTGTAGTCCTTTGCCGTACAAAGGCTGTGCCCTTTGCCGTCGAAGCAAAGCGCACCATCAACCACCTTCCAGTGCGCCTGCATATCCTCATCCGCTTTAGCCTGTGCTTTAGCTAATTCTTCCCGGCTCATCGTCCGCCGGCTCTTCGGATCGCCCACCAGACCTTTCCAGCCCGTCAGGTCCTTGCCGTTGAACAGCGCCACAAATCCTTCCGGCGGCTGATTAAAATTTGTTTGTTGCCCATCCGCCCTTGCCGAACCATACCCCAGACACACCAAAACAATCACCAATGAGGCGACACCTAACAATAAATCTGAATTAGACGTGCGTTTCTTCATTTGCTTCTCCTTTTCTCATTTCCCAGATAGCCGACATCGATAAACTTACAATTATTGAACTCGAGTCCTACTTTCCTTTTCGATAGTCAATAGTAAATAGAAAATAGTAAGTCATCTAACTGCCGCTCCGCACAGCCACTAAAAAGGCACCAGCCAAACAATGCCCTGTGTTCTTAAAAGGGTGAAAGAGGGGACTCGAACCCCCGACCCCTGGAACCACAATCCAGTGCTCTAACCAACTGAGCTACTTTCACCACTACGCCTCCCCTACCAAAAATGTTTATATTATCAGGCCTGCTCATTTACGTCAATGCTCATCTTTGCCAGCTTTCTATGGAAAAATACCGCAATTTATGGTATAATACAATTTACAAAAACTATGGACAGTCACGCCCTACATTATCAAACTACAAACCCACAATCCCCGTTGAGCCCGTGAGACGATTCTTTGCTATCTCATGCTGCCGTCTTTTGGCATCGCAGATTTTTTTAACTGTGAAAGACAAAGTAAGTTTTGACAAAAAGGTAATAATGGTAGAAAATGAACATGAATTTACACTACATAGGCAGATATTTAAGCCAGCCATAGACTGTTTATCCCATGAAGACATAGATAAACACAAAAGTTGTAAATAGGAGAATAGCTATGCCCGGTAAATCATTTAAGGTTTCGGTAGAACCGGCTGTACTTAAATGGGCCAGAGAAAGTATTGGGATTAGCACAGATGATGAGATAGTCAAGAATATCATCAAGAAGATAAAGGGGATAACAATAAACACTATAAAAGATTGGGAGAAAAAAAGTGGTACTGCAAAACCCACCTTTGCTCAGATTGAAACTTTATCGAAGATTTACAAGAGACCACTAACTGCATTTTTATTACCTGCTCCACCTAAGGAACCTCCTTTCCCCAAAGATTTCCGGACACTTCCATCTGAGGAAAAACGACCGCTCAATCCTAAAACACATTTAGCTATCCGAAAAGCCAGGCGTTTTCAATACTCTGCCGCCGAATTAATTAAAGAATTAGGTGAAGAGGGCAAAAAACTATCCATAAAAGCAAATCCATCAGACAACCCGGAAAAGCTGGCAGAAAAGGTGAGAATACAGTTTGGAATTAAGGAATTTCCCCACTCCGCCTCTTTCACTAAAGAAATAGCTTTAGAAAAGTGGATAAGAATATTAGAAAACAACGGGATATTAGTATTCCAGATTAGCATTACAATGAATAAGGAAATAAGAGGATTTTCTCTGATTGATGAAGATGTCCCTGTGATTGTCCTAAGAAGGTCTGATGAGACATCAGCCAAAATTTTTACACTCTTCCATGAGTTGGCTCATTTACTCTTACAAGAGGGAGGTATCTGTGATTTGGAGGAATCTGATATATCACACGAAAAATTCTGCAACCACTTTGCCGGGGCATTTCTGGTACCGAAAGATACGTTACTAAATCACAATATTGTAAAAGCAAACGCAAATGTAAGAGAATGGCCCGAGAACTTCCTGAGAGATATTGCGGGAGATTTCAATGTCAGCAACGAAGTTATCTTAAGGCGATTATTGATATTAGGTTTGACCACCAAGAAGTATTATCTCAAAAAACACAAGGAATGGAAAAGTAAATATAAGGAGTTTCGTAGAGGCAAAAAAGACGAAGTCAAGATTTGCCTCCAGGAGAGGGGCAAAAAATATACTTCTATGGTTTTTGATGCTTATGAACGCAGGAAGATTGATGAGATGAGGGTGGCTGATTATCTGGGCGTAACATCTGATAAGATATCAAAAGTTAAAGAGGCGATATGAGTTATGAAACTGCCTCTGGGAATTAACTATGCTGTCGATAACGATGTTTTAATAACCCTGATGAGGTATCATCCTCCGGATAAGCCAGCTTACCATGCCATCTGGGATGAAATAGAATCCCTTATTAAGAGGGAGAATATATTTTCCACAACAATAGTGTATGAAGATATAATGAAATATCTGGGTAAAGACGACCGATTAAAGAAATGGGCAGTATCACATAAAAAACGCTTCTTTATTTCGCCAGATAAAGAAACATGGCAAATCGCACAAGATATTGTAAAAAAGTTTCCCGATTTGGTTGACAAGAAGAAATTACAAACAGGTGAACCCGATGCCGACCCCTTTTTAATTGCTTTAGCCAAATCAGAAGGTGCCACTATCATTACCCAGGAAAGAAAAGACCTCCCCAATAAAATACCGATGGTTGCCTCGCATTATAGGGTTAAATCCATAGACCTTTATGAGTTTTTTGAAGAGCGTAAATTAAAATTTGTTAAAGAACCTTAACTTTTGCAGTTTTTAAATCTTGTTAAATTGAACAATTTTGAGATTACGAGCCATATATTCTGGGACAGTTACGTACAGACAAATCCATTTTATTGGGCGCAAGGCAATAATCGACATAGGTATGCCCTCGCGGGCTTTCCCTGTCACACCACCGGGCATACGGGTCCGTACCACGGCGGTTCGGCTGGTTAAGCTGTTCCCTGTTCTGCCAATGATGAAAGCCCCAAAGAACT
>Ga0315314_1000480_pt1 | contig 43816 bp, 32 predicted proteins | sample TDP9_MG_FD_203631 | JGI IMG/M metagenome (GOLD analysis project Ga0315314, IMG submission 203631) | Freshwater sediment microbial communities from Lake Towuti, South Sulawesi, Indonesia - TDP9 | ecosystem: Environmental > Aquatic > Freshwater > Lake > Sediment | place: Indonesia: South Sulawesi... | reverse complement strand
TCAAGATTATGGCATCCCATGCCGATGTGAGAATAGTAGTGTTCATATTGGCCTCCATGAAAAAGGTTCGTTATTACCCATTTCATCGGCAGGCCATTTTTATTTTTACAGTTTTTCATGATTAATCAAAAAAGTGCGAAAGTTAACTCCTTTAAAAAGTACTCAAAATTCCCCTATTTCTTCTTGCCGAAGCTAAAGATCTTGTGGCCCAACGCCTTTTTTTGTGCGCTGAACAATGCTGCACACTTGTATTTCTCGAGAGCCTGCTTTTCGTCATCGGTGAGCTGACCGGCAGTTATCATGACAAAGCCAGCGTTAAAACCATGTGGCTTGGGCTGTTGCACACGCCTGAGGAACAGTTCGTAATCGGCGGTCGCTTTCAAATCGTCAGTGATGTCCTTACAACTTTTCCATATCAAGTCGTCTGGTTCCTTCACGATGACTCCCATGGTGGGATCGTAGATTCTGCTCTGGATCTTCAGGACGGAATGGTCCTTGAAGTAACATCGACGTACTTCGTGATATTCGGTTGTGGGTGTCTTTATATTTCCCACCATATCTGGATCCACGCCCTTGTTTCCCAAGCGTATAGTAACAAACTTGCCCTTGACAGTCTTGGGCCAGAGGTCGGGACTACCAAAAGAGGTATCCGAGTCCAACTGTTTCACCACTGCCTGCAAGGCCGATGCCAGAGCCGTGCAGTAGACACTGAGCCCAGGGGTGGCAGCCATCATACGTCTGAGGTCCGCCTCAGCAAGGGCATTGTACTTCCACTTCAAATCGTGTACGATGTACATGAAGTTCCAAAAGATACGATTGAGTTTGACCGTCCCGACAGTGTCTCCCAGTTGCCAAGGGCAATCATCTCGAACTTTTTCAGTCAGTTTGTCCATGCTTTTCACCTTTCATGTCGCCTAACATTGTGTTATATGTGCAAAAGTACCTGGTAAATAGTAGAATAGCAAGCAAAAAAATTCATAAAATACACCTTATACTATCAAACAAATTCAATTGTTAGTGCATGAGTTGAAATGGGAAATGCGAGTTAAAACACTTATCAGGCAAGCTGTTTCTTGAAAAATTCACAAGCTGCCGCATTAACAATGCCCGACCCCGATTGGTTACCTATTAAATAATATGTTTTGCCGGTTTTTAATTCACTCCTTGGTCATATCCTCTGTTGCACGGCCAAGTATATCCAACCCTTTTGTCTTGACTAACTTCCCAAAGGAATCGCTCCCCTCCGCCTCAACCGCGCGGTTCGATTAAGAACTCCATTGATTAGTGCTCTGGTTAAGCCATTTGCCTGCCATCGAGAGGAAAAAGCACCCAGAAATAAAGCGGTTGGAAAACTTACTTGCATAACAACAGTCGCAGGTCGAGATTTCAAATAAAATGTCAAAAAATCGCTGAAATTCCACACCGGTGGTCCATTGGCAGAATAATTGGCCTGGGGGCTTTAACTCCGGCATTTTTGCTCCTCTAATCCATTCTCAGATGTGATTTGATGACTTGCCAGACGGCTGGGTCTGAAACACCCTCACCCCTTAAAACCCGCCGAATTTCCTCAGCATCTATGCCGAGAGCGTTAGAAACGCCTTCTTCGTCCAAACCTGTTTGCCTGGCGGATTCCATAGCCAATGCTACTACTTTCCGCTGTTCATAGGTAGTAGGAAACACTTCAACGCCATTTCGGCACTGAAGGCAAAGGTGGAGTTCATAACACTCACGACCATCACAACTGGTTACTATCACCCGTGCCGGCCGAACACCGCATTTTTGGCATAACATCTTTGTAATCTTCACTTATCCCGGCGTACCGAGGCCGAACCCTTCTTTTAACAAAATATCAAATTTTACCCCCCCTATTCTATTAAAATGACATTGAAAACTCTACTTTATTTGGAGTTTTCAGGGATAATATAGGGTGAATTATAACAGAAGTACTGAGCAACCTACGTTTCTCCAATGAGGACTGTAAAACGTTATTAAGCAAAAAGTTATATATTTTTCTGAAAAAAATGAAAAAAGTTTGACACTCTATCCCAGTCATAGTAAAATTTTTTTAAATTGTTAGAGAAACTTTCCTGAATACTGGATAGATGGTATCTACTCTGGAAAAACCAAGTCCTCCTCAGAACAGTCTGAGAAAAGGCGTTGAATGGAGATATAATAAATATCTGAAGCTTTCAGAAAGGCACGTAAAGAACAATTAACACAATTGATTTTCACGAGTGATTTTGCTTATGATTATTTCGGATGTTTTTTGCTTTTTGGTCTTTCGTTGAAAATATGGCTATGATGTTGTTTTAGGCCAAAAGCGGGTTCTTTAATATATTGATTTAACGGGATATACAATGGCGATTGATATCGAAAGTTTTCTTTCTGAAGTGAGCGCCGAGGCTCCTTGCGGAGAAGACCTTTCCTATGATGCCTCTTTCTTAGCTCTCGAGGATATGCTGCGACCGAAGGCAACAGGCGGAGTCGTGGCGGGTGTGGAGGAAGTCGCGGAAGAGCCAAACTGGCGAGAGGTCCGCGAAAAAAGTTCCGAGCTGCTAAAACGCTCAAAAGACCTCAGAATTGCAATGTACATTACTATTTCCCTTCTAAAGTTAGAGGAGATATACGGGCTGCGTGACGGCTTGTCTCTGCTCCGCAGACTGCTGGAACGTTTCTGGGATAATCTTTACCCTCAACTTGACCCGGATGATGACTACGACCCGCTTGAGCGGATTAATATTCTACAATCACTGTCCCCAACCTCGGTCAGTGCACAGGACCCCATGAAATTCAAGCAGCGGCTGGCAGAAGTACCTTTGTGCAACTCAGCACAGATGGGCAAGTTTAACCTTAGAGACATCCAGATAGCAAGAGGGGAGATTACGGCTCCAGATGACCAGAAAGCAAAAGCTCCCGATATATCGGTAATTGATGCGGCTTTTCAGGATACCGCAACAAATGAGCTTCTTGCAACATCCCAAGCCACTCAAGAAGCTATTGAACAAATCACTGGGATAATGAGTGTGTTCTCTGAGCGCGCTTCTCAAGGCCAGACTCCGGACATCAGTGGTTTCCGTGCAGTTCTTGGAAATATCCAAAAACGTGTTCAGGAATATCTGTCAAAGCGGGGGCACGGTGTTGCTGTCGGTGAGGGCGCCGCCGCAGCCGGTGGCGAAGAAAAGAAAGGCGCAATATCACTTTCGGGTGATATTCAATCTGCCCAAGAAGCCCTTTTGGCTCTCGATAAAGTCTGCCAGTATTTCGACCGGCACGAGCCATCCAGCCCGGTTCCCCTGCTTCTGCGCAGGGCGCAAAGATTAGTCTCAAAAAGCTTTTTGGAAGTGGTTAAGGATTTTTGCCCGGACGGCTTGAGCCAGGTTCAAATGATTGGTGGAGTTAGCAGTAGTGATTCCGGTACCGGTCAGCCGGGTTAGAAAACAATATTCTGCTATTCTGCAGGTTTAAAATTACCGATGGTTTCGGCAATAAATATATCTTGTCGAGAAAGGAGCAAGCATGGCAAAAAAGAAGAGTAGTCAAAAATTCATAGCTCGTAACCGAGCCCCCCGTGTGCAGATAGAATATGATTTGGAGTTGTACGGTGCTGAGAAAAAAATCAACTTACCTTTCGTGATGGGTGTGATGGCTGATTTATCCGGCAAGCCGGCTGAGGCCCTGCCTGGCGTCGCAGACCGCAAGTTTCTTCAGATTGATGTCGATAATTTTGACGAACGACTCAAAGCAATGAAACCCCGAGTTGCTTTTCAAGTACCGAACACACTTACGGGCGAAGGCAATCTGAGCGTCGATATCAGCTTTGAAAGTATGGAAGATTTCTCCCCAGCGGCAGTGGCGCGTAAAGTTGACGCTCTAAACAAATTGTTGAAGGCCCGGACGGAATTGTCAAATCTCTTATCGTACATGGATGGTAAAAGTGGTGCCGAAGAACTGATGGCGAGAGCCCTTAAAGACAAAGCCTTGCTAAGCGCCCTGACTTCCGCACCAAAACAAGAAGCTGAACCTACTACCGACACTGCTAAGGAGGAACAGTCCAATGGCTAATGAGAAAGAAAAAGAACGAGCACGGGCTCCAGAAGCTGTGGCAATAGAACCAAGTGAGTTCGACTTACTCCTTAAGAAAGAGTTTAAACCGAAGTCCGACCACGCAAAAGAGGCTATTAGTTCAGCAGTGCGAACCTTAGCTGAACAAGCCCTGGCGGAAACAGCACTCATTTCCGAAGATGCGGTCAAGTCAATCGAAGCGATTATCGCCGAGATAGACAGGAAGCTGTCCGAGCAGATTAATTTGATTATGCATCACGAGGACTTTCAGGCACTCGAAGGTACCTGGCGAGGTATGCATCACCTTGTAAATAACACAGAAACGGACGAAACGCTGAAGATACGTGTGCTGAATCTGCCCAAGAAAGAACTGGCAAAAACCATCAAGAAGTACAAAGGTACAGCATGGGACCAAAGCCCGCTTTTCAAGAAGCTATACGAAGAAGAATTTGGCTCACCGGGCGGCGAACCATACGGCTGTCTCATCGGTGACTATTATTTCGATAACAGTCCGCCGGACGTTGAAATCCTTAATGGGATGGCCCAGATTGCCGCTGCGGCACACTCACCGTTTATAAGCGCGGCTGCTCCTACCTTGATGAATATGGACTCATGGCAGGAGCTTAGCAATCCGCGCGATTTGACGAAAATTTTCCAAACGGCGGACTATGCCCCATGGCGGTCCCTGCGTGAGTCTGAAGATTCCAGGTACATCGGTTTAACAATGCCGCGATTCCTCGGCAGGCTACCATACGGCGCCAAAACGAATCCTCTCGAAGACTTTGATTTTGAAGAGGAGACCACTGGAGGCGAGCACTCAAAATATCTCTGGACAAATTCAGCCTACGCAATGGGCGTGAATATTAACCGGTCTTTTAAGCAGTTTGGGTGGTGTGCAAGTATCCGCGGAGTTGAGAGCGGCGGAATAGTCGAAGGGCTTCCCTGCCACACTTTCCCCACCGATGATGGTGGCGTGGATATGAAGTGCCCAACGGAGATTGGTATCACCGACAGACGCGAAGCTGAGTTGGCCAAGAACGGCTTGATGCCGCTATCCCACTGGAAAAACGAGGACTATGCGGCGTTTATTGGAGCCCAGTCGCTGCAAAAGCCGGCCGAATATGATGACCCTGATGCAACCGCAAACGCAAATCTTGCAGCAAGACTGCCTTATCTGTTCGCAACTTGCCGATTTGCGCATTACCTCAAGTGCATCGTACGGGATAAAATCGGGTCCTTCAAAGAGCGTGAGGATATGGCAACCTGGCTTAACAAATGGGTCACGCAGTATGTTACCAGTGACCCTAATGCCTCCGAAGAAGTCAAGGCAAAGTATCCTCTGGCAGCGGCGGAAGTTGTGGTCGATGAAGTAGAAGGAGACCCAGGCTATTACTCCGCAAAATTTTACCTAAGGCCTCACTACCAGCTCGAGGGATTATCTGTTTCCCTGAGATTGGTATCCAAGCTGCCATCGGCTAAGAGTGGAGGTTGATAGGTCGATACTATATGGATGAAATGTGCCTAAGACGTTTTAGGCATTCGAGTTGAGAATTAGAATCAAGTGATTTACGTAGTTTTGTAAGGAGTTTATAAGATGGCTTTTGATTGTTTTTTGAAGATTGATGGATTGCCAGGTGAGAGCACCGACGACAAACACAAAGACTGGATTGAGCTGCTGTCGTACAGTCATGGCGTTTCACAGCCGTCATCAGGGTCGGCCAGCAGCGGCGGCGGCCGCAGCGCCGAGCGCTGCGACCACCAGGACTTTTCGGTTGTCAAGACGCTCGACAAAGCCTCACCGAAGCTGGCACTGTTTTGCTGCAATGGCACACATATAAAGGAAGTAAAGGTGGAACTGTGCCGTGCCACAGGTGATAAGCAGAAGTACATGGAATACAAAATGAGCGACGTTATTATTTCGTCGGCTCGTCCCGGTGGCTCATCTCAAGGCGGTGAAGCTTTACCTCTTGAAGAAGTGAGTTTCAACTACGGCAAAATCGCATGGACCTACACTGAAACGGACCACAAGACAGGCAAGCCGAAGGGCGACGTTGCAACTAATTGGGACTTGACTGCGAACAAAGGTGGCTAATACAGCCACGTTGAAGGCTGACGAGCGGTTACTGGCTCGTTCCCCTGGATAATACCAAGAAGGACGAGTTCTGCCCAGCGATGGAGGTTTATTGCCATGCAAGCAGAAGAATTATTGCGAGCTGGCCAGCTCAGAGAGGCGCTTGCTGTTCTGGAAGGTCAGATACGTTCCGACCCTGCCAATGCCAAGCTTCGGGTTTTTCTTTTCCAGTTGTTGTCTGTTCTGGGAGATTGGGAGCGAGCTCTGATGCAGCTAAACGTGTCGGCGGAACTCGACCCCATAAATTTGCTTATGGCTCAGGTATGCCGGGCGGCGCTCAATTGCGAGGCGTTGCGGGCCGAGATATTTGCCGGCAAACGTTCACCACTGGTTTTCGGTGAGCCGGCTGAATGGATTGGTTGGTTGGTACAGGCCAATCAAATGACTGCGGAAGGAAAATACAAGGCGTCGCAGAAACTACGAGAGCGCGCATTCGAAAAGGCAACTGCCATTCCCGGTTCAATTGATAGTCAGCATTTTCAATGGATTTCAGACGCTGATTCAAGGCTTGGCCCAATGCTCGAGGCCATCTGTGACGGCAAATACTACTGGGTGCCTTTCACGGCTATAAAACGAATCCGGATTGAACCGCCAACTGACCTACGCGACATAGTCTGGCTTCCCGCCCACTTCACTTGGCTCAATGGTGGTGAAACAACCGGCCTTATACCAACGCGGTACCCAGACTCGGAAGCCAGCGAAGATAGTGCTATTCTACTCGCGCGCAAGACCGATTGGATTGAACAACCAGGCGGTCTGTACCTCGGCTTGGGACAGCGCATGTTTGCCACCGACAAGGATGAATTCCCACTGCTCCAGATTCGACAAATAGATTTGGAACATCCAGAAACAGACCGACAAGGTGGTGAGACAAACAATGGCTGAACTTACACCAATGGACCGTCTGCAACCATGCCTGCTTGATCGCCTCACCGATGACGAACCGGATGTGAGAAATGAAAGCCGCGACCAACGCGTAGTATCACTGCGAAGATACAAAAGGGCGGTACTTCGCGATTTAGAGATGATATTGAACTCGAAGAGCCATCCGTTTCGCGATAACATATACGAATTTAGCGAAGCAGCGGAGTCTGTGCTCAACTACGGCATACCCGATGTGTGCGGTGCAACGATTTCAGCTATCAGTGCGGCTGAGTTTGAAGCGCAGGTGAAGCAAGCTATTCTATGTTTTGAGCCGCGAATTATGCGTAAACAACTGTCTGTTCGTATTGTCTCTCCAGAGGATGCAGAGAACATCCGTACCATCTCGTTCGAAATAGAGGGCGAGCTGTGGGCACAACCGTTGCCTGACCATCTTTTTGTTAAAACAGAAGTAGATTTGGAAACCGGTCACCTCAATTTTAAGGGTGAGCCAAGTGGATAGACGTCTGCTGGACTTGTACAATCGTGAACTCGCGCACCTTCGTGCGATGGGAGCAGAGTTTGCAAAGGAGTTTCCCAAAATAGCAGGCCGCCTTGGTGGACTGGATGAGTTTCAACAATGTCAGGACCCTTTTGTCGAACGACTAATCGAAGGGTTTGCTTTTCTTGCTGCGCGAGTGCAACTCAAACTCAATGCAGAGTTTCCGAGGTTCACACAGTCTTTGCTCGAAACCATCTACCCGCACTATCTGGCACCCACACCATCTATGTGTATTGTCCAGTTCAAGCCGGACCTGAATGAGAGCGGATTAGCTGACGGCTTTTTAATTCCCCGTGGCTCTTCGCTTTACAGCACTCTGGGCAAAACGGACCAAACCAGATGCGAATATCGTACTGCACATGACGTGCCCCTCTGGCCCATCCAGGTGAACGAGGCAAATTACTATACACGCGAGCTGGCCTCTCTTGAAGTCCCTAATCTACCCAATGTCAAAGCCGGAGTTAAAATCCGGCTCCAATCCACTGCGGGACTTAGCATTAGCAAGTTGAAACTGGATTCTCTGACCTTTTATCTTATGGGAGTCGGTGAGGTCCCAATGCACTTGTACGAACAGTTTTTTGCAGATGCCGTAGCGGTTGTGGCCCAACCGGCGACTAAGCCCATAAAGTGGCAAAAGGTCATTGACGCTTCTTGTATTCGGCGTGTGGGTTTTGAAAATAAACAAAAACTACTACCTTACGATGCCCGGTCTTTTCAGGGATATCGTCTTTTGCACGAGTACTTTGCATTCCCTCAACGATTTTTGTTCGTTGAACTCACGGATTTGAGCACTGCAATTCAAAGCTGTGAGCAAAATCAATTGGACCTCATAATCTTGTTCCGAGAGTCGAACATTGAGCTTGAGGGTGCAGTCAATGCCGACAATTTTGGGTTATTCTGTTCGCCAGCAATAAACCTGTTTGAAAAACGGCTGGACCGCATACTCATATCAGACAAAGCCTTTGAATTTCATGTTGTTCCGGACAGAACCAGAGCACAGGACTTCGAGGTTTACAAGATTTCAAAGGTAATCGGTTATGGGGCCCGCTCAGATGAGCTACAGGAGTTTCTTCCCTTTTATCAGGCGAAAGATTTAGCAGACAGCGGTACAGGGGCCTATTATGTTACGAACCGAGTTCCAAGACCACAGTCACAGGATACAAAGCTGCAAGGTCGAAGGTCGAGAAGTTATGCAGGCAGCGAACTTTACATATCTCTTGTTGATTCAACCGCGGCACCGTATAGCACCGATTTAAAGCAATTAGGCGTGGAGGCCTTGTGTACAAACCGTGACCTGCCCCTCCATATGCCAATTGGGCTGGGAAGCTCCGACTTTACTATGGACAAGACGGCGCCTTGCACATCAATTCGCTGCTTTGGGGCTCCCACGGTGCCCAAGCCATCTCACGCCGAGGGGGAAATTGCATGGCGCATTATTAATCACCTGTCACTAAACTATCTTTCGCTTACCGATATTAATGACCGTGAAGGTGCGTCAGCACTTCGTGACCTTCTGCGACTATATAGTGACCCCAGCGACCCTCAAACTCACAAGCAAATCGACGGCATCAAATCGATAAGCTGCAAACCAATCACCCGCAGAATCACAACATCGGGCTCAATAGCGTTTGCACGCGGATTAGAGGTAAGAGTAACTCTCGAAGAAGCAGCATTCGAGGGAATCGGAGTGTTCCTGCTTGGTGCTGTTCTTGAACAATTTTTCGCCAAATATGTTTCGATTAATTCTTTTACCGAGACCGTAGTGAATACACTTGAACGTGGAGAGATTATGCGATGGAAAATGAGAGACGGGTTGCGTCCCATTCTTTGACGCAAGCATTACGGGACAAACCCTATGGCTTTGACTTCTTCCAAGCGGTGCGACGACTCGAGTGCGCCTTTCAGGACCTGCCGCGGATCGGACATTCACAACGCCCTCAATATGACCCCGTTAGATTCTGCCAAAATGTGTCTTTATCGTTTGCGCCTTCAGCCATCGCGGCCTATTACGAAGCTACAGACGAACATCCCAGCCGAATGGTCGTTAATTTTTTCGGACTTCTCGGTACAAACGGGCCTATGCCTCTGCCTATAACCGAATATGTCCATGACCGGCTGCACAACTATAAAGACAAAACACTTGCAAGCTTCCTCGATGTTTTCAATCATCGAATGATATCTCTTTTCTATCGTGCATGGGCGTGTAACCAGCAAAGTGTGAGCCATGACCGCAGAGAAAATGACCCGTTCGCAGGTTACATCGGGAGTCTATTTGGAATAGGAGAAGATTCATTTCGCAACAGAGATGCCGTCCCTGACGTCGGGAAACTTCACTATTCAGGGCGTCTTGTTTGCGAGACTAAGAATGCCGAAGGCTTGCGAGAGATTCTTCAAGACTACTTTGGAATAACGGTACACATAGAACAGTTTGTCGGACAGTGGATTGATATTCCACAAGAGCATTGCTGCCGATTAGGAGAATCCGCTGAAAACGGGAAATTGGGAGCCACATTGATTATAGGGTCCCATTTTTGGGAGTGTCAGCAAAAATTCAGGATTAGGTTTGGGCCGATGCATTTCCCCGAATACCAGCGTATGTTACCGGGAGGCGATAGTATTCGTCGGCTTATCGCATGGGCCAAGAATTACATTGGAGATGAATTAAGCTGGGAGCTCCAGTTGATATTAAGTGCTATAGAAGTTCCAGGTATTTGTTTTGGGAAAATGGGCCAATTGGGATGGTCAACATGGCTCAAGAGTAAGAAGTTTGAAAAGGATGCGGATAATCTTGTGCTAAGAAATTTGGTCGCCTAACATATTTCCATAAATGTAGTGCTCAACCAAGAACCAAATTTGCACCTACAATTATTATTGACAGTGCGAAAAAACCGGAGATAATAGTTTTTATTTAGATACCAACACTCTGTTCCGATAGGACTGAAAAACTGTGTCTGCTAAGAATAATAAAAAGCTGGAAAATCTCATTCACGAGACGACAAATCGTCTTCGTCTGATACAGGTGGATTTCGCAGACCAGAGCGACCAAACCAGAACTGAATACCTCTGCGAGGAGGTTGAACGGGCTTTGAAAATGGTCCTGCCCGATGAGCGGAATGAATTCCTGGAAAGATTGATGGCAAGATTTCCCACATTGAACGTTAGTACTCATCCGATATTGGAAGAACGAGGGGCTAAGGGCAGCTCCACATTTGAGGCTGGGAAGCTCAGGAATCCCGATTTTCTTATCCGCAGCCTTCTCGAAATCGCCCCGACACTTTCTAACGACCAGAAAAAAAATATCATCAAAAACCTGCAGGAAGAAGAATTAGAGACACAAATCCGACAGGATTATTCTGATGAATCAATTCAAAAACTTAAGGCTAAACTTCAGCTTGACGATATGCTGCGTTTCGATACCAACCGCCTTACCGAATTGATTATTTTACTTGTTGATTTTATTTACAGGCTTGAACCTTTGGTTTGGAACACATGGCGCAAATTGTCACCTCGGTCAAACATTTGTCCGCGAGGCGAACTGAAGAACGCCGTAGGACAATTCATGTACAATGACTCCAAAGTGTCTCGTGAGCAAATTGATGGTGAGCTTAAAGAACTGCAACGACTTGTTGCAGCTATTACCACAGCCGTTGGCCGAGTTGGCAGCCAGTTTGCCAAAAGTCATCTCGCCAAGTTTTCTCCTTCCGAGATTTCAGCCCTGGTCCGAATGGAGCATAAAAGTGTTCTTGTTAGTCACGAAGTAAAATGCTGGCGAAAATATGTCGAACTGGCGGAGACCTTGACTGAAGACACCATCGAGACAGAGATAAGAAAAGCCATTGCTGACTACGTGGAGTCTTTAGTGAAAAGAACGAGCCGGTGACCATAGTATAGGGTAGTACATTATGACGATAAAAGGCCAAATTCATTGGTGCGAAGGTCTCTTCCTTCAGCCCCACCATCTCCAGTCAATGCAAAGGGACGTCCTCGAGAATTTCACAAGGGAACGCCGACTATGCTGGAGCTATCCCTATGGTCTGATAGAGGCAAAAATTTCTGACGACCAACTGGAAAATATGCGAGTTTCATTCGACCGGCTCCGGGCTATAATGCCCAGCGGGCTTGAAGTGAACGTCCCTGATAATGCCCATCTTCCGTCGCTTGATATAAAAGAAGCATTTGCATCGAGCAGCGGCCCATTAAGCATCAGTCTTGGCGTGCCGGTGTGGTACCCTTCTCGAGGCAATGTTACTGAAAAAGGCAGTGAAGATTGGCGCACCAAGCATACATATCGGGTAGTGGAGGTCGAAAGACCCGATGAAAACACAGGTGAAAATCCACAGCCAATCCTTGTTCGCCAGATAAACGCCAGGCTTTTGCTCGGCACTGATGACCGCTCAGACCTCGAAGTATTACCGTTGCTGCGGATAGTCCACGCTGCAGGTGAGGATATCGGATTGCCGCGTAGAGATTCTGTATACATTCCCCCATGTCTTGTCATTAGCGGCTCACCCATATTGGGCGAGCTGCTTCGAGATATAACAAACCAGGTTATGGCCAGCCGGAACGAATTGGTAGTCCAAATTAACCGCGGCGGTTTTAGCATTGAAAACATACGCGGTATTCAATTCGAGCAAATGCTCCGTCTCAGAACGCTCAATCGGTTCAGCGCCAGCCTTGCCTCTCTCATCCATGCCCCCAGCGGTGTTACACCATTCGGAATGTACTTAGAGCTTAGACAACTACTTGCCGAACTTGCCGCTTTGCGTCCTGACAGGGACCAGTTCGAGGTTCCTGAGTACGACCATGACAACCCGGCAATCGCCTTCAACGAGGTTACCACCAGGATTCGAGCGCTGCTCAAGGGCGTAGTTCAGGCGAGATTTCTTAAAGTTCCCTTTACAATGGACCCAGAGCAAAAAATCCTGGTGGCAGCTCTCAGTGACGAGGCGTTATCTTTGCCAAATGAGTACTTTCTTGCTATTAAGACGAAGCGCGACCCTTCGGAGCTGGCGAAACTGGTCTTGGACCGCGATAAATTTAAACTTATGCCGCAGAGTCTTGCAAATCAGCGAATCTTCGGTGTGCAGCTTGCCCAGGAATTGTATCCACCCGTTGAACTTCCGGCCCAGGTAGGACTCCATTATTTCCGAGTGATGCGGAGTGAAAGTGTGCGTCTCTGGGAGAGGATACAGCAAGAAAAGGCTATCGCTGTTCGATGGCCTGGAATCGAATCTTCTGACTTTGATGTCACACTATATATGACTGTTCCAGATACGGAGACATAATAATGACACTGCTTGAATTATGTGAGCCGCTTTTCCAATATGTATGTCGGCTCAATCGGTTATCACGCACGGGTTGTACTCTGGAAATGGACCGAGTTCGCAGCGACATTAAGATATTATTCGACCAGATGAAAACAGAAGCTTCAACCAAGGCGGAGCTGACCGGTCAGTATGAGAAGATTGTATTACCTTTGCTTTTCTTCGTTGACTTTATGATTAAAGAGAGCAAACTGGCTTTTGCCTACGATTGGTACGAGCTGGGTCGTGAAAGAAATGAGTTAGCCGGAGACGAGAAATTTTTTGACCTGCTGGACGAAAATCTCGCGGACCCGAGTAACGCTGCAACTGAAAGATTGGTGATATTTTACACCTGTATAGGTTTGGGTTTTACGGGCATTTACACCGGACAGCCAGAAACCGTTCAGAGGTTAATGTCGAAAATTTCCGCTCGCATTTCTGAAAAGATGGATGCCGATGAAAAGTCTTACATTTGTCCGGAGGCCTACGAAAATGTGGATGATAGGGATTTCGTTGAGCCACCAAGTACAAAGTTGGTAGGTATTGGAATCACCTTAATAGGTCTTATTATCGTTTGGAGCATAGCGTATTTTTGCCTGCTATATTGGACATTACAAGATGTGGACAATTCGCTTGATACAATCATTGAACATGAAAAATCGGCCTATGTCACTGAGTGACATATAACAATATTAATTAGACCAAAATTTGTGTGATTACTAATATGAATCCAAGAATTTCAAGCTTTATGAATCTTCCGATGCCCCTCAAGGTCGGACTAATGGTAGTATCCGGCGGCGGTATTATGACAGCAATATGGTATATTCTTCCCCCACGGGTGCTCTGGATAGTGTTCGTCGGAATTGCCGTTGTAGTCTTGCTTCTTTTGCTATACCGGTATCTACTAAAATGGCAGAAGAAACGCATGGCAGCCCCGATGGAACGCAGCATTGTTAATAGTGCTGCGACAACACCAAAGGGAATTAGCGAAGCTGCACACATGGCCCGCGTGGATGATTTACGGAAAAAATTCGAAGACGGTATCGAGAAGTTCCGTGCTGCCGGCAAGAATCTCTACGACTTTCCGTGGTATATGATTGCAGGTGAGCCAGGTTCAGGAAAGACTGAAGCTATACGTCATTGTAATATCGGTTTTCCCCCAGGCCTGCAGGACCAGTTTCAAGGTGCCGGTGGCACACTTAACATGAACTGGTGGTTCACCGACCACGCTGTTATTCTCGATACGGCCGGGCGTTTGATGTTCGAAGAGGTGGAAACAGGAGGCTCAAGCGAATGGAAAGAGTTCCTGACGCTGCTGAAAAAGTCTCGTCCGCGCTGCCCGGTCAACGGCGTATTTTTAGTAATTCCTTCTGATAGCCTTATTAAAGATACCGCTGATGAAATTGAGCAAAAAGCCTCCAAGATTGCCAAGCAGTTTGATACTATCCAGCGCTCTCTGGATGTCCGGTTTCCCGTTTTTGTGGTCATTACTAAAAGCGACCTTATAAATGGATTCCGTGATTTCTTTGATAACCTTGAGGACCCACAACTTCAGCACCAGATATTGGGCTGGTCCAATCCGGCACCGCTCGATGAATCATATAATCCTACTTTTATTGACCAGCACTTGAAAACAATTCAGAGCCGTCTTTTCCGGCGCAGACTTGCATTATTGCAGGATATAATATCCGGGTCCGATGAATCTGGAACCAAAAAGATGCGCCAGGCAGATACATTATACGCATTCCCTCAAAGCCTAACTAAAATCGCTCCGCGAATGGCTCGATACCTCGAACTGGTCTTTAGTGTCGGCAGTCAGTGGTCTTGCAAGCCACTTTTTTTCCGCGGTATCTATTTCACATCTTCAATGCGAGAAGGCTCGGCTTTGGATGAAGACCTCGCCGAATCAATCGGAGTGCCGGTTGATTCTCTTCCAGATGGACGAGTATGGGAACGCGACAGAGCATATTTTCTCAGAGACCTTTTTATGAAAAAGGTTTTCCGGGAGAAGGGGCTCGTTACACATGCAACGAATGCGAAAAAGTTACATACGCGACGAAAAGCCACGGTTTTATTTTCAGCCGCCGCCAGCGTGATTCTACTTTTCTTCTTCACTATCTACACAGCTATTTTGTTTCGCAGGTCCATCGGCGAAATGAACGGTTATTTGACAACCTCAGCGGACTTAATCTCTAAAATCTCTCAAGGAAAGCCAAATGAACTACAAGTGCTGAAGAGCGATGGGGAAGATAGTTACAGATATATCGGCAAAGCGGGGGTGCCTGGAGGGGACGCCACAAGATTCAACTTTTCAGCGCAGCTTGCCGACTCAGTAGCCCGATGGAAAATACCCTGGATTTTTGCTCCAGCAGCTAAGTTTCTAAAGGGTATCGAAACAGAAAGCCTGAATAAGGCCCAAGGTGTAGTTTATGAGGAAGGTGTTCTATACCCGTTCCTTGATGCTGCCAGAGATATAATGGAGACACAAGAAAATGGTAGCTGGACACGTCAAAACGTTGAGACCAGTGCCTTGCGTCAACTAATTCGGGTCAAAGCGGCTAAACCCTTGAAGGAAGAAGGTGAGTATTCTGCTCAAACTTTCCTCGACCCCCTCTTTGGATATGTTTTCAAACACGACCCTAACCAAATTCAAAGGTACAACGATGACAAGACAGAACTACATCGGCCACTTGGGATAATATATGCTCGGATTAACGATAGCGGTGAAAGTAAGCGTGAAGCCATGAGGCTGAGAGCTTGGCCTCCTGCATTTCGGAAAACAGACCCTAATTCTCAATCTCTCGAAATCGCAATAGAACACGGTATAAAGCTTTTCAACGAATATTGGACTGACCCGAACCGCCTGGGGGCACAAAATCGAGACTACGCCCAGGTCCAGACTATAAGGAATCTCAAAGAAGCTCTTGAAGAATTCAACACTGCTGAAGCCCGTATTTTAGCTCTCGGTGTTGACTTTGGCCCCAAATCAGAGAATCACTATACAGTTGAACAACTGAATAAATTTACCAGTAACTGGAATGACAGCTTTGAAAATCTCAAAAGAGCTAAGGTAAGTATTGACAACTATGTTAATACCCTCAAAAATCCACAATCACTTGTAACTCTGTGGACCGAGCAGACAAAGCGTGCCTTACAAGATGTCAGCGAAAATTACGATTTCCTTCTTAGCGAACTGAAGGACGTCAATAAGACGGAGAACTCATTTCTTAGTAAGATAAGGAGCGAGCTTGAGAATGCTCTTGAAGGGATGAGAAACAGCCTGAGCAAGGGCGAGTTTGCACAAGAACTTGACCAGTTTGATAAAAAACTTTACGCCTCGGTTCCTCGCGACCAGATGAGCAGGCGTTTATACGCAATCCGCTATGAAATGTATTCGGAGGCAAATGAACAACTTAACGCAGCAAAGCCCATCTCCAACATCGTCTATGAGGTTGCTGGAGCCATTGGCCAGATGGAGGAAGCCTTCACAAAATCAAGTCGTAATATAGGCCAGTTACGAGACCTCGACCCCAATCCTGCTGTTTCACGTTTCCAAGAAGCATCCGGTTTTTCAAACTTTGCTCTGACATTAGCCAAGCAAAGACAGCTCTACAATATCGTAAAAAGCAGCTTAGAAGCAGCTCCTAAGAGCATTGAAGACCTTGAAAAGCTAATAGAAAAAGAAGGGAAATGGGATTGGGCAGGTACTCCAACGACAATTATCGACAGGAGATATGACCCAAAGGCCGCCACAGCTATGCTCGGTGCATGGAAGTCTCTCGGAGATACATTAGAAAAGCATTTGAGCCAAGAAACAGACCTCAAAAAAGAGTACATGGCAGCAAACGGAACTTACACAAAATATTCAGAACAGTACCTGCGTTACTGGTTCAAAACAGTGCCTAATCGTGTGATTGAGGACAAGACCAAGCGTGATTCGGAGCGATATGAGAATGTCGTAGCTACTGCGGTGTTAGAAGAGCTGCGTGTCGATATTGGTGAGCCGCTCGAAGCGGTTCTTGCCGAGTTTGATAAGAATAAGTATGCACCACCGGACACTAACGACATCCAGCTATTCCGCAGGAATTTGAATAAAGTCAAGCAAGACAAGTATGATACTACAAATATATTTAGGCGTGTGCTTGACAATTGGACAGAATTGAAAGGTAATGCCGAGACAAAACGTAGAACTTTATTGAGCATGCGGCCGGCTGCTTTCCGCGATAGCTATGCGCCTTTTTCTTATAAGTCTCCATCGCAATTCGTAGATATGTACCTGGTCAAACTGACCTGCAGCCTATTGCGCCGACTAACATCCCAGGTACAAAGCGAGAAAACAGAAGCACTCAATGAGCTAAGAAAGCACAGCAGCAAATTCCCATTGAAGCCGGACAGTAAGGATAACCTGATGGAAGAAGATTTTAACAGAGTGCGTTCATTGTTTGATAAAACTCATTCACAGAGAAATTTTCCTGAGGGGACAATCGGGGCCGATGAGAAGACAAACATTGATGAGATAGACATAGAGCTTAAGCGGTTACAGGAACCATTAGTAGAATCTCAGAAAAAATTGGTCGAGCTGGAGCAAATCGAAAAAATCTTCGGGGGGCTTCCTAAAAGTGGAAATCTATGCTACTGCAGAATAAAACTTCTGGGCGAAAAGACGCAACGCAGCCTCCTGCAGAAAGACGAAGTCACTTTGTCCGACTACCTCACAGAATTAAGATTTGTTCAAGGAAGTCAGGAGAGCGAACGCTTTAACACGCGTTTGAGGGATGATTTGAATATATGTGTGGCTAAATACCCCGGGCCACAGCTTGACATCGAATTCTACCAGTATCCATCCGACACGAAGCCGCGTAGGGTTTTACCATTTCCAGGACCATGGGCATGTCTTAGAATGCTGCGTCAGGGTTTTGTAAATCAGAAAAAAGGATACATCAGGCTTAATGTTGACGGCAAAGAAAGTTTGGGGGGGACATTATATTTACAACTCGAATTCTTCAATGACATCGATTGTACACAGCCGGTCGATTTGAATTTTATTGAGGCAATGACCGGTTCCTGAAACCAGAATATGGATAATCGTTGAAGCAGCAGGTATTGATTTTGCGAGACGAAGGTATTGATTTCTCCCCTTAAAAAATTCGCAAGGCGTTTCATTCCGAAGGGAAAGGATGTCTTACATGAGAGAGTGTTTGTTGCTGCATTCGGCAAACACCCTGGCTGGGATGACCACATTGACGATATCGGTCTTGAAACCGACATTATTATCACTGTAAAACGTATTCTTTATGTTCAGGGCATTGGCGGCAACATCGACTCCGGAAGCTGGGATAAGCTACAGGAAAATCAGCCAATCGGAGAATTTCAACATACGCTTGTATGGTGTATGGATGATAACTTAATTGTCGGGCGTTTATGGTCTTCTCGGGATGGCAAGGGACGCACAAGCTATCCAATGGTCGTTTGTGTCCAGTGTTGTCAATTACCACTGGAGTGGGTACTCAAAAATATTTTGCCGCTGTTGGAAAGAGTTGAAAAAACTTGTACTGCAACGACTTCAGCGGATGACGTCCGACTGACCATCGAAAACGCTCAAAAGGAGCTTCGCCAATTAGTTCAACAATGTGAGCCTTTACCCATTTTGCCTGCTGTTCGCACAGACGTAATGGCAAAGCTTATCGAGTACCCAGAAATGGGAGGCCCAAATCATCAAGGTCTTCTCCGTATCCTGTATCATATTGAGCGTGAAGTTGCACGAGACCATCCTGATACCTCCAAGGGCACGAACTTCCGGCCAACCTTGCTCCGTATCCCTGTTTCTCCACCCCCTGTTGTAGATAGTGTGCTTCTGTGGTTTAATTTTCTGCTTACGAAATTTGTTAATAATACGTCTGTTCTTATGCTCATGCCTCTACAAAAGCAGTGGATGGACATAATCATAGGTGAGCCAACACACTTGCAGTTATACTGCCTGCGGGCTTCCCTCAGGGTGATTCCCCTCACGAGCAGCATCCCGTATAACATTAGTCCGGAGTTTATCGAACGAGCTAAACAACTTATAGAAGATTCGCGAAGCGGAAAATGAATCAGAACTACCAGAGGACGATGCCGGTCTGTCGTTGTCAAAGCTGGTATCTCCACAGGATGCTTTATGGTAGAGCATCGACAACCTTAAACGTAAGACCTGCTTTTTCAGAAGATTCTGGAGGTTTCCACAAGCTACCGCCATCGCCCGGCCAGTGGGGCGCTGGGTTCAGCTATGGATTGAAACCGTGCGATACGAACGGCGTCCTGACCTTTGATGGAGAGCAGCGGTACGAGACCCTTACCAATAAGGTTCTCCATCGCCCGCTCAGTCAGGAATGTCTCGGCGCAAGGAGTAACGTGCGTTTCGCCATCGGACTTATAGACGTGCATAGGCAGGCCCGTCAGCTCTTGCTGAAGCTCGTCCGTAAGGGACCAGCCGGACGTACGAAACGCTGCGGCCAGCAGGCACGCACAGACAATAGCGGGATTGCCCCACAGATACTGTTCGTGGCCAGCACCACATGAAAGCTCCTCAAAATCAAATCTATCGATGGGTTCGGTATCTTTTCCATAAGGTAAGCGAAGCAGCAATCGAGGAAGGACCAGGCCGACAGAAGCTGCTTCAGGGCAGTTACGAAGCTCTTGCCATTGTTGCTCAGTTACCGAATCAGCTTGCCATTGCCAGTTATCCGGGTCCGGCGTAAGCGCAATCGACTCACAACCTGCAAAGTGCGAGTCAGCGGCGGTCAGGAAAGGTGCCCCTGCCGCTTGCGCTACTTTGGCGAGCCCCCGGAGCAGAGCCAGGTCTTCTTTAGTCTTATCAAAAGTATAGCAACCTACTAATATAGTCCACGGCTCGGCGCCTTTCATACCGACACTCTGCTCGACCAGAAGACGATATATACCACTTGATTTTAGCTGACCCGCCGATGACATATCAGTCGCTAACTCCGCCTTGCTTATGTCCCACACATAAAGTTTTAGGCTTTCGTCAGTCTCCACCTGATTTATCAAAAAGTGGAGTGTACGCCACGCCGCTTCGAGCTCTTTAAAGTCCGGATGATGCAGGAGCGCACGCATCTGACCGCTAACAGCCTTATCAACCTGAGCGATAAGCTCAGCCTGCTGCGGATGGGGTGCAGGAACAATATAAGGCTTGACGACCTCGTGAATGAGAGCATCCAAGCCAACAAATTGCTTCGCATACGCTTTGGGCCGCTTTCCAAGCAGCCGTTCAATCGTTTCTGAATCAGATTCTTTCACCTCAGCCAAACTGCTTTTGATTTCCGCTGACTTCATATGACCGGTATCTTGCCCACCGCCTACCCAGGACTGCACTTCCGAAGCCGCTTCGGCAAATGTGCTCGGGTCGTGCAAACGCTTCCTGGCCGCTTTCAGCTTTTGGAATACCTCCAGTCTGTCAAAAATTCTATCTGGGTGAAAGTCGTCCAGCTCACAAAATCGGATAGCAATACGAGGCCCATTCTCGGCACCTATTGGAATATGAATCTCGGTACCAAGTCTCATCGGCAGCTCCTCAATGTTGTCCACATCTACCGGAATCAGCCTGCCGGAAGCTAAAGAAAGGCTTACTTCACCAAGACCGCGATTGTCCCTGCCGCTGAAATCGGCCAGTACGGCTATGCGAAAAGGTGTCTTATCCCTAACTTTCGCAGGTGCAAACGAAGTTAATGTGCTCAATTCAAAATCCATCTTTTCCGAAGAAAATTGCATCGACATAATAACTTATCTCCAAACTCGGACCCGACCCAACCGGGCTGTGCTCCAGGATTCTTTTTGACGCTGTTATTAAAAGTCGCCATCCCAGGCGACCCAATTAAACTGTCAGATGACAGACTGTCGGATGACAGACTTTCTGATAATTGTAACGGATGCAGACCAAAGACTCAAGAACTTTTACTCATTGTTCTTGCTCACCGGATTCTCAGGAGGAATGTAAAATAAGATATTGGCTGAATTACGATAACATCATTCTATTAAAACAATTACAGATAACATCGTGCCGAATGAAATTTCTTAGTTCATTAGGAGGAGGCCGAAGGCCGACGCGGCAATCCTTGTCCCCACAAGTCGTTAGCGGGGATCCATCTTCACCCCAATAATCAATCATCAATTGATGGTTCATTTCGAGCGCAGCGCGGCAATCTCAAAACCAATTCTGCAACCTGAAATATGCATTCTTAATTCACTATTCCCAATTCTAAATTCTTACCCCTACTCGTCTCAGCCATTAATAGGTGGCTGTTCTTAGTTTTGATATTTCAGCAAATATATCTTCGTGTTGTCTGCGTTCACCATTGTTCGTCCATACGTACACGCGATTAGCTTCAAATTCTGGTTCACTCATTTTGATATAAGAAGCGCAGTTATAGGTTATCCAATGGTCAAGTCCAAGGTTTCGATGCGTTTCTTTCTCACGTTTCAGAAATTCAGTGATGCAGCGAGCTGCTGAACCATATAGGTAAATGATCTTCATTTTGTCCGCTACCGCAGATATGTGATCTTTTGAAAGAACTAAGTTGCCCGGGAATGTCAAAACGCAATTAAACTTTCCAGAATCTTTGGTTCGCTTCTCCAGTTCTTTAATTAAGCCGCTTGGTTCGCGCTTGTAGAAATAAGCATCCCAATCTTGCCGAATCCCATGTATATCAATCCCATCCTTGTCGAACTGGTCGATTTCAAGGTGGTACCAGTCTTTATTTTTGGCTAGGTACTCACCGAAACTATACTTTCCAGTTCCGGATGGACCTAAGATAAACCATATCATGTTCAAATTTTCCATTTTACATACAAAGTGCGGCTAATTACTGTTTATATGTTTTACTTATACCTGTGCGGCTAAATGTCTGTCAAAACAAATTAACAAACTAGTGACAGCCACCTATTAATGGCTGGGGACAGTACGCAAAAACGGTTGACTGTCCCTAATAAACTAACCGTTTTAATCCTTGGATTATCACCTGATTTTGGGCAATTCGACAAACTAATTGCATCTAAGTTTCGTTCTCTTGCCGGTAAACCTCATTTAAGCGACAACCTTGAACAGTCTAACCTTACTCTTCACCCTCACCACACCCAAGACGTGCAGATAATCTACAACATTCTGCGTCTGCGGAGGAGCCAGCCGGAAAATGTCAAGCCGAGACTGCCGAGAATAACAGCACTGGGGACGGGGGTAAGAACGATTCTGGCATTGCCAATGGTTGAAAAATCGTTATTAATCAATTCTCCGCTGGCCAGCATACCAGTAAGAGTACCCGAACCTGTGATGGTACCATATGGGTAGTTGAATCCGCTGCCGTAGATAGTTAGTTGACTTTGGTCACGAACACAAATACTCCCACCTATAGTACCTCCAGTGATGTTTGCAGAACTGAAATAATCAGAAGTGAAATTACCTTGTATAGTTCCACCGGAGATATCTACCTGACTATATTGCCTCGCATAAATGTTACCTATTGTACCACCGGAGATATTTGCTTGACTATTATGCGTGATATCCAAGTAATTGTATATCGAACCGTTGGAAATATTTATGAGACTGTTTTCATGAGCAAACAAAGTGTCACCGATTATTCCTCCAGAAACACTTACCTGACTGCTTTCAAAAGCAAACAATTGGTAATTTATCACTCCGTCGAAGATGTTTGCCTTACTACTGTCATAGACGAACAAGTTGTAGGTTATCGTGCCACCTGTCACGAGATTAGCTGTAGTTGGCTTGTCCAAGGAGCTATTGTAAACCATCACATTATCACGTACAACGGAATTGATTGTATGTGGCCCGCCATCATTGAAAACCATGTCGGCCCACACATTGGAAAAAGCAAAACAGATAATTGCCATCTCGAATAAAAGAATAGATTGCCGTTTCATTATGTAATCTCCTGATAAAGGTTAATATTTCCCAGATGCACGACAAAAAGAACCGCTACATGATTGTGTTTCTCTTAGGCGTATGTTTGGTATTCCGCACATACATGCCTTGGGTTGAAAATATGATTATATACACGTGGAGGCCTTGAAAACAAGAGAAATTTCCATAAATGAGCTTTTTTGCAGTAACCAGTAATAGTCCCTAAACTTGTCCTGAGCGAATTCGAATGGACCCTAAACGGAGCCCTCTAATGGTCAATTTCTTTGATTTCGCTTGATTTTTAATGATAAATATGGTATAATAAATATATGTTAGCCAGCAGGCGACAGTTTTGCGGAGAACCGCACGTTTTCGTATCAGCATATACACGCCAAAAAGTATTTTCTGTCAAGCCAGACAAGGTTTTGAACATTTACATTTGTTTAATTTGGATTTGTTTAGGATTTAGGGCTTAGGATTTCGAGATGATGCGAGATACGCTTCACGAAATACAATATTTGAGATACGACCTACGAAATATTACGTACGAATTTATCAGAGAATTATGCAAAACAAACCCAATTTCCGAAAAAGTCAAATGAACGTAAGTATCTTTTCAAAAATGGCTTATGAAAATAAATCCAATTGGACACTTGGTCAAAACAAACCCAATTCAAACCCAAACAAACCCAATTTCCAAAAAGCCAAAATGAATGTAAACTTAACTTTAACAAAGGATTACATAAAAAAAGATGATTTCGTAGTCCGAAAAAACAAACCCAATTTCGTTACAGGCCCAAAATGAACGCAAACGTATATTTTATAGAGGATTATGAAAATGAAACCGCCTTCCGGCCCAAAAAAACAAACCCAAAACAAAGCCAATTTCTTCAAAGGCCAAAATGAACTTAAAATCGCTTGCCAAAAAATCTGGCCACACCCGCGTAAGGCGGCTGAAATATTTTTGGTATTTTCGGGCAAAAAATTGAGCTACAATAGACCATAAATTTTGGATGGCGTTTATAGAGCGGAGTTTGATATGAACGAGAAAAACGATGGCCAATCGGAATCTAATCAAGAACAACAAAAGCCTGAACCCATCTTAGACCAGGAGCAGTACGAGATACTATTGCGGTGCTCGGAACAGAAGGACATGACAGAATGGAACGAGTGGCGCAAACAGAGCGGCCGAAAGGATATTTTTCTTGACGGAGCAAAACTTAAGGGCGCCCATCTTGAACACGTGAACCTAAAGGCAGCGCATCTGAAAGGAGCAGACCTCAGCGATGCCCATCTAAAAGGCGCAGACCTTAGCAATTGTCATCTTGAAGGTGCGCACCTGCGTCACGCGCATCTGGAAGGCAGCTACCTGTATCACGCTCATCTGGAAGGTGCGTACTTATATGAAACCTATATGGAAGGGGCGGACCTTAGCAACTGCCATCTGGAAGGCGCTGCGCTTGTGCAGTGCCATCTGGAAGATGCGAGCCTCAGCAGCGCCTATTTGTCGGATGCGGACTTCCAGCGTGCCCATCTGGACCACGCGAACCTTTGCTATACTCATCTGGAAGATGCGAATCTCAAGTATGCGCATCTGGAACGTGCATTTCTTGTTAAGGCACATCTGGAAAACTCGAACTTTGAACAGGCCATCGTCGATGGTGCCACGCTGTTTTGGGAGTGCCGGGTGAACCGCAATACAAATTTTTGCGGAGTGGGTCTGGATAGCGTAAGGATAGATACAGGGACAAAACAGCTTCTGGAGTACAACACCAGGCGCATGAACTGGGAGCAGTGGTATAAGGAACATCCCCGGCTGCGATTACCGGTTAAAGCATTCTGGCAGATAAGCGACTACGGACTTTCCACCATAAAAATCATAACGATTTTCTTTAAGCTGGTAGTATTCTTTGCGGCTATTTATTACGTTTGGGGTTCTATCGACCTCTATCTTATTGACGACAAGAATTATCCCGGCATTGTCAGTAATCTATTTGTGGACAGGAATGGGGTGCCGGTCTTATGGTGGCTTGTGCCCTTGAGAACAATTTACTTTTCGATAGTTACAATGACAACATTAGGCTTCGGGGATATGTACGCAAACGCACATAGTTTCTGGGGGCATATATTACTTAGCGTACAGGTTATCTTAGGATATGTTCTAATGGGTGCTCTGGTTACGCGTTTTGCAGTTCTGTTTACGGCTGGTGGGCCCGCAGGCAGTTTTTATGGCCAGAAGCACTGAAAAGGGGGCCAGAAAAAACGCCAAAATTTGGGCCACGCCGCTTTTATCCGCCTTTACGTTCCGATGGCCGACTTGAAATAGGCCGGTGATTTCAGAATATTTGCTGATTCAACTGAACCAAAAATATATCCCAATTCCCATTTTTCTCCGAACAAAAAAGTACCGATGAACCATCTGGCGAAAAAGATGGGTGCGGATGCACAGTGGCTCCGCGAGGCCGATGTCCTTGTGTTAATAACTTGGCCTCACCGGTATCACCATTTATCAAATAGAGCTCACCATCAAAGGTGTCGCCTACCGCCCATTTCCCATCAGGACTCCCACCTACATGCCAGTACTTCCTTTGATTCAAAATATGCAGCGTTCTATCTTGCAGGGTGACGTATGCGACGCCATAGGGTTTCCTCATCATCTCCTCGTTCTTAGGCCATATTGTAAAAAGTGCTTTTTCTGGTCCCCACCATGCTTCGTGCGTAACCCATTCATCGTAGGTTTCCTCATAGAAAGGGCCGTTTCCTGTTCCATCTGCATTGACAATCCACATTCGCTGTTCCGAATCACCGCCGGTTTCCCAGCAGTACATAATCAACCCGCTTATTGATGGGTGAGCCTGGCAATGACCTACTCTAAAATTCGTATCGGTTATCTTTATGAACTTTCCCGTATGAGTATTTAAGACAAGCAAACCCCAAGAATAATCATCATACTGAGCTCCCAAATATATGTCTTTTCCATTACTATCAACAGAAATGCCTCCGCTGAGCCTTATGTTATCAGGTAAATCAGCTACTTCGTAACGAAACTTGTTCTTACGCTTCTGCTCATCCGAGTACAAGATTGAATCAATGTCAACATCCCATATTTTGTTGTCAGATATATAGTACATCCGATTTTGTGTTCTGCTCAGGCAAGCGTTGTTAGCTTGCTCATCATCGGTGAGCTGGACGATTGTTCCGCTCGTTACTGAAACCGCATAATACTGATTCGTCCCGCTTCGGTCGGACATAAAGACGATGTGCTGACCATCTGCCGTCCAGTTGGGGTGAGTTTGATAGATTTTGTCATCCTTTGCCGTCGATGTTGTTAGCATTGTAATTTCCAGACCGGTAATCGAATCTTTATAACTGCTCTTCTCGGAAGGAAATTTTCCTGCCACACAATACATACCTTGGCATGAATGAGAGTGATTGGCTTTGACACTGACCACTAAAATCAGAAATGTTAATCGCCAAATTATTTGATACTTTTCTTTCATATATTTCACCGTCCGCCTCCACAGAATAAAAGTATCAAAAGCTGGCAAGTATGTTTACGAAAATTTTCCGGTCTTGCAGAAAATAATCACTAAAGGCTATGCACAATTTGTTATAAACACATCTGGCATTTGTCCATACGTATTTTACCAAATCTTTGTCGTAGGGGATAGCACATCGCATTTTTGGAACAGCAACCCTTCTTTATCCCTTCACAGATTCGAGCATTTTGATGGCATGTTCGCTCCATCTTAATTCGTCAGCACCACTTAAACACGTATGAATAACTTCTGGCGGTATATCCAGTAGCAGACAAGCCAGAATACGAGGCCAATCATTGTGGATTGCAGCATCGGTTCATAGCCGCTGCCCTTTTTTATTTTGCCTTCTTCTGAGCGTTGACGCCAAACGATTAACAAAAGTATCCCCTGATAAAAAAATCCCTACAATAGCTCCCGAGATAATTATATTATAATCGTATTATTTTTCGCTGTCGAGACTTATGGATTTTGTTCCCGGTGCCGAAATGCCCCGGCGCTGCAACAGCGAGCCTTCCATTCTATAAAGAGCAACCAGAGCCTTTAAATAATTAGCGAAGGCCTGTATCTCGGCAATCTGACTGGCAAGAAGGTCCCTCTGGGCCTGGGCAACGAGCAATGAAGTTGATTTGCCCACCCTGAATTTTTCGGTTTCGGTGCGTAGTTTTTCCTCCTGGAAATCACGAGTAGCGGCCGTCGCAGCAATTTGCTCGCGTGCGCGAGTCGCCTCAATGTAAGCAGAGCGGACGTCAACCTGTACAAGCTGGGTGAGATTTTTTAGGGCTTCGAGTAACTGCTGCCTGCCGATAACAGCCCTACTGTGCCGGGCTTGAGCGCCTCGATTTATTGGGGGATATGCGAATACAAGACCGCCGCTGACATCGTAACTGTCACCGAAGATGTTATTTGCGGACCTGCTGAATGTATCCGCATAGCCCGTCCTGCCGAAAGCAATAAAGAAATCCATCTTAGGAAGCAGCCCATTTTTGGTTTTTATCACTTCCAGCTCTCCTTGTTTTATCTGTAGCCGGGCCTGATTCAGGTCAGGACGCATTTTCAGCGCAACCTGGACGTGCTGTTCGACATCATCAAGTTCGATGCCAGGCAACGAAGTCTCGTATTCAAGAATGATGTCCCTGTCCCAATTAACAGTCTCTGAAGGGTTCAGCAGTCGTAGCAGGTTCAAACGTTCCTTTGCAAGGTTACTTCGCGCGTTTATGAGGTTTTCCCGCCTGAGTGCGACCTCGGCCTGTGCAGCAGCCAGCTCGGTCTCGGCAAGCTGTCCAATATTGATTCGTTCCTGAACCTCGCCCATCTGCTGCTCAGCAAGATTGAGTGAGTTGGTATAGATTTCAATTTGCCTTTGAGCAAGAGCATAATCCCAAAACTTTGATTCGACATCTTCTAAGAGAATCTCAGTAAAACCACGCAGCTCATACTCTGAAATAAGCGTGTCGATTCTGGCCTGATGTACGCGTGCCAAATTAGCACGGATATCCATCCCTTGCAGAAGCGCCTGAGTAACACTGACTCCAAGACGAGTGGCCGTGAATGTATCGCTATATAGAGATGAGTCCGTATAACTTGTACTACCCTGAAGCTCAAGAGCTGTGCCGCTGGGCAAAAGTGTGCCCAGAGAAATCGAGCCTGTAACAGCATCTACAATTTGACTTTCAGTACTGGATGTGGCTCGAGCCATCCTGTCAGCAACAGACCTTCTGTCGGATACCTCAGCGTTAAGGAGCGGGTCAAAAACCGCAAGCTCCTCACTTTCAAACGTACGGCTTATTTCAGGATTCATTTTTTCCACAATAAGTGAGCGATTGTTTTCCATAGCGAGAAGAATCGCTCTTTGGATACCTATTTTGAGAGGGTCCTCGTTTATAGTAGTATTGTTTGCATCAATAGGTTTATCCGTCGGAAGCTTTTGTTGCTCTTTTGATAAATCACCTCCAGTTGCGGGCCCGACATATTCAGAGTAGGGTTCGGGTTCGAGTGACAAACATGAGGACAGCAAGATGGTCTTAACAACCAATATCATGCCACCCCATGTTAGAAGGGGTCTTCGACAAAATCTTGTGGTCGAATTTTTAACAGACACTTCTTCAATCGCCGTTAATCTGAATTTTTTCCGTATCACTTTCACTGCCGGATATTCCGCCAGAGCTGCAGCGTTCAAAAATCGAATAGACCACAGGGACAAATACGAGTGTAATCAACGTTGAGCTTAGCAAACCTCCGATGACGGCTCTTGCCATGGGAGCCTGAGCTTCACCCCCTTCACCGAGGCCGAGGCCTAAAGGTATAAGACCAATAATGGTTGTGCCTGCTGTCATAAGAATCGGCCGCAGTCTCCTTCGGCCTGCTTCTTCTATGGCATCTTGAATCGGCATAGAGTCTCTGCGACGGAGCAGGTTGGTATGGTCGACCAGGAGGATCGCATTGTCAACTACAATTCCACCAAGTATAATACATCCAATGAAAGACTGGACATTAAAGGTTGTACCTGTGAAGAAAAGCATCAGAATAACTCCTATTGCTCCCAGCGGTACCGAAAACATCACCACAAAGGGGTCGCGTAAAGACTCATACTGGCAGGCCATCACCATATAAACCAGCACCAGTGCCAGAACGCAGCTAAGCAAGAGTTCGCGAAATGACTTCTGCTGCTCTTCATAATCACCACCGAAGGTGATAGTAAAATCTGCCGGCACAGGGATGCCTCGCAGCAGTCCACGTATGTCCGAGATAACCGAACCCATGTCCCTTCCGCTGATGTCAGCCGAAATGGTAACAATGCGTTCCTGGTCCTTTCGTTCAATGATTACAGGACCGCTTTGAGGACCCACATTTACGACATTTCTAAGGACAACGGGCTGGCCCTTGGAGTTGACGAGGGTCAGGTCAAGAATATCTCTCAAGTCCATTTTCTCAGCGTCTCTGAGCTTAACAAGAATCGTGTATTCGTCCCCAGCCTGGCGATAGTAGCCGGCCCTTGTCCCTGAGATGATAGTCTGAAGGGCATTCGCGATTTTCGAAACAGTCAGATTCATATCGGCGGCCTTCTGGCGGTCTATGAAAACCAGCTCTTCAGGACTGCCTAATTCACGGCTGATTCGGGCATCGGTGATTCCTTCCACTGATTCCACAATCTCTTTGACCTGTTTGGCCAATATGTCTGCCATCTGCAGGTCGTGCCCACGGACTTCGACCTGAATCCTGTCAGCTCCCGAGGTGCCTATGCGCAATATAAATAGTCCCTGACCGGCGCGGCTACGAATAATCATTCCTGGTATATTGCTTAATTTACGGCGCAGGTCAGCAGCAATCTGCTCACTCGACCTCGACCGCTGAGACTGAGGTTTCAGCGAGATACGAATACTGCCGGTATGTCCGCCACCTCCGCGCCATCCGGAGCCACCCACACTTGTAACTACGTTTTGGATTTCAGGTACGGAGTCGTTGACAATTTCCTCGATGACTTTAAATTTCCCATCCATCAAGTCAAGGCGAGTGCCGACCTGCATTTCGCCTTCGACCCTGACCTCGCCCTCATCAGTGCTGGGCATCAATTCCGCGCCGATAAACGGAATAAATATCAGGCTCACTGCCACAGCACAAACCGTGCTGATCGCAACAAAAACGCGGTGGTCCAGAGCGACATGGAGTAGTTTTTTATAGCTATTTTCCAGCCGTTTAAAAAATCGACCGCTGAGCAGGAATATTTTACGTCCAATAGTCTGCTTGTGATTCGAATCGCCCAAATTTGAGGGAAGGACACGTGCAGAGAACATCGGCACCAGCGTCAGCGCAACCACCAGAGAGCATAGAATCGAGAAACTCACCACAATAGATAGCTGCTTGAACATTACTCCAGACATCCCTCGCATAAAAACAAGCGGCAGGAAAACCACAACTGTAGTTGTTGTACCGGCAATGACCGCGTCTGTGACTTCTTCAGTCCCTTCAATGCAGGCACGTTCCAATGACACCCCTGACTCCCGAAGTCGAAATATGTTCTCAAGCACAACTATAGCATTATCAACGAGCATCCCGACCCCCAGAGCCAGGCCTCCTAAGGTCATAATATTAAGGGTGAAATTGCTAAAATACAACAAGGCAAAAGTTGCTATGATTGAGACCGGAATTGCGGTCGCAATAACAATGGTGCTTCGCAGGTTGCGTAAAAACAAAAGCAGCACGATTACAGCCAGTATTCCTCCATAAATTGCGGAAGCGCCCACATTTTTGATGGAGCGCTCGATATAATCAGATGTGTCAAGAATAGGTGTTATTTTAATTTGGGGTATATCACGGTTGATGCGTTCAAGCTCCTCAAGTGCACCACGTGCAACCTCGACGGTATTTTTTCCCGATTGTTTATTGACCGAGAGCCGCATTCCCGGCATGCCGTTGACCCGGACAATCCTTGTAACCTTCTGCCAGGAATCCTCTACGGAAGCGATTTCCCTCAATTGAATGGGCACACCCTGCCGAATCGCAATTACAGTGTCCTGTAGCTGGGTTAGGTCGATATATTCGCCCGGTGTTCTGATAGTAACATCAAAATTTCCCCTTTCAATAGTGCCTGCCGGAATGTTTACATTTCCCTCGCGTATATGCCCCATAATCTCGTCGAGCGATATGGCCAACGCATTTATCTTGGCTGGGTCGAGACTAACATGAATCTCACGTTCGAGGCCTCCCCAGATATCAACCGCAGCCACACCGGGCACACGCTCGAGGCGATATTTGACCTGGTCTTCAATAATCTGTCGGGCTTGAACAGGGTCGAGGTTACTATAGGCACCGAGAATTAATATGGGGAAGCTCGCAAGGTCGAATTTCCGAAGTGTAGGTCGGTCCGCATCATCTGGCAAATGTTCGATAACACGGTCCAAACGGTCACGGATATCATTCGCCGCGGCGTCAAGGTCGGTTCCCCAGCTGAAAGTTACCCGAACGGTGCCCTGGCCTTCGACGGAAACGGAAGTTACCTCTTCGACTCCGGGCACAGCACTCATTGCCTCTTCGATTGGACGAGTGATAAGCTCCTCGATTTCCTCAGGGCCGGCATTTTCATAAGTACAGGAAATGCTGAGAGTCGGGTATGAAATATCCGGCATAAGGTCGATAGGAAGCCTTAACAGCGAGACAGTGCCAAGGAGGACTACTATCAAAACCACCATAATTGTGAATATCGGGCGATGGACAGCAAAGCGTGAGATTCTCATCGTGAATCTCCTGACCTGGTATTGACGGGCGCAGACTGAGATGTAACGTCTCTATTTTGATGAGCCTTTTCAGAGTCCCTCTTTTCGGGCAGTGCAATATCTGAATTATCCTCGAGAAGATGATTACCCATAGTGACTACCAAACCTGAAATTTCTGGTTCTATTACCTCAGCTAATTCACCGTTTACGATACCTGTTGTTACGGGGACAAAACGAGCCTTGAGATTGCTCGTCTCGGCAATAAAAATCCCCTCTTTACCCTCCCTTCTGACCAGAGCAGCCAACGGAATCAGCGTAGCGTTATCATGCCTGGCGAACTCAATTTGGGCCCTTACAAACATTCCCGGCTTGAGCAGTTGGTCGGGATTTGGGACTTCCATTTCCACTCTGGCCTGACGGGAACTTTCTTTGAGAAGCGGTGCTATGCGGACAACGCTGCCGGTAAAAGTTTGGCCGGGATAGGCGTCAGTAGTAACTATAGACTGCTGACCTACCTTGACTTTTTGATAGTCCCTTTCAATAACGTGAACCACTGCCGTCAATGGGTTGTTTTCGAGAATGGAAACAATAGGCTCATTCACCTGCAGCAGTGCTCCTTCATCGACAAATCTTTCACCAACAACTCTGGTCTGGTCGCCGCCTTCCCAGAACGCCTGAACCTTGGTATAGGAAAGTCGAACATCAGCAGTTTTTAACGCAGCTTCTTTTTGAGCCACCTGAGCAAGTGAGACTTTTAGCCTTGTCTGGCAGGCATTAAACTCAGCCTCGGATTCATCCAATTCAGAAGCGGAGGCTATCTGTTTTTCACGAAGCGCCTTTGCCCTTTCATACTCACGTTTGGCAAGGTCAAGGTCGCTGGTACAGTTTTCGGCGTTTGCCTTAGCGACCTGTAACTCGGCCCTGGCCTGTTCCACCTGCTGGGTAAATTCTTCATCATCTAAGATTGCTATCACCTGATTTTGTTGAACCGTATCACCGATATTGACCAAGAGTTTTTTGAGCCAGCCGGCCACTTTTGGTGCGACAATAAACTGCGACTTCGGCAGCAGAGAGCCGGTGAAAATTCCAATATCTCTGATTACATCTTTGCGAATCGGTTTGGTCTCGATAGCCACCGGGGCAGCCGAACGACCGGGGCCCTTCTTATCGGCAGAAGCGATGATTCGCTTGTATGCTTGCCAGCCGGTTATCCCGAAAATAGCAAGAACAAGCAAAACTGAAAAGAACTTTTTCATTTACGTACCCGAGATTACGTATTATAAAATATATCCGAGACTGCTTCTCCCGAAAGGGATCCCTTACGGGATTACGGATAAATAAGCCTGATTCATACTAAGGATAATACAAGAATTTTTTATGCGATTCAACTCTTTTTTTAATACTACGATGATAGCCGGCTATGCATTTTCGGGGGGCCATAAACGAGGGCTCATTTCACGTTGGAGAGTACGAAGACTTCAAGGCCGCTTCTCTGGAACCATACATAGCGATGCGCAAGGCCTATATTCAATACCGAAACAAAAAAATCCAAGAGTAATGCTCTTAATCACTAATTCTGTTTTCCGACCTCTGTTTTCTGTCTTCTGATCTTGCACCTGATACCCTGATTCCTGATACCTTGCCACCTGATTTCCTGTTCACCTGATAACCTAATTCTCTAATTCACTAATTCACTCTTCTACTAACTCCCACCACAGGTGTGGATAATCCTGGCCTTCAAGAATCCACCAGATGTCTTCTGTGCCGTTTGCCGTTTCGTCCACGAAGTCCCAGCCGGCATCGAGGAACGTCTTGGCCGTTTGCATCTTGGCCGTGGTCTTGCCTGTACCGCCGGCGCTCATTGTCTGGCCGGACGTCTCAATATCCCAGAAACAAGCAGTAACATAATTAGATGATCCAAAGCCCACCAGGCCGCCAATATACCGATTCCCACTGACCGCACCGGTGCTGTAGCTGTTCGATACAGTGCCGTCATTCGCCCCCACCAACCCACCCACGTTCCCCCCGAAAGAGGTATTGCCTGTTGCCGCACCGGTGCTGTAGCTCATCAGGACGGTGCCTCTGTTGAGTCCCACCAGCCCGCCAACATCTCCCTCGCCGCTAACCGTGCCGGTGCTGTAGCAGTAGGTCATAGTCCCCTCGTTGCGGCCCACCAGACCGCCGACACAGTAGCTATTTCCGTTGACCGAGCCGCTGCTGTAGCACTGGGTCACAGAGCCGTATAAGTTGATCCCCACAAGCCCGCCGACATCCGAATTGCCGCTGACTGCACCGCTACTGTAGCAGTCGGCCACAGTGCCCAGGTAGTTGTACCCCACCAGCCCACCGACATTCTCACCAGTGCCGCTGACCGCACCGCTGCTGTAGCAGTCGGTCACAGTGCCGCCTTCACCACCCCACTGGCAATTGCTCCCCACCAGCCCGCCGACACGCGAATTACCCCTGACCGTACCGGTGCTGTAGCACTGGGTCACAGTACCATCGTTTTGCCCCACCAGCCCGCCGACATAGCTGCCTTTGCCGGTAACAAAGACATCCACGACGCCCAGATTCTTGACCTCGGCCCCAGACCTAAGCTGGCCAAACATGCCTAGATAGCTCTCGCCCACAATCATCAGATTGGAGATGACATGGCCTCTACCTGCAAAGACTCCAGTGAAGACTGGGATGACCGCCTGTCCAAAGATCGATCTGCCTGGCAGAGACGGGTCCAAATTGATATTCGCCCCGAGGACAAAATGTCTGTTCCACAGGATGCTGGCCTTGCCCAAGAAGATCAGTTGGTCGGCTGTGTCAATTCGATAGGGGTTTTCCGCAGTGCCGTTCCCTTCCAGCCAGTCAATATACGATTCTGGAATAATGTCTCCCGACGTCCCTTCCCATGCCAATCGGGGATAGTCCCGGCCAGCATCCAGGATCCAGTTCGGGTCGTTGGCAAAGCCGTTGAGGCCCAGAATGTAGGGGTCCATCATCTCCTCCGTGGTCAAGCCCACTCCGCCGGCACTTCCAGACAGGCCAGAGGTCTTCGTATCCCAGATGCTGTGCGTGACCCATGAAGGAGATCCGCTGCCAACCATTCCGCCGACATAATCGTTTCCGCTGACCGAGCCACTGCTGTAGCACTGGGTCACAGTACCGCCGTAGTAGTTCACCCCCACCAGTCCGCCTACATCCGAATTGCCGCTGACCGCACCGGTGCTATAGCATAGGGTCACATTGCCTAGGTTGCTCCCCACCAGCCCGCCGACATCCATACCGCCGCTGACCGCACCGGTGCTATAGCATAGGGTCACATTGCCTAGGTTGCTCCCCACCAGTCCGCCTACATCCGAATTGCCGCTGACCGCACCGGTGCTATAGCATAGGGTCACATTGCCTAGGTTGCTCCCCACCAGCCCGCCGACCCCCGAATTGCCGCTGACCGCACCGGTGCTATAGCATAGGGTCACATTGCCTAGGTTGCTCCCCACCAGCCCACCGACAGCACAATTGCCATTGACCGCACCGCTGCCGTAGCAGTCCGTCACGTCGCCTTCGCTGCATCCCACCACTGCACCGACGCCATTGCGTCCTGCAATGTTGACGTCTACTACACCCAGGTCTCTGACCTTGGACGCATAAGCCAGTTGGCCAAACAGGCCCAAAGAGTCCCCACCCGTTATTATCAGATTCAGATGCGAGATTGTGTGGGTGCAGCCGTCAAAGACGCCGCCATAAGGATGGTTGTAGTCGCCTATGGGATAGAAGCGTAGATCATTCAGGTCAAGATCCGCAATAAGTCTGAAGTGGGATTTCATGAGTCTCGGATTGTGACCAATGCTGTTCAGTTCGTCTGACGTCGAGATCGTGTAGGGGTCATTGGGCTCTCCCGAACCCCCGGAGAACCTTGGCAACTCCGGCAACGGTGATTGCTGCCACCACAGAATTGGGTACCCGCCGCCTTCAGGCCGAGCCCAGATATCGTGTGGACCATCTGGTTGACCGACAAAATCCCACCCCACCGCCATAAACGTGTTCGGGTCTTGCATCTCGGCTGTCGTCTTGCCCGTTCCACCTGCGCTGGCGGCAAGGCCCGATGTCTCTCTGTCCCAGAACGAAGCAGCCAGGTTATTAGCCCAGCGCACACTACTTGTGTACTCGCCGACCAGTCCGCCGACGCCCTCTCCTGTGCCCGTGACCGCTCCCGTACTGTAACATTCGTCCACCGAGCCTGCGCTTCCAAGCATCACATACAGACCAAGCTTTCCCACGAGGCCGCCGACGGACGAAATGCCAATGACCGCGCTCCTGCTGTAGGACTGTACTACACCGCCGCCGTTGCCTCCGACCAGTCCACCGACAGAATCACCGCCATAGACCATACCGGCGCTACAGGACCCGCTCACATAGCCCCAGTTCGTCCCCACCAAGCCGCCGACACAATCCCTACCACTCACCGTCCCAGTGGTGTAGCAACTGGTCACGCTCCCGCTCCCTATGTGACGACGAGCACCGTTGGCACCCACCAACCCGCCGACATAGTCACCTGAACCGGTTATGTTGACATCTACACTTCCCAGTTCCTTGACCACGGCTCCAGAGGCCAATTGGCCGAACAGGCCCAGATAGCCTACTCCTTGAATGGTTAGATGTGATATCTTGTGACCATTGCCATCAAAGACGCCAGTAAAAGAAGTCCCGTCAAACTCCCAATTCGCATCGTTCATGTCCGGTGCGATGACGGCCTTGTCGAAGACCTTGCCGTCGGGAAGGTTAGGGTCCAGGTCGATGTCGGCGGTCAGGATGAAGTGCTTGTCGTAATCTTCGGGACTATCGCCGAGCAAGAACAGGTCTTCTGCCGTAGCGATTTGGTACGGCTCGTTAGGCTCTCCCGTGCCGCCACCGTATTTTGCTTGTGCCGGTAAGCCGGAAAAATAAAGAATCACTAAAAATAGAGAAATTGTCCACCGGATTTTTCGTTTTTGTACTCCCACCATTTTTTATCCTCCATCCCACATTTGTTATATAACAGGGCAATAAACGGCTTTTTTATACGCCTCCGGTGTATCCCAATATCGCTAATAGTAATATACCACACGCCCAGACTCGCCGTCAAGCAAAGATTAGAGGTCAATTGGCAGAAATTTAAGGGGTCAGGAACCTTTCCCGACAAGAGAATTTAAAATTTGAAACTGAAGCAAAGCGGTAGCCACTATTTTCAGCTCTTCGTTCTCTATTCTTTTTCCTGATATCCTGTTCTCCTGATATTCTGTAACCTGATACCCTGTTCTCTTGACAACCTGTCAAATGTCTGAAATCTGATTTTTGAAGTCGCAAGTCAGCCCGGCCGTTCATGAGTTTTTAAAAACTATCTCGTATTTAAACTTGGTGTTTTATTATCTAAATTTGGAGTTTTTAGTATCTAAACCCGGAGTTTTTAGTATCTAAACCTGGAGCTTTTTTTAAATGTCACGTACGTAAAGCGCGTACGCGCTTTACGTATAAGCATTTTTCACGCGATTGTTCGTTATCGAACAATGAATACAAAATATCGAATAGCAAATGTCCAATTATAGAGCGAAAAGTGTGAGAATTTCGAATTGAGAATGCAGGTTTTACTTAATTTTTAATAATACATCTGGTATAATACCCATCTAACGAAGATGAATATTCGTTAGTGAATAGTCAATATCGAAGTCAAAGGTCCGGCATCTGTTTGACGGAATCCGGCCTTCCTTGAACGGAGCAAATCACGTGGGATTCTCCTAATGGAAGCTAAAGTTAATATTTTTTTAGAGCCTCGTTTCTGGGTCTCGAAGCTCGTATCTCCACAGGATGCCTTGCGGCAGAAGCTAAAAACTGATAACCGGTACCTGAGGCACTGGATTCTCGAAAAAAACAAGCTTCGAGCTACTATGACGAGTGTCGTTACTCCACAGGATGCCTTGCGGCAGAGCATCCATAACTTTAATCAAGAATCGTTATTCCGCATCAAAGATTGTCGCGGCGTAGCCTCTGGCAAAGCCGGCTCCTGCACCGGCCCCCGTACAAACCACCTATATTGCCTAAATTACCAAAAATTTACAACCTTTTTATTCAAAACAAACCCAATTTCCAGGATACTCAAATGAACCTAAAGTTCTGTGAAAAAATGGCTTATGAAAATAAATCCAATTGGACACTTGGTGAAAACAAACCCAATCAAACCCAATTTTTTAGAAAGAATGAATATAAACTTTTATGCTACGAGGTATTATGATGGAAATCCCAGATTCGCAAGCCGGCGTCTTACCGTCAGGACACAATTGTCTGACTCGTCGCAATGTAATCAAAGCGTTGCTTGCTTCTACGAGCGCGGCAGCGTTTTGCAGTGTAGCACAGGCGGAAACAACGAAACGCAAGCCCGATTTGCGAAAGGGTTCGCCCAAACTTTATGCAATGAAGAAATCCATCAACCAGTGGGCGTTTCCCTATCCCCAACGAATGAATTTGAAGGAATGTCTTCAGTTAGCCAAGGACGCCGGCTTTGACGGCATCGAATTGAACTACGACCTGGAGAACGACCTCTCCCCCAGGTCTGGAACGAAGGATTACCACAACATTCGACAATTAGCCGATAAAATCGGCATCCAGATTAGCGGGCTTTGCTCCTTTCTTTTCTGGCCTTATCCTTTGACGAGCAACGACCAGGACAAACGCGCCAAAGGCATCGAGCTGGCCGGAAAAATCGCTAATGCCGCTCACGACCTTGGGGTGGAAAACGTGCTGCTGGTGCCGGGTGCGGTTGATATCCCCTGGCGAGACGATTATGAGCCGGTGCCCAACGACGTCTGTGACCGCCGCGCCAAAGAAGCCGTCAGAAAGCTGGCTCGCCAGGCCGAAGGACTAAAGGTCTCTCTAAACATCGAGAACATCTTTTTCAACGGCTATCTAATGACCCCTATGGAAATGAACGATTTTGTCGATTCGTTCCAAAGTGAATATGTGAAGATTCATTTCGACACGGGAAACATCTCGATATTTCAGCATCCTGAGCACTGGGTGCCGATAATGGGTAAACGCATCAAGAATACTCACTTCAAGGAATTCTCGAAGAAGAGCACTGACTATTCGCTTGAAACGTTTCGCCCGCTGCTGGACGGCACAACCAATTGGCCCGCCGTAATGGAGGAATTAGATAAGGTGGGGTATCGCGGATACGTTACTTTTGAGTATTTTCATCCATATACACACTACCCGGAGGCATTGATTTACCAGACGTCGGACTCTCTGGACCGCATCTTGGGGCGGATTCCATTAGGTAATGTAACAGGCATTTAACTTTGTACGCAGTATCCCTGTCGGGAGAGCTGCGATATTCGTTACTTTCTATCCGGACCCATCCTCAGTTTGGCTATAAGCTACTTTGATTTCCTGCCGCCGGAGAGACTGTATTCGCTCTGGAGATTGTAATGCTCTACAGCCCGCCTGACAAGCGCCTCAAAATCTGCCTCCCCAAGTTTCCACGGCTTAGTAATTAACCTGAAAATCTCTCCCCGCTCGACTGCTGTCTTAAGAGCGGCGTCCTGCTCATATCCCGAGAGCACCATCCCGACGATGTGGGGATAGTCTTTTCTGATGGTTCTAAGAAGCTCGAGTCCGGTCATCTCAGGCATACGCATATCAGTTACGACTATATGCACTTCTTCTCGCCGGAGGATTTCAAGTGCTTCTTTGCAGCTCTTGACGAAAAGTTTATTGTACGACTCATCCATGAGGCCCCTTTCTAAGGACTGCAGGACTATTTCGTCATCGTCCACAAATAATACGGTTCTCTTTTCCGCTGCTTCTTTCTGCCTCCACTTCATTTTTTGCCTCTTTCTTGCCAATTAGAAGTTTTATTGTGAATTTTTCCCTTTGCTTTCTTCAAATCTTTAACCATCTTTTTGAAAGTAGCCTTTAATACCATCACCCCTCTAAGCAAAACTCAAGAGGCCCGCACGCGACATTCGACAGCAGTACCTCTGTAGCCTCATCTATCGCACGTGCACCCCCCATTCTATTAAAAACATAATCGCACTAAAATATCGGCGAAAATGAACAGGAACTTTCTTAGATAAGTCAAGTATTTGTAAACATCTGCACCCAGCGGGTACTAAACAGTATCAGTACCTGCTATTGGATGACTTATCGCACCGGCGTTGTTGATTGGCTTAGGCCTTATACCAAGAGCCTGCTACTTATCGGACAAAGAGTTCCATTATACTAATATGATTAACGGGACGACATATACTCAACTTCATCTATTGTCTGGGGTATTTTTTGCCCAACACACGATGGCTGTTTTCTTTCACCAAAACATCATCTTCTATTCGCAGACCTCCAAAACCCTCATATTTCCCAACCATATCATAGTTTATTTATTGTGAGTTTTTTTCTCAGTCATCCACCGGCCTATCAATTCAGGAATAGCTGCCAGTCAGGATGTGCTTTTACAAGCTCTACTTATCTAACGGGATTCCGCGCAGCACCAAGCGGTCAAAACGATAAGGTGATTCTCCAGCCGCCCACGCCATACCGCGGAGCAATAGGATGCGGAAATATGGGTCATCAAATGTCCAGGTATAATGCCCAAGTATGCAGCTAAAGACACGACCTTTTCCGCATTCATAAGTGTAGAACATCGGTTCCGGCTTAGTCTGCTGGGAGTCCTTGCTGATTGTCTCATCGGAGGTCGCCAATACCGTAACTTTGCTGAGGTCTCCCTTCAAAGGCCAATATGCCTCGTCCAGAAAATGAATTTTCTCCGGCAGACCTAAACAGATAGGGTGCTCCGGGGCAGCAATCTTCAAATCCATCAGACCGTGACGCCAGCGTGTATAATTATATTCCCACGCTAATCCTATGAGCTTTGTAAGTTGTTCTGTGATATCCTTGCCCTCGGGAACGATTACAGCCGGGTGCAGGATAACAAAACCTCCACCTCGCGACAAAAACTCTTCCAGGTCCTTGAGCTTCTCTTCGTCCCACTGGACATAACAGAATGCGGCAATCAAGTTGGCCTTCTCTAATTGCTCCTTGCTCGGCCATCCGTCTGCCATTGAGACTTGCACTTTCGGTGCACCGGCCAGAGCAATTTTCTGTTTGGTCTCCGAGGCCGGACCATAGAGGTTAACCTGTTGTTCTTGCCCTGCCTCTTTGCCCCCGAGCAAAACTGCCCATCGCTTCTGCCATAACGGATAATCGTGCTCGTTCGGGCCGTGGTCCTTCTTGAAGGCAACAAGAACAATATTGAGCTCACGCAGCTCCCGTCTTGCCGGCGGCTTTGGAGCTTTGGCAAGGACCGCTTCGACTTCGCCTCGGCTGCGCGGTTTTGGCGCCTCAGCCGCCCATAAGCCTGAGGCAATCTGCAAGCTAATAGTCGCCGCAATCCATATAAAAATAGCCGCTTTGCTTCTCATAATTTTCCCCTTTCTATTCAAAACATTTACAGTAAATGATTTATGCTGCTCAGCGCTTGTATTGCCTTGTTGTCACTTGCAAACAGATGATTACAAATTCATTCTGCATACATCAGATATTTCTTACGGATTTCCAGAAACGATTTCAGCTCCGCCTGCCAGTCTTTTCTGAGCCTTTCCAGCGATGAGCCGGTTATAATCGCCTTGCGTATTGACGAAGTCCCAGATAAATGGTCGAAGTGTCTGGCCTTCCATTGGAAGGAGCCCGGATACATCCTGAAAAGCTCATTAACAATCAGAATCCCACTATAGTATGGTTCAAGCAAATCCCTGTCAGTTATGATGACCTTAACGCCGTGACATTTTTGGCCCTCGTATTTGGAGATAAGTGGTGTGAAACCGGTCGGTGAAAATCGCAATCCCGGCAGATTCAACTGGTTAAGTCGCGTGGTGAGAGGTTTTGAATGAATCCAAGGTGCGCCAAATTGTCTAAATGGCATTTCGGTACCTCTGCCCTCTGAAACATTGGTGCCTTCCAGGAGACACAGGCCAGGATAAACGGCAGCAGTCTGCAGGCCATCTATGTTGGGGGAGGGCTTTATGAACGCCAGGCCCGTTTGGTCGTACCACATACTGCGGCGCCAATCCGTCATAGGTACAACGACAAGGTCGGCCCTGACACCATTTTTCAGCCAGCCTTGTTCGTTGAGCATAGTTGCCAGCTCTCCAATGGTCATACCATGTCTTACAGGCAGAGGATGCATTCCGACAAAGCTAACAAAGTTTGGTTCGAGAATATTGCCCTCGACTTTCAGGCCATTGATAGGATTTGGGCGGTCCAAAACAACAAAGCGTTTACCGCATTCGGCTGCAGCCTCCATAGCCAAAGACATTGTGGAAATGTAAGTGTAGAAGCGGGCTCCGATATCCTGGACATCAAAAACAAGGACATCGACATCTTTCAGCATTTCTTCGGTGGGTTTATGTGTCTTTCCATACAGACTGTAAACAGGAAGATTGTAGTACGTATCTGTTTTGTCCTCGATTGCCTCTCCTGCTTGCCGGCTCCCAAAGATACCGTGCTCCGGACTAAAAAGTGTCGTGACCTTTGCGTTAGGGATATTGCGAAATACATCCAGTATGTATCGTCCATTGTGGTTGTAAGCAGTGTGGTTAGTTATGATTCCGATGCGCTTTGCTTCGAATAATTTCTTATATTCGGGGACACTGTCTAATCCAGTCTTAACTAAGTTTCCTGCCGGAGCTAACATTATTAAAGTAATCGTAAGTGTCAGTCTCACAAATTCCATAAGTTATACCCTGCTGACGGATACCGGTATCTGCTCTCTCAATAAAGTGTCTTAAATCGGCGGACTTTATTATACAAGAAATAAACATTATTTGGAAACAAAGTTGACCACCAAGGGAAAGACTTGGTCCGAAAAAATATGAAACGGCTGATACCTTTACTTGTCAGCTCTTGACGGTTATGGCCAAAGCAGCCAAAATGGATAGTGGTAAAATGGAATTTAGTTCTTCTATGAAGATTTATGTAAAGCTATTATTGACGGCATTATTCTGGGGAGGCACTTTTGTCGCAGGCAGGATTGTCTCCCAAAATGTGGAGCCTTTTTCAATCGCATTCTTAAGGTTTGCCATTGCTTCGATATTTCTCATATTGCTAACCTGGAAAACTGAAGGCAAGCTGCCAGCACTAAAGAAATTACAAATCATACCTGTTATTCTGCTCGGGATGACGGGCATTTTCACGTACAATGTTATGTTCTTCAAAGGACTCAAAATAATCCAGGCCTCTCGAGCCTCACTTATAATCGCAACCTGTCCGGTATTCATCTCAATCTTCTCAGCATTTTTCCTGAAAGAGAAGCTCAATCTGACAAAGGGTCTTGGAATTGTCATATCTGTATGCGGAGCAATAGTGGCCATCTCAAAAGGAAATATAAACCAGATATTCGATACAAGCCTGGGTTTAGGGGAGCTTTACATTTTTTGCTGTGTCCTGAGCTGGGTAGCTTACTCCCTGCTCGGCAAAGCCGTTATGAATAACCTTTCTCCACTCGCTTCCGTGTCGTATTCCGCCATAGTCGGGGCCGTCGCATTGTCTATCCCTGCTTACTTTGAAGGACTATTCCAAAATATTATGAACCAATCCATACTCGACTGGTTATGTATTTCTTATCTGGGCGTTTTTGGAACTGTTATCGGATTTGTCTGGTATTATCAAGGCGTGGAACGTCTTGGCCCAACAAAAGCCGGCCTGTTCATAAATTTCGTCCCTATATTTGCTATCCTTTGCGCTTTCCTTATCCTCCACGAGCCAATCACCCCCTCACTTGTAGTCGGCACAGTGTTGGTCATCTCTGGTGTCTATCTAACGAACAGAACCTCCAAAGTTAGCGCGACATAAAGTGCGCGAACAGGATGGTAAAGCTTCTTTGGTCCGGCAGAATGCCGGATTGACTTCTGCTCTTTTCTTTATTATTATCTTCCCAAATTTGAAACCTATATGACCGGGAATACCAATGAAATTGCTCAGACTTCCATTGCACACTAAGGTTTTGACAGGATTGTTGACGGGAGTAATTTTTGGTGTGCTTGCTAATCAGTGGGGATTTTCAGCCTTCGTCTTCAGCTATATCAAACCCATTGGCGATTATGTCCCAACGGTAGTTGAAGGTTGGTGACGGTTCCAGCTTCTTCAATTTAACCTACCTTTCGTTTTTCAGCAAGAGCCTTGTCGGTTTCTAATTCGTCAAGATAAGATTTCAGCATCCAAA
>Ga0315314_1000479_pt1 | contig 43843 bp, 45 predicted proteins | sample TDP9_MG_FD_203631 | JGI IMG/M metagenome (GOLD analysis project Ga0315314, IMG submission 203631) | Freshwater sediment microbial communities from Lake Towuti, South Sulawesi, Indonesia - TDP9 | ecosystem: Environmental > Aquatic > Freshwater > Lake > Sediment | place: Indonesia: South Sulawesi... | reverse complement strand
TTTTCCCGCTCTTATTTGGTCTATCATACCTGGCGCAAAGAACAAAAATGTCATGACGATCAACCAAGCAACTGTAAGAAAGAGCCACAGCACTGAAATCTTTATCTTCCAATCTTCCAGAATTTTTGACCTCCCCATAATATTCTTTTAAACATCTGTGATTCCAAAGCATATAAAACTTCACATGATCTAAACAAAAAAAGGGAGGGGAGACTAGCGGGTGGCGTCTCCACTTGTGGTAAGGTTCGAATCACCCTCCACACTTCCGAGCTTTCAGTTCTATTCTAAAATTGTTGGAAAGATAGGAACCCAAATTAAAATTAAAAAAAGAGGGGAAAGTGGAGATCGCGGGGGACATCTCCACTCTTGCGTGCTAAAAAGCTTTAGCCAGTATAAAAGCATTAGGACTTGGATTGATTCTGTCCATTTTGGTCGCAGCGGGAGTGTTGAGACTGAGAAACAGCATTTGAGCGCACAAGTTTTGATGGTATTAAGAGTTTTAACGTTTATCTTTTCTTGAAAAGCATGACGTTCTCATGTTTGCGGACGTATTCGAAACTTGTTTCTATCAGCTTCTTTGCCTCCTCAACTGTTTTGGCGGTTGCTGAGTGAAAATCCTCCGATTGCACGTTGAACATCGGGGACTACGTCATAATCAGCTTCATAGACGGAGATTCGGAAAAGCCTTGCGCGATCCTGAAAGCTCACAAAACGTGGTGAAAACACATCAAGTTAGCTAGCTATCCGCCAGGTCCATAAACGCTTTAATTTGATCTCCTTTTTCTCTAACTTTTTTTCCGACATTTCTTTACCCCCATTTTTTCTCTCCCTGCCGACTACGCAACAGATCCAATTCGCGACGCAACTCTTTATTTTCTTCCTGCATTTCGTCAGTCCGCTTTAATATGTCATCGACTAATGTTTTCATCTCCTCGTATCGCTGATCGTACTGGTGGAGGCGCCCGATAGCACGGCTGATTTTAACAAGCGTATCCGCTAGCGCCTGGACCTCCTCAATTTTCATGTATTTTCTCGGATCGGATTCATGCGCGTCCATTCTCTGCTTAACCCAGTTCAGCATTCGCTGTAACTCGTCGATCGTATCCCTCAGTATCGTTTCCCTGTATAGCGGCTTAAACCTCATTTCCAAACACCTTCAATTCGATTATTTTGCACAAAAACAAGCCCTAATTAAACCTATTTTTTGAAAAAGAGCCCATTATAAGCCTCCGTTCAAAACCTCCAAAATTTTTATTTCCGTTTTTAGACAGCGCCGTTGTTCTCAAATTCCAAACTTCGATAGTTGCGTAAGCATTTAACCTGCAACAGTGCCCAAGGGGGAGGGGGCTGTGGTTCTACAGTTCTGTGGTCCTGTAGCGTGGTCCAGTGTTCTTCATGCTTTTAATCTATAGGGTCTTCGGTAAGCTCAGAAACAGAAACCTCTATCATTCGTCCTCAGGGGCTCAAAACAATCAGAACCTAAAGCCGAGGAAGAACTGAAGAAGAAATTAAAAGAGTAAACGCCAGCAAGCTAAAAGAGAAGTCTAGGCAAAAGGGGATACGATTGGTTTAAGTCTTTATCCCTTCTCGTTTTTTAAATATCTTAACCGCATTCTCAGCCACTTGGGTACAAAAGAGCAGGTCATCAACTGTCGATAGAAGTGTTTCAAGTCTTCTGTCGCATTCAATAAGCGAGGTAACCGCTTTTCCCTTACTAAATGTTTTGACGCTTAACCCTGCAGGCGTCACCGCATTATCTGGAGACACCGCCCCAGCTATCGCCCTCGCTTCCCTTTCGGTTTTATACTTAATCTTTATCACGGCTTTCATTTCACATTCTTTCCTAGTTTCTTTTTAACAAATTCCTCAACAAGCTCCCCAAATTCAAACTCACTTCCGCTTGGTATCTGCGCCCCTGCTGCGACATCGTGTCCTCCTCCCCTTCCAGAGAAATTCTCCGAGACCTCCTGAAATATTATGCCTAGGTTAACGCCACTCTCGACAAGAGACAACGACGCTCTACCTGAAACCTTAACCATTCCATTAGACGTGCGTGCAAAAGCTACTATCGGCTTGCTAGACTTTAAAACGCCCGTCGTAGCCAAGATTGAAGTGATGGGGCTTATCATTTTTTCGTCTATTGTCTTCCCTGAGACAATGTAAATGTTGTCACACTCTTGGATTGCTCCGGGTGTTTCGAGCAGCCAGTTGATTCCCTTTGCGATCGTTTGTCTATATAGCTTTAAGATTTCAAGAGCCTCACCCAATTCTTTTTCGCGGGCGCCCATACAGATAGATACGCCTAGGCCTGCCTTGTCCATCCTACCACAAGCGTTGAGGAGCGATGAAAACTCTCTGGCGTCTCTTAATGGCGTCCAGCGGTCCTCGTGAGTCAAAGTATACACTGCGCCAATGAGATTTGACGAGAGGTCACTTGAGAAACCTCTCGCTGCCAAAAATTTTGCTATCTCTGAAAAAAGCTTTTGCTTCTCTTGTACGCTAAGATCCGAGAGGGTTGTCCACCTGTCGTTTCGTTTTATTTTGATTCCTACGTTTACTAGAAATCCTAAGCACTTATCTTCCTCACCACTTAGGCCGGGTATAAAAGGGTTTGTTGTGTAAGCCATGCCCTTGTGAATTGGTCTAGTTTCCCTACCATAAAAGATCATGTCTGAGTCGACTTTCAGGTAGGCTGCTTCGGCTGCATCCTTCACCAAAATATTGTTTAGACTAAACAGCTTTCTTTCCTTGTCTATGTCCTGTAGATCGCCAAGGGCGCCGACAACTGCAGTACAAGCTAGGTCAACGTTTGACTTATCCAAGGCTTTAGCGGTTAAGTACGCGATTCCGGCTCCACTTATTTCTTTGGATCCATCAAACCCTTGGAGATGCGGGTTAACGTGGACAAAGTCCTTTGTGGGCATTTTGATGGGCTGGTGGTGATCTAGTATGATGACGCGGTCAGAAAGTTTTTCTTTTAATAGATCAAGATATCCACTTCCTAGGTCTGAGAGAATTGTGAGAGATGAGTTTGAGCATAACTCTTCAGCTAAAGCCTCGTCAATCTGCTTCACAATCTGTATGTGAAATTCTGCGTCAAGTCTCGATAGCGTTCTTCCTAGGATGCCAGCTGAGGCTAGGCCATCTGCGTCTAGATGAGAAAGAACTTGGATGAAGCTTCCTTTTTCGACGCTTTCACGAATAATTCTTGCGGCTCTTTTGACGGTTTCAAAGAATTTTTTCGCGCAAGCGCGATTTGGGTTCAAACGGTGCCACCAGGCTCATACTTCCATCCTTTTGGTAAGGCGTCTCTTTTTCTATAGTAATTCGCCAAGCGCCTGATCTTCGATTCCACCAACTCCAACGCTCTTTTATTTACGCGATCCATTTTGTTCTTCTCCAAGTGCTCTTTGAGCCGAGTAGCCCTCTTGAGAAGGTTGCTTAGGTCTTCAGGGAGTTCCATTGCTGATTCTGCTTCTCTCATTATTCGTGTTACTTTTTTACCTGAGGCTGCCTTAACAAGGGGAACTCCATGCTGATCTCGAAGAATGACTCCAATTTTGCTTGGGGTGTTCCCTTCCTTCGCAAGCTCAATAACCTGTGATTCTACCTCCTCAGGACTGAGTTTGAGCCAGAATGGGGGCCTCTTACTCACAGGTCTTATTGAATGCGACTTTCCTTTACGAGTCAACACTATCCTCTACTTAATCGTTAACAGCAACATTGTTTAAGATAATGTTGCACTAGTAACTTATAACATGCTTTTTATCACCAAATTTGAGATACCATTTCGCAAACTTTTTTAAAGCCTCCGCTCTATGAGAGAGATTATTCTTCTCCTTCGTAGTCATTTCGGCGAATGTTCTACCATCCCCATTCATCGGTACGAATATTGGGTCAAAACCGAAGCCATGTGTTCCTCTTTCCCACTCAGAAATCCTTCCGGCCACCGCCCCTGAAAAACATTTTTTTAAACCGTTAGAAGCGTAGAAAGCGACGGAAGACCTAAACTCCGAAAACCGGTTCTTCTCTCCCTCCAAGAGCTTCAGTACACCCTTTGTTCCTATTGTTCTGTAAACGTAAGATGAAAATGCTCCTGGAAACCCCTTTAACGCGTTTATAAAGAGGCCGGCGTCTTCAACGAGAATCGGGAGGAAACCCATTTTGGATGCTTGCGTTACGGAAAACATTGCGACGTCCTCAACGCTATTGGCCTGAATCTCCGCGGTTTTTACGTTGACCCGAGTGATTCTTATCCCATACTTTGAGAGTATGTCGCTTGCTTCCTCATACTTGTGCAGATTACTAGTCGCAAAAAAGATTATTTTTGAGTAACCGAACTTTCGTTTATCGTCCATCGAAGTCCTCCAAAACTTTGGATTTTAGAAAAAGCTGTGAATTAAAGCCTTTCAGCTATGTAGCGCCCTCTCCTGCTTATTTCTTCAACTTTCTTAAATACCTCTTCGGCTACGTCTGCACCGATCTCCTCTGAGTATCCTTTTATCAAGGTATTAAAGCACTCCTCTGCGCATAGATGATGTGCACCTTGCAAGGCCCTCTTCATCAGAAATAAGTCTACCCCACGATCTTCAGTCTCTTTAGAATGTTCTCCTAACCCGAAATCTATGAAGAATACTTTTCCGCTGTCGTAAACTATCATGTTTGATGTCGTTAAGTCCCCGTGGATTATGCCATTCTTATGCAGTCTGCCTATCAATTCACCTATGTGTAAACATAGTATTTCTCTGTCCCTAGGATCCAAGTTATCGAGGGCCTCCTTGACCCGCCGCCCTCTAATCTGCTGCATGATGATGGTCGTCGACGCTATATTAACGGCGTAGATCACTGGAGTCGGGACGCCAGCGAGCTTGGCGTCATGTATTAGCTGCGATTCACGAATAGTCCTTGAGCGACGTATCTCAAGATCTAATTTTGAGATTCTGTATTTTTTTTGCGCCCTCTTCTTGAAGATGACGTCTAATCCGTGCCATTCCTCTGAATATAAATCTGCTTCAGCTCCCTTCCTGATCAGCATTCCTTATTCACTCGCGCCAAGGGATATCCACTTGATCGAGACGCCACTTTGGTTTCACAAAACTCCTTCTAACGTCGACTTGAACGCCGTGCTGGTGTGCTAAGACTCCGGTCCACGCAATCTGCGCACCGCAGTCACCGCTAAACCTTTTTGGCACGATGAATAGTTTCGTATCGTGCTCTTGGGCGACCTCTTGGATCATGGATTGAAGTCTTTCGTTGGCCGCTACGCCGCCAGTCAAAAGAATCTCCTCCTTCTCAGTGTATGCTAGAGCTCTCTCGGTTGCCTCTGTCAGCATGGCAAAAGCTACTTCTTGTAATGAGTAACATAGGTCTTCAATTCTCTCTCCTCCCTTGAGTTTCTTTATTGCAGCCGTGAGTAAGCCCGAATAGGAGACATCGTTTCCCTTTACCACGTATGGGAGACCGATAAAGTTTCTCCCCTTCTTTGCCAAGCCTTCAACGGCAGGTCCCCCAGGAAAGTCAAGTTTCGCCTCGCGGGCGAAAACATCTAAGAGATTTCCGAGCGTTATGTCTTCCGTTTCTCCCAAAATTCTCCAACGCTTCATAGCGTACGTCGCAATTGTGGTATGGCCTCCGGAAACCAGAAGAACAAGAGGGTCCTCAGATCCAGTTGTGAGCCTACCTATTTCTATATGTGCAACCGCGTGATGAACAGGCACTATGGGTTTGTCTAACCATATTGACAGAGCTCTGGCGAGAGTGGCTCCTGTCCTCAGCGCCGGGCCTAAGCCAGGCCCGATCGAGAAAGCTATAGCATCGATGTCGTGCAGCTTGATCCCCGCTTTTTGGAGAGAAAGTCTCAAAACTTCTGGGGCTACATTGGAGTGGTGTTGAGCAGCCTTCCTAGGGTGAATACCCTCACTTGGCAACGGCGTATACGTTGAGTTTATATCTGATAGGATTTCTCCTTCGGAGGATGCCAAGCTGACGCCGAATGTGTGCGCCGTGCTCTCGACGCCCAAACAGAGCACTTTCTTATTCAATGACGCCTCGCCCGTTTATGTTGTTGCCTATTATTCATACCCAAAGGCAACTGAAAAATGTTAATCAACGGGTCTAAGAAAAAAGGATTTATCTCTACATGCCCTTAATTCTCTTTGCATTTGGTCGACGATGACAGAAAAAGGGTGTGGTTGGACTTGAAACCGTTGCCTGAACAGCCAGAAATCAATTTGGGTACACTGGGCCACGTTGACAACGGTAAGTCGACCTTAGTTCAAGCTTTGACAGGCGTCTGGACCGGCAAGCATAGCGAGGAGTTAAGGAGAGGGATCACGATACGCGTGGGCTACGCAGACGCAGCATTTTACAGGTGCACAAAATGTGAATACTACTGCATACAGAGCGTTTGCCCTAAGTGCGGTGGTCCAACCAAGTTTCTGAGGGCCGTCAGTTTTGTGGACTGTCCTGGCCATCATAGTCTGATGGTTACGATGTTGTCTGGTGCTGCTGTCATGGATGGTGCTTTGCTCGTCATCGATGCCTCTAAAACTTGTCCTCAGCCTCAAGACCGTGAGCATTTAGCCGCCGCCGAGGTTGTTGGAATTGAGAAAATTTTGATCGTGCAGAACAAGATCGACCTCGTTAGTCAAGAGAGAGCCGTTGAAAACTTTGAGGAAATTAAGAAGTTTGTTAAAAATACTGTCGCAGAGAACGCCCCAATTGTTCCAGTTAGTGCGCAACACTCCTCAAACACTGATGTTTTAATACAGGAAATCGAGAGGAGTATTCCAACGCCGAAGCGGGATCTTAGGAAGCCTCCTAGAATGTGGGTTGTTAGATCCTTCGATGTTAATCGTCCCGGAGTGCTTGCTAATGAAATTGTAGGCGGGGTCATAGGGGGATCAGTCTTGCAAGGTGTTTTTGAGGTAGAAGGCGAAATCGAGATATCTCCCGGCGTGTCCGTTAGAGAGGAGGCGGAAACCCGATACGAGGCTCTGCAAACTGAGATCAAGAGCCTTGAGGCTGGCGGGAAACCCGTTAAGAAAGCTAAAAGTGGGGGGCTCGTCGGCTTAGGAACCAACCTGGACCCATCATTAACAAAGGCAGATGGGTTGGTTGGCAACCTCGTCGGGAAACCTGGTTCCTTGCCTCCAGCTTCTAATTCTTTGACACTTGGCACCGATCTTTTTGAAAAAGCTATCGGAACAGAGGAAATGGTCAAGGTGGATAAGATTAAGGCAAACGAGCCCCTCGTCCTTAACATTGGGACGTCTGTGACATCTGGAATTGTGAAGTCTGTAAGGGCACATGTTATAGATCTGTCGCTTAAAAGACCGGCTTGTGTCGAGCCCAAGGCTAGGGTGACGATCAGCCGTAGAATCGGAGAGGGTTGGAGGTTAATAGGTTATGGAGCAGTTGAGAGCTGAGCAAATAGATCTAGTCCCCGAAGCTTCCAATGTGTAGAGGGTCTCGTTTTGCCTGTTCGCGTGATTTTGGACTCGAACTTTTTGATGATTCCTATCCAATTTCATATTGATATTTTCAGGGGGATCGATGAACTCCTAAACCAGAAAGTTGAGCCGGTCATACTTTCCCCCGTCTATGGAGAAGTTCAGAGAATTGCTTGCGGGAGAGGCAAGTTGGCGAAAGAAGCAAGACTTGCTTTAAAAATAGCGGAAAAATCGGAGATCTTGGAGGTTAAACCTGGACCCGAGGAATCAGCTGATGATCTGATAGCTAGGTTGGCTAGGGAATGGGGGTGTATTGTAGCGACGAACGACAGGGAGCTGAGGAGGAGGCTACGGAGTTTGATGGTTCCCGTCATTTATCTCAGGCAAAAGTGCCGATTAGCGATTGAGGGATTATAGAGATCGACTGATATGTTAGCGTCTGAATCTTAGAAAGAACCTACGAGCATGTTCATTTTGACCATTTGATTTTTGCCTGCGCTGCCGCTAATCTTGCAACAGGCACTCTGAAAGGTGAGCAACTCACGTAGTCTAATCCTTCCTGATGACAGAACTCTATCGAGTTTGGTTCTCCGCCGTGTTCTCCGCAGATACCCAGTTTCAGATCCTTCCTTGTCTTCTTGCCCAGTTCTATGGCTGTCTTGATCAGTTTTCCAACCCCAGAGCGGTCTACGACCTCAAAGGGGTTTACGTCGACTATCTTCTTGTTCAGATAGTCGTGTAGAAATTTGGCTTCGGCGTCATCACGACTATAGCCCCATGTTGTCTGGGTTAAGTCGTTTGTACCGAACGAGAAGAATTCGGCGTACTTTGCTATCTCATTCGCGGTGAGAGCGGCTCTCGGCACCTCTATCATCGTCCCGAACGAATATTTTGCAACTACTGCCGTCTTCCTCATCACGTCTTCAGCGACTTGCTCTAATTTTTCCCGTAGAAAGCGCAGTTCATTTGCTTCGCTAACCAGAGGTATCATAATCTCTAATTCAACGGACACCCCCTCTCTGCAAAGTTCGGTTGCGGCCTCGAAGATGGCTTGAGTCTGCATCTCGTAGATCTCAGGGTAGAAGATGCCCAGCCGACAGCCACGGTGTCCTAACATCGGATTGTGTTCTCTTAGGGATCGTACTCTTTTCAGAATCTTCTCCTTTTCTTCCAGAGTTTTTTTATCTGCTCCACTTAACCTTAGAGTGGTAACCTCGACCAGTAGGTCCTCAAATCTGGGCAGAAATTCATGCAAAGGCAAATCCAATAACCTAATGCAGACGGGAAAGCCGTCCATTACTCGGAGTACTTCTTTGAAGTCTCCCCTTTGCATCGGCAGAAGCTTCTGTAGCGCTTCTTTTCTTTCCCTCTCACTTGCGGCCAAGATCATGTCCTGCACAATCGGCAGTCTGTCTTGAGCATTAAACATTCGCTCCGTACGGCAGAGACCTATTCCTTGGGCTCCAAACTCCCTGGCCTTAGTTGCACCTTCCGGTGTATCGGTGTTTGCACGAACCTCTAGCGTTTTTACTTCATCAGCCCATTTTAATAGCTCAACGAGTTCTCCACTCAGTTCTGGCTCTACCGTTGGGATCTCACCAAGTATAACCCTGCCTGTGCCACCATCGAGAGTGATGACCTCTCCCTTCTTGATGACAAAGTCCTCGGTGTAAAATCTTTCATCGTCAAGGTCGATTCTGATGTCGCTACAACCGCAAACGCAGGGCTTGCCCATTCCTCTAGCGACCACGGCGGCATGAGATGTCATTCCTCCTCTGCTCGTTAGGGTTCCTTGGGCGGCCACCATTCCGTGGATGTCTTCTGGTGTGGTCTCTGGTCTAACCAAGATAACTTTCTCTCCTCTGTTTCCCAACTCTGCGGCTTCGTCGGTATCAAATATCACTCTACCAGAAGCGGCACCGGGTGAGGCTGGTAACCCTTCAGCGATGGTATTTGCTTTAGCTTTTGGGTCGATGCGTCGATGTAGCAATTGGTTTAGTTGGTCGGACTCCACCCGCATGACCGCTTCTTCCCTCGCGATCGACCCTTCCTTGACCATGTCTACGGCGATTTTGACAGCGGCCTGTGCAGTTCTCTTTCCAGTTCTTGTCTGAAGCATGTAGAGCTTACCTTTTTCGATGGTGAATTCAAAATCTTGAATGTCCTTGTATTGTTTTTCTAGGGTTTCGCCCACACGAGTGAGCTCTTTGTAGGTACTGGGTAAATCGTTTTGCAGCTGATCTATGTGTTTAGGTGTTCGAGAGCCAGAAACCACGTCTTCACCCTGTGAGTTCAGGAGGTACTCACCGTACATTTTTTTCTCTCCAGTTGAGGGGTCTCTCGTGAAGCCTACACCAGAACCGGAGTCGGGTCCCATGTTTCCGAAGACCATCGTTTGAACATTGACCGCCGTACCCAAGTCGTCCGGAATCTTATTGATTTGCCTGTAGGTCTTGGCTCTTTTGCCATTCCATGATCTGAAGACAGCTCCTATAGCTGTTTTGAGCTGCACGAATGGATTGTCTGGAAACTCTTTTCCGGTTTCTTTCCTCACAAGCTCTTTGAACTCGTCAACCATCTTTTCAAGCGTATGTGCGTCCAGCTCAATGACTGAACTCACTCCCGAACTCTCATTATGCCTCTCAATTCGTTCTTCAAACATACGGCCTGGGATTCCCAAAACTATTCTACCGTACATTTGGACGAGTCTTCTGTACGCGTCGTAAGCGAATCTTTCATTTCCAGTCTGCTTAATGAGGCCTTTGACCGTTTCGTCATTCAAACCCAAGTTTAAGACGGTGTCCATCATCCCAGGCATTGAGACCGGTGCTCCTGATCTAACAGACACTAGAAGGGGATTGGAAGGGGCTCCAAACTTTTTGCCTGTCTTCCTTTCTATCTCCCTGATTTTTTGAAGTATTTCTTCATCGAGGTCGTCGATGGCTTTTTCACCTCTTTTCATATAGTCCCTGCATACATCTGTGGTGATGATGAAGCCCGGTGGCACAGGCATTCCAATTCTCGTCATTTCAGCTAATCCGGCGCCTTTACCGCCCAACAACGCCTCTGACTCAGATGCACCCTCTTCGAACGAGTAGATCTTCATTGAAACCTCTCCAGATCTTCTTAAAGTATTGAAACTGCAACTTGAGTAATAGTGAAATGAAAAAGGAATTCTGGTTTTTATTCCTTTGCCTCTGTTACGCGAGATTAACGGTGAATTATGTAGAATTTATAGGTTGGAGATCATTTAAAATAGTGGAGGCTGATTTGGGAAAATGCTGTGGTTGATCTCGTTACTGGCAGGCGTAACATCAATAGCCCTTGCGGTCTACTTGTTTCTCCATGTAGGGAGACAGGAGAGTGGAAGCGAAAAGATGCAAGAGATCTCTGCGGCGATAAGAGAGGGGGCGATGGCCTTTTTGAAGCGAGAGTATTACACGCTGTCGGCCTTCGTTGCAGTTATGGGCCTTTTTCTGGCGGTTTTTCTTAATCATAGTATGGCTTTAGCTTACGTTTTTGGTTCGACCTGCTCTGCCTTAGCTGGACTTTTGGGAATGGATGTGGCACTCAAGGCAAACGTGAAGACAGCGAATGCTGCAAGGAAGAGTTTGGTCGACGCGTTTCTGACGGCCTTTTATGGTGGGGCGGTAATGGGTCTGTCTGTCATTGGACTAGCGTTGACAGGAATAAGCATTCTTTATTATATTTACGGGGATCCTAACGTTATTCTTGGTTTTAGTCTCGGTGCAAGTTCCTTGGCCCTCTTCGCCAAAGCCGGTGGGGGCATCTACACTAAAACAGCCGATATAGGCGCTGACCTCGTTGGCAAAGTGGAGTTTGGCGTTCCTGAGGATGATCCGAGGAACCCTGCGGTTGTAGCCGATAACGTTGGCGACAACGTCGGTGACGTAGCTGGGACGGGTGCCGATCTATTCGACTCTTACGTTGCCAGTATAATCTCAGCGATGATACTTGGCTCCTCTTTGTATCGGGCAACTGCGCAGTGGGAGGTGTACACCGTCCTGCCGATTTTGCTTGCGGCTGCAGGAATATTCGCATCTCTTGCTGGAACCCTTTTTGTGAGGGTGAAGGAGGGGGGTGATCCCGGTGCAGCGCTTAACAGGGGGACGTTCTTAACATGCCTTCTGTTCGTCTTTTTTTCGTTTCTCTTGATCCGCTTCCTAGATGTTGATCTTGGGGTCTTTTACGCGACGACGGCAGGATTAGCCGTCGGAGTATTCATTGGCATCACGACAGATTACTTTACGTCAATAAATAGGGGGCCCGTTAAGAAGACGGCTGAAGCGGCGAAGATGGGGGCTGCTTTGAACATTCTGTCGGGGTTCTCTTATGGCGTAATTAGCATTACACCAACCGTTATTGGCATATCCGTTGCAACCCTGACGGCTTGGTATTTTGCTGGATTGTACGGCATCAGCATGGCGGCAGTTGGAATGCTCTCCATAACAGGAATGGTCGTTTCAACAGACGCTTACGGTCCGATAGTTGACAACGCGAAAGGGATCGCTGAGCAGTCGAGCTTGGAACCGCACGTCATTAAAATTGGGGATAAGCTGGACGCGGCCGGCAACACCGCAAAGGCTATATCGAAGGGTTTTGCGATAGGCGCAGCGGCTTTAACCGTTCTCGCGTTGTTCGCGTCCTATTCAGAGATCGCTGAGGTCGAGATGGTTGGCCTCTCTCTGATGAGGCCAGATGTAATGGTTGGTGTTTTCATAGGTGCTGCTATGCCTCCTCTGCTCTCTGCCTTGTTGATATTATCTGTCGGACGGAATGCGTATAGAATAGTTGACGAGGTTAGAAGACAGTTCAGAGAAATTCCGGGTCTACTCCAAGGAAGGAGCAAGCCGGACTACACTCAGTGTGTCGACATTGCGACGAAGGGTGCCTTAAAGGAACTCAGCCTTCCCAGTGCTCTGTCAGTTATGGTTCCCTTGGCCGTTGGATTCCTTCTCGGTAAGCACGCCTTGGGGGGATTTCTTGCAGGTAGCATCGTAACGGGCATGATATTTGCAGTATTCATGGCCAACTCGGGTGGCGAATGGGATAACGCTAAGAAGTACATTGAGGATGGAGCAATAGGTGGGAAAGGCTCAGACGTACATAAGGCTACTGTGATAGGTGACACGGTTGGGGACTCGTTTAAGGATACTGCTGGCCCATCTCTGAATACCCTGATATGTGTTATGTCTCTGACCGCCTCTGTCTTCGCACCACTAATCCTTGAGTATAGTTTGTTAAAGTAAGCCATAGAGCGCGCGAAGGGACCAAAATTTTTTTCCCAAAGTTTCAAGGCAGCAAGCGAATAGTTTATCAAGAGGCTCTATGTACAAGTCAGTAAGTATACACAAAAAATAGGTAATTTTTTCAACATTTTGTGGGTGAACTGGTCATGTTCAAACTCGTCACTCTTGAAGACACGATTAGGATCCCTCCTGAGAAGTTTGGTGAGGCTTCAGACGAGGTCGCGCGTGAGTTGTTAAAGGCAAGGTATGAGGGAGTTGTCGAGGGGAAACTTGGATATGTCATTGCGGTGACGAGCGTCAAGACAAGTAAGATAGGAAAGATAATTGCTGGAGACGGAGCCAGATATCATCCCGCATCTTTTTCCTTGCTCACATTCTACCCGCAGATTCAAGAGGTTGTTGAAGGAGAGATTGTCGAGTTGGCGGACTTCGGGGCATTTGTGCGTGTGGGGCCGATAGACGCCTTGCTTCATGTGTCGCAAATAATGGACGACTATATTTCTTATGATGAAAGGCAGTCGGTGATGATGGGAAAGGAAACGAGAAGAAAGCTGACTCAGGGAGACATGGTTCGTGCTAGGATCACTGCTGTCTCGTTCGCGGGTGGAGGGCTGTCTGGGAAGATAGGCTTGACGATGCGGCAACCGTTCCTTGGGAAGATCGAATGGATTAAGGAAGACTTAGAGAAGTTAAGAGGAGGAGAGAAGAGAAAAGAGGAAAGCGTCCCAGCTGAAACCGGGGGTTCTGCATGAGCGAGTTGGCCTGTAAGAACTGTCATCTGGTTGCCAATTCAAATAGGTGTCCAGAGTGTAAAACAATGAGTATGTCTGATGATTGGATAGGTATTTCAATAATCATAGACCCTGAGATGTCACAGATAGCCAAGAGGCTCGGGGTGAAGAAGCCAGGTCGATACGCCGTAAGGGTAAGGTGATCGTCTGCCTCTTGAAGACGCTTTACCTCACCTATGAACTACGTTCAAAGCTGAAGGCACCTCTCGGCACGCTTATAAGCGGGAAGCCAAATAAAGTCGCAGAGCGATTGGCTGGTATCATAAGCTGTGAAAAACCCAGAAAGATTTTTGCTGTTGGTGACACAGTGGCGTCAACTATGGTGAAACACGGCATAGATGCAGGCGTCTACATCGTTGACAACAAGATCATGAGGAAGCGGATAGAACCAGTATCGGTTAGGGGGGATAGTGAAATTTTCGTCAAGAATACAAGTGGAACGATAACTTCTGAAGCCTGGAAGGCTGTTGAAGAGGCCTCGGTAGCCTCTTCAACGACAAAGATTGTAGTCGAGGGGGAGGAGGATCTCCTCGTTCTGCCGGCGGTCATCTCTGCTCCGGAGGGCTCATTCGTATTATATGGGCAGCCTCACGAAGGCATAGTGTTGATTAGGGTGACGAAGGAGAAAAGGGAGGAAATAAGAGATTTTATAGAAGCTATGAGTCCGCATAAGGTTGAAGGAAGGGTAGATGGATGAAGCTGAGGAAAGAATCGGAAAAGTATAACCAGACTCTGAAGCGCAAGGAAGTGACTTTTGCCGTGGATCACCCGTCATCCGGAACCCCGCTACTCTTTGAAATTAGAAAGGAGTTGGCTTCCATGAATAATGTGAAATTGGATAGTGTTTACATTTCAGAGGCATACACACTAACAGGCACGAACCAGACCGTCGTGAGAGCTGAGATCTACGATAGCCCTGAGGAGGCGAAGCTAGTTGTCCCAAAATATATTCAAATGCGGAATCTGCCTCCTGCTGAGAAAGGTGAGGAAGCAAAGCCGACGGAGAAAAAGGTAAGTGAACCAGCGGAGAAGTGATAAAGACATGAGTGAGAAAAGAAGCGAAAGGAAGATTTTCGCATACTACGAAGTCAAAGAAGGAAAGTTGGTCAGAAAGTTAAAGAACTGTCCTCGTTGCGGAGTGTTTATGGCCTTTCATAAGAAATCGGTTCCGCGGTGGGTGTGCGGAAAGTGCTCGTACACAGAGTTCGTTACTGGTGCCGTCGAATCTGATGTACCTAAGAAGTAACTGAAGATGACTTGTTTTACGCGTGTGCTATTTTGCTTGTTCACACCTATTGTCAAATATCACGTGTTTTCGAGTTTCTGGATCTATTTGGCTTATATTATGAGGTTTTACCGGGCCTCGCTTTGACCTTCCTTGTCCTTTTCGTCCTTTTCTTTATTTTTTCGGAGATCTTCATATTGATTTGGATTATGTCGTCGGTTATTGTGGAGCCGCGAACCATTCTTCTCCTTCTCTCACCTTTTTTCTTGGGGTGGATGCCGACTTCCTTGCTTAGTATAATGGACGCTCTTACTCCCCCGTGAACACTCCTAATCATCGGCATTCCGTCTTTATCGCTTCCACCCGTTATTTCCAGCTTGGTCTTGGGCAAACCCACTACAGAACCGTCAACTGTGTCTCCGATCTTCATCCCAATCAAGGGCTGTGATTTTGCGCCGCTAACCTCTAGGGTTTTGCATTTCCCCGTTTCTGGGTCAGACACATTTACCTTGAATGTTGGCATTTTTTAAATCCTGCTTTGCGGAGTGTTATCAATACGTGAGGCTTTTCCTTATTAATGCTTTTCAGAGGCTCCAAACCGGGTTGTTTTTTCTCATTATTTGGATCAGCTCTTCCAACGTTTGCATTTCATCCGGAGACAAACTGCCCGTATGCTTCGTTAAAAGTTCTCTCGCATCTTGTTCAGGCACACCGACATAGAGTGTTTCATTCTCCTCTACATGCCGATCGATCACAGCCTCTCTTACTGAGACAGCTACCTCCATCCCAATCCTGGCCTCAGGGATCGTTTCACCTTTGTCTTGTATCTGCATAATGTTCCCGACGATTCTGCCATCCCTTTTTATCAAGGTGTATCCTGGTCGGATTGCCCCACCCAAAACTTCGACCCCGAAGATTGCTGGTTTGCTCTTTCTGAAGACGAAGCCTGGCAGAAACCTAATTTTTCCAGGTCTCACTAGAGCACTTAACCTCATCTCTTCTCTCGTCTTGGATTCCTTTTTTACCCATTCTGAGTAGTCTTCTACTAGTCTGTAAATGACGTTGTTTTGAAAGACCGGGACAGCGAGGTTTTTTGCTAGGTCTTGGGCATCCGGTAGCACCTTTACATTGAAAGCCAACAGGGCACCCAGCGTCGGGGTTCCCCTCTTAACGATGGAAGCCTCCGTTACATCCCTTCTCGAAACATCGCCTACATCGGCCAATCTCACAGGGAACCCGTAGTTCTCAAGTTCCACAACCAGCGCTTCCAGCGATCCTAAGGTGTCCGTCTTCACCACGACGCCGTCTTTGTCCGTTGATATTTTCAGTCTCTCAACATCCTCGGACACCGTTTGGACGACATCGTCTAAGGATTGGGTCGAGGCCACGGCATACACGGGGGCTCCTGCTACCGCGTCCTCGAGTGCGGGTGCAGCTATCTTAACTCCAGCAGCGGCGTTGACCTCCTTAACCGGTGTGAATTTTTCTCTAGGGTCTCTGATTTCGTCTAGGGGTTTTGGCAACAGAATAGACCTCACTTTGGTTACTACGGGGTCTTCTCTTCCTCCGACGACGATTGTGTCTCCTTCTCGGAGGACGCCGTCATAGATGATTGTGTTGATGGTCATTCCGAGACCTGGTTCCTCCTTCATCTCAAGTACCGTTCCCTTAGCTGACCCAGTACTCACCTTTAGTTTTCCCTTCATGTATTGTTGTGTCAATCCGATTAAGACGGAGAGCAGTTCTTGTATTCCCTCTCCTGTCTTGGCGCTGACAGGGATTATAGCGACGGTTTTTGTGAAGTCCTTTATCTGATCGAATCTTTTTGCTTCGAATCCTAAGCGTGATAGGATGCCGGCGATTGCGTATAGGTGTTCTTCCAGTTGTTTCTGGACGCTTGGGTCCTGATTTTTGTAGGATTCTGAGAAGAGATAGTTAGCGTGCTTCATCCATCCTGGCACCAGGTCTATCTTGTTTGCTGCAACTATGAATGGGGTTCTTCTTCTTTTCAGTATCTCGAGGCTTTCGTATGTTTGAACCTCAAACCCTCTTATGATATCGACGACGAGGATCGCTATGTCTGCAGCTGATCCACCTCTTCTACGTAAATTGACGAACACGCTGTGACCCGGCGTATCTATTACAAGCAGGCCCGGGATTCTTACTCTTCCGCCAATCTTCTTTAGCATAGGCCCACAGATCTGCTTCAGTGTCTTGAGTGGGAAGAAGCTGGCGCCTATGTGCTGGGTCATTGAGCCCACCTCCCTCAGCGCGACCGCTGTCCCTCGGATTTTGTCTAGTAGGGTTGTCTTTCCAGAGTCGACATGGCCCAAAACGCATACGACTGGTTGGCGGATCCTTGTCGGCATTTTTGACCCGATCCTTATTTTTGCGCGTGAATAGTCATTCTCTAATATTTGGAGGGAGTAATTTAAACACCGTTCAAAGATGTGGAACGACGTTTTCCCAAGCACACCTCGATCGATTGTGCATACAACCCACATCGCGATTTTGCGTTTTTTCTCCAAAGAGATTTATAAATTGTTGGGATTTTCTAAGTAGATGTGGTTAGGGATCACTATGTTTGAGGAATATGATCGGATGGTTCGGTCGGTTTCGGTTCCCGAAGCTTTCAGGGGAAAAAGCGTTCTTTTAAAGGTGAGCTTAGGGAATGATGATGGATTCTTTTCAGGCATCCCTTTGATGGAGGCTTTGAGGAAAGTTGGGGCCGAGTGCTACATGATTGTGTCGTCTGAGGGCAGCAAGGTTGTTAAGACGCTGGACGCGTGTTGGGAGATCTTGGACGAGCAGAGCGATGCATCCAAGCGCTTTTTGTCTATGGTGAATGACGCCTTTGCCAAAAAGGGAGAGAAACCTTTCGTGGGATTCATTGGCAAGCCCGATGTCGTCTTGCAACATAGAAGCGGGGGGTTCTACGGAGCTGGGGAAAATGTTGACATGAGAGGCGTTGATGGATGGGTTGAAGGCGTAGACAAGAAGCCGATTGAGGATGCTTGTGTGAGAATGCTTGAAGGTGGTTTCAACATGAAGTCAGACGAGGATTTTGTTCAGCTGATTCCTACGCCCCTAATTAAGCCGAGGCTTCCGAAGAAGGGTTATTTGTCCTCTTACGTTGAGGCTGCTGTTCTGCAGAGTGTTGCCGAGTCTATCGGCAACGAGGTGACAAGCATCTTTTTGAACTTTAAGCCAGACCAAAATCTGCCGACCGATCCCCACTTTGAGTCACTGATCGTTTTTTGGGCTTTGAAACACGAGAAAGAGGTGGAGGGGTCCATATTTAAGGCATACTCTGATCTGTCAGCCGAGATGGGTTTGTCAGAATTTTGTGTTCCGCCTAGGGTTTGGTTTGGGTTTATAGGCGAAGGATACTTGGGAAAGGACGTGTTTGGTGAGGTTGTGGGCTACCCAACGCCTAACGGGAAGACCAGATGGCAGCACGGTTTCAAGCTGATCAGGAAGCATGATTGGTATTCCCAATCTAAGGAGGATGGGAGAGAGCCTTTGCTAAGGTTTGCGATAACAGAGACCATGCCAGTGGAGACTTTTTCCAGAACGATCAATGTGGATTACGGCGCTCTGAAGGAAAGATGCGCGAAGATACGCGATGCTATTGAGGGTGCTGAGGAGATTGTTGTTGAGGGAAGGGAAGTCAATGGCGTGCGGACAAGAATGTCCGTTGAGGTTGCAGGCAGGAGAGTGAGGGTGGACGATGGGATCGTCAATATGAAACCGGAGGCCAACTTCGGCAACTTCCCGGCTGGCGAGGTGTATATGACACCTGAGGCTGTCCACGGCGTCTTTGTGGCTGATGAGGTGGTTATTATCGACAGAAGCTACCTACTGAAGCATCCTCTTATCATTGAGCTGAGGGGAAACGAGTACGAGGTAGTTGACGGCTCGGAGAAGATATTGGCCGTCATCAGGAGGGAGAGGGAGAAGGCTTGGAAAGTGATCGAGACCTGGGAGGCTATGGGTGTTCCTAAGGACGTAGTGGAGTTGAATAGGAAGAACTTTTTGAATATAGGTGAATTCGCGGTAGGCTTGAATCCAAATGCGAGGGTGAGCAAGTATCTGATAGAGGTGGAGAAGATAAGTAGAACGGTGCATGTGGCGCTAGGGCAAGGCTACGACCCGGATAGACCGACCACATATCATTGGGACGCGGTCGCGGGATGGAATCAAGAACTGACCGTGACAGCAATCAAGAAAGGGAAAGGTATTCCAGTATTAGAAGATGGAAAATGGAAAATTTAACTTGATAAATTACAGGTTAATCTTTCTAGTAGGCGTGAGTTTACAGGAACTTATGGAACCACGTATCTGTAGTACAGTGTGTATCTTGCCGTTGGGCTTTTCCTTGTTATCTTGATTATATCACCTGGTTTTCCGTCTATGGCCTTCACCGCTGGGTCAGATGCCTTTATATGAGGCAGTTGATACGGCTTTACCCGGTACCTCTTCAGCACATCCTCGGCCTCCTCCTTCGGGAGCACCTCATGCTTTGGGACAAGTTCATGACTAAAAAGGTCGAATGGTTGTGACGTCTTTTCCGAGTTTTCTTCTGCTATTGCTTCTTTAGTCTCCTTTTTTCCTTTGTTTTTCGCCATTCTGCATCCTCCAGCCGGCTTTTGCTACGTTCCATCGATGCTTTAATGATTCGCCACCCCAGCGTTTGATAAGGAAGCGGGGGCGTCACACATACATTATTTCAAGTCAGCGAGATGTATTTATATTTAGATCATTGAGAGGAAAAAAGGAATTGGTGATGCGTCACAATGTTGGACAACGAGAAGATGAGGTCTTTAACTTGCGACGATTATTTTCTGGGCGGCTTCTCTTTGTGACAGAGAATTTGGTGGGTTAAATGAAAGTGGCTCTTCCTTATGGGAAGTCAACTTTGACAGTAGAAGTTCCAGACGAAAATCTGATGAGGATTGGATTTACGTCGGAGCTAAGGGTGGTAAAGAATGCGAGGGCTGAGATCACTGAGAGATTGAGGAAACCGATAGGCACGCGTCCCTTGTCTAGCCTGGTTGGTCGGGGCAAAAAGGTTGCCGTGATTGTGGACGATTACACAAGGCCGTGTCCTGACAACATCCTTCTTCCCGTGATTCTGGAGGAGTTGAGTAGGACTGGCGTGAGGAAGGAAGATGTAAAGATAATCAGCGCAACTGGGTTGCATCCTCCCCATCCTGATAAGCTTGAGGAGGTCGTCGGAAGGGAGGTGCTTGAGGAGTACGATGTCGTTTACCACGACGCCGAGGAACCAGAGATGACCTCATTCGGGAGGACACCTCGGGGGGTATCTGTAAGGGTTAATAGACTGGTCGGGGAGGCTGACTTCAAAATGTCCACTGGTCTTATCGAGCCACATTTCTTCGCTGGTTTCTCCGGGGGGAGGAAGAGCATAATGCCTGGTGTATCAGCTAAAGAGAGCATTTTCGGGAACCATGGCTACAGGATGATAGACGATCCGAGAGCTAGGGCGGGGATCTTGGAGGGAAATCCAGTACATGAAGACGCTGTGGAACACGCAAATAGAGCGGGTCTCAACCTCATAATCAATGTTATCCTGAATAGGGACAGGAGGATAGGAAAGATTGTGGTTGGAGAACCGACGAAAGCACACGAAATAGGGGTAGAAGTAGATAGGAAAATAGTGGGGGTTAGGTTTGAGCGGAAGGCAGACGTAACAATAACCACAAACAGTGGGTATCCCCTAGATCTGGACCTGTACCAAACCGTTAAAGGGATAGAAACGGCCTCAACAATCACGAGAAATGGCGGCTGCATAATAGTTGCGTCAGAATGTAGCAACGGTATTGGACCTGAGAAGTTTCGGAAGACGCACATCGAAGCCAGATCACCTGACGAGATACTGAGCAACATAAGAGAAGAGGGGCCCTTTGAGGCGCAGTGGCAGAACCAGATCTTAGCGAGGGTGCAGAAAAATCATAAAATATACCTGGTTTCAAGCATTCAGAACCGAGTTGTTGAGGAGTTTATGATAGAACCCGCAGACTCTGTCGAGTCCGCTTTGGACGAAGCACTAAGAGAGGCTGGGAGGACAGCAAAGATAGCGGTGCTTCCGGAAGGACCAGCAGCGTTGCCTATGCTAGTTGAGTCTTAGCACCATTGAAAGATAACCATAATAGCGCGCGAAGAGATTAATTTCCTTGAAAGCCGTCTCTGAATAGAAGTGATACCGCGTGGACAGAGATAGCGAAGAGATAAGTGGCAAGAGTCTTAGAAACATAATTGGGTTAGGATTCGTCAGCTTTTTCACCGATGTTTCAACGGAAATGTGTTTCAGCGTTCTGCCCGTATTTGTTTTGTGGGAGCTTGGGGCAACAAGAGCCATTTTCGGGCTCATCGAGGGGCTGGCTGAGGCGACCAGCTATGTCTTCCGAATGCTTTCTGGCGTCGTCTCGGATAAGCTGGGTAAGAGGAAGCCACTCGTTTTTGTCGGTTATGCCTTCTCCAGCGTTGTTAAGCCACTCTTATCGGTCGCTAGGACATGGGTGGACGCTTTGATCATAAGGTCCGGGGATCGAGTCGGCAAAGGTATAAGGGCGTCTCCTCGCGACGCCCTTCTCAGCGAGGTAGCCCCAGAGAGGCACATAGGCAAGGCCTTCGGCCTTCACAGGACTCTGGACCAGCTGGGAGCGATAGTGGGACCTGCGCTAGCCTTTTTGCTGATGCCCTTAATTGGGATGCGCGGCATCTTCAGCGTCTCATTCATTCCAGGCCTCGTGGCCCTGATCATCTTGATCTTCTTCGTGGAGGAGAAGAAGGGCAGGCGTCAAGAGGCCAGAAAAACCGGCAACGTGATGGGCGTCCTTCGAAAAGAGTTCCTTCTGCTACTTTTAGTCATAACAATCTTCTCGGTGGGCGCCTTTAACTTCTCCTTCATACTGCTGAGGGCCGGTGACTTGGGCATAACTGAGGCCTTCATCCCAATAATATACGCCATAATAAATATCACCCACACAGGAGTGGGCATTCCAGCGGGAGCACTTTCAGACAAAATAGGTAAGGAACGAGTAATGCTCATGGGCTACGCGACCTTCTTCCTCACTTCTCTGCTCTGTATGACGCTTGTGGGGGAGCCGTCCTACGCTTTGCTGATTGCGGCCGTCTATGGAATCTACCTTGGAATAGTCGAGACTGTTCAGAGGGCGTTGATACCTGAATACTCATCGATTGATGCGCGAGCAACAGCCTATGGAATATATTATTTTGTGGTTGGCCTATCCTTCTTAGCAGCAAACACCATAGTAGGAGCCCTGTGGGAGTACATAGGTGCACAAGTTGCCTTTACATACAGCTTGATTATGTCCGCGGCGGGAATTATCAGCATGGTTTCATTCCTCTATGTGCGCGATGGTGTTAGAAAAGTCTAAAGGAAGATGCAGGATACGAGTCCCTTTCTATTTACCTCTAGTATGAAAAGCTGGATCAAGATCTCTACTATAGGATTCTTCATGTCATATGCTATAACAACCGTTTTGGGGTTGGTCTTCCCTGGCCAGGTCGGCTGGTTCGCACAGGCATTTATCAATTTCTTGGGCGGAGCCAAAGGTGGTGTGTGGACAAGTGAGCAACTGTTCTGGTATGTGATCACTTGGAACACGGTAGTGGTTCTTATTATTCTAGGCATGGGGTTTCTGGCGCTATCCTTCACTTATCCTATTTCGTTCGGATTTTTTGTTGGATTATCAGCAGGAACTTGGTGCTATCGTCATGGTGTTCCGTTTAATCCTTGGGCGCTGATAATGGTTCCATGGGGGACCCATGGATGGATAGAAGTAGCCTACATGATATTGGCTAGTGGCAAAACCATGGAAATTGGGATGGAGATCTTCGGAATAAGAAACAAAAGAGATCTCGTAAAACACATGTTTTCTATGCCGCGCCCTATTCCGGGCTGGAAGCAAAGGGTCAAGCCACTATTGAAGCAAGTTGCCACACTCTATTTGTGCCTTATAACACCGGCAGTCGCTACAGGAGCATTCTTTGAGGCATATGTAACTGATCTTATTTTCCGTTGGTTCTATTCAACTTAGTCTGTTCAGCGCGGGTGAAAGTTGATTTTTTGTTCTAAAGAGTAGAATTATATATTCTTTAAACATATTTTAGTAGGGGAAATAAGGTTGGATATAGTCTCTCCGACGCCGATAATAGAATTTATTGTCATCGGAGCCGGTGTGTTGGGTTCCCTCTTTCTTCTATTTCTCCTAATTTTGGCTTTCCTTTCTAGAGGAGGCCAGACGATTTCGAGGAGGACAGGTGGAGCTTTAGCGTTGACCGTTGCTCTGACAATCCTAGTCTCCGGACTGTGGTGTGTCTATCTTTCTCCAACGATTACATACACAGAGTACAAAGACAGTTTCTATCGCGAGATATCCGTCGAGGGGCAGTCGAGTTGGAGTTATGCTGTCGATGTTTTGAAGGGGGATACAATGGATGGCTCAGTAAGCCTTTATGTTGTGATTTATGACAGGTCTCCCGTAGTCGACAAGAATTTTACTGATCAAACCTTCAGTCTGTTCATTTATGATCCTGACGGAGAGATAGTGTGGTCCCAGATCAATGTCACCTACTCCTACTTCACCGTCAAAGCCTTGAAGACTGGCATTCATGAAATAGAAGTCTACAATCCAAACGTGGAGCTCATCCGCGGCTGCGTCTCCCTCAATATCCAAGGAAAGGTGACTGTAAGACCCCTCGAGCCCTTGGGACAGTTGATGTCCTTGATATCGCTACCCATATTCAGCCTCGGCTTCTGGGCTTCAGGAATCTACGCAGTTCTGAGGAAGAGGGAGTAGGCAAGATCCACGCGTATAAATGCTGATCCTTGGTTTTTAGTCTTCTTCATTTTCGACCGATCGTTAGTAGGCAAGTCAGTGTCGAAAGTGTCAAATAAGAGATGGAACTTACTTAGCTTCATGTATCCTAGGCTAGATCGTTGGGTCTCCACATTCTCAATCGTGGCATTTGACTCTTCAACAAAAGATTTGGGGGTAGCTGTTCACTCTCGATATTTCTCGGTCGGTTCAGTTGTGCCTTGGGCAGAGGCTGGTGTTGGAGCCATTGCGACGCAGTCATTTGTTAACGTTTCTTACGGGCCTCGAGGACTGCAATTGTTGAGGGAAGGCTTGACCGTGAACGAGGTTGTTGAAAGGCTGACCAGCCAAGATGAGGGTAGGGACTACAGGCAACTCGGGGTAGTTGATTCGAAGGGGTGTGTTGCCGTGTTCACTGGGAAAGGATGTCTGAAGTGGGCTGGGGGTAGGGTTGGAGAAAACTACGCTGCGCTAGGGAACATTTTGGCAGGTGAAGAGGTGGTTTACAGTATGGGTGAAAGATTTGAGTTGGCGAAAGATGATTTGGCTGGAAAACTTGTTGCGGCGTTGGAGGGTGGTGAGGAGGCTGGAGGTGACATACGTGGAAAGCAGTCTGCATCCTTGCTTGTTGTTAGAAAAGAGGGGGGAAGGGGTGGTTATGGGGATAGAAACATTGACCTGAGAGTTGAAGACCATCCAAACCCCATAGGAGAGTTGAAACGCTTGCTGAACCTGAGTCGTGTATACGGTCTCATCGACGAGGGCGAAGACAAAATCACTACAGGTGACCTCAAACAAGCTCTTTTCACAATCAAAAGGGCCATCTCATTGAACCCTAACATCGACGACGCGCACATAGACTTGGCAATCATATACTTGAAACTTAAAAGAAGGGAGGAAGCTGTGAAGGCATTCAAAGAAGCGCTACGCATCAACCCAAAAATGAAGCGGCTGATAAAACAGCTTCCTGATGCTGGTTTAATGGAGCGCGATGAAGGGCTCTTTGCAGAACTCCAAATAACATAAAGCGCGAAGTGGAACTGTATTTTCCGGAAAGTTTCGTAGGAACTAAATACGGTTGGGTTACCTATAGGATAGTTGACGGTGGCGGGTCAGTGAGGATCTTTGTATCGAAGTTCGGCAAGGTCGACGAAGAAGAGCTGCACCGCATTGTCGAACTCATGGAAGAGTGTTATGGCCGTTTGGAGCCACATGAGGTCGAACTGGTCGATCTATACGTTTTCGAGAGATCTTCTCGGGTTGATGCTTTCTTGGCGAGGGAGTCTGAGGAAGTCGGTGTAGTCTCCGCCCATTTCGAGGATTCCTTCTTCGCTATGCACGACGCTTGGAGGGGGACCTCAAGGATAGTTTTGTGCGTTGAAAGAATGGAGGCTTTGCCGAGGCTTGTTCAAGAAGGGGGGATAAGACACGAGGTTGGGCACTCGGTCTTGCATGGAGACTTGCGCTATTATATCCTGCCTGTCTCCTCAGCGCTTTTGGAACTCGCTGACCGCTTCGATTTTCCAAAAGGATATGCAACCAACCTGCATTACTTGGTTTCGATAGCCGTTAAAGACTATGAGGTTTCACGCCTCCTGACTGGAAGAAGCTACATTGAAGATCAGCTGGCCTACGCTAGGCACCTTCTGATGGTTTCGGAGAGTGAGAGGCTTTCGTGGCAAATCTCAAGGGGGGAGCCATTAGCGGAGGGCATGTGTTTGGTTTCATGCCTGAAGGCCTTGAGTTGTGCTGTGCCCTTCGTCCTCGGCGAGAGGTATAGCAAAGAAATTGAACGTAGCATTAGAGAAAACTTGTCTTATCTGCCCAAGAAGCACTCGACCACGCTATTAGACTTAGTCAATAACTGCTTTCCCTCCTTGGGAAGGGATACTCTGAGCAACATCGATTGCGTTGCAGGTTTGACGGCGGATAGAATTGTCAAGCCGATTCTGCTTGGGGGCAATCGGTAAACACTTTATGAACAGCGCGCGCGTATCACCCTAGGAATACTGCTACCCATCTGGCTGATCCTAAGCAGGAAATACGAACCGCCTAGAAGAAAATGAGAGTGTAGGTGAAGCTAAAAAAGTTCGGTGGGTTTAGTGAATGGTGCGGGGGGTGGGATTTGAACCCACGAACTCCTACGAGACAGCCGCCTCTACCCAAGGAGTACCCGCATGAGAGGCTCCTCACAGGGCTGCGCCTCTTGCCGGCTCTTTCCTTTGACCAAGCTTGGCAACCCCCGCCTAACACTCTTTTTAACTCGCCCGACCACTAATTAACCTTTCCCCAACAAGAATATCAAAAAGACAGAGGAACACATTAACGGAAGAAGGAGGGTGGCACTTCAGATCTGCCTGTTTCGGCTTTGAGGGCCTCAAGCCCCGCCTTTAGTCGATTGTGTATGTCCCAGAACTCTTCAGGCATACCGGGCTCAGACTTGTAGAACTCTCCCATTCTGGCGTGCTTCTCGAGCAACTTTTCCACACGGATGGAGAACTGTAATTCGAAGTCCCTCTCCTTATAACTACGGTTGAAGACCTGCTTGAAGAGCGTCTTTAGGTCCTTGTATTTGGGCAGGTATCCGAGCGGTGTCTCGATGGCCTCGTACTCCCCGTGAACGCGGCCTTCGGCCCACAGCAACCAGACCTTCTTGTCGACTTTCTCGTTGCAGTACCCACCGTCACACTTGAGGAAATAGTTGACCGCGAACACCCTGGGGCTTTTTTTCAATCTCTTGCCAAACTTGAAGTGATTCTTGAGGTAGGTTCCTCGTGGCACGGTCAAGAAGTCCATGTTTGACATTGGATTGAACACCCGCACACCTGTTTTTCCAATCGTGGCTGTGGTTGTCTCCGACTCGATCGTTGCGCCTATGTATACGCCATGCTCCCAGCTTGAGGCTTCGTAGATGGGCACGTTTGTGTCAGAGTCTCGGCCGCCGTATAGGATCCCGTGCACGACGACGCCCTCAGGATCATCGAGCTTCGGGTCGAGGTTCTTGAGTTCACAGAGCCGCATGGTATATCTGGCATTGGGGTGGGACAGCGGAATCGCTTCGCCCTCGGCGTCCTTCTTGCCCTCCCACCACTCGCCGGAGTGGTTGATTCCTCTTTTTGGTACATCGTTGCGTCCCATGCCTTGCCAGTAGGGGGCACCGTCGGCGACCAGCACGTTAGAGAAGACGAGTTCCCTCGGTGTGGTCAAAGCCTCGTAGATCAGCGGGTCGTCATTGGGATTCACGTCGGTGATGATCCCGAAGATACCGGACTCGATGTTTACGGCGCGAGCGTTTCCATCAGAGTCTGCCTTGATGTAGGCGATGTCGTCTCCGACGATGGTCTGACCTGGAATCATGGCTGTGGAGGTCTTCCCGCAGGCGCTGGGGAAGGCCCCGGTGAAGTATGTGACGCGGTCCATGCCCTTGGGGTGGATTCCCATAATGAGCATGTGCTCGGCGAGCCAGTCCTCGTGGTTTGCCTTGTATATGGCGAGGCGGAGAGCGAGCTTCTTCAATCCGAGGCTGTTCCCGGCATACTGGTTGTTGACCGAGTAAACCTTCCTGTCGATCATGTCGATGTAGATTCTCCGCTTGTCGGTATTCTTCGTGCAGTTTCTTTCGTCGAGTTCTCCGGCAGAGTGTAGAAAGGTGAAGAAGTTGTCAGAGCCGTTCAACTTCTTGAACTGTTCGTATCCGCTTCTGTAAAGAATGTCCTCGCTGTGAGCTACGTAGGCTGAGTCCGTCAATTGTATGGCGGAAATGGAGAAGCGTGAATCGGTCGGTCCTAGGCAGAAGAAGCGCACGAGGCACTCTTTGCCCCTCATCGCGCCGTCGAAGAGGCTCATTATCTCCTTCAGTCCAGCCTCGCGTTCTTTCCAATAGATTCCACGGCTTAGTCTTTGACCCACCGGCAGAAGGATTGCGGTGTTTCCTACGTCACGGGCTAAATCAAAATAGCCATCGAAGTGGACGGTGTGGCCCGCCATTCTTAATTTTAGCTCTTCTTTGTTGTCGAGAGCCAACTGTCGGACACAAGCAATATCCTTCGGATCATCCGTGATGACTGAGACCTTCGAAGGTTTGCACAAGTCAACATATTTCTCGACAAGTTCCACAACGTAAGAGTTATTGAGAGCCTCGAGCTTGGCGAGAGCATCTTCGCTCAAAACGCTCCTCAGAGAGTTTGACATTCACTTGCCCCTCATCCGCTGCAAACCGAGCATAATATTAATACCCAGGCCCTAATTTATTACTAATCAAAGGTGTTTTCTTGAGCGAGAGGAAGACGCCTCGAGTTCGAAAGCCCAGGCCATTTGACAATGTGGAATGTCAGTTGTGCGAACGTAAGGGAAGCTTTTACTGCTGGAATCAGTGTCTGTTCAACACATGGCGAACAAGACGGATAGAATAGGAGTCTCTTCTTAGCAACCAAGACTTTTGGGAGATGCTTTGGATAGATGGCAAGCAATGATCTTGAACGCAACGCCATGAGGATCTTGCTCGGTAAGGGAGAGGAGGGTTTTCTCCAGAGTGAGCTTTGGAGGGAGCTCAACACGAACAGCAGGATAGGGTCAAGGTTGACCATAAAACTGGAGAAAAAGGGGCTCATCGAGAGAAAGCGAGAACTTCACAACGGACGATGGACGTACCGCGTCTTCTCAAAAATACGCCCAATCACAGTAGATTTAATCATGGATATCCCATGTGCCGCATGCCTAGAGATCTCAAAATGCGGGTTTGGAGGAGCAGTCTCCCCTGAGAGCTGCGAAAAGCTAGACCTGTGGCTTCAGAGTATAGTAAACAAGCAAAACCGAGAGTTTAAGAATGCCTAGAAGATGGCTTGAAGAACACAGAAGAGACCAATACTACCGTCTTGCAAAAAAGGAGGGCTATAGAAGCAGGGCAGCTTTCAAGTTGCTCCAAGCCTCCAAAAAATATAACCTGATAAAGAGGGGGGACGTCGTCGTCGACCTAGGAGGGGCACCAGGAGGATGGGTTCAGGTAGCCAGAATGTCAGTCGGAGAGAAGGGCTACGTCCTAGGCGTTGACCTAACACCCATAGAGAGGTTTGATTGGACAAACGTAGACACAATAGTCGGAGACATAACCAACTACAAGACTCTGGGTTCTATTAGAGAGAGGTTGCCGAGAAGGCCAGACGTAGTGTTATCAGATGCCTCACAAAATGTGTCAGGCATATGGGAACTAGATCACGCTAGACAAATCGATTTAGCCAGGGCTTCGCTAAGAATTGCCTCTTCAAGTTTGCGGGTGGGAGGAAACTTCTTCACAAAGGCTTTTCAGGGCAGCCTATTAAACGATTTCGTCGAAGAAGTTAGGAGGCATTTCAAGTTCGTCAGAATCTTTAAGCCAAAAGCAAGTAGGCCCAGTAGCTCAGAGGTCTACGTAGTGGGTGTTTTCAAAAAGTAGCTGTCAAACAGTAGCTCGTACGCGCAAAGTTTACTGCCTTGGTGGTCCATGAAGAGCCTTGAGTATTTATACCTCTATCTCCTCCTTTGAATATCAAATATCAGGCTGTATACCCAAACACTGTTAAGCGGGAGTTCATGTCGATGAAAAGAATGAAAACGATCGGTTATGCTTTGTCCGGCTGCACTCATGACTTTCTTACCTTTGTCGTGTTGGAAAAAGCCAATGTTGAGGTCAACAACTTTTACTTTATACAACACCCGATAAGGAGAGGAGCGCCAGTTTTGGTTCGGGCCTTCAGAATTCAGCCTTATAATCCCGAGATGATTACGGGTAGAACGGGACCCTTGGCTGGGATGAAGGGCAGGAAAGCCGACTATGGTAAAAAACTTGAATACACTGTTGCGTTCGCGGAGATTCTGGGATACTACGACGAAGATCATAAGTGGAGAATGATGGAGGTAGCGCCGTCCCCTTGGGATCCCGTCTACGAACCGACGGAGGAGGGGCTGAAGGAGGTTCTTATTCCCAGCGAGTTTGCTGAGGACGCACTTATCCTTGAGTTGGGGAAGGTCAGGGGGACGAGGATACCGGTCTATATTGATTTGAACGCAATAGCAAAAGGCCACATGCTCGTTGCCGGAATGACCAGAAGTGGAAAGTCAAGTTTCACTATAAATTTGATTGTGAATGCCGCTAAGTTAAGGCCCAAACCGAGGTTCATAATATTCGACAGACGAGGAGAATACGGGGCACTGACAAAGTACGGTGCGGTGACCATTCCGTATGATAAGTTCACCCCGATGATAACCAGCCCAGAGTCAATAGTTTCCAAACTAGAGTTGAAGGGTAAAGAGAAGGCTGCAGTTCTGGAAGCAATAAGAGCCTTAACTCGTGATGGAGCAGAAATTACTCGAGAAAACATCCTGTCGAAAACTGATGATGTTCTTGCCAGCGGGGTAATTATCAAGACCCCAAGAATTCAGAAAGAGACCTTAAAAAGTATTGAGTGGTTTCTAGAAACCAAAGGAGGCTTTGTCGACAAGGCGATCAAACCAATGGATGCAATCGAAGCTGTCAGAAACAACCCAATATTGATAGTGGACTTCTCTGTCGACACGAACATTGAGGACCAGCAGAGGACAGCGGACTGCATCATTTCTAGGGTACGAGATCACGCTATGGAGAGGAAGAGCTTTGGAGACTTTGCATGCATAATGGTTATAGAAGAGGCACAGTACATCGCGCCTGAGAAGGGGTTTGAGATCGTGACGTCGGATGTTCAGTCTGAGGTCAGGTCATCTATGATTGAAACAGTAAGTCAAGCAGGCGGATATAATGTGGGATTAATCCTCATGACCCAGAGACCAGCTTACGTTTCGAAGGGTTGCATCTCTCAGTGCAATTCTGTGGCATGCTTTAGGCTAAAGAGCGGAAACGATCAGGACGCCATACTTATGTATACTGAGTATGGGTCCGAGAGGCTCCGGGATTACTTGCCTGGTCTGGCTGATCATGAGGCTATGCTTTGGGGCATAGCTGTACCGACGCCCTTTCCATTGGTAGCCGAGGTGAAGGTTTCAGAGTATCCGCAGAAAGCTGCTGTCTTTGCAAGGCAAGCTTGGGAAAAGATGGAGAAGTTGAAAGTTTAGTGAAATCACAAGCCTCTATCCCTCTTTATGCTGTACCTCCAGTCTATTGGAGTTGCTGGGGGCACGAGAGGCTTGTTCTATTATATTTTTAACCAATTTGGCTGACGCGTTTGTTTTGATTCCCCTGTAATTAAAGTGCGTGAGTGACGCTTGATATCCAAGGTTAATGAGAGCTGTAAGAATCCTCTTTTTCGGCGGAGTCTGCAGCCCAAACCTGTCGCTTATTTTGTCGATGACGTAGTACGTCGGTGGGGAATCGATCTCAGCTGAGATGGTGTTCAGAATCCTCGCCAGCTTCTTCTTCTCCCCTAGTCCTGCGTTTTCAACTTCCTGTAGCATTACGTAGAAGAACTTTTTGGAGAAGAGGTTTTTGAGCCACAACGGTCCAGCGACACTCAATCTGTGGTCGCACTCGTCGCATTTGGATTTTTGAATACTGGCTATGCCCGGCGACAATTCTCTGTGGAAGCAGTTGAAGCAGTGCAGGATGTAACCTATGTTCTCCAAGGTTTCATTCGCCCCATTCTTACTCTTCACAACCCGGGCGTAGACACGGATGTAGTGGTTGGTGCTGTGGCAGAATAAGACTTTGATTCCAAGCCCGTGTCTTGCAGCTGTGATGGCCAAGCAGCTGATCAACAGCCTGACTGCTAATTCGTGGCAGTACTCAGTTCTCAGCGGTTTTCCAAAGTATTTTCTCAAGCAAGCTTTTGGCCGTACTCCGCAGAGCGGTGCTGTGTCTGTTGCAGTGAGAGCGATTAGCCCGCCATCGACTGTCGCTCTTACTGCTGAGTCCAAAAACGGTGAGGGGGACCCGAATGGGTCGATGTCGATGAAGTCAAATCTTCTTCCTGGCGAGGAGTGGAGGCTGAGAAGAAGGTTTGCGTCCATGTTCTCCACTGTGATGCGGTTTGAGAGACGATTTCTCTTTACATTGAGGGCTACCAGTCTGGACGCTTCTGGGGTTAAGTCGTTCATAACCACTCTCTCGATGCCGCTCACTTCAGTCGCGAACCTTATTCCTCTGACGCCACATCCTGCCATGGGGTCGCAAACTGAGAGTGGGCGATCAACCATTTTTTGGTAGGCCCTTAAAGAGACAACGGCGACGTCCCTGTTTAATTCCATTCTTGGATTATAGAATACCGGAAGCTTGCTCGGAACATATGTGTGAGGCTTTTTGAAAGTTGGAACGAGGATGCGCACAGCTCCCTCCTTTATGGTTTCTGTTGGAAAAGGAAGGCTCAAGGGTTAAGCCCTCTTGATGGACTCTACAATCTTTTCCACTAAGGTTCTATGAAGTGATTCACGGTTTTGAGGCGTTACCTCGTAGACTCTTACGTCGCTTCTGCTCTTAATCTCCTTCACAAGCGGGAGTTGCATCTTCCAGTGCATGACGCCTAGAACAGGCTTCTGGCTCTTTATCGCTGATAGGACAGCCTCACGGAAGTCTTTGCTGAAGAGTTCCATGGGTCCTACTTCATCGATCACAATGTAATCCGCGTTCTTGATCGCTTCTTCGATAGCATTTACTCCCACCGTACGTAGGTCGTTCAGGTTTACCTTGTAGCGACCGATCCTAGGTCCAGCTGGACTCTCAATGTGCGCAAGTATCCCTCTGCTACTCGTGGCCAGGTTGACTATTTCAAATCCGACACGGATTCCTTCGACCCTGATCTCGGGCGTGCTGATGCCACCATGCTTGTAGCCCAAGTTTTGTAGCTCATCTATGGTCCTCCGGATGACTGTCGTTTTCCCTACGCCTGGTCTACCGGTGACGAAGATGTTCAACACGAATCAAAAGATATATGGTTGGTTCTGTTTTAAGAGTTTCTAGCAGTGTTTATCGTATGTTTCGCTGGAGGTGTTGAAGTTCGGCAGACTGATTTGCGGGGTCGACGAGGCGGGGAGAGAGTTAAGAACATAACTCCCCCAGAGGTCCAACCATCGGCCCCCTGATTGTTGCCGGAGTGTTAGTCGATGAGGAGGAAGCAAGGACTCTGGGGGAGCTAGGGGTGAGGGATTCCAAGAAGCTTTCCCCCAGGCGCAGGCAGGCGTTAGCGCCAAAGATAAAGGATGTTGCTGTTAGGTGCTCTTACGTTGAATTGCAGCCCCCTGAGATAGACAAGTTTGTTCTATCAAAGATACGGTTGCGTAAGTTGAATTTCCTAGAAGCCAGGGCGATGGCTTTGATCATCGAGGATCTGAGGCCTGAAGTAGCTTACGTTGACGCCTCCGATGTCTTCGCCGAGCGTTTTGGAAGACAGATCTTGGAACTCCTATCCTTTGATGTTGAGGTCGTTTCTGAGCACGAGGCTGACGCTAGGTACCCAGTAGTCTCCGCCGCCTCCATCCTAGCCAAGGTCAGGAGGGACGAGATTGTTTTGCGTCTGTCAGAGAGATTCGGTCGTCTCGGCAGTGGGTATAGTGGCGACTCCAAGACAATCGGTTTTCTTAGAAGCTGGATCAACAGCCACCCCTCCTACCCTTGGTTTGTTAGAAAATCTTGGGCAACCGCCAAGAGGATTTTGGATGAGGTCAGGCAAACCCGTCTATAGGGGGTTTGGTGCTTCGCGCGCTACGGGATCAGTTTAGTAGGTGAAGTGGATTAGAAAATACACAGGGAATCCTTTGACCTTGGCGGGCCCGGGGGGAATCGAACCCCCGACCACCGGGTTAAAAGCCCGATGCTCTTCCTGGCTGAGCTACGGGCCCCAGATTTTTTGGGGGTGACCACCCCAATATAAATTGTTAGAAAAAAGCTTATATGTTATCTTTTCTCCTTTTCAAATTAGTCCCGCGGTAGCTCAGCCTGGTAGAGCTTCCGAACTCACCTGCGTGCCAGGTGGGTGGAGATGCTGTAGATGTCCGCCGGCGTGGTGGGCATTTTCCAGCCTATCAGGCAAACAGACACCGGAGTGTCGGGCGTTCAAAAGCGTTGGCTAAGTTTGCCTTGCTGAAACTCGCTCCCGCGGGACCAACCCTTCTTCCTTTTGCTTTAAGAAATCTTGGGAGGCTCCTCTTCATGGTTGATGAGGTCTCCTCTTATGTAAAACTTATATAAGTCTTTGATTTTCAAGTTTATGTCTATCCTGTAAGGAGTGCCCTGGTGGTGCAGTCCGGCCTAACATAAGCGGCTGTCGAGTAGATTCGCAGACCCCGCTCGACCCGGGTTCAAATCCCGGCCAAGGGAAGGAAAAGTTGGTCTTTCCCGCCGAGGGGCGCCACAAAAATCGAGCTCGGATTGGGTTGGGGTAAAGTCTTTCTGATTTGGAGCATGCGCGAAAAAACAGGGTATACGGTGGTGGGCCCGGAGGGATTTGAACCCACGACATCAGGCTTTCTCCATGATAGCCTCCGAAGGCTTTCGCAGGTCGAAACCAGCTGCGCCCTATCCATGCTAGGCTACGGGCCCACATAATTCCAAGGAGACGCTTCTAAAGAAGCTTTCCCTTTGCATCTCATTCAGCTTTTTGAGTCGTATTCAAGTTTTCTTGAGAAAAACGCTTAATAATATATGCTTATGTATATTTTAAAACAGATTTTTTTTGCTCTTAACACCTTGGTGTTTAAAAAGAGCGGATTGAAATGAGCGAAACGCATCTGCAGGACATAAAGTTCCGATTGATGACGATAGATCTGCTCCGTCTGGCTAAGAAGAATTACACCTATCGGGAGATAGGTGTAAAAACCAGTTTGCCTGTCACCGTGCTCAGCAGATACGTTAAGGGGCATGTTTTGCCCGGGGGGAAGAGGGCGAAGAAGATTTGGGATGCGCTCAGCACGATCGTTAGCCTCGAGGATGAGCTTAGGAGGAGGATCAAATTTGATAGTAAAGGATACTTCGACAATACGTCGATAATTTGTGATGTTCCCTTACTCAAACAAGCTGCCTTGCATGTTCTCTCGAAGTTTGCTGGAAAACGTATCACGAAGGTACTAACGGCCGCCGCAGACGGGGTGCCTTTGACGACAATTATAGCCGAAACCTTGGGTGTCGATATCCTCATAGCGAAGAAGAGTAAGGAGGTAGGGGTAAAGGACTTTGTTGAGGAGATGTTTGTCCCTGGTGACTCAGCTGTTGTCACTTCACTGTATTTGCCTAAAGGTGTGATTAAGAGAAGTGACAGCGTGTTGATTGTGGATGACGTTATTAAGTCTGGTGAAACCCAGAGGGCTTTGATGAATATGGTTTGTAGGTCCAAGGCTGATTTAGCTGGAGTATATGCCCTAATTGCTGTTGACGATCATTGGGTTGATGAGCTGATGAGCTCATTCAAGTGCCCAGTTGAGGTCGTACTTACTGTTAGACCGGGGGGAGAAGAAAACAAGTAGTTTGTATCTAATTTTATCTCCAATTTCCTTTTTCTTTGAGTGCTTGCTTCTTGTCTTTTATGGGTTGTTGGTGAGTTAGTTTGTCAGCGGAGGTCTTTGAGGCAGTTTTCAAGGATGGAAGAGCCCTTGTTTCTTCACTAGAGGAGGCCAACTCTCTCAGTCAGTATGGCTACGGGACTTTGAAGGAAGGCTTAGGCTCAATTCTAGACTCATGTGAGGCATTATACCTTCTTGCCGACGGAAGATTAAAGTTGGTTGATGATGAAACTGGTTCCGAGATGCTTTTTCCTGAGTTGCTTGAGAAGTTTCATTCAAGAGATGCTGAGGTTTGGACCAGATACCTGATCTACCGAGATCTGAGGGGTCGAGGCTATGTTGTTAGACGTGGTTTCGGATTTAACATAGACTTTCGCGTCTTCGAGAGGGGAAAGTATGGTAAACAAGCTGCAAACTACATCGTTTTCGGAGTATGCGAAGGAGGGCCCGTGTCAATTAGCAGGCTCGCAAAGGTTTTGAGATTTGTTCGAAGTGTGAAGAAGGAGCTAATCTTAGCGGTTGTGGATGGAAGGGGCGAGATCGTCTACTACTCTGTTTCCCCGTTAACTTTCAGACGGGGAGAGTTCGCTGAGGGGGAGTAGGAGCCTGACTTCGGTGTCGTTGACCCTTGGGCAAAAACCCCGAAACAGGTATTAAAAGATGGCCATAGTTTCATGGATCACGGGGAGACATTTTTCTCGAAGATTTCGTTCAGAGCTTCTTCATGGATCTTCAAAGCCTTGGGACTGTACAACACGAAGCGTACTAGTAGTCTAATCTCTTGATGTTCCTTCATAAAGGCAATTACTGCTTTAAGGGCTACCCGCGCCGCTTTCTCTATGGGGTATCTAAATGCCCCAGTACTGATTGCGGGGAAAGAGACGCTTTTGATTCCATTTTCTACTGCGAGCTTCAAGCTGTTTCTATAGCAGGCTTCAAGGAGCTTGGCATCCTGTGGGGACCCACTGTAGACGGGGCCTACAGTATGTATAACATAGGGAGCTGGCAGGTTGTAGCCCCTGGTCAGCTTCGCCTCCCCGGTCCTGCATCCTTCGAGTTTCTTGCACTCTTCCCAAAGCTCTGGTCCAGCGGCTCTGTGTATGTCTCCTGCTACGCCGCCGCCTGGAGCCAATCCTTCGTTGGCAGCGTTGACGATCGCTTCGGTGCTCTGTTCTGTTATGTCTCCTCTTGTAAGCTCTAGCTCCGATCCGTTAATCCGCACTTTCAACTTTTATCTCCCTATTAGAACATGATTATTGCCAAATCTTGTGCGTGACATTCTGCCCATTCTATGCGTATCTCTCAAAATAGCGTGTGCGCAAAAAATCGTTTTAACACCCGACATATGGCTAAATCTATCCATAGATGAAGGTCTTTGATCGAGCGATTTTTCTGCAATTGCAGCTTCCAAAGACCGTTGTCCTGTTGTCGAGTGATGAACCATTCAAGTGCCTTTTGTATCTGTGATTCGTTCGGGGTAAACCCCAAGAGTGACAACGAGTCGAGTGAAGATAACAAGTCAGTGAACCAAAAAGGATACGAGAATTTCGTCCAGTAACTTGCATCTCGCCGATCGGGATAGGTATCTGGCTGGAAGAACCGTGATGCCAAAAGCTTTCCTGCAATTTTTGCCTCATCTCTTAGGCGATAGTCTTTATGAGATGCAAATGCTCTCAACACCACACCAGTAACCAACTGAGAAAATGGTTTTGAAAAATCTGGACCGATGGTAGCAGCATTCAGCTTTTCTTTAAGTTTTACACCGATTGTGCGTATGGGTATGGCCCAACCGCCATCAGTCTGGCGAACAGAAAGCAGCCAGCGAAAACCGCGTTCTACTCGGGGATCGCTATCATATCCCGCTTTTATCAAGAGTTCCATGATTGCAGCTGTGTAGTTTGGAGTGTATTGATTGCCGTAGATTCCTCTAAAATCTCCTTTTTTTGTTTGGAATCTGAATAAGAACTCGGCAGCCTTTTCTATGGCAGAATGTTTTCTAGTGAGATCGTGTGTTTCTACCAGAATGCCTAAGATTCGGTAAGTTTCCAACTGATTGTAATGTTCTTGAGAGCGAATATCTGGTTTTCCGCCATGGTATCTCCATGAACCGTCTTCCTGTTGCTTATTTAATATTTTCATGACAAATGGTAGGTTCCATAGTGTTTCAACGGATGCGGTACTTTCTCCCAATAAATCACGCTTGACGAAGAACACAAGCGCAGTGTTGTCCGAAGAAATAAGTGGAGGCAACGGATCATAGCGCAGTTTACTCTGCCAATCGCTCATTGCCGTTTTCTCCGATCGTGACATCTTCGATCGACGTGCGCCTAGAGTCTCTTAATACCCCAAGACTTCCATCGAATGTATCTCTAAGTCCTTTCTGCCTAGCTGTTCTCGAATGGAGTTAACTACGTCTTCGTCATCTATGTAGGCTTCTCCATGCTTGTTAAACTTTATCGGGATTTTTGTTCGTCGGAGGCTGTTTCCTGCTGGAAAGTCGAGGAAGATGTACTGCTTGTCCTCGGATATGAACATGAGTCGCAGGGCGATGCGAGGGGCCGAAAGCGGGGCTCTTTGCATAGTGTATAGCACGCTCTCAGGCCTCAGCTCGACGGCGAGTTTCCTGAACTTTTCATACTCTTTAACATGGACCATTCTACTGGATTCATTCACAGCTCATCGTCTCTTTCTTCCTTTTTCTCCCCTTGCTCGCGCTTTTTTTATTCCAAGAAACTCAAGCAGCTTCTCGTCTTCCTTACGTCTTCTCCTACGCACTCCTTCATATCTACCTTCCTCCCGCATGCCTTTCTCGCTTGCCGTCTTCTTTATGCGCTGAATGATCTCCGCCTCTTTTTCGCTCAGTTCGGGTTTCCAAGGCTCAGTTATCCTCATTGTGATCTTCTGACATATTGGGGGTTCTGGCCATGCGCCTAGATCGTAAAGGGTGTAGCCCATGAACTCTGTTGGCTTCTCTTGGATACACGGCCAGACTGCTTTCCTAACGTTTTCCGGATCCATCCCCTTCTTGGGGTCGTCTTCAGATATCAGGTTAACAGGTGTGATCTGTCTCCTGAATCTTTCTATAGCCTCCAATGAGACATTTGGGAGATAGGGAGGAGGAGCCTTGGCACCTACAATAGTCCGTCTCTTGTCATCAGCAACTCCATTCTTCACAAGACAAGTCAGAGCGTCGGCAGGGAGGTGACCTGGGGACTCTCTTCAGCACAGAATTAAGTAGCGGATGTTTGGGTTGGCCACAACGTTCGCGATTATCTTTTCTATGCCTATGTTTTCTGTCTGCAATGTTCCGGCGAGGGCTGCACCGCTCTCTATAGCCACCTCAACAAGCCTCACTAGCTCTGAAGGAATCTTGAAGTCATATGTGTCGAGGATGGCTACAACCGCAACAGGCGAATAATCGTTTCCCCTGAGAAAGAGCTGGGCTGGAAGATAACGTATGATCTAGATCGTATGTTAGAGGACTTTATCGAAACTGTTCAATCAAACAAAGAGACGTACCTGTGAATGCGCGCGATCGATGTCTTCTAGTCTTGGATCGAGCTGTTTGCCTACGCGATTATATGGATACTATGTCACCGAGTTCGAGTTACTCGGGCCTTTTCCACAGCCTCTTGAAGCAACTTCTGTACTTCATATGGCTCTCTTAAAGATGCAAGACTGGGGCGCAAGCCGTACGCGCGACCGTGGCTGTCCACATAACCGTATTCGCCGGCGGTTGTGACAAGAACGGTTCCAGTTCCGAAAGCCTTGTCGATGAAACTGACATCAACGTAGGTCTCTTGGATCTTGTCGAACTCGACAAACCTGGTGTCCAATCCGATGGCGCCGGTCTGGATGATTACCCTTTGATCCGTGATCATGTACTCCGTGTTCCTGTAAGCCATAAGCAAGTATATCGGTTCACCAAAACATGCTCCAAATCCTGCAAGGAAGAAGAGCCATGGGAAAAAACTAAAGGGAAATGGGGCTTCAAAAGCAGGCATCATAAAGGAGATGGAGAAGGCCATGAAAACCAATCCAAAAGGAATCATAATGAGGCTATGAGGTAATACGAAGGGCATCCTTACGGGTTTGCCGCTCCATAGAACCTTCTCACCAGTGCGCAAGAGTTTAGTTAATTGAGACAAACTCTCACCGATCGATAGTACAAGATAGCTTGGAGAAGGCTTATATGGATTATTCTGTAGAGGCTATTCGGCAGAAAAGGTGAGTTCAGTTGAAAGAATGGGAATGCGTGCAAGTAAATCATCACAAGAATGTTGGTAAGACAATTGAGGAATGGCAAAGGGATGGCTGGCGTCTGCATACCTATCAAGCTCAAGGATCTCCAACCATTGTCAATCATTACTTACTATTTGAAAGAGAAAGCAAGGAGAAGGGGCCTCAATCTGCCGCTGCAGCCGCTGCCGCTGCAGCAGCTGCTGCTGCCGCTGCTGGATAGAATTCACGAATCAATTGATCGGTAATTTTCTGAGGACGCGGAAGAGGGATCTATTTGATTGACCAGTCTGTCGAAAGCTTCAAAAAAGTTCGGTCGCGCAAGTAAACAGGATAACCTCTCCCCAGTTTTCAGAATTGCACGCGCGTAATCATTCTCTCCGCTATATATTTCCCTAAATTCTATTCTTTAGTCAATCTGGAGTTGGATTTCTATGAGTGAAGAGGCTTGGTTGGACATCTCGATCTTTCGATGCCCCAGCTGTGGACGATACTACGCAGACGCATCGTGGTATGCTGCTGAGTTGGGCTCGGATATTGAGTGTGGGAGTTGCCACAGTGTATTCAACACTAAGAAAGGATTGAAGGACAGGATAATACTGAATATCAAGATAGACGCTCGGGAGAGAGCCTCAAGAGTCGAGATGACCAAACACATCCAATTAAAACAAGACTCGTGACCTCATCGATCGATTTCGAGGCTATATTTGTGCGCGTGGCGCATTGGTGGAAACACAATTGTTTCAGACTGAGAGATCAGACTGGTATTTTGTTATTTCAGCCTCTTTGGTATTCTTTTCAGCCCTGGGCGTGACTTTATGGGATTTTCTTGTTCTGCGGGAAATGGTTTTTCTTTTTGATCTGGTGAATGTTTTTGGGCTCGTTCTCTTTTTGGTTGGCGTGTCCATACGTTTGGTGGCTAAAAGAACCTTGGGAAAGTACTATTCGTATGGTCTGAGAACCTTACGTGGTCATAAAATTGTAAAACATGGAATCTACAAGTATGTCCGACACCCCATCTCGCTTGCAGTCATCATATATGGTATTGCTATTCCCATCTTTTTCGAGAGCCTCTACGGCTTTCTCCTCATATTAGGTCTCGTTCCATGCATCATATACAGAATAAGGATCGAGGAGCGCATGCTTGTTGAAGAGTTTGGGGACGAATACAGAGAATACATGAAAAAGACTAAGAAGATGATTCCTAAAGTTTATTGAGATTGATCAAATGGAGAGAAGATTGACAGGGCGCAAATCAGCGGGTACAAATCGGGCAAAATCATAGAAGGAGATACAAATGGTCAAGAATAGAATGACGCAGGAGATATTTACTGGATTAGAAGAAAAGGGCTATCGGGGGCGTATTGTATCTGTCCGACACATTGATGACCTGCGCGCCGACATCGAGAAACGTTACCGGCAGAGTCTTTTTGACCTAGAGTTTTATCAAGAGCGTATTTCAGTCTTCAAATACGATCCATACGAGGTTCTACCAGATGTCAACTCCGTGATCGTGGTCGCGGTTCCACAACCTCAAATCCGGGTCACCTTCAATTGGCATGAAAAAATGGTTCCCCTAATCGTTCCGCCAACCTATCTGCACGGGGAGGAGATCAACAAAACGGTTGAGGACCTCTTAGCGGGAATTCTGGCTCCGATAGGATACACTGTGGCGTATGCACGCGCGTTACCGCTGAAGCTCCTAGCGGGGCACAGCGGACTGGCCAAGTATGGCAAAAACAATATTTGTTATGTTTCAGGGATGGGTAGTTTTCATCGGCTTTCGGCTTTTTACTCAAGCCTTCCTTGCGAAGGAGATAGTTGGCAGGGACTTCAGATGATGGGGAGATGTGAGAAGTGTTCTGCTTGCCTTCTTAACTGTCCTGCTGGCGCGATCACATCTGAGCGTTTTCTTCTGCGTGCTGAACGGTGTCTCGCTTTCCTTAATGAGAAGCCGGGCCGCATCCCTTTCCCGGATTGGGTTGACACATCTTGGCATAACTGTCTGGTTGGGTGTCTTCACTGTCAGAAGGCGTGTCCAGAGAATAAGGATTTTCTACCTTGGATTGATCAAGGAGCGGAGTTCTCAGAGGAGGAGACAGCTATGTTTTTGAAGGGAACACCTCTCGATCAACTGCCTGCTCCGACAGTAGAGAAATTGAGAAAAAACGATATGATTGATCTCTTTGACATTCTTCCCCGCAATCTGGGTGTTTTCCTCAAATCAGTTCATTAGAATGCGCGCGTAAGCGCGATCTTAAGCTTTCTTGGTGGCACCGATCAAAGCGATTATGATGCCCCCTAAAGCTATGAGGCCAGCCAGAATCTCAACAGCCGTCCAGAAGCTCATGTACCCCGATGTGATGAAGGCGATTAAGCAATTCCGCTGAGAAGCATAGAGGCCCAGAACCAAACCGATAACTAGAAGAGCAGAGCCAAATAGAACCAGCCGTCTTCTCATAAACTTTTCCCAATTAGTCCTTGTGATCAGCCTTTATTTGTCTTTCCAAATTGGGATGCAAGACTTTTAGGAAACCGAAGTCAAAACAGTCCCGGGGATTATCTGTGGTGGCCGAGTGGTAGTCGAACCTCACTCTAAGTGGAGATATTATCTTTTTAATGTGCGATATCTCTCTTTAGTTTCTTGTTCACCTTAAGAATACACTAGAGAATTTCCTTTATTCTCATGAAAACGATTGGGTTGAATGAATCTTGGATTCTGATGACTATCTGAAGAAGGAACAATTTCAGAGGATCCATGATACGCTTTCTGGGATATTAGGTGATAAACTAACCAATGGTTGGCGTCAACTGACGCAAAAGGAGCTTGAAACAGTAGGGAAAAATCTGGAGAATTTCTGGTTTAGAAAGGCGTTTGAAACAGTCCCTCACCTCTTAAATGATATTAAAGTAGCTACTGACCGTGAGTTAAAAGTTCGTTTAGAAGGTCAACCCTTCCCAGGTCCGCCTGGACCTTTTCCATGGGTAACGGGTCAAGCAGTAGGGGCTCTTGAAAGTTTGGATGTCTTGGGTCCTCATGGATATCGTGGTCGTCGTAGAATTGGAAAAGGTGTTCCAGACAGGTTTTATGCGTTAGCTGGAACTCCGTATGCTGATATAGAGTCAATAATTCAAAGAAAAAGGCGTGTTACTGCAGATGTGAATGCTCTACTGATGGGTGAAGCCCCCGCTACCTATCATGCTGAAGATTTGTTTTTTGAAGCCTTTGAGTCTCAACTTGGTTTTAAGATTCATGGGCGTAACATGTCGGAGTTTCGAGGGAAAAAGGCTGACAGAATTGAGGGTAAGAAACCCCCAGACCTTGATTCAATAGTTGAACGTGATGGGGTTATCTATGGTGTGGATGTTAAGAATTGGATTAAGTATGAACATCAAACCCGTGAAGAAGTATATTCCAAAATTGCTATAGCTAATCAGCTTGATGTTGTTCCTTTTATTATAGCTAGGTATTTAGATCGTGAATTGACTAACGAAATAATATATAGTCGTCATGGACTGGTCTATGAATATAAGGAACTTATTTTTCCGCCCACGATGCGATCTTTGGCAGAGGATGCTACTAATCTATTAGGATATCCTGCTCTTGCGACGGATTCTTTGCCTGACGATAAGACCAGCAGAATAGAAGATATTCACAAACGATTTATTATGAGTAAAAGTTAATTTTTCGCCTTTTTTTTAATTTTTTAAGCTATTTTTGAGTTTTTCTCGGAAAAAGAGGAGCAAATTGGCTTTGGACACTAATTACTTATTACCCCTGTTTGAAAGAAGAGTTCTGTGCGTATAGACAGAGGGTATGAGTTTCCTATTCTTCTCACTTCGTGCCATCGTTTCAAATCAGCCTCGCCCCCGTCATCGTCAGTTGCTCTAACTAACCCTCATGCATGACCGCGTTGCACTTTGACAAGAGAACTAGTTAAGTGCTAGGCGCATTCAGCGCTTTTCATGAATCTTTTGATTGCGTCAAACCGTTCCGGGTTCTGAAGGAACAGCTTTATAAGCAAAGGGATTGATGATTCTTGAGACATTATGCGAAAGATGTTTTTTGACGGTCTTTTGTATAGTTAACACTTGAAAAGAGGTGTAAGTGGATGAGTGAAAGACGTGACTACGGCGCTCCCAGGAAAATGTACCCAGCAACCTGTGCTGATTGCGGAAAAGAGACAGAAGTACCGTTCGAGCCTAAAGAGGGACGCCCAGTCTATTGTAGAGAGTGCTACCAGAAGCATAGACGATATTAGTCCTAATCAGACCCGTATCGATTATGCCTATTTCGTCCATATATTTTCTATCTTTTTCTTGTCTTGTTTGTATTGTTTTTAGAAAAGACTTCCGCTTTTTTCGGTCAATATCGTCATCTTTTTACAGTAAGCCTGTCTCCGAGGACTGGTTTCAGCAGTCGCTCAAAATCGTCTATTCTGAATCGTCTATCAAAATCCACCCTCACGTCGAATTTCTCAGAGCCACCCACTCTGTTGATATTGATCCGTCCTCCCCCGAGCATACTGCCCTTCACCTCAATGCT
>Ga0315314_1000477_pt1 | contig 44101 bp, 47 predicted proteins | sample TDP9_MG_FD_203631 | JGI IMG/M metagenome (GOLD analysis project Ga0315314, IMG submission 203631) | Freshwater sediment microbial communities from Lake Towuti, South Sulawesi, Indonesia - TDP9 | ecosystem: Environmental > Aquatic > Freshwater > Lake > Sediment | place: Indonesia: South Sulawesi... | reverse complement strand
AGAAATGCTGCCAGACGAACTGCGAAAAGAAAATGAGGACTTACCATTCTTTAAAAAATGGAAGGGAAAAATCCCAGAAAAAATCCTGCAGGAAGGCAAACCCTTCAATCTTAAGGGCGAGATGAAGAAAAAATCCTAAGATTTCCTATTTTAGTTTCACCACTCTGCCTATGGCTGAAGACTTTAATGCTGCGTCAGCTATTTCAAGCGCCTTTAATCCATCAATCCCGGTTATCAATGGCTTTTCTTTTTTTGAGATGCAATTTGCGAAGTGTTGAAGCTCGAGTTTTAAGGGTTCCTGCCATGGATTTCTCGGCTGTACAGTTTCTTTTGCGTCTTCAATCGTCAATTCCTGCGTAATGTAATCAAGTTTCATTATCGCTTTGCTCCCAGTAACAACTAGAGTCCTCGTTTTATACGGCGTCAACCAGTTCGATTCAATGAAGGCGCTTCTTCCACTTTCAAATGTCAGCATTATTTGAGCGTAATCCTCAAATTTTCTGTGCTTCATGTTTCCAGTTTTTGCATAAACAGCCATAGGCTCTTCGCCAAAAAGATATCTTATCATATCTATGTCATGAATCGCTATGTCTTTAACAACTCCAACATCGCCTATTCTTTCAGGCCATTCAGAAACTCTTTTGGCTGTAGCACTCACAAGTTCACCTATTGTTTTGCCTTCAACAGCCTTTTTAATATAATGTATTCCTGGGATAAATCGCATCAGAAAACCCACGGTGAGGTGCAATCTTTCTTTTTTTGCTATTTCTAATAGTTTTTCTGCTTGTTTTGCATCTACTGCCATAGGCTTTTCAACTAGAACGTGTTTTCCCGCCTTCAAGGACTTCAGTGCTTCTTTTGCGAGGCTTGTTGACCATGTGCAGACGCTCACTGCTTGAAGGTCTTTTCTCTTCAGCATCTTCCCTACATTCGTGTAGGGTGTCACGTCAAATTGCTTAGCCACACTTTTGGTTCTCTCAAGGTTGATGTCGCAAACAGCCAGAAGCTCAGTTTCTTCTAATTCTTTATAGACTCTTGCGTGATTTCTTCCCCAGAAGCCTGTTCCAATAACTGCTACACCCAGCCTTTTCATTTTTTCCACACTCCTCTTCCTAATCCACGAAATATGAAACCTTCCTTTTCAACTTTGTCTGGCTCAAAGATTCCTTCAAAATCAACAATAACCGCCGGCATTTTCATCATAAGCTTCAACTTCTTCAAGTTTAGGCGTTTAAACTGGTCGTGTCCTGTCAATATCACTATGCAATCGGCGCCTTCCATAGCTTCTGCCAGACTTTTTTTAGCTGAAAATTGAATTTCACCTAATTCATCGACTGAGAAGTAGGGGTCGTAGAGGCTAACTTTGGCGCCTCTGGCCTCTAACATTTTGGCTAGTTCTTTCACGGCTGTTTTAGTGGAACTCTTCATGTTTGGTGCTTGTGAAATTCCGAGTAAAGAAATTCTAGCTCTTCTTGGTGTTTTTTCACAAATCCTTAACGCATCTTTGACTAAGTTAACTGCGTGTTTTATTATTTCTTCGTTTACTTCTCTAGCAATCGTGGGAAGTCGAAGCTTTAAATTCAGATTTTCCGCATCTTCTAATAAGAGGCATTGTTCTTTTTGTACGGTTTCATCGACAAGCGTCGGCAATGAAGGTGCAGAATCGTCAGTCTTCATAAGTTTATAGGCTTCAAGATAATCTAGTCCTGTTTTCTCACAAAGCAAGGCAAACTCGTTGGCCAGTGCGATATTCACATCTTGGTGTGTTGCCTCAAAGAGTACGACGGCTTCTGCTGTCTTTATGTTCTCCGTCTTTCTTAGGCTCTTTTTTGTGACAGTCTCTAGAATTGTTGAAGTTACGTTTAAGTTGCCCTTGTCCGTTGCTGAAACAATCCGCTCATTGTTTATTGAGACTTCTATTGATTGTCCATTTAAGACGCGCATTGGGCTGTAGGCTAGACCGAAATCGGCTCCAACCTTAAATCCGGAAGTGTTCTCCAAAATCTCTTTAATCAATCCTTCTGTAACTCCAAGTCCAACAGTATTCATAACAATAACTAAAGCGCCACGGCGAAGGCTCGAGCCTATCTGCTTGCAGATTTTTTCCATGACTGAATAATCAGTTTTTTTCTTTTCATCAATTTTAACAGGGATTGTTATGACAATGATGTCGCTCTGGGAAACGGCCATCTTCATATCACTACTGGCGTTTAGGCGTCCGGTTTTCACGTAATTTTTAAATTTAAGCTCATTTTCGCGTTTTAAAAATGGTGCCTTTCCTCGTAGAATGCTATTTACTATCGTCTGGTCTGCATCTGCACATCTTACATTAAATCCTGCATCGGCAAAAAGGAAAGCGTGGAGAACGCCAATTTGCCCGCACCCTATTATACAAACTGTGAGCTTCTCTCGTTTTTCAATAGTATCGATATCTTCCGACTTTACGTGTAATATTGATGATGACATGTATATGTTCTCCATACGGTAATTGTGAGAAACTGTTTTAATCATTTAGACTTTCAATTATCTTTTTAAGTTTTAAACGATATCTGTTGACAAGTTGTGTGGCATTTTTTTGGGTTTTTGCTTCCGCATATAATCTGTATATGGGCTCTGTTCCACTTGGTCTTATCAAAATGGCGCTTTTATCTTCAAACCATATCTTAACTCCATCAATTACGCTGATATTCAGACTTCGCACTTGTTCAACTAGCTTTTCTAAGGCTTTCTGTTTAAGTTTCTCGGGGCATTCCACTTTCCCTTTCTCGATGAAATATTTTGGTAATTCTCCAAGAAGTTTTGATAGTTTTTCACCTGTTCTAGCCATAATGTCTAGAATGAGGGCTGTTGCCATTGCCCCGTCTCGAACTGATTGATGAGGTCCGTAAAAAATTCCGCCGTTTTCTTCTCCGCCAAGTTTTGCTTTCAGTTTTTTCATGGTTTGCGAAACTGTTACACTGCCAACTTTTGTCCATACAAGTTCTCCGCCGTAAGCGTCGGCAATATCTTTGACCAAGGTCGAAGAGCTTACTGGGGTAACGATTTTTTCGCCTGGTTTCTCCTTTAAGAAGTATTTTTCGATTAAGGCGAAGGTTTTGTCTCCCCAATGGATTTCCCCATACTCGTCAACGAAAACTGAACGGTCAGCATCGCCGTCATAGGCTACGCCCAAATCCGCTCCTACGGCTTTCATGGTTAAGGCTAAGTCCTTAAGGTTTTCCGGTCTAGGTTCAGGTAGTCTTCCAGGAAATGTTCCGTCAATGTTTCCGTTTATAGTCGTAACTTTACATCCTAGATCTCGAAGTAGATGGGGCGCAGCCAGATTGCCCACACTGTTTGCTGCGTCAACTACAACGTGATATTTCTCTTTGGCTATTCTTTCAACATTCACTTGTTGTCTTATCGCTTTTGCGTAGTCTTCAATCACTTCGGGGAGGTCACGTGTTGCTCCTATATGGTTCCATTCTGCATAGTTCATCTTTTCATCGAAGAATATGTTTTCAATTTCGATTTCTTGTTCACGGGAAAGCTCTATTCCATCGTTCCACACAACTTTTATCCCATTGTATTCTGGAGGGTTGTGCGATGCAGTGATAATGACTGCGCCATCTGTTTGGTGTTTTTTTACAGCGTACTGCAACGCCGGTGTAGGTGCCATTCCAGCAAAAAGTACGTCGCATCCACTTGCATTTAAGCCAGAAACCGCGGCTTTCGCAAGCATAGGACCACTTGTTCTAGCGTCGTACCCAACTATGAGGGTTCCTTGTTTAAAGAACGTCCCTACAGCGCTTCCAATCTTGATCGCTATTTCCGGGGTTAGTTCTTTGTTGACGACTCCACGAATTCCGTTTGTTCCAAACAAACGTCTTGGACCTAACATAACGTATCCCCCTTTTAAATGATACATTTGGATGTCAATACGTTCTCAGAAATCTCTTTAGCTGGGCAAACTGAAACTCCTTTGGCAAGTACCACGTTATCCTTTACTCGGGCATAATCACCTAGTACGCATCCTTTCCAGATTTTTGCTTTTCTTCCGATAACCACGCCTTCGCCAATTATTGCTCCGTTTATTGAAGCAAAATCAGATATCACTGCCCCTGAAAAAACAACTGAATCTCTTATTTGAGCGTTATTTCCGACAGAGGCTTTTCTTCCCAAAACAGTGTAAGGACCTATAATTGACCTTTTCCCTATCGAAACTCCCTTATCAAGAGCCACAGGCTTCTTAACCACCACCTCATTTCCTACCCTATATTTTTTCTTATTAGGTAAAGAATCAACCAGAGCCCTGTTCACCTCCATATACTCTTCAGTTTTGCCCATGTCAACCCACGATCCGTCAAAAATATACCCGTAAAGCTCATTCTCTTCCACAAGCTTTGGAAAAACTTCGCGTTCCATAGAAACTGTGCACCCTTTCGGTATGTATTTGAAAATTTTTGGATTGAGAGCATAGACACCAGCATTTATCAGATTGGTGGGAGCGGTTTTCCGCGGAGGTTTTTCAAGGAATCTTTTTATGCGGTTTTCTTGTGTTAATTCTGCGACTCCGTATCTGCTGGGGTCTTCAACTTTGTGAAGAGCTATTGTTGCCACGGCATCTTTCTTTTCGTGCATTTTCAAGATTTCTGTGTAGTTTACATCGGCAAATATGTCGCCGTTCAAAACTAGAAAAGGAGTGTCATGCCCAATGAGGTTCTCAGCATTTTTTACAGGGCCACCAGTTCCCAACGGTCTTTTTAATGGGTCGCGTGAATAAGTAACCCGTAGCCTACATTTTGGGATTCCATGTTGTTTTATATAAAGTTCTGTTTGAAGGTTAACTGCAAGTATAGCTTCTGTCATGTTGTTTTTGGCGAGTCTTTCGAAAGTCCATTGTAATAGGGGTTTGTTGACTATTGGGAAGAGAATTTTTGGTCTTGTGCAACTTAGTGGTCTTAGCCTTGTGCCGAAGCCTCCAGCGAGAATCAAAGCCTTCACTATGTTTTCACCGTGTTAAACTGCAAACTTATATTCAATCACCTCATAATATAAACGATTTCGTAACTGGTGAAAGCCTTGAAAGTTCTGCTTCATGAGATGAGTTGGGCGGAAGCCAAGGAATATTTCACGAAGAACGATATTGCTATTCTTCCTGTTGGTTCAAATGAGCAACATGGACCGCAGAATCCGCTTGGAACAGACCATTTTATAGCAAAGGCGTTAGCTGAAGAAACGGCCAAACGAACAGTTGTTCTATGCTTACAAGTTGTTCCTTTCGGTGTAAGTTCACATCACAAGCAGTTTTGGGGAACAATTCACATATCGTCCAGGACGTTCAAAGAATATGTGAAAGAAGTGTGCTTATCACTTAACTACTATGGCGTTAGGAAAATTGTGATAGTTAATGGACATGGCGGAAACTTAAACGCCTTAGCGGAACTTGCGAGGGAACTGAGAGAAAAAAGCGTTTTTGTATCTATTTTTCAGTGGTGGTCGGAAGCGAGCAAGCTTTTGCCGAAACTGTTCACGCCAGAAGAGAGGAGACACGCTTGCGCAGAAGAAACATCTCTGAATTTGGCTTTGCATCCGGACATTGTTGATATGGGTGAAGCTGTAGATGAAACAACTCGCGAGAGCATGTTACAATCAGAAGGTATAACGATTCCCCTAGATACTGTTGATTATACGGCTTCCGGAGTATTTGGCAAGTCAACAACAGCCTCTTCGGAAAAGGGAAAAATGGTTTTTGAAGTTGCTGTGAGCAAGTTGGTTGAACATGTCAATTCTCTCAAAAAGGCAAAAGTTGAAGATTTAATGCAGAAACCTAAAGTTTAGAGCTAAGCCTTTTCACTCCCACTCGATTGTTGCTGGAGGCTTATGGGTTATATCATAGACAACCCGGCTAACTTCTGGGATTTCATTAGTTATTCGCGTTGAAATTTTCTCCAAGACTTCGTAGGGGATTTTTGCAAAACTCGCGGTCATCGCTTCTCGGCTTTCTGCTATGCGTACGGCAACAACATAGCCATAAGCTCTAGCGTCGCCTTTGACGCCTGTGGCTTTTGTGTCCGTTAGAACTGCGAAATATTGCCATAGGTTTTCTTCTAACCCGCTCTTTTCAACCTCTTCAACCACAATTCTGTCCGCCTTCTTCGCGATTCTAACCTTTTCTTCTGTAAGCTCCCCAATAATTCTGACAGCCAATCCTGGACCGGGGAAAGGTTGTCTGAAAACTATCTCTTTCGGTAACCCTAGCATTTTGGCAACTTTTCTAATTTCATCTTTGTATAAGTCGCGGAGTGGCTCAACTATCTTCTGAAACTTAATTTTCAAGGGTAAACCAGCAACATTATGATGGGTTTTAATTTTGTCTGAAAACTTTCTAAAACCAGATTCAATTCTGTCTGGGTAAATTGTTCCTTGGATTAAGTATTCTGCACCTGTTTCTTCGGCGACTTCCTCAAAAACTCGTATAAACTCTTCACCGATGATTTTTCTTTTCTTTTCAGGATCTATGACTCCTTTGAGCTTCTCAAAGAATCTTTTCTGTGCATCCACCATTATCAAGTTCAGTTTAAACTTTTGAAAGGCGTTTTTTACAAATTCCGGTTCGTTTTCTCTCATGAACCCGTGGTCAACGAAGACTGCTGTAAGCCTCTCATCTAGTGCTTTGGCGGCGAGGGCTGTTGCCACGCTGGAGTCTATGCCCCCGCTTAGGGCTATGATGGCCTTACCTTCGCCGACTTCCCCTTTTACTTCTTCTATCATTAATTCTATTATGTCTTCCATTTTCCAATTTGATTCGCATTTGCAAACTTCTAATACGAAGTTGCGCAGCATTTGCATGCCATTCTCTGTGTGGATTACCTCCGGATGCCATTGTAAACCGTATATTGGCTTTTCTTTATGTCTGAAGGCGGCGACTGGACAATTTTCTGTGTGGGCTAAAACCTCGTATTCTGGGGGAAGAGAGAAAACGGTGTCACCATGGCTCATCCAAACTTTCTCTTTCTTGCCAAGTCCTTCCAAAATGCCTGCTGGTTTGTCGATGTCAGCGTAGGCTATTCCGTATTCTCTTTGCTCTGCTGGTTCAACCTTTCCCCCCATCATCTTAGCTATTAGTTGATGGCCATAACATAAACCCAGAATTGGCAATTCAACATCAAGAATTTGGGGGTCGAGTTTTGGAGCGTTAGGTTCGTAGACGCTTGCTGGTCCACCTGAAAGAATGAGTCCTTTTATGTTGAATTTTTCCCTCAGAAGCTTTATTTCTTCTGGTTTTATGTCGTGAGCCACTATTTCGGAATATACTCCGTGTTCTCTTATTCTTCTTCCTATGAGATGGCAGTATTGTCCGCCGAAGTCAAGAATGAGTATAGTGTCGTATTTCATTGCTGCATCTTCTCGCATTGCAAAGTGAATGCTTCGTATTTAAGCATGGTATTTAAGTTTGTTAATTTTAGGCGTAGAGGTATTTTTGCAGTTCCCAAGTGGTCACTTCAGCCTTGTCTTTTGGTATGTGAGGCTCGTATTCAACCCATTCTTGCATTTTAAGCTCCGCATACTTCTCAGCGTTTTCCCCTCCCAAAGCCTGTGTGCAAATAGCATCGTTCTTCCATTCCTCCAAAGCTTCTCTAAGCGACCCTGGCAAAACCTTTATGCCAAGCTCTTTGCGTTTGGCTTCGCTGAGATGATAAACGTTCAAGTCTACTGGTTCTCCGGGGTCGATTTTCTTTCTAATGCCATCCAATCCAGCCTCAAATATTACGGTGTATGCAAGATAGGGGTTACAAAGTGGGTCTGGGCATCTAAATTCTATTCTAGCTTCTCTTTCTTTTCCGGGGAAGTACTCTGGTACTCTTATTAGAGCTGAGCGGTTTCTTTTGCTCCATGTAACGTAAACTGGGGCTTCGTAGCCGGGCACAAGCCTCTTGTAACTATTGACTGTTGGCGCTACTATTGCGCAGAGGGCTCTAGCATGTTCTAATAGGCCGCCGATGAAGTATCGGCATTTCTGTGAGATGTAAGCGTAGCCATTAGAGTCATAAAATTGGTTTCTGCCTGTTTTCGAGTTGAAAAGACCTAAGTGAACGTGCATGCCGTTGCCGGCTTTGCCGAACCATGGTTTGGGCATGAATGTTGCTGTCCAGCCGTATTTTTTGTCTGCTACTGCTTTGGCTGCGAATTTGTATCGCATTATGTTGTCAGATGTGGTTAGGGGGTCTGCGTATTTGAATGTGATTTCGTTTTGGGCTGAGCCTACTTCGTGATGTTGCCGTTCAATGGTTATTCCCATGGTGGATAAAGCGTTTGACAAGTCCATTCGATAGGATTCTGTTATGTCCCGTCCGGGGGCTATGTCCATGTATCTTTGTCTGTCGATGAGGTGGTTTTCGACGGGGCAGATTTCACCTTTTTCGTTTTTCTGTACAAGATAAAATTCTAGTTCTGCGGCGGCTGTTGGTTCATATCCTTCTTGTAGCGTTTTTTCTATGGCTTTTTGGCAAATATATCGCGAGTCTCTTTCGAATTTTTTGCCGTTGGGCTGGTGTATGTTGCAGATGAAGCTTACAACGCCTTTTTCATAAAAATAGTATGGGTAAACTGTGAATGTGGATGGATCTGGTTTCATGACCATGTCGCTTTCTTCTATGTTGACTCCGCCTATTATGGAGGAGCCGTCGAAGCCTACGCCTTCGGTTAACGCGTTTTCTGCTTCTTCTGCTGGGATTGTTCTGCCTTTGAGGAACCCGAGAATGTCTGTGAAGTGTAGAAGGATGTAGTCGGCGTTTTTCATAAGTTTCAGGTAAGTGTCGTTATTTTGGGTCGCTTTTGTTTTGCTGCTCGTCATCAATCTCCCTCTAATGGCGCAAATTTATAATAGATTGAATTGCTCCTGTAAATATAAAAGCTTTATTTCAGAAAACAGAGGCAAACGTTAAATAATGGATATGTTGTTTGAACAAATGTGCAGTATAGGTGAAGAACGATGGATTTGGATGAGACAGATGTCAAAATCTTGAAGACATTAACTTCTGACGCTAGGCTTTCGTCAAGGCAGATAGCCAGGCAGTGTAACGTCTCCATAGGAACCGTTCTATCGCGGATGAAGCGGATGGAGAAGGATGGAATAATAAAAGGTTATTCGGCTTTGCTGGACCATGAGAAACTTGGATATGAGTTGACTGTTGTTAGCGACATAACAGTTTCTAAAGGCAGGCTTCTAGAAGTGGAAAATGAGATTGCGCGGCTTCCAAACGTTTGCTGTGTATATGACGTGACAGGTTTGGTAGATGCGGTTATAATTGCGAAATTCAAGAGTAGAGAGGAGCTGAGTAAGTTTACAAAACGGCTTCTTGCTTTGCCATATGTGGAGCGAACGAACACTCACGTTGTGCTAACAACTGTAAAAGAAGACTTTCGCATAGTCTAGACAATACCCCCATTCTTTCCTTTTTTGTTTAGCACCTCAAGGCAAGATTTAATTTCAACTCTAAATTAGAAGATAAAAAGGGCAAGCTCTTCGGAGGCGGGGGTTGCCAAGCATGGCCAAAGGCGTAGGCCTGAGGCGCCTATCCCGTAGGGGTTCGTGGGTTCAAATCCCACCCCCCGCACCAGAATTCGCGGTGAGCGTTTAAATTCTCGGCTTGAATACAGTGTATCTACAAGTTTTGGGAAGCTTCTTGAATGGTGACTAAAAGCGCGCTTACATTTTTTCGAATTTCATAACGAATTGTTAACTGACCGCCCTTGCTCAATGATGGAATTTTCTCAACAATTTTTGCCGCTAGAAGCACTCTTAAATGCTTTTCAATAGTTGATCTATGACGCTTTAACTCTCTCGCCATCTGACCAGGATTAGAAACTCCTTTTTGTATACATTCCAAAATTTGTAATCTTGATTTGGAAGCCAATGCCCTCAAAATTTTTTCGCTTTTCTCATGACTGCTAATACTAAATGCCTCCCACAACTAAGAGAGTACTTGCCATTTAGCAAATAAGTTTGCCTATTAGCAGAGAAAATTTACAGAACACCTAAAAATTTGCTGTTGGCATTGGAAAGGATTATTTTGGACCAAGGATCATTGGGATCGTAAAGATGTGATGTCTCATGTTTCATCCCAGAGTTAAAGGCACATATTATGAAATGGGCTATAAATACGGAAGTATCTTGCACAAGCATGGGTTCAGAGTCTCAGAACAATCAACTGAAAAGCTCGATTTTGGAAGAGAAAGTGAAAAAGAGGTTAAACGAGTTTTTCCAGAAATTTTGGAGGAAATACAGGGATTCGCTGACGCATGTCACGCTTCATATGAACATTTGTCGGCCTTCCTTTTGGGCATAGGCGCCTTCAAGGCAGAACCCATGTGCAGCGTATTTGCAACCTTTAACGGCAATGATATTGTATTTGGTCGCAACTACGACTTTTATTATAGCTTCAAGAAGTATACTGAAAGCTACCTGACGATACCAGAAGACGGCTACGCCAGTCTGGGACACACAGACATTTTCATCGGTAGAGAAGACGGAGTGAACGAAAAAGGCCTAGCGATAGGCATGACTGGAGTGGAGGGCAAGACAATCAAGCCCGGAATCAGCTTTTGCCTAGCTCTAAGATATGTACTTGATAAGTGTGCCAATGTTGAAGAAAGCATAAAAATTCTTTCAAAAGTGCACCTTTCAAACGCAAGCAACTTTTTGCTCGCTGACAAGGAAGGTAACATGGCGGTCGTTGAAGCCTCTCCTGAAAGGGTGAAGGCTCGCAGACCTGAAAACGGCGTCAACTTCATGGTATGCACTAATCACTTTATTCATCCTGAAATGCAGGAGATGGAAAACCTGCACGAAAGAGACGGGTGTAACTGGGATACTTTGCCAAGATACAAAACAATCTGTGAAGCAATCAAGCGAAAGAATGGCAAAATTAACTTGGATAATGTACAGAAAATCCTTTCAAACCATAGCGGATACGTTTGTTCTCACCAGCAGAAGATCAAACTCGGCACGATTTGGGCCGTCATCGCAACATTAAAGCAACTTCAGATATTTAGGGCGGAAGGACACCCGTGCAAAGCAAAATTCAGGCAAGACCTGCGACTTAACAAAACACTTCAAGAAAGGCAATAGCTTCTGAACACTTCGATATTCTCCATTCTGCAAACTCAGTGCACATGTAAATTCCGAGAATTTAAACCGAATTTTAAACCTAACCCCACGCACCAAACTACAGAAATCATGTTCAAATCCTCGGTCGCGAGCGTTTTTCTGAATATGTTTCAAGTTTGCTGGCATGTATTAGTCGACAAAGCAATTACCCAAGAAATATCATCCGAAAAGATATGAACACAACAACGCTTGCCACGCTAAGGACCAACGACTTTCGTCTGGTTATCTCAGCTTGCTTATGGAAAAACTCCATAGGATAAAGAAGATAAATCATCAAGTATATTGGTTGAGCATAGAGAAGAAATTCCAGCTTCCACCAAGCAGCTAAATTCTCCGTTATAAACCCGAGAAGACCAATCGTATTCCAGATGAACATGAAGAAGAAAACAGATTTTATAGTATTAACCTTGTATAGCCGCAAAAATCTTGAGAGAGCGTAGATTACTCCACCGAAAACAAGAAAATCTACAATGTGGACAATAGGAAAGAGAAATATTTGATATAGATTGTATTGGGCATCAGGAATCTCCAAAACGTCTGCAATTATGTGGAAGAAACCTGAAGTTTCAGAAAGATAGTCCAATACATATGAAATTTCGAACAAAATTGTGAATAGAATAAGAGGAAATATGCTATAAAGGAACGAAGTCTCTTTGAGTAAGGCATCAACTAGTTGCCTCGGTCTGGAAAATGCCATCGCCATGTAACTTAGGTTCTTTTTAATTGAGTAGTCTTTCATGTTAAAGGCTCCTTTCTGATCAAAGCCTTATTTTGTGTATGCGCAATTAAAACTAATGTGGCAGATAAGTAGACTAATACGCTTAAGCGCAACAATAATATTGAAGTCGCACAAAATTCCCTACACTCATAGTATCTGTTTTGAGGGAGAAGAGATTGAAGTGGCAAGAATTCGAGTCGAAATATCCTAAAGAATTGTACGATAAGGTTAGACAACTCTGTGAAGAAATCCACGACGAAGTCGTGAGGAAAGGAGGCTTTTCTGCTCGTTTTTGCAACTATTGCTACAAACGAGATGGTTGGTATTGCTTTCCATGCAATAGCATAAAAGACCTTTATGAAAAGCGCTATGGAGAGTCTCTTGACAAAGCTGTGTCTGACCAAAGCTGAATATTCACTAGCTTATGCAACCCACAAGGTCAATCAATGGATTTTAAATACTCATCACAAATGACAATACAAGGAAAGAAATACTCCAAGCTGCGCGTAAAAATCGAGGATGTGAATCGAAGTTTCAATTTATCACGGTGTCAAGAAATGTGGATTATAAACGTATATGAACCTAACCCCCACACTAGATCGTAGGTAAAACCATTTGATTTAAGGAGAACAAACAATGAAAATTGAAAAAGAGAAAATAGTCTATCGTCGTGCGTCAATCGATAATGTACCAGTCATGGTTGATTACAGGGTCAAGTTCCTCAACGAGCTTTGTAGCCATCCAGAAAACAATAAGACTGCAGTTATAAGAAAGTCCCTTCAAGACTACTTTATGAAAGCAATTCCTTCTGGGGACTTTATTGCTTGGGTGGCAGAGTATAATGGGAAAGTTATTGCGACCAGCGGAATGGTTGTGTGGCAGAGACCAGCGATGTATGGAGTTGAATCTGGAAAGCTTGACTATCTTTTAAACTTCTACACAATCCCCAAAGCAAGAAAGAAAGGAATTGCGACTAGATTACTGAATGAATTAATCAAGGAGGCTAGGTCAATAAGGCTCAAGTACCTGCACCTTCGTGCATCAAAAGAGGGAATTAGCATTTACAAGAAAGCAGGATTTACTGAACCAAAGCAAACCGAACTACAATTGAAACTTGAGTAGGAAGAATAATCTTGCCAAACGAGATATCCAACTATTTAGGTTCATCCACATTGGGTTCAAATCCGACCTCCAGCACCAAACGCTACAAGTTACGTCTGAATCATCGTTTGTGCGCACATATTTTTGAAATGATTTACATCATCCTCTCTTTAATAGGACTTTTATAGATGGTAGAGTCATACTTACAGAACATGAAAAATGAAGCATATGCCTCCATCAATTCCAATTATAGGTGGGTTATGCTGGCTCTGATATGGCTTGTCTATTTTGCTTTTGGCATGATTCTCTCGTCTATTCCTCCGCTCGTCACACCGATAGCACAAGATTTGGCTCTGACCTACTCTCAAATAGGCTCCATACTAGGAGCTGTGTTGCTGTTATACATTCCGTTGGGCATTTCCGTAGGTCTTTTGATTGATCGTGCTGGAATGAGAAGATCGATAATGGCGGCGATCGCATTAGTTCCCTTGTCAGCACTTCTGCAATCCTTCGCCACCAACTTCGAAACCTTGTTTCTCTCTGTTTGCGTATTCGGCATTGGAGGTCCCTTTGTTTCAGTTAGTTCACCCAAGATCGTGGCTTCGTGGTTCTCTGGCAGAGAGCGAGGATTGGCTTCTGGCATATATGTAACTGGAGCTTTCGTAGGTATGTCTACCGCACTCGCAATCACCAATACTATCATTATGCCACTTGTGGGCACATGGAGAGACACACTCCGCCTTTACGCACTTCTTGGATTTTTGATAGCCTTTGTTTGGTTGCTGTTTGGGAGAGAGGCACCACATACTCAGACGGGACGCATTGCAACTGTACGGCTACGAGAGGCTATTGAAAAATTGCTCAGAGAAAAGTATGTTTGGATCGTTGCCATTATAGGTTTTTCATTATCCTTCGCCGGTTATGGGTTTGGAAGGTGGCTTCCAAAACTATTGGAGCTGAACGGAATGAGCCCAGCGGAAGCAGGATTGTTTTCCTCAGTTCCTGGTTGGTTCAGTTTGATCGGAAGTGTTGTTATCCCTGGATTTGGGAAGACGGGCTCAAGAAAGCCTCTGGTCTTCGTTATATTGCTGGTTCAGGGCATTTGCATATTCGCTACAACCATAGTCATCGGTTTGCCCCTCATCACATCTTTGGTTTTCTACGGTATAAGTTCTGGTCCCACGGCGCCTCTGTTGATAGTAATTCTCATGGACATGCCCCAAGTTGGCGCAAGGTACATCGGTGCCGCTGCAGGAATTTTATTCTCCTTTATAGGACTAGGAGGCTTCACAGGACCGTTAATGGTTGGGTTTCTTGCAGATCTAACCGGGACCATCCTTCCGGGAATAATTGCATTAGCTGCATTGGTTGAAGTAATGCTAATCTTCACATTGCTGATGAAAGAGAAATGACCGGACGGAGTAATGAATTATGTTACTATCTATGCACAAATTCGGAGAATTTGAAACGAAGTTTAGACCTAACCCCCACACCATTTATTTTCGAAAAGCCACTTACAAATGGACTTTTTCTGCGAGCATTCATAGTTCACGTTCCTGCTATGGAAAGGCTAATTTTCGTTAAGGTAAGTACAGTCTGTTGAATGGAGCCATGTGTAAGCGGATGGATGATTCCACTAAACGCATAGCAATGCAACGCATTCAAACACTTTTCCGTTTGGCAAAAGAAACTTTCCGTGAGGACCCTTCTCTGGCGCAACGTTACGTGGACATAGCCCGAAAAATAGCCATGTCCGCAAGGACCCGCCTGCCAAAAGAGTATAGGCGTCAAGTCTGCAAGCATTGTAAAAGCTTTATCTTGCCCGGCGTGAATTGTCGTGTGCGAGTAAAGCAGCAGAGAGAACCCCACTTGACGATTACTTGCCTGAATTGCGGTAAACAGACACGAATACCGCTAAGAGAGAAGGAGGAGAAATTCAAGCATTGAGCAAATTGACTTCTGGAATGAAACGCCGCATCAAACGCGAATTAATCGGAGAAAAACCTACAATATGGATGGGCAAAAGTGGGGTTTCACAAGAATTGCTAAGCGAAGTTGAGAAGCAACTGGACAAGAAGGAAATGGTAAAAATTAAAATCTTGAAAAGCGCTCTCGGAGAGAAGGAAGCAAAGCAGATTGCCTTAAAAATTGCTGAGCAAACAGAAGCCTCGCTAATAGAAGTCAGAGGACACACTTTCGTGCTTTATAAACGTCGCAAAAAGTGAAAGCCTTTATATTTGGCTTCATTGTTTACTGAGGGAAAAGCTAAGAGGACTAGAAGTCTTGACAACTCCCCACGATGTTCCAGCGTCCAAATTCATCGAAAAGCTAGCCAAATATCTAAAAGAAAACGTGGATAAGGTAAACCCACCTCAATGGGCAAACATTGTAAAAACTGGTTCACATGTCCAGAGGCAGCCGCAGAATCCAGAATGGTGGTACATCCGCTGCGCTTCAGTGTTACGTAAAATTTACGTTCACGGTCCGATAGGTGTGGAAAAATTAAGAGCCGATTATGGTGGAAGGAAAGACCCTGGAAACACGCCCGAACACGCAAAAAAGGCTGGCGGAGCCGCAATAAGAAAAGCCTTGCAACAGTTGGAAGCCGCAGGCTTAATTGAAACGTCAAAGCCGCAAGGAAGAAAAGTAACACGAGAAGGAAGAAAACTTCTGCACGAACTAGCTGAAGAGCTCAATAAGCAACTGGCAAAAGCGCGTCCTGAACTAGAGAAATACCAGAAAGGTGAATAAAGTGTCAGATGAGGAGCTGGAAGAGCTTCGAAGAAGAAAACTTCTAGCTTTACAGCAAAAAGCAACCGAAGAACAAAGACAAGCCCAAATGGAACAACAACTAGAACTGCAAAAGCAAGCTGTGCTGAGAAAGATTCTGACTCCGGAAGCCAGACAAAGGCTAACGAATCTGAAAATGGTTAGACCAGAATTCACAGACCAATTGGAATTGCAACTGATCCAACTGGCACAACAAGGAAAACTACCCATACCCCTATCTGACGAGCAACTAAAACAAATACTCATCCAACTGCAAACCCACAAGCGTGAAACAAAAATAAGAAGGATGTAAGAGTATGGCACGAAACAAGCCCACAGCAAAAAAAAGGAGACTGGCAAAAGCAGGAAAACAGAAGAAAGCAGTTCCAACGTGGGTGATAGCAAAGACAGCCGGAAAATTTAGGACACACCCGAAAAGAAGGAGCTGGCGAAGCAGAAAAATAAAAGCTTAGGAGAAACGTGCCGATGGAAGAAGAGATCAAGGAAGAAGAGCAGAAAACTGAGGAAGAACAGAAGGAAGCAGAAGTAGCTGAGTCCGCCGAAGAAGTGGAGGCAGAAGCGGAAGAAAAAGTTGAGGAAGTTCCAGAGGATAAAGAAACCCTCGAAGAAGCGGTTGGAGCAGCAGAAGAAGAAAAGCCCGCAGAAATTGAGGAAGAAGCTAAACCGCCATCACGGGAAAAGAAGGCAGAGGAAGAGGAGATAGTTGAAGAGAGAATTTACACAATTCCGTTAGGCAAAGCATGGATTGCGCCGCCCAATAGGAGAACGCCGAGGGCGATGCGAATGATAAGGAGTTTTGTGACGAAGCATATGAAGTTGGAGGTGCGTGGTAAGGAGGAAGAGGAAGAAGAGCCGAAAAGGCTCATTGTTAGTAATGAGGTGAATGAAAGGGTTTGGAGCAGAGGCATAGAGAAGCCTCCGCGGAAGATTCGGGTTAGGGTTGCGAAGGATAAAGAGGGTAATGTTACGGTTTATTTGGCTGAGGGAGATTGATAGGCGTTTTTATGTGCGCAATTGCGGATAGCCCGTCTATTTGGCTCGTAATAGGTTGTTTTTTTCTTTTTTGATATTGGCATCTTCGGGGTGTGAGAGTGGGAATATTTCTTAAAGTTGAGTTGTGTTATTGTGTGGTTTGAGGGTGTGTGTTAGGGTTTGAGTGGCGATTTGGAGCGGTTGAGTCCTGGGGAGAAGGTGGATTTGGCTGTGGGTATGTCGGATGTTTGTGTGCGGATTTGTGCTGACGGCATTAGGGCTCAGTTTCCTGGGATAAGTGATGAAGAGGTTATGGAAAGGCTGAGGGAGAGGATTGAGTGGGGTAAGCGTTGGCGGAAGCGTGAGGGTTAAGCTGCATGGAAGCTTTAACGTCCCCCAAACACCGAAGAGTTTATTGCAGAAACGCTGAAAGCCATAAAAAAAGGAAAAGCAAAAACTATAAACTTGGCTGATACTATTGCAGAAAAGCAGAAAGGGTGAAAACCTAAACATGAAAACGAAGCCTAACATTTACAAGCTAACATTCTCTCTCGTAGCAACATTCAAATCCAATTTGGTTGAAGGAGACTAATCTTGGCCGTTTACCTATCCAGCATCGTTGGAAGCCCAAGCATAGGCGTGTATTCGCTGGTTACAGACAAAATAATTATTGTTCCAAAGTTGCTTCCACTCGCAAAGGCTGAAAGGCTGGCAGAATGGTTTAGAGTCAAGCTAATTCACACAGCAATCAGCGGTTCAGTTCTTATCGGCGCATTCGTTTGTGCAAACTCAAACGGAATTTTGCTTCCACATTCCGTCCGAGAAGAAGAGCTCAAAACCATAAAATCTGTCTTTGACGGAAACATAATTATAATGGAGACTAAGAAAACCGCCTACGGAAACATTGTTCTAGCAAATGACCGCGGAGCAGTTGCAGACCCTCGCCTAAAAACGTCTGAAATAACGAAAATTTCTGAAACCCTAGGCGTTGAAGCAGTGCCAGGGGAAATTGCTGGCTTACCCTATGTCGGTTCGTTGGCTGTTGCAACAAATAAGGGAGTCATAGCGCATCCATTACTGAAGGATTCAGAGCGAAAACTTTTAGAAGACGTTTTCAAGGTTCCGGTTGATGTTGGCACCATTAATTGTGGAATACCTTATGTTGGTACTGGTTTGATTGGAAATCGCTATGCGGCTGTGGCTGGGGCTTTAACAACAGGACCCGAGATGTTTATAATTGGGAACGCCTTGGATGTTGTAAAAGAGGAAGAATAAAATGAAAGTTTACAGGGTAACCGGCGAAATCCAAAAGCCAAATCTCAAAACTCCTTTCAGAAAAGAAGTGTTAACCATTAAACCCGAACATGCCGTGGAAAAGGTTTACACTGAATTAGGCAGCAAACACCGCGTAAAACGTTACCACATAAAAATAGTCAGCGTTGAAGAAGTCCCTCCCCAAGAAATAGAAAACCCGCTGCTGAAAAAACTGGTTGTTGGAGAAGAAGAAGTTGGAGAATAAAAGTGAAGAAGAACTTCGCAGACTAGGCGTTGAGATGCGCTTTCTGGAGCAAACTGCAGAGGCCATACAATCCAGAATAAACATGGTAAACGCTGTCATAACAGACTTAACCTATGCCAGTATGGCGCTGGACGGCATAGAAAAGGAAAAAGAGAATTCAGAACTTCTTGTGCCAATAGGAGGTAGCTCCTACGTCAAGGCGAGACTTGAAAATCCAGATAAAATAATAGTCGGAATTGGTGCAGGAGTCTCTCTTGAAAAAACACTGCAAGAAGCAAAGGAAATCGTCAAAAATCGTCTGGACGACCTGGAAAAGACGCGATTATCCCTCCAGCAACAGTTCACCCAAGTTGCTGAAAGAATCGGTGAAGACAGAGAAAAATTTGACACTCTAGTCTCAGCGCTAAGGAAGGAGAAAAAATCAAAAGATGTTTGAGAGGCTGAAATCAGGGCTAAAAGGACTTGTAAACAAAGTCACCACAACAGAGCTTAAGGCTGAAAATCTCCACCCAATACTTTCCGAATTCAAAATAAGCCTCGCAGAAAATGATGTTGCTTTCCCAGTGGCTGAGCGAATATGCAATGAAATGGAAAAGCGCTTGGACGGAGTTCAAGTTAAACGCCTTGAAGACCGTAGGGAGATTGTGGAGAAAAACCTGCGAGAAATACTCTTGGGAATTATGTTCGCAAATGACAAGATGGGCTTGTTGGAAGCTATAGAAGAAAAACGAGGGAAAGGCGAACCATTCCTCATAGTTTTTGTCGGAATAAACGGCACAGGCAAAACTACAACTATAGCTAAGGTTGCCCGCTTCCTAAACAAGAAAGGTTATTCAGTTGTCCTTGCCTGCAGCGACACTTATCGAGCGGGCTCCATTGAACAGTTGGAGGAGCATGCAAAACGCCTAGGAATGCGCATGGTTAAGCATAAGTACGGTGCAGACCCAGCGGCTGTTGCCTACGACACAATAAATCATGCAAAGGCTCAGGGAATAAACGTTGTTCTGATTGATACTGCTGGGAGAATGCAGACAAACCGAAACCTAATGAACGAACTTGCAAAAATCAAACGTATCGTAAACCCAGACCTAACCATTCTAACTGTTGATTCGCTTACAGGAAACGACGCTGTCATGCAAGCAGAGGAATTCCACAAAAGCGTGGGAATAGACGCAACAATATTGACCAAAGTGGATGCAGACGTTAAGGGCGGCTCAGCCCTAAGCGTCACCTATGTTACCCAAAAACCTATCCTATTTATTGGAACTGGCCAAACATATGAGGATTTGGAAGAGTTCAACCCAGAAAAATTTGTGCAAATGATTTTAAAATAATTGTTTGCCTTGTTAATGATAAAAGTGTTTAAATCCGTTAAAATTCAAACTCAGCCTATGAGATACCGCTTAAAAATTGAAGTCAGCCTGAAGCCGGGACACAGCGACCCGGAAGGTGAAACCACAGCACGCTTGCTGAAGGAACTCGGCTATAAAACTGAGACTGTAAACATTAGCAAAGTCTACGGCATGATTCTTGAAGCTGAATCAAAAAAAGAGGCTGAAGTGAAAGCTGAGGAGATGTGCAGAAGGCTTTTGGCAAACCCGACAAAGGACAATTATGCAATCGTAATTGAGGAGGAAAGATGACCGCAAGCCTCTACATTCGCAGGAGAACTCCGTTTCCACTATTTGAAGTGAACCTCCTTGAGGCTGTCGACGAGCACCTACTGGAAATAAGCCACGAGTTAGGCATAGGTTTAAACTTGCAAGAAATGAAAGCTGTCAAAGAATATTTCAAAGGCGAAAAGCGAAACCCCACGGATGTTGAACTTCAAACCATAGGGCAAACATGGTCTGAGCATTGTTTCCACAAAACCTTCAAAGACAAAATAAAAATCAACGGAAATGAAATAGACAGCCTATTCAAAACGTTTATTGCAAAAGTCGCCGAAAAAATCAAACCGAGATGGTGCTTCTCAGTTTTTGAAGACAATGCGGGCATAATCCGTTTTGACAAAGGCTATGGAATAGCCATAAAAGTTGAAACCCACAACCACCCATCTGCCATAGAGCCTTTCGGCGGCGCCGCTACTGGTGTTGGTGGAGTAATCCGTGACATTTTAGGCGTCTGGGCAGACCCTGTTGCGTGTACGGATGTTTTGGGTTTCGGTCCATTAGATTTCAGTTATGAGAGGCTTCCGCCAGGTGTGAAGCATCCGAAATATGTTTACATGGGCGTTGTTTCAGGCATAGGAAGCTACGGCAATAACATGGGAATCCCAACAGTAAATGGAGCCATATACTTTGACGAAAGCTACGTTGGAAACGTCGTCGTCTACTGCGGATGCGTAGGATTGCTTCCACTTAAAAAATTCAAAAGAAACGCTAAACCAGGCGACGTAATTGTTTTAGCTGGAGGAAAAACGGGGCGCGACGGCATCCATGGAGTGACATTCGCATCAGCCGAGCTAACCGAAAAGTCGGAAGAGGTTTCCAGGCCAGCCGTTCAGATTGCCAACCCTATCGAAGAAGAAAAGCTGAAAAGAGCAATAGTCGAGATTCGCGACCTTGAATTAGCATCAGCAATAACAGACTTAGGCGGTGGAGGTTTATCATCCGCCCTTGGCGAATCAGCAAAAAGGTTCAGTTGTGGTGCCACTGTTGAACTTGAAAAGATCCCGCTGAAGTATGCAGGTTTGGCTCCTTGGGAAATTTATGTTTCCGAATCACAAGAAAGAATGCTTTTGGCTGTGCCTCCGGAAAATTTGGAAAAGGTTTTGGAAATTTTTGAGAAAGAAGATGTTGAGGCTACTGCTATTGGAAAATACACTGCAGACAAGGTTTTGCGGATTTATCATCAACGCGAAAAAGTTGCGGAAATGGACATCCCATTCCTCTTCGAACCACCAAAGGTCGTGAAAACTGCAGAATACAAACTAGAAAGTTTCAAAGAACCTTCATTTCCAGAGCAGGAAAACCTAACTGAAACGCTTCTGCGGCTTCTCTCTTCGCCTAACATTGCAAGCAAGGAAAGCGTGATACGCTCTTACGACCATGAGGTGAAAGGAAACACTGTGCTCAAACCACTCCATGGCGAGTATGGTGGACCAAACGATGCGGCTGTGCTGAAGCCTTTGGAAGATTCTTGGAAAGGCATAGCAATCTCGTGCGGAATGAACCCCAATTATGGCAAAATAGATGCCTACTGGATGGCTGCTTCCGCAATAGATGAGGCGATAAGAAATAACATAGCTGTTAGTGGTAGAAGAATAGCTCTTCTTGACAATTTCACGTGGGGCAACCCGGAAAAACCGGAAAGACTTGGCACTCTTGTAAGGGCTTGTGAAGCGTGCTACGATTTTGCCGCCGCCTTTAAGACACCATTTATCTCTGGAAAAGACAGCCTCTACAACGAATCTCCACTCGGACCTGTAACGCCAACCCTCTTAATCACAGCGCTGGGCATTGTTCCTGACGTTCGCTCAGTGACTTCGATGGATATTAAAGAGCCAGACGATGCGATATACCTTGTAGGGCAGACCTTCAGAGAGTTGGGCGGGTCAGAATATTATAAGATGAAGGGTTTTCTTGGAAAGACCGTGCCAAAAGTGCAATCAACTCAAGCTCGAGAGACGTTTAGAGCTATTACTAAAGCTATTGATTTGGGACTTGTGAAGGCTTGCCACGATTTGTCTGAAGGTGGTTTAGGTGTTGCTGCTGCGGAGATGGCTTTTGCAGGTGGTTATGGAATGGAACTAAGCTTGCAGAAAGTTCCAGCAAAAAATGTAAGACGCAACGATTTCATCCTGTTTTCTGAGTCAAACAGCCGTTTCCTAGTGGAAGTTTCACAAGAGGCAAGGGAAGAGTTTGAGGTTTTAATGAAAGGAAAAGTTTGTTTCGACATAGGTAGGGTTACGAAGCTCCCTCGGCTTTGCATCTATGGATTAAACAACGAAGTTGTTGTAGAGGCTTCACTTAAGGATCTGTTGACAAGCTGGAAACGAACATTCAGCAGCGAGGTCTAAGCCATGAAACGAGAAGAAATCAAAGTTTGCGTTTTGCGCGTGGGCGGAACAAACTGCGACGCAGAGACCAAACGCGCTTTCAAAGAACTAGGAACTCAAGTTGATGTTACGCATGTAAACGAGCTAGTCAAGCGCAAGAATCTTCTGGATTATCATGTTTTGGTTTTTCCAGGCGGCTTTTCTTACGGAGACTATGTGCGGGCTGGAGCCATCTGGGCGAAGTGGATACTGGCGAAATTGGGCGGGGAATTGAAGGCTTTTGTTGATGAAAGCCGTCCAATCTTAGGCATTTGTAATGGCTTTCAGGTGCTTGTTGAGGCTGGTTTGCTTCCGGGCTTTGATGGAGTAAACCTGTTTCCTGAGGCGTCTTTGGCGACTAATTTTCCGCCTGGGTATAACTGTCGCTGGATATATCTTAAACATGAAAATAATGGAAAATGTTTGTTTACGTGGAAAATTCAGAAGGGAAAAATTCTGCGGATGCCTGTGTCTCATTCAGAAGGCAGATTCATATTCGCAAAAGAGAAGGAGAAAGAGTTTTTGGAAAGGCTTTATCAGAATGACCAGTTAGTTTTCCGTTACTGCAACAGAGACGGCGAATATGCAGAAGAACGTTTTCCAGCTAATCCAAATGGCTCCTTTCGTGACACAGCTGGCATATGCAACCCAGAAGGAACAATATTCGGCTTGATGCCGCATCCGGAAAGAGCTTTTTACTGGTGGCAACAACCAGACTGGACAAAACAAAAGCGAATGCCACAATATGGTGATGGAAAACTAATCTTCGCAAGCCTAATCGAACATCTAATGAAGAAGCTCTAAATCTTCAAGTCGTGGAAGTCCCGGTCTAGCGCCCATTTTCATTATGCATCTTGAAGCTATAAAATTGCCCAGTTTCCCGCATTCATGTAGGCTTTTGCCAGAAATCAAGCCGTAGAGAAAACCAGCACAAAAAGCGTCACCGGCGCCTGTTGTGTCAACAACTCTCACTTTAAAAGCTTCTATCACGTGGCTTTCGCTTCCATCTGTCACATAGCAGCCTTTGCTTCCAAGTTTCACAGCAACTATTTTCACGCCTTGTTCGAGCAGAACCTTAGTGCCTCTCGTGTAGTCAGCTACTTTTGTCAATAACTCAAGCTCCCGTAGGTTTGGTAATAAGACAAAAGACCGCCTTATTATAGGTCCGAGTGTGGCTAACCCTTTTCTAGCATATAACTCTCCAGGATCAAGGCTTAATTTGACGCTTTTAGGAAGCGCCTCTACGAGTTTGGTTTGGGCTTGGAAGGATTTTTCTCCAACAAAGGATGTTAAATGCAGAAAACGTGTCTGAAGCGCATATTTTCTGTCTATTTCGCTGAACTTTATTGTATCATTTACACCTGGATCTACATACAATGCTCGTTCGCCTTTTTTGTCCACGAAGCCCATGACTGTTCCGCTTCTATCATGCTTTGCATGGATTATACCTTGCGTGTCCACTCCTTCTCTGCGGAAATCTTCAACCAGCATCTTGCCTTCTCTGTCGTCGGCAACTTTTCCGATAAAACCCACTTTGCAGCCAAGCCTCGCCAAACCCACAATGGTGTTGGCCGCCGAGCCTCCACAAGCTTCTTCATAATCCATTATGAAACTTTCTTCTTCTGCCTTGGCTATCCTATTTACTTTGAAGAGTTTGTCCACGTTTAAGCCGCCAAATCCAATGGCGTCAAAACGGTTCATAGAAACAGCTCACGCAGATTAATCTTGTAATCGCCCAATCTTCCACCATAATTTCCAGCAGAGACTTTTACCACACCGTCAACCTTCAATACTGCTTCTATACCAGTCTTCATCGCCTTTTTGACTGCTTGTAACGAAACACCGTCAATAACAATTTCTGGGATATAATTGACGTCTTCCGGGACTTTGGATTCTTTACTCAGCTTCTGTTTTAGGGATGGGCAGTAAGGATGGTTTGTTGTAGGTCCTATCAACGGAAAACGGGTCTCTGGTTTTGAGCCAGCAGAGCAAACGTCGAAAGGCGTTATTACACCATCGATTCTATGTATCGCTTTTAAAGCTTCTTCGCTAGCCTCTCTCAATGCTTCTTTTGTTTTGCACATTATCCAAAAATTTGCCCCCATAACCCCCCGTGCATAGCCTAAAAAATGTTCAATTATGAAATCTGGAACCATGATGGGTACAACAATCACTTCGCGTCCATAACGCTTTTCCACCCACTCATAACCGTCTCCGCAGTGACCCACCCGCTCCATCATGTCTATTCTTCCCTCACCGTTAGACATTGCGTTAAAAACCGCTGTGAAAGGTTTGACAAGGATGTCTTGGCGAATTCTATAAGAAAGTTCAATCTCAAATTTTTTCAAAGAGTCTGAGAAGGATTTTTTTGGGTCTAATCCGCCCCAAAACTGCAGCATTGCGCCCTTGCGTTTATCTGGAGTTTCTTCTTTGTTCAGCCACTTTTCTATCCCCCCTTCAACTCTGCCAATGACTATGGATGGTGTGGCTGTGGCGTCTTCGGCTGCCCTTCGCAATGTTTTTTCATCATTCGCTGTGACTGTTACTCGGCAGAAAATGCCAGCGAAGGCTTCCGCGTAAGTGTCTTCAATTTCAACTTTGTTGACCATTTTATCCTAGCCTTCCTATTGATTCTCCCCTAACCCTTTTTCTAAATTCGCTGCTTTCCTTTGCCAAAGTTTCCATATTTTGGCTTGTTATTATTTTAACTTTGGGCAATTCTTTAGGATACAGCGTGAAAAGACGATTAAGTAAGGTTTTGTTCACTGGGCTTTTCTTTAAGGCTTGATGGTTCCAGTTTTCGATAAGGTTTAGGGTTTGCTGTTTTCCAAATCTGCTAAATACATCGGCAATGACAGTGGTTACCATGCTGTTTTCTGACAAAATCGCAATTTCAGCATTTTTTACAGCGTACTGATTACCATTAAAAGAGACAGTTAAGCCACCGTTTTCTTTCATAAGCCTAAAAGCTTCAACATCTGTTATGCTATCGCCCACGTACATGATATCCGATAATATTGCGCCTACTTTTTGAGCTACATCTCTCACTGCTTCAGCCTTCTCAATGCCGCCAACAGGATTAACTTCGAAGAAGAATCTTCCAATCTCTATGCTGGCTATCTCTTTCCAGAAAATCTCATCCAGTCGCTGAATTGTTTCTCGGTTTTTTTCCGAAAAATCTTTAATGGATTTTGCTCTTGGAGGGATTTCCATTACGGGCATTTGGGCTATTTCTTTTGCGATTTTTTTCAGCTTGGCTTTTTCTTTTTCTGCTATGCGGTATTTGTCGATGCTAAGTTTTGTGCAGCAGGTATCTTCGTAGGGGAAGCCTAAGGCTTTGCATAGAGCTTTTATGTAGTGCTCGTAGCTTGTGCTGACAATGAAGGCGTGAGCTACGCCTCTTATATGCTGTAATGTTTCTTTAACGCCTGAAATTAGAACGAGGCTTTGCGTAGAAAACTCCTGCATTTTTTTGTCTGTAACGTCGTAAGCCTTAAGGAAAGGCAAAATGAGCTTTAACGTGTCTCCAGCCTTATGCTTGGGTCTTTTTAAGACATCCGCCAGCACGTCATCATATTTGCTTATAACTGTGAAGAGTTTGTCTCCGTTTGGGACGAAATGTGATGTTGTTTCGAAGGCGTTGTCGTTCTTTGAGATGGGTCCTTCGCAGTCTGATATGAAGGCTCGTTTCACTGTTTGCGTCTCAACTCCTCCATGTGCCTTGTGCTTTTTTCTATGTGATGTTTGGATGCTATGTCTGTTCTGTGCCAAAGGGCTCCGCCTTGGATGGCTTTCATACCTTCTAAAGAGATTTTTCTGGCTGTTTCGATGTTTTCACCTATGCCAACGACGCCTACTGCTCTAGATTTGAGGGCATATGTTTCGTCGTCTCGTAGTTCCATGGCTGCTGGGTAAATGCGAATTCTGTCACCATACTTTTTAGCCAATTCGTAGGCTTTGGTTAAGTTGACGGGTTTGTCGATTTCGTTCTTGTTTACGAGGTTTGGAAAGGCGTTAATGTATCCTCCATAGTCTGGTGGAGCTTTGTAGGTTACAACTGTTGCCGCTTTCTCTAATTCAATACGTGTTAGGTTGCCTTCCAGAATTTTGAAGCAGATGTCAACGAAATCATCTTTTAGGGTTGGCAGGATGTTTATTATTTCTGGGTCTCCCGGTCGGCTGTTGTTTTCAAGAATTGTCGGTTTCTTGCCAGTATGTATAAATGCCACATAGAAAGGTATGCCCCTTAAGCCAACGCTATCTTCAGCTTTCCATTTTTCGAATATCCGCTTGACGATTTCTATTTCTCTATTTCTGTCTGCTTCAGTCATGAAGGGCAAAGCGTCATCTGCGCCCTTGTAGGAACCCATTCCACCCGTGTTTGGCCCCTTGTCATCGTCGAAAGCTCGCTTGTAATCTCTCGTCTCTGGAAGAGGCACTAGGTGTTTGCCGTCGCAGAAAGCCTGAAAACTTGATTCTTCGCCTTCAATTTTCTCTTCTATTATGACTGCGCCGTGTTGAAGGTTTGCTAGAAAATGTTCAAAGAGTTGTTCGCGTGTTGTAAAGTGGTCTTCCCAGACGCCTACGCCTTTTCCGGCTGCTGGCTGGTCTGGTTTAACAACAGCTTTATTCTCAAGTTCGTCAAGCCATTTGTAAACTGCTTTTTTCGTTTCTTCTTGGTTTCTGTAGTCTGTTGGGTTGAAGATTTTGAAGCGGGGGTTTACTTCTGGCACGATTTCTTGGAATAGTAGCCGCTGTTGGACTTTGCTTGCTTCTATGGCGTATTTCTTTGTTGGGCAAATCATTGGTATGCTGGTGCGCTTTTCTACGAGGTCGCGGATGCCTTCTATTATTGGTTTTTCGGGACCAACTATGCCGAAGTCGATTTTGTCTTTGTTGTTTTCCGCGAATTTGCAGATTTCTTCCACGTTTAAGTCTGGTATGACTATGTGCTTTGTGGCTTTTTTTATGTTGAAGGGGTTTCGCTGTTTGTCTGCTACGTAGAGTTCGGTTTTGTATTTTGTGCTTTGTGTCAATGCGTCAATTACGGCTGTTTCTCTTGCGCCGTAAGAAACTACTAGTATGCTAACCTTCTCCATAATCAGCCCGTCAATCATCAAACTAGAGTAGGTAAGTCTAATTTAGTCTTTCCAGTCTGCAAGTTCGTTCGTCCAGAAAGAAAAAGACCACATTTTGGACTAGGTTGCCATATTTCTCAAGCCATTCTTGTGGAACTCTTCGGTCATTGCCAAAGACTAGGAATTTATAAGTGGCAGAGATTTTCTCAAGGAGCCAGACATGCTCGGCTATAATCGAAAATTTGGCTGGAGGAAGACGTTCACCTTTAACCATAGTTAGATATTTTGCGTCCCCTACAATATTTCTGTCCAAAGAGACCATGTCAAATTCTTTTTCGACTTTGGGAACTTTACCCTTGGTGAGAGGGGTTCCAAAGTGTTTGCTTAAAATCTTCCTTGCAAGAATCTCAAACTTCACACTCTGAATTCCTGAGGTTGAGGGCATATTCTCTCACTCCTTCACCAATTAAAAAGTCTTTTATGTGTTTTGGACTGCTTGTTCCATCTCGTATAAGCGTCCCGTTTCCTCGTAGCCTTCTAGGAATCTTTTCTTCATTTCATCTGCTATCTTTTGGGCTAGCGGTGTGGGGTATTTGCCTGTTATGCATGCGAGGCATAGTTGGTCTCGGGTGAAGCCTGTGGCTCTTATGAGGTTTTCTATGGATTGATAGCATACTGCGTCTGCGCCTATGATTTCTGCTATTTCTTTGGCGTTGTGTTTTGAGCCTATTAGTTGTCCGTAGGTTGCCATGTCTATTCCGTAGAAGCATGGTCCTATTATGCGTGGGAATGTTACGAATAGGTATACTTTTTTGGCGCCCATTTTTCGGAGTTTTTCTATTACGACTTTTGTTGTGTCGCCTCGGACGACGCTGTCTTCTGTTACAATGACGCGTCTTCCTTTTACTTTTGGTGCGAGAATGTTGATCTTCTTGTCTATTGTTGCGTACCGTTCTTTATTTAGTAAGATGAAAGCACGTTCTGTTACGTAGCGGTGTCTACGGGAGGCTCTCTCCCATCTTAAGCCTGACTCTTCATGAACGCCCATGGCCGAGTCGTCGCCAGTTTCCGGCAACGAAATAACTATGTCCGCATCTTTAACCATGCCAGGGTTTTCTCTGACAATGTTTCTTCCAAACTCTTCACGGACTTCATAAACATACTTATCATCGAACTGTGAGTCCGGTCGTGCGAAATATGCGAATTCGAAGGCGCAGAAAGCTTTGCGTTTTTCGTCAACTAGTTTTTCTTTTTCGAAGCCGTTTTTTGAGACGGTTACGAGTTCGCCGGGTTCGATTTCGAAGTCTCTTTGGCAGCTGTTTATGTCTAGGCTGACGGTTTCGGATGAGAAGGCGAAGGTTGTTTTATCTTCGGTGTGACCTGCGCATAGGGGTCTTATTCCGTTTGGGTCTTTGAAGGCGAAGAATTTGCCGTCTTTTGTTATGGCAGCTACTGAGAATGCTCCTTCGATTTCTTGCATGCATGTTTTGACTGCTGAGGATAGGTCTTTATGCTTTGTTAGTTCGATTAGGAGTTTGTGGCAGATTAGGTCTGCATCGCATTCGTAAGAAAAACCTGGAAATTTCTTGCCTATCTCTTTTTTGATTTGGAAGGTGTTTACAACATTACCGTTGAAGGAGACGGCTAGTTTTAACCCGTTTTTTGAGGCTGTGACTGGCTGAGTGCCTTTCACCAACGATTTTTCGTCTGTTTTTCCAGAGGTTGTGTATCTGACGTTTCCGATGCCGACATTTCCGGGCAGTCGTCCGAACCATTCTTGGATGGCGCTTGTCTTTAGCTTAGGTATGAGGTCTAGGCTTCTGTGAAGGTGGAATTTTTCATTTTCGTACGTGAGGAAACCATGAGATTGATGACCACGGTGATTTTGGGCTCTCATGCCCCAGTATACGTAGGGGAATATGGGCTGTTTTTCGAAGTTTATTGCCCCGAATACTCCACAACCTATTTTGGCTCCCCCCAGAGTCGCAATAAAGAATGGGGTTGTTTATCAGTTTTTATGACATTTTCATCTAAAAAGTATGTTGACTTTTACAGAATGAATGCGAAGTGTGTCATTGAGCTTGTTTTACGCTATTTTATTGGACTATGCTCGAAGTTATTGTTAATTCTGCGCCTGGGACGACGTGAATCCACCAGTTCAGTCTCGTGGAAGAATCATTGTGGTATACTATTAGTCTCGCCAAAGAGTCCACTGGAGCATCAGACGGAACGCTACCATTCCATGACAAAGTCTTCGATTGACTAGGCTTAAGGGTTAAAGTTTGAGCAGTTCCGCTCCACGTCCACGCTTTGTCTTCGAAGGCAGTGTTAATGGACCATGTGCCCTCGGTTTTTCCGGTGTTTTTAAACGTAATTTTTACGGTGAAAGCATCGCACGGTGCTTTATCGACGACGCCGTTTTCGCACGCTGAACAAGCCAACGATTGATTGTTTGAATCTACTGTTGAAAAGCCTACTAAGAAAATCAGCGTAGCTGCTGCAAGACACAATAAGGCAACCTTTTTCTTCATACTCTCTTCTCCTCCTCTGAGAATGATAGCAATGGCATATTTTATCTCCTATGTAGGATACTTCTATAAAACAAAAATAGAGCATTGCAGCAATAGAAAACTTCAACGGTCAAACAAGGATTCAACCAATGTATAATCGGAGAAATGCTCCAGATATCCACTTTAACGGAGCTTGATTTAGGCTTCTTTTCACGGGTTTTCTGAAGAGAAGTTTAAACAATTGATTAACTAGTTTGCAAAGACTGATAGAAGTTGGTTCTATTTTCGTTGTTCTCTTTTCTGCAATTCATTGTAGAGGTATTCAAACCATTCGTATATTTGTGGTGCATTATGATGTTTTCTAACCGCTTTTACTACTTCCCTAATCTTCTCCCATATTGTTTTAATGCTGTAGCTGAAGAGGTCATCAGCCATTTCAATGTCTATGAGTTTTTTGTGAAGGAGAATGCCTATTCCTTCAAAGAATGACGCAACTACCATGAAGTCTGACCATTCATGCCATTTTTCACAGTTGCGGTAGTCCTCAGACTCCATGGACATGACTTTTTTCCATGATTCTTGAAATTCCTTGGTATCTCGAACTGAATATAGTCTCATAATGAGGTCTGTTTGTCTAAGCTTGTTCTGGTGTCTTATCTGCAAAATGTAATAGACAGCTGCAAATGCGACACTTGCAGACGCAATAACTATAGAAACAGTCTGTATGTCAACCATTCTTGACACCTTTTTGTTTTCTTTTCTTCATCTCGTTATAGAGGTATTCAAACCAGTGATACGATTCTGGTATATTGTACTGCTTTCTCCACCCGTATACTAAGGGCTTAGTAGTTTCCCAATTTTTTATGACCCAATAGCCAAGAAGCTCATCAACCAGCTTTATGTGAATAATTTTCTCCTTCACGAGAAACCCCATCAAATTAAAGAACCATCCAATCCGATCTACGTCAGTCACGATCTGCGAAGGTTCAGTTTCTAAGGGAGCCACTGGACCATACTTTTTGACAAAGTCATCCCAGCCTTCAACTTTAAGAGCCAAGAATCTTCTATGTGCATTGAGCATGTCCTCGCTACCCCAAATTGAATAGAGACGCATGAACAGGTCTAAATGCCTCATTTTGTCTTGATGCCTAATCTGAAAAGCATAATACACAACTCCAGCCACAACACTCGCAGAAGCAATTGCTGTCGATATTGTCTGTATGTCAACCATCATTTGACACCAATTACCAAATAGCGTAGTCTATCTCGGTTCAGCTATAACTTTTCCGCATCTGTCGTTTTTGGTTTGATCTGGATAAAACTATGCCCTCCAAACCCCAATGCGGGCGTGACAAAAGAAAGTGAGTCAGCGGTTCTTTGACCTGCTCAGGGTTTCCTAGTCCGTCTATAAGTCTCAAGTTTGTCTTTGAAGTTGGCATCGTTTTTTGTCTTTATCTTCAGCATCTCCTTGGCGTAGAACTCAGCATTACTCATGTAATCTTGACCCCATGCAACATCTCTCCGACGCTGAATAATATCCTTGTACTTCTCCCATCCCAGTATGACACCATAGCCACCGGTAGAATATAGTTTTTCAGCTGTAACAACCTTGTTTTTTACGAGAACTCCCATATTCTCCCAGAGGAGGAATTGTGAAACCCATTTGCTGAACATCTCGGGGTTCGAGTAGCCATATTTCTCCATGAAATCCTCGTAATTTTTCCACTCCATGTTCATCATGGTAGCGTATCTCTGCATGCCTTGTTCCGAGTTAAAGTCTGAAGTGACTAATCGGCAATACTCCCACTCGCTCGCCTTCGTTTTGCATCTCAAGTCAATTATGTAGTAGACAACGCCTACCAACACGCCTGCTGCTGCTACTACTGCAGAAATCTCTGTAATGTCAACCATTCTAAACACCTATGAAAGTAGTTTTGATTCGCTTCATCTATAACTTTTCCGCAAAAATGATTCGCGTAACATGAAATTCGCTATGCTATGCGAGAGAACAGAGCCTACATATATCGCCGATTTTTGAGCTTTAGAAAATTGGAGAAGCGAGGCTCGGAGCGTGGTAAGCACTTCAGACGGATTTTGGATATTCGAAGATTCTTCGGGTTATCTACATATAGGGGGTAGGCTCTCGTAAGGAGGAGAACACTTATGGCGTCAATCTAAATCTATCTCTAGGATAAAGCGTAACTTCTCTAATGTTCCTCTTCCCAGTCAACATCATCGTCAACCTCTCCAACCCAATAGCCCAACCAGCATGCGGCGGCATCCCAAAATCAAAAGCCTGCAAATGAAACTTAAATGACGCGGGATTCAAGCTCTTCTCCTTCAACCGTTTTATTAGAAGCTCCTTCTCCGCAATTCTAGTTCCACCAGAAACCAGCTCCAACCAACGCCACATCAAATCAAAACCCTCACACAATTCAGGATTATCCTCATGTGGCTTTATGTAAAAGGCTTTAGAGTGAGTAGGCCAATCAGTTATGAAGTAAAAGTATGGGTAAAATTTACCCAAAGTCCTTAAGGCTGGTGTTGGAATGTCCTCACCCCACGGAACTTCTACGCTTTCACTTTTCAAATCCCTGAGAACTTCATCATAACTCAATCGTCTAAAGGGGACTTCTGGCACAGCTATTTTGTGCTTCAGCAAAGCCAACTCTTTTCGGCATTTTTCATTCACAACCCTACAAACATGCTGCATCAACCCCTCAAGCAATTGCATAACATCCTCAGCGTCAGCAAACGCCTGCTCAACATCAACCGAAACAAACTCGCTAGAATGAAAACGCGTATGAGACTCTTCAGCCCTGAAAAAGGGACCAACCTCAAAAACTCTCTCAAGACTCATGACCAACTGCTCCTTATACAACTGCGGACTTTGAGCAAGAAACACTTTCCTCCCAAAATAATCAACTGGGAAAAGCGCCGCACCACCTTCGGTAGCAGAAGCAATAATGCGTGGCGTATGCACTTCGATGAAACCTCTTTCAAATAGAAAATCCCGTATTGCCTCTACGGCTTCGTGTTGAATCTTGAAAACAGCCGTGTTCCCTTCTTGGCAAAGGTCCAACGCCCTTGCATCCAACCGAACCTCTAAATTCGCAGGCGTTTTACCAGTAATGTCGATGGGCAATTGAGGAGCAGCCGTGCCGAAAATCTTAATCTCCTTCGGAATTACTTCGACGCCTCTGGGCGTCATCTCAGTCTTCTTCACAAAACCCTTCACACCAACGCTGTACCTCCTCTGCAACGCATCAGACTTCGACAAAACTTCGCCGCCCATCTTCTTCCGCGGAACCGTAACCTGAATAGTGCCCTCCCTATCCTGCAATATCAAAAAGCGAATTCCACCCAAATCCCTAATCTCTTGAACCCAGCCAAAAAGCGTAACCTCTCCGCCGTCCATTTCAGGTTTGACATCAACAGAATAATGTGTCCTGCGCCAATCACCAACAGAATCCAACTTCACAGCCTTCACCACTCAAACTAGTCCGCAAACTCCACACGCAAAGTTATGGTGCGAACTTTACGGGCGATCTCCTTTAAAGCCTTTACATCAAAAGGCAGATGCGAACCGCGCCTCTTCTTCAAAATCACCCTGGTCTCAGTAGTCCCATCAGGCAGCCAAATCGTGTTAATAGTCACAATACTCAAAGGCGCAAACAAATCCTCCAAAAACTTTCTATCATCTACACCATGTTCCAAAATACGAACAGCCTTACCAGTCTCCTCGCTTAAGGCTTTAATGATTTTCCCACCATAACCCAAAAGACGCGGAACGTCCCCAACCCCAACAATCACCGCCAAAGTCCTATCAGCATCAACAGCCCTATGAAAAAACACGTTCTGAAGAGAAGGATACTTCTCCTCCAAAGACAACAACAAACGGGCAATCTTCAAGTCAATATCACTTACTTCTCCAGACTCAAGTTTAGCTAAACACTTTTGGCACAGTATACCACTCTTTAAACAGAAACTGCATAATCCAGTTTTCACTTGGAGAAGCGCCCTCCATAAATAAAGGAGGGGGCGGCGGAGCTTTGCAAGCCTACACGGAACCGCATTCTAATGTTCAAGCGTTATCTCGATTGTGCTAACGTTTGTGGGCGTGCCACCCTCTTCTCTGGGTGCCATTGGCTGCGTTCCGATGCCGATCTTCTTGATCTTCACGTCTGGCAGGAATCGGCGTCTGACAACTTCAACGACGTCAACTGCTCGGCTTATTGATCTTCCTCTTGCCTTAACATTTACTTCTTTTGCTCCGCCGTGAAAGAGGGTTATGCAAGCCAGTACGTAGTTCATTACTGGCTTATTTCCGATCAGCACTGAATTGCTTTCTGACATTTTATACCGCCTCACTCCTAGTTCTCATTTTTCCATTGGCTTCATAACCATTTTTATCGGTAAATAAATACATTGCGGTTTAAACTTCTATCCAATAAAATCCGAAGCGAAAAATTAGTAAGCTTCTCCATTTCTGTCCTTGGCTAAACGTTTAAATAACCCATACTATTGTAAAACCTAACCTTAACAAAATATTACACAGAGGAGAAAACATTGGAAGAACTTACAAGACGCTCACTGCAACTGCTACGGATGCTTTACGAAAAAGGCAAATCCACAAACACATACACACTCCACGTAAAACAGGAAGAATTAGCAAAACAGTTGAGCATAAGCAGACAAGCCTTAAACGTTCACTTGCGAAAGCTTAGAAACCTTAACTATATACGCACAGGCAGAGGTTTCATAGACGTAACCGAAAAGGGATTAAACGTGCTTGGAATTTCCTCAACTCCAGCTTTCGTGTTTCTCAAAGTATCACCCCTCAAACGGATGCTAGCTTATGAGAAAGTAAAAGAACTCACCGTTCAAAGAGCATTCAGAGTAGCTGGCGATGTAGACGCACTGTTAATAGTTGACCGAGAAAACCTCGACGAAGTATTAAAAAGGCTATCTGCCATTGATGGTATACAAGACACAAAATCCTACGTCACAATCGAAACCATGAAATGAAAGGAGAAAGAACCACAATGAAACTCTTCGAATATGAAGCAAAAAACATACTCGCAAGGCACGGAATTCCGACACCTCAAGGCGGAGTAGCAACAACTCCAAGCCAAGCGTGCCAATTGGCAACCAAGCTAAAACCACCCTTCGCAGTTAAAGCGCAGGTGCTGGTCGCTGGAAGAGGAAAAGCAGGTGGAATACTGTTCGCTGATTCTGTTGGAGAAGTGGAAAAGGCTTCAGAAAAACTGTTAAACATGCAGATAAAGGGTATACCAGTCAAAAGCATATGGATTGAAGAGAAAATACAAGTGAAAAAAGAGCTTTACTTTGGCATAACAACTGACAGGTTTAACCAAAGCTACGTTGCAATAGCTTCCGCAGTCGGCGGAATGGATATAGAGGAGATAGTCTCAAAAGCTCCAGAAAAAATAATTAAATTTCAAATAAACCCTCAACATGCTTTCCACTCTTTTCACGCCCGCCAAATTGCGAGAAAGATGGACTATGCAGGTAACCAGCTTTCCGAACTTGGAAGGATTTTTGAAGCACTATACCGGGCTGGCATTGATTATGATGCGGAATTGATTGAGATGAACCCGCTTGTGGAGACGGTTGATGGAAAATTTGTCGCCGCAGACGCCCGCATAATAATAGACGACAACGCCTTATTCCGTCACCAAGAGTATAAAAAAAGGCTTCTGGAGGGCGAAGGCGAACTCACCCAGCAAGAACTGGAAGCCACAAAAAACGACCTAGCCTACGTCAAGCTGGACGGAAACATAGGCGTCATAGGAAACGGAGCAGGCCTCGTAATGGCAACACTAGACACAATTCAGTATTATGGCGGAAAACCAGCAAACTTCCTCGATGTCGGCGGAGGAGCACCTGCAGAAAAAATAGCCACAGCCCTTAGAATAGTGCTTTCAGACACAAACGTCAATGCATTATTCGTAAACATCTTAGGCGGAATCACTCGCTGTGATGAGGTTGCACGTGGAATTTTGGAAGCAACAGCGAAAGTTGGAGTGATAAAGCCGATGGTCATCCGGCTTGTGGGCACAAACGAAGTTGAAGGAAAGCGTATCCTCATAGATGCTGGAATACACGTGTTAGAAAGCATGGAAGAAGCGGCGCAACGGGTTGTTGAAGTCTCTAAGCATGGAGGTAAATAATTTGGGGATAATAATTGGCAAAAACACTCAAGCTATCGTTCAAGGAATTACCGGCACTCAAGGAGTATTTCACACTAAACTCATGCTAGAATTCGGAACAAAAATCGTTGCCGGCGTAACTCCCGGTAAAGGTGGGATTCAAACCCATGGAGTTCCAGTTTACGACACAGTTGAAGAAGCCTTGCAAAAGAATTCTGCAAATGCTTCAATAATTTTTGTTCCTGCGCCGTTTGCTGCGGATGCAGCTTTGGAAAGTTTGGAGAATGGAATAAAAACCATTGTGATGATTACGGAGCATATTCCAATAAAAGATGCGATCAATGTAATGGCGTATGCAAAACATGTTGACGCAACAATAGTTGGACCGAACACTCCAGGCATAATAACCCCTGGAGAAAGCAAACTTGGGATAATGCCAGCCCACATCTTTAAGCCTGGCAACATAGGCATGGTCTCACGAAGTGGAACGCTCACATACGAAATAGCAGCAGGCTTAACCAGAAAAAACTTAGGACAGTCAACATGCCTCGGTCTAGGAGGAGACCCAATAACAGGCTTAAACTTCATAGACACACTTCAGATGTTTGAAAAAGATTCGCAGACGAAAGCCGTTGTTTTAATAGGAGAAATTGGTGGCAACCTCGAAGAACTAGCGGCTGAATACATCATTAAGAAAAAATATCCAAAACCAGTTGTCGCTTTTATTGCTGGACGTTCGGCACCGCTAGGAAAGCGTATGGGCCACGCAGGCGCAATTGTGATGGGTAAAGCTGGAACTGCTGAAAGCAAAATTGAAGCGTTCAAAAATGCAGGCGTTAAGGTGGCTGAAAAACCAAACGATGTGCCAGAATTGTTATCAAAGCTTGTCTGCACCCAGTAGATTGACAAAAAGTATATGTTCTAGTAGATTATCTGAGTTTTAGCTACAAAGAGAAGGTTAAGCAAATGCCAATCATGGATCCGCTTAAGAAGACCCTGGCTCAGAAGCATAGACTTTACATGAAAATCTGCAGAGATTGTAGTGCAAGAAATGCTGCGACTGCTGTTAAATGCAGAAGATGTCGAAGCAAGAATTTGCGTTGGAAGAAAAGAGAACTAGTAAAGTAGTTTCTAGTATTTTAAGACTTTTTCGAGTTTCTTTGGCCAAGTTGACTCATCATTTGATGCGAAAGTTACAAATATTCAGATTGTATATTTAGTATCGCTGATTATTGAGGTGCAAATAGTGTCCTGTAAGAAGAAGACAACCAAGAAAAAGCCGAAGAAGACGAAGTGAAGTGAAATCACGTTAATCCTCCTCCTCAGCCCCTTTTTTATCCAAAAAACTGCGTTCACGTGGTCTTTTCTTTTTTGTTAAAGGATGTTAACTAGAGTTTCTATGTTGAAAACTGTGTTTGCGCAACCATTTTTTATCAGTGGGACTGCTTGACCAGCTACGCCTACATCCTTTGATATTTCACCACTTATTCGTATCTCTTCGCCACAAGCGACTCCAACAACACCCTCATAATCTTTAGCCTTCAGAATCTTCGAAATACAAGAGCTACCAGGCAAAATATAAACATCATAACCCTTACCCTCAGCCAAAACCCCCGCCCTATTAATCAAGCAATCCGAAGAGCAGTGCCCACAAATATATGATGGAATACTCGGGTCAAAAACTGCCCTGCAGCGATTATCCATGTATTTCCTAGAACAATGTGGCAGAAAAAGCGCTCGTCTCTTTGTCTGTGCAAATTTCTCTCGTTCCAAAAGATTTCTAGTCTGCATTTCCACGAGGTCTTCGATGAGAAGCACAGCGTCAGACAAGTTAAGACCAGTCGCCTCTTGAATCTTAAACTTCCTTATCATGCTATGAGCGGTTCTGCCGACTTTCTTGTGCACGCCTCTCTGATACCCAACCTTAGCGATTTCCATAAAAAAGAACCGCGGAATCCTCGAAAGGTCAAACGTGAACTTATATGGCATAAACACATAATAGAAAGACAAACCTTTAAAATTAACTATTACTAATCTTAGTTCCAAACCTCGAAAGTTTCAAACGCCAAGGAGGCTCCAAATTGGGTTTGCTAGATAGAATTAAGAGAAAAAAGAAGGAAGGAAAAGAAACAGATACACAATTCGAAAAAATAAAAACCGAACTTGACCAGCTTTGCGGTGACGACAAGGAAACATACGAAGCACTATTTCACACCATGTTTCTAGATCCAAGAAAAATTGCAATATCAATGAGAGACGCTGCTGAAAACGCCAAAAAATTTGAAAAAGACAAAGATTCCTTAAGAGCTAGGGCATGGTACGAGATTGCCGGAGGTTTAGCAATATATGATGGAAACACCAAAAAAGTCGTGGAATTCTTTGGCGAATGTGAGAAACTGTCACTTGATAGAAAATATTCGATATTGAAAAACCCAGAAAAAGCCGTGGCAAAAGCACAAGAATTTTACAAGAAGCATGTAACCTAGTTTCTGGAGCTTATAGAACCTATTGAATTGCTATTTTCATTTTTATAATTCTTCAGCATAACCTAGAAGGTCTCTCAGAGATTTCACTTCTTCGCGCAGCATAGTTACCTCACTTTCAAGAGCACTGACCCTCGATTCCGCAGTCTTCCTTAACTTTTCAATCTCAACCATCAAATTCGCACGCTCAGTCTCTAAAGTCTGCATTTTCTCTCGCAGATTCTTCAATGTCTGCATAAGCTCTCCCTTTATGGCTTTAATTCTTTCCACCATGTTTTTAATACTTACTGTCTCTTCAACCTTGATTTCAGCCTCTAAAGCGGCTCTAAACCTAGCCTTGCAGTCTGGACATTCAAATATCCCCACAACAAGCTTAGGTTCCGCGCGCTTTTTCATGGGTTTTCTAGAAGGAATAGCCCAAGTCTTGACTGGAGTGACCACTTCGGCTCCACACTTTGGGCACTTAACCAAACCGTAGCTCCCCTAATACAATTAAGCCTTAGGAATCTAAAATGTGTTTTGCAATAAACGCTAGGCAGACATGGGTAAATTATTAATCCCAAACATGCAAAATAGCAATCGAGGTGAGATGCTTATGCAAGTTGTTGAAATGAAAACCAAACTAGAAGAAAAAATCAAGGCATTAGAAAAGGAGAAAACCATGCTTCTCGAGGAGATAACTCAACTTAAAGAGGTTGTAGAGTTAAACGAGAAGGCAAAGGAATTAGAAAATGAAGTTAACAAACTAAAAAGAGAAGCAAAATCGTTGAAAGATAGGCTTCCGCGGGAATACCTTCAAGAACTCGGTGAAGTCGTATCCGCGTTGTTGGAAGAAAACGAAAAGGAGAAAACTTTAAGCGAAGAGTGTTCCAGCTGCGAAGATAAAGAAATGTCGTGAAGCTCTTTCCATAATTTAACAATAATTTGACTATTAAATAAAAAAAGGGGAAAGGGTTAGAGAGTCATCTGGAACATTAAACGTTCAACAAGCTCTTTGTAACGATTCCGTATGGTAACTTCAGTCACCTGCGCTATCTCTGCTATCTCTCTTTGCGTCTTTCTTTCACCAGTCAAAACCGAAGCAACATAACTCGCTGCTGCTGCAATACCTGTGGGACCGCGACCTGAAGTAAGCTTAAGTTCTTTTGCTGCAGCCAAAATTTTGTGTGCGATTTCTTCGACTTTTCCCTGCATTGTCAGCTGGTTTGAAAACTTTGTTATGTATTGGCTTGGCTTAAGAGGTGGTATGGAATAGTCAAGCTCTTTGATGAGAAAGCGATAGCTACGGCCGACTTCTTTTTTATTTACGCTTGACGCCTGCGCTATCTCTTCTAACGTTCTAGCTAACCCACATTGTCTACAAGCCAAATAAATTGCTGCCGAGGTTACGCCTTGAATGGATCTTCCACGTATCAGTCGCTCTTTTACGGCTTTTCGGTATATGACCGAGGCTGTTTCAAGAATGTTTTTTGGAAGATTTAGGTTATTGGCTATTTTTGTAATTTCGGATAATGCAAAGGCTAGGTTGCGTTCTGTTGCGTCTGAGACTCTTATGCGGCGCTGCCATTTTCTGAGACGGTAAACCTGAGCTTTCTGACCGGGTGATAGGCTTTTTCCATAAATGTCTCGGTCGTGCCAGTCGATCATTGTTGATAAGCCTTTGTCATGAATCGTGTAGGTCAGGGGAGCGCCGACCCTTGTACGCTTACTTCTTTGTTCGTCGTCGAAGGCTCTCCATTCAGGACCTCTGTCCGCTATTTTTGCTGCTACTACGAAGCCGCAGTCCATGCAGACGATTTCTGCACATTCGTAATCGCGCATAAGTCTTGTGCTGCCACATTCTGGACAGCATTGAACTTTTACGGGTTCAACATGTTGCACTGGTAAAGCTGGGTCAAAATCCTCACGCCTTTCTTCATCGCTCACGTTCTATCTTCTCCTTTCTCCTTTTCGAGAGGAGCACATACAACGGTTTCTTCATCAGCTTCTCTGTTTCCTTGATTGTAGGTTTTATTGTTGCATAGGGTGAGGATACTGGACCAAATATGTCGAAAACCTTTCCGACCGGTCTCAAATTTTCATCAACCACGATTTCACCAATTTTTGGGATGTTTTCAATTTTTACTATTATGTCTCGGCTTGAACCTATGTGGAGGGCTCGGCCTATTCTCTGCAAACTTTCGATTTCCCCTCACGAAAAGCGGAAAGGTTCAACGAGGCAGTTTATTTAAACCTTTCTACAAGAATATGTGTGACAGAAGCTTTTTCTTCGATTTTTTGTTGAAATGTTTGCAAATAAATCTTTAATTTTTGTGATTTTTGTAATTTCTTCCGTATGCTTTCTCTTTTCCTTGTATGTGCATTCATCTTCGGCTATAGAGTCCTACAAGTTCACCTTTTGCAAGTATGTGGTCCTTCATGGCGTTCTCGACGTCCTTCTTTCTTGAGTTCGGGTTTAAATCCAGTTTTGTGTCTAGTGCATAGATTTTGAAGAAGTATCTGTGTGTTCCGGATGGTGGGCATGGTCCTCCATAGGAGTGCTTCCTGAAGTCGTTTAATCCTTCGGTTCCGGGAACAGAGTTTTCTTCTATCTTGTTTGTTGGCGGTATGTTCCAGACAATCCAGTGGTCCCAGGTTCCCATGGGAGCGTCTGGGTCATCAACTATGAGAACCATGCTTTTTGTTTCTTTAGGTATTCCTTCGATGTTCAGTGTGGGGTTCACGTCGTCGCCATCGCAGGTGTATTTGGAAGGAATTGACTTGTTGTTTTCAAAAGCAGGACTGGTGATGGTTAATTCTTTCATGTAATTCGCCTTTTTTGAAGCTTCAATGGAAGAGATTGCACCTTGTAAATAAAATTTATGCTCTGGCGTCGGGAGTGAGATTTGAACCTCGCTCTAAGTAGACGATGTCTCCCGCAACATCGCTTTTATCAGCAGTTCAGAGTGTTACGTGAAGAACAAAGTTTTCCTTCATCTTGACTCATTTAATCTGAAAATTATCAGAAAACTTTTCAAACGGCTAATGATAATTTATTAGTGGTTTGTGGCATGCCTGAAGCGCTTGATGTAGGGCAAATTCTGAGTCTCGCCAGAAAACAAGAAAGGGAATATGATTGGTTGGGTGCGGCTGAATCCTACAGGAAAGCTTTAGACTTGGTGTCCGATAAGCGTACGGTAGGTCAACTTCATGAAACGCTTGGACTGTGCTATTTTGAACATGCCCTTCAAGCAGACATTCCAGACACGTTCAGTGAATACGTTCATAAAGCGATTAAAGCATATGAAACTGCTAGTGAGTCGTTATCTTCTTTGAGCAGTTCTGCAGATAAAGCGTCAGGCATACGATGCAAGGCCTTGGCAATATACTGTGCTCAACATCTCTTGCAGAAACCCCATGAAATTAGGCAGGGCCTCTATGCGCTCCTCGAAGTTCAACAAAATGCGCTCGGTCTCTACAAAAACTGCGGCGACGCAGGTGGCAAACGAGCTCTTTATACCGAGATTCTACGAACCATAACTGATTTGCTAGAATACGAGGAGACAAGAAACAAACGCATCGAGCTCATTGATCTTGGGCTGGCCTACAGTGAAGAGGCCATACGAACTTGCTTGGACTTGAAGGAAGAGCGTGACCTCGCCGAGGCATACCTTGCCGCTTCAGAACTGTGCGGTACAGGTAACGCTATTTTCCCCGATGAGAATCGACGTCTAATGTGTGGTAAAAAGCAAGAGGAATATATCAGAAGTGCCCTAGAACTTTCAGAAAGGACCGGGAACAAAATTGTTCGAGCAAAGGCGGTTAGCGATATAGTTTATTGGCAAATGACCAAATCAGCCGGCGAGGCTGCACCTGTCTGTCCTCGAGACCTATGGGAGTTGTTAGAAGATTGCAGAGAGACCAAGAATAGACGCGCAATCACAGGCGTGTTAAACTCCATGCTCTACACCCTATTACATCAGCTGACCAGTGCCACTGATCGCGATAAGGTCCAAAAGATATTTGCGGATATCAAGAGGCTTGCAGATGAATCTGTTAGGATCAACAGCGTAAATGGGGGAGTAATGAGGTGGGCGACATCGCTGGGTAGCACGTATTGGTCCTTGGGGATAAGCTATCGGTATTATGGTCTTCTCTTTGAGTTTGATACCGAAGCCAAGATTAGATTCATGGACCAAGGCATTGAGTTTGCCAAGAAAATTCCGGCTCACACTTCTCCACTTGGGAGAATGGCTTTCCTTTCAACCTACAGTTACCATCTAAAACATAGAGCATTAATAGAACAGAACTCAGCGAAGAGAAAGAACCTCCTATTGGAAGCCCTAGCAATAGCAAATGAATGGGTTGCAACTATCGAGAATTTTATTCCATATCTCTACCAAAACCTAGGAGATCATCTGCTTGTCTATTCGGCAATAAGGTCAGAACTTGCCCGTCTAGAGGATGATAAAGAGATTAAAGCGAAAATGTTTCAAGAGGCTATCGAGTATTCAAAGAAGGGAATGGAGTACTTTGCAACTGGTGTGTTAGATAGTTCCATTCGCATAGCGTTAGCTGATTCTTCGCTGGAGCTTGGTCGAATTCAATTCGAACTTTTTCAGATAACCCGTAACTATAATCTGCTGAGGGAATCTTTTTCGACTCTTGAAATGACAGGGCAAACGTACTCAGCTGAAGGAATACCCATTCGAGCTGCCGAAACATTCTGGAGGCTGGCCAAGATGCAAGACTGGGTGGGCGAACTTGAGGATGCTGCTGAGAGCTTTGGAAAAGCCACTCACCATTATCAGCTCGCTGTGCAAAAATATCCTCAACTAACTGAAATCGTGAAAGATTACATTCGTTACACGCAAGCGTGGTGTGAGATAGAAGCAGCTAAAGATTGCCATCAAGAAGAAAGATACCAAGATGCCTCTTACCGTTACTATAACGCTTCCAAAATTCTTTCTGAGACACACAAATGGTCTTTTCTCTCGCAATACTATGAGGCTTGCGGTCTGCTAGAGGAAGCAGAAGTCTTTAGCATTGAAGATGAATGGAAGAAAGCTTTAGAGTTCTTCAACAAAGCCTCAAAATTATTCCGTTACGCGCTAGACTCACAGAAAGAATCCCCAGCTGATGCTTCCGCCTTAGAAACTGAAGCGTTTCAAGATTGGTTATTCAGTGCAAAGGTGAAGGAGAAATTTAGTCTAGCAAGAGCACTTCTGGAAGAAGCACGAACTTTTCTGAAAGATGGACAAAACACGAAAAGTGCCCGCAATTATGGAAAGGCCGCGTCCATGTTTGACGAGCTAGTTAGCGACGTAGCTGAAGAACAAGCAAGAATCGAACTTAGAACCACTTCCCTCCTTTGCAGAGCATGGCAGAAGATGCGTGAGGGGGAAATTGAGGTATCACCGACAAGATATTCCGAGGCCGCCGCGCTTTTCATGGAGGCTAGAGATTCTACGAAAAGACAAAAATTAGGTTTGCTAGCCTTAGGAAACGTAGCTCTTTGCAAGGCTTTGGAGTATGGCACAGAGTTCCAATTGAAGGGGGACAACGTGTTCTATACATACACAAAACA
>Ga0315314_1000476_pt1 | contig 44133 bp, 51 predicted proteins | sample TDP9_MG_FD_203631 | JGI IMG/M metagenome (GOLD analysis project Ga0315314, IMG submission 203631) | Freshwater sediment microbial communities from Lake Towuti, South Sulawesi, Indonesia - TDP9 | ecosystem: Environmental > Aquatic > Freshwater > Lake > Sediment | place: Indonesia: South Sulawesi... | reverse complement strand
AACGGGAGTGGTGAAACTTCCGGAGAAGGTAGAGATGGTGATGCCGGGAGACAATGTTAACCTTGAGGCAGAGTTGATAACACCAATAGCCATGGAGAAGGAGCTGAGGTTTGCCATAAGGGAGGGCGGACACACAGTTGGTGCAGGAGTAATTTCGGAGATAATAGAGTAGGGGATTAAAAGTTAGTTTGCTCGTCGCTGGAATTTCTTGCTAACAAAATCTATTGCTCGCTTCACTAAATTTCAAAAACTCGCCCCGATAAATAGGGGCTCGGACAATTGAAATTTCACCGTTTCGCTCGCAAAGATTTAGTAAAGCAAGAAATTAAATCCTCCTTGCAAACCAACTTTTTATAGGAAGTAAGTGGCGTAAATTTTTGATATTTGATTTTTGATTTGTAGTGTAGGGCTTTATGCCCGTAAGAATTACGCCCATAAAGGGCTACACTACACGAAACTTGGCGGATTTGAAGGAACGGGCTCAATAAATTGAGCCCCTACAATTAATGTAGGGGTTCGATTCATCGAACCCGTGAGAATGTAGCGGTCCCGATAAATCGGGACTGCTACAAAGAAATGGTTGTTCTATCAAATTTGCTTTCTCGGAGCTAAAAGATGGCTAGTCAGAGGATAAGGATACGGCTTAAGGCTTATGACCACAAGATGCTCGACCAGTCTCTAAAGGAGATTGTAGCAACGGCTAAGAGGACTGGAGCGAAAATTTCAGGGCCGATTCTGTTGCCGACTAAAATTCGCAAGTATACGGTTCTCAGGTCCACCAATATAGACAAGAAGTCGAGGGAACAGTTTGAAATGCGAATTCATAAGAGGCTTGTGGACATACTTGAGCCGCTTCCTCAAACGATAGACGCACTAATGAAATTAAATCTTCCGGCCGGGGTAGACATAGAGATAAAACTTTAGAAAACGACCTCGGAAGGAAGTGGAGTGAATGATGGTAGGAATTCTTGGCGAGAAGGTTGGAATGTCTCAGGTCTTTTCTGATAAAGGGAAAGTTCTCCCTGTTACAGTTATTAAGGCAGGGCCCTGTTTCGTAGTCCAGAAGAAGAGCCTTTCAAAAGAAGGTTACAATGCTGTCCAGATAGGCTATGGTGAAAAAAAAGAAAAAGGCTTGAATAGACCAGAAAGAGGCCATTTTGAGAAAGCAAAGGTTAAGCCTTTGAAATATTTGAGGGAATTTTGTGTTGATAATGTGGATGAATATCAACTTGGTCAGGAGATCCGGGCAGACATCTTTAAAGTTGGAGACTATGTGGACGTTAATGGCACTTCAAAAGGTAAGGGCTTTGCGGGCGCTGTAAAACGGTGGGGATTTAAAGGTGGCCCTGCTTCTCATGGTTCCTGTCAACACAGGAAGGTTGGTTCGATCGGCGCGAGTTCTTTTCCCTCGAGGGTTTATCCGGGAACCAGGATGGCTGGAAGGATGGGAGGAACTTCGAGCGTGGCAAGGAAACTGGAAGTAGTAAAGATTATCCCGGAAGAGAATCTAATCTTAGTCAAAGGAGCCGTTCCCGGGGTTAAGAAAGGTTTAGTTGTTATATCTAAAAGTAAGAAGAAAGGGAAGCAGAGCTAAATTATTAGGTGTAGAGGAGAGAGGATTAATGCCAGAAGTAGAGCTGGTTAACTCTAAGGGAGAAACTGTGGGTAAGATTAGCCTGCCCGAGGAAATTTTCGGTCAGAAAGTTAATCCCGGATTAATTCATGAGGCTTTGGTCAGTCAGTTGGCGGCAGCCCGACAGGGGACAGCCTCAACTAAAACGAGAGGAGAGGTTTCGGGAGGGGGAGCTAAACCGTGGCGGCAAAAGGGCACAGGCAGGGCACGGGCTGGAAGTAATCGGTCGCCTCTCTGGCGGCACGGGGGGATTATCTTTGGCCCAAAGCCCCGTTCATATAGAATAGCTTTTCCTAAAAAGAAGAGAGAGAATGCCATGAAACAGGTCTTATCAGAAAGAATACGTGTGAATAGACTTAAAATTATAGATTCGTTGATGCTGGAAGAGAGAAAGACAAAGAAAGCAAAAGCGCTATTGGAAAAGATGGGTGCCTCGGTAGGCACTCTGGTAGTGGCAAAAGGTAGAGATGCAAATTTGTCGAGGGCCTTCGCCAATTTACCCAAAGTCAAATTGATTCCTGTTGAAAATCTCAATATATACGATCTCTTAAATTATGAGACAATAATTATTGCTCGCGATGCCATAAGAGATATCGTGGAGGTACTATCCTGAATGTTCGATCCATATCAGATAATCAAGGGTCCATTGATAACGGAGAAATCTACAACTCTTCGCGGAGAGGAGAACAAGTTCACTTTCTTTGTATCTCTTAGGGCTAGTAAGACTGAGATTAGGAAGGCGGTTGAAGAGCTTTTCAAGGTGAAAGTTATTAGAGTAAATACATTCAATCTAAAAGGTAAGAAGAAGAGACTGGGAATTCACGAAGGATATACACCGAGAAGAAAGAAAGCAGTAGTTACCCTTAAACCCGGGGATACCATAAGAATGTTTGAAGGGGGGTAAGACTTGCTCGGGATTTGGCTCGCTCGCTGACAATTTTTTGCTCTGCGAGCACACCGCCAAAAATCTCTGGAGCTATGCACAAATTGAATTTGTGCCTACAATGTCATTTGTAGGCACGGTTTCAACCGTGCAAAAAAGGAAGCAAAGCTTACGCTTTGCTGCTACAAGAAATGCTGGCTACAGCGAATCCCCTCGCATTGAAGTAGGAAGGTAGTGGCAGAGCGAAGCTCTGCTGTATGAGGAAAGAGATGCCAATAAAGAAATATAAGCCCACATCGCCAGCTCGCAGGTTAGCCACAAGAGTGGCGACGGATGAGATTACGAAAACCGAGCCGGAGAAATCCCTGACTGTTGGTCTTCGTTCCCGTGGAGGAAGGAATGCTTCTGGCCGGATTACGGTGAGGCATAGGGGAAGCGGGCACAAACGAAGTTATAGATTTATTGATTTTAAGAGAGACAAACTTAACATTCCGGCTAAGGTTATGGCTATAGAATATGACCCCAATCGTTCTTCCCGAATTGCTCTCTTACAATATGCTGACGGGGAGAAAAGATACATCCTTCAGCCTCTCGGCTTGCGAGTAGGTGATACTGTGGAGAGTGGAGATTCTGTCCCTGTTACTATAGGCAACAGCCTTCCCTTAAGAAATATTCCGGTGGGCTTGATGGTTCATAATATCGAGTTAAGGCCGGGTTACGGTGGCCAGCTGGCTCGAAGTGCCGGGTCATCTGTCCAGATAATCGCTAAAGAGGACGAATTTGCTCAATTGAAACTCCCTTCCGGAGAAATTCGACTTGCACCTATCGATTGTAGAGCTACTATTGGGCAATTGGGAAACATAGAACATGGGAGTATTAGGTTAGGGAGTGGAGGAAGCAGTCGCCATCTGGGCATTCGACCAACAGTGAGGGGAGGAGCAATGAATCCGGTAGACCATCCGATGGGAGGTGGCCGGGGAAAGAGCAAAGGACATAATGTGCCTCAGTCCCCGTGGGGACAACCATCTAAGGGCTTTAAGACGAGAAAAAAGAAGAAATCTGACAAACTAATTTTGAAAAGGAGAAAGTAAAAGTGTCCAGGTCAACAAAAAAGGGTCCCTATGTGGATGAGAATCTTCTCGAAAAGATTGAAAAGATGAATGCCTCCGGTGAAAAGAAGGTAATAAAGACGTGGGCAAGAAGTTCGGTAATAACTCCAGAATTTGTTGGGCATACTGTGGCAGTTTATAATGGAAAAAAGTTCATCCCCATTTATTTAGCTGAGAATATGGTGGGCCATCGGTTAGGAGAGTTTGCTCGCACCAGATTTTTTAAGGGCCATGGTGCTGCCCATACTAAAGAGCTCACGGCGCTGACTTAAAATAGGGAGTTCTCGAGTGGCAACAAAGGCAATAGCCAGATTTGTAAGGTTAGGCCCCAGGAAAGTCGGTCAGGTTTTAGATTTGATTCGAGGTAAAGGAGTATTGGAGGCCTATCAAATTTTAAGATTTAATCCCCGTCAGGCGGCTAAGGCTGTGGAGAAGGTATTGAAATCAGCAGTGGCTAATGCTCGGTCTCCTGCGGAGGAACCGAATCTATATGTCGCCGAAGCTTATGTTGGGCAAGGCCCTGTACTAAAACGAGTGAGCCCCAGGGCAATGGGTCGAGGAGCGATGTATCGAAGGAAGACTTGCCATATCTATATAGCTGTGGAAAATCGTAAGGCTTTTGCAAGGGGGTAGAAAGTTGGGACAAAAGGTTCATCCAGTGGGAAGCCGTCTCGGTTTCATTAAAACCTGGGATGCTAAGTGGTTTGCAGGAAAGAACTTTCGCCATTTACTCCATGAAGATATAGCCTTAAGAGAGTTTATCAAAAAGAAGCTTTATCAAAGTGGGGTGGGCAGAGTAAAAATCGAGAGGGCCGGTAAATCTGTGCGAGTGGACATCCATACAGCAAGGCCGGGACTGGTAATTGGCAAGAAGGGCGCTGACATTGAAAATTTAAGAAATGACCTGGAAGAAATGACAGATCAGAAAGTCTTTATTAATATCATCCCTATTAAAAAACCTGAACTGGACGCTCAGGTTGTGGCTGAAGGGATTGCCTTGCAGTTGGAGAAGAAGATGCCTTATCGGAGAGTAATGAAGAGGGCAATTTCGCGAGCAATGGAGGGCGGAGCAGAGGGGATTAAGGTATGTATTAGTGGGCGCCTCGGTGGGGCAGAGATAGCCCGTAGAGAGTGGCTGAAAGAGGGACGCATTCCGCTGCAGACTTTTCGTGCTGATATTGATTATGGCTTTTCCGAAAGCTTTACCACATATGGTCAAATTGGAGTTAAGGTCTGGATCTTTAAGGAGGAGGTCACGAAAAAAGCTGAACAGGAAGAGGTTGGCGAAACTGCTCAAAAGGAAGAGAAGGAAAAATTAGAAGGGAATGAAAAGGATAAGGTGAACACAGATGCTAATGCCCAAAAGAGTTAAGTATCGCAAGGCGCAGCGGGGAAGGATGAAGGGCATAGCTCTGCGCGGAAACAGGATAAATTTTGGCCAGTTTGGATTACGGGCTCTCGAACCGGCTTGGTTAACAGCTCAACAGATTGAGGCTGCGCGAGTGGCTTTGACTCGCTCTTTGAAGAGAGGTGGAAAGGTTTGGATTAGAATTTTTCCTGACAAACCGATTACCAAGAAACCGGCAGAGACTCGGATGGGAAAGGGGAAAGGTGCTCCGGTCGGCTGGGTAGCTGTGGTCAAGCCTGGAAGGGTCCTATTTGAAATCGAGGGAGTCACCCGGCCTGATGCAGAAAGAGCGATGAACCTAGCGAGCCATAAGTTACCGATAAATACAGGGTTTTTAGCAAGGGGAGAATGATAAAATTTCTACTGTCCGAAAGGGCTAATGGGAAACGGAGATGAAAGCGAGCAAATTGCGAGAACTGAGTGTAGCCGAATTAGAGCAGAACTTGAACCAGACTATGCAGAAACTCCTTCAGTTAAAATTCAAAAACGCCTCAGGACAATTGAAGAATCCTTTAGAGATCAGGCTACTCCGCAGAGATATTGCACGGATTAGGACAATTCTGGCAGAAAGGGAATTGCCTAAAGAAGAACTGTCTAAAGAAAAAGAAGAATAGAAGGAGAAAGAATGACAGAGGGTCAAGCAAAGCGCAAGATCAGGATTGGTAAAGTGGTCAGTGATAGGATGGAGAAGACCAGGGTAGTGGTAGTGGAGAGATTATTCAGACAGCATAAGTATCAAAAAACTATCAAGAGAAGAAAGAAATTTATGGTGGATGACCCCAAGAATGAATCGCACATAGGAGATAAGGTGAGAATTGCCGAAACCAGACCCTTAAGTAAAAGAAAGAGGTGGCGAGTTTTGGAAATCTTGGATAAGGCAAAGGGAATTTAATATGATACAAATGCGTACGAGATTAAATATAGCTGACAATACAGGAGCAAGAAAAATTGCCTGCATAGGAGTCATGGGCGGAACCAGGAAGAGATATGCAGGAGTGGGTGATATAATTACAGCTTCAGTAAAAGATGCTTTGCCAGAAGCTACGATTAAGAAGGGGGATGTTGTAAGGGCAGTGGTTGTCAGAATGAGGAAATGGATACGCCGACCTGATGGTTCCTATGTCAGATTTGACGAAAACGGTGCGGTGATTGTGGATGCCAACAACGAGCCAAGAGGAACTCGAATTTTTGGACCAATTGCTCGTGAACTGAGAGATAAGGGATTCACGAAGATAATCTCTCTGGCTCCTGAAGTAGTGTAATAGTTGATAATTAGTATCATATTGCTGGGAGAATTGATGTGTTGACGATTAAAAAGAAGGATAAGGTAGTAGTAAAGACTGGTAAGGACAAAGGCAAAACAGGTGAAGTCTTGAAGGTATTTCCCGAGACTTCTCGAGTTGTAGTAAGCAAGATAAATTTTATAAAGAGGCATGCCCGGGCAACACAGACCCAGCCAGGGGGAATTACAGAGAAGGAATCTCCCATTCATATTTCCAATGTACAGTTGATTTGCCCTAAGTGTAACCAGGCTACTCGAGTAAAGATAGACCGCTTAAGCGATGGTAAGAAGATAAGGGTTTGCCGAAAATGCGGTGAAATGATAGTGTAGGAAAGGCATTATGGCGAGATTAAAAGAATTATATAAGAAAGAAATTGTTCGCGAACTAATGAAGCGTCTAAAGTATAAGAACGTTATGCAAGTGCCAAGACTGGATAAGATAGTAATCAATATAGGGCTTTCGGCAGCAAAGGAGGATATCAAGGTTTTGGATGAAGCAGCAGAACAGTTGGCAGCAATAACAGGACAGAAGCCTATTGTGACCAGGGCAAAAAAGTCGATTTCCAACTTCAAACTTCGTAAGGGAATGCCGATAGGCTGCAAAGTCACCCTCCACGGAGCTATGATGTATGAGTTTCTGGACCGTTTAATTAATGTTGCGTTGCCCAGGGTTCGTGATTTTCGCGGAGTCTCTCTTGATGGATTTGATGGCCAAGGAAACTATAATCTTGGAATTCAGGAACATGTAATCTTTCCTGAGATTAATATAGATAAAGTCGGTAAAGTTAAAGGATTTAACGTGAGTATAGTAACCACGGCCAAAAGTAGAGATGAGGCATATGAGTTATTAGGTCTTTTCGGTATGCCTTTTCGAAAGAAGGGGTGACACAGATTGTAGGGGTTCGATTCATCGAACCCGTAAGGACGGGCTCAATAAATTGAGCCCCTACATTGTTCGTTTTTTGGCTCAAATTCCAATAGTTTTTCACAAACTATTTTCAAATATTGGAAACTAAAAGGTGATTCACATAGATAAGAAAAACCTTTGTGGAAGGGGGTCGCTGGAGCGACGAATAAGGAGCTCCCTGATAGCGACGGGCGCGAGAAGGTGAGCGCCCAGGGGACAGAGTCGCGTAGGGGCGACCCTTGTGGTCGCCCGATTAATAGAAGCGAACGTCCCGATATTATCGGGAAGCACAGGCAGATTCACATAGATAGTGAAACCTTGTGCGGAAGGGGTGACAGAGAGCGAAGCGAACGCAATAAGGGGAAACGAAGAGTTTCCCCTATTGAGCACAGGCAGATTCACATAAGGGAGGGTTTTTTGGCGAAGAAAAGTTCAATTGCTAAGGCTAAACGCGTAGCAAAGTTTGGTACAAGAAAACATAATCGGTGCCGTCTTTGTGGCAGGCCGCGTGGATATATACGCGACTTTGCACTTTGCAGGATCTGTTTCCGCAAATTGGCGCGCCAGGGGGAAATCCCAGGAGTGACAAAGTCCAGCTGGTAAAAGGAGGAAGTAGATTGTCTATCTCTGATCCCGTTGCAGATATGCTTACCAGGATTCGCAATGCCAATCAGAAGATGAAGGGGAAAGTGGATATTCCCGCATCAAAGTTAAAAGAGAAAATAGTAAAAGTTTTGAAGGAAGAAGGGTATATAGCTAACTATAAGTTTATCTCCGATCGCAAACAGGGGATTTTAAGAGTTTATCTCAAGTATGCCGCCACCAACCAGGAGAGGGTTATTAAGGGTCTGAGGAAGGTTTCTCGGCCTGGAAGGAGGTTCTATTGTGGGGTTGATGAGCTTCCCAGAGTATTTGGGGGACTTGGCATAGCGATTATTTCAACTTCTCAGGGAGTGATGACTGATAAGAAGTGTCGGGAAGCAAACCTCGGCGGAGAAGTAATCTGTTATGTTTGGTGAGGGAGATGTCCAGGATAGGTAGAAAACCGATTGCAGTGCCAGATGGAGTGGAAGTAAAGATAACCGATGACCTAGTCGAAGTGATTGGTCCTTTGGGAAGACTAACCCAAAAACTATGTCCCAAGATAAGAGTTACCAAAACGGATGGTCAAATTTTTGTAGAAAGGCTTTCGGATAACAAATACTTTCGTTCGCTCCATGGGTTGACTCGCAGTCTTATTAATAATCTGATTATAGGAGTAACCAGAGGTTTTCGGAAAGAACTGATTATTATAGGTATGGGTTATCGAGCACAAGTAGAGGGTAGAGTGTTAAATTTACAATTGGGTTATTCCCATCCTGTAAAATTTTCCTTACCTGAGGGAATTGAGGTAAAAGTGGAGAAGCAGACGCAAATTGTGGTCTCCGGGATTGATAAGCAACTGGTGGGTGAAGTTGCTGCTAAGATAAGGAGGTTCAGAAAGCCTGAGCCTTATAAAGGAAAGGGAATACGATATATAGATGAACAGATCAAAAGGAAGGTCGGGAAGGCTGCTGCAGTAAGTGGTGCCGCTCCTAAAGGAGGGAAATAGCTTGATTTCTCGTTCGGTTCGGAGAAAAAGAAGACACCTGAGAGTGAGAAAGAAGGTTTTCGGAATGAATTCTCGTCCTAGATTATGTGTTTATAGGAGCTTACGACACACTTATGCTCAAATAGTAGATGACCAAATTGGTAAGACAATTGTGGCGGCTTCCACGCTCTCTTCTGAAATCAAGAAGAAAGTTGAGAAATTGAAGAAGAGCCAAGCGGCGGCTCTGGTAGGAGAACTAATCGCTGAGAAGGCGAAATCCGCGGGTATTAAAAGAGCGGTATTCGACAAGGGTGGATACGCTTATCACGGGAGAGTAAAGAATCTGGCTGAGGCATGCCGCAAAGGCGGATTAGAGTTTTAATTTTGAAAGATAGTTTGTTCATCGCTAAGTAATTTTTTAACGCTAAAAAATTTCGGACTCTCGAGGGCGCAAATCAAAACTCCTCGCTTCGCTCGTCAAACAGTGATTTGCTTGGAAGAGAAGAGATCGTCCTCATTTTTTAGCTAAAATTCCCAAAGCTCTTTACAAACTATCTTTCAAAATATTGATTGTGAGAGGGGAGTTGAATTGGCAAAGATAAGTGCGGAAGGTTTGGAACTGAAGCAGATAGTTGTAAATGTCAATAGAGTGGCTAAAGTAGTTAAGGGAGGCAAACGCTTTGGCTTTACCGCCCTGGTAGTTGTAGGGAATGGAAATGGTTATGTAGGTTGTGGGATGGGCAAGGCGAGAGAAGTTCAAGCTGCTATTCAGAAGGGTGTAGCGAGGGCGCAAAAGAACCTCATTGCTGTTCCCCTGAGAGGCACCACAATTCCTCATGGGGTAATCGGTCATTTTGGAGCGGGTCGGGTACTGCTGAGGCCGGCTAGCCCTGGAACTGGGATAATAGCGGGTAGTCCGGTAAGGGCAGTAGTAGAAGCAGCCGGCATAAAAGATATTCTGACTAAATCGCTTAAGTCGAATAATCCAATCAATGTAGTCCATGCTACAATGAAAGGACTTGAAAGCCTGAGGACGAAAGAGAAAGTTGCAGAACTGCGAGGCAAGAAGATAGAAGAATTATGACAGTTCGTAGTCATTAGTTCGTAGTTCATAGCATTATTAAAGGAAGAAGAAATGAAGTTGTCAGAACTCACTTCCAACATCGGCAGTAGACACAAGCAGAAGAGGGTAGGCCGGGGTCCGGGTTCAGGCCATGGTGGTACAAGCTGTCGTGGAAATAAAGGCCAGAGAAGCCGTTCAGGGGGAGGAGTACGCCTCGGTTTTGAAGGAGGTCAGATGCCACTTATTCGGCGTCTACCAAAGAGGGGATTTACCAGAATCTTTAAGGAGGAGTATAACGTAGTGAATCTGAGAAGTCTTGAAGAGAAGTTTAATGATAATGAGGAAGTTACCCCTTCTACCCTTAGAGAGAAGGGATTAGTAAAAAGGGAATTGCCGATAAAGATTCTGGGAAGCGGGGAGATAACAAAGAAGTTGAAGGTGAAAGTGGACGGCTTCAGCAAGAATGCCAGAGAGAAGATTTTAAAAGCCGGGGGTACTGTTGAAATTTTGGTGAAATAGGGGGATTGGTAATGTTAAAGAGCGTAACTGACATTTTCAAAATACCAGAATTGAAGAAGAAGATACTGTTTACTCTGGGAATTTTGGCAGTATATAGATTGGGAGCGGCTATTCCTACCCCAGGAATCGATGCTTCAGCGTTGAAAGCTTTTTTTGAAACTCAAAGGGGAACTCTATTCGGCTTTTTAGACATGTTCTCCGGAGGGGCTCTGAACAGGCTATCTATTTTCTCTTTAGGTATTATGCCTTACATTAATGCTTCTATTATTATATCTCTTCTACAAACAGCCCTTCCTTATCTTGAGAGATTGTCGAAAGAGGGAGAATTCGGTAGAAGAAAGATCACTCAGATAACTCGTTACTCGACGCTCTTCCTAGCCGCGATTCAATCTTTCGGATTGACTTTCTGGATGCAATCGATGAAAGCGCCAAGCGGGGCTTCTATAGTAAAGAATCTTGGCCTCAGTTTCCAATTGATAACTGTCTTGACCTTAACAACCGGGACTGTTTTTATTATGTGGCTGGGAGAGCAGATTACGGAGAAGGGAGTAGGCAACGGAATATCACTTATCATCTTTGCCGGCATCGTTGACCGATTGCCGGCAGCAGTGGGAAATGTCTTTCGTCTGTTCCGAAGCGAAGAGATGACACTCTTTGGAGTCCTATTTTTGGCAGCACTGGTATTTGGTATTACTGCCAGTGTAGTCTGGGTCGAGCAGGCTCAGAGAAAGATTCCAGTTCAGTATGCCAAAAGGATTGTTGGCCGCAAGATGTATGGAGGGCAGAGCACATTCCTTCCTCTTAAGGTAGACCAATCGGGAGTAATTGCAGTCATCTTTGCTGTGGCTATAATGATGTTCCCAGCAACCATTGCGCAGTTCTTTCCCAATGTAGGGCTTATGGCGAGAGTTGGTAGCTTGCTGCGACCTGGCCACTGGATTTATACATTTATGTATGGTGGCTTGATCATATTTTTCTGCTACTTCTATACGGCAATTACGTTCAATCCCGGTGATCTAGCTGAGAATATGAAGAAGTGGGGTGGTTTTATTCCAGGGATAAGGCCTGGACAATCGACAGCCTCCTATATTGACCGGATATTGACCAGAATCACTCTGGCAGGTGCGTTGTTTGTGGTCTGTATTGCCATTCTCCCAGAATATCCTATAAGTTGGGTTAACGCTCCCCCCAGTCTTGCTAATATCTTTGGAGGGACCGCAATATTGATTGTGGTCGGCGTTGCTTTGGACACTATAGGACAAATAGAATCCCATTTGATTATGCGCCATTATGAAGGGTTTATGAAGAAGGGAAGGATAAAAGGGAGATACTTTAACATTAGGTAAGCCCCGTATTAGAAACCAAAGATTTCTAAACTAATTGAGACTTTCGGTTATGAGATTGGTTCTTTTAGGTCCTCCTGGAAGTGGTAAGGGCACCCAGGCGAAAAGGATTGCAGAAAAATATCGTCTTCCTCATATTTCAACTGGAGACATCCTGCGAGTGGGCTTTGGAGAAGGGGGTTACCTGGATAGAGAAACTCGAGAGGCTGTCCGTTCAGGTGGGCTGGTTCCTGACAAGGTTGCTGTGGAAATCATAAAGAAGAGACTGGGAGAACAGGATTGTCGGAAAGGTTTCATTTTGGATGGTTTTCCCCGCACACTTCCCCAGGCAGAATCGTTAAATGGTTTTCTTAAAGAGAGCAATAGAACGATCGACCGCGTTATCTGCCTGGAGCTAAGTGAGGAAGAGGCAGTTAAAAGGTTGGGAGGCAGGAGGATTTGTCCTCGATGTGGAGCCACTTTCCATTTAGTGTTCAGTCCACCGCGTATTCCCGGTTTATGTAACCGATGCGGGGCCAGATTGTCCCAGCGGGAAGATGACAGGGAATTCACGATAAGAGAGAGGATGAACACTTATCAGAAGGAGACATATCCTCTTATTGAGTATTATGAAAATCGTGGTCTCTTAGAAAGAATTGATGCCAATAGAGACATAGAGGAAGTCTTTAAGAACTTATGTAAAGTGTTAGATGCTCGCACTTGAAGCCCCAAAAGTTTCGGTGAACTATATATGATTATATTAAAGTCAAATCAAGAAATTGAAAAAATGAGAAGAGGTAGTCAAATTCTTGCCCAGGTCTGTGAGAAGTTAACAGAAAGGGTAAGACCAGGAATAAGTACGAAGGAGTTGGACAGAGTTGCTTTTACTTTAATAAAAATGCACAAAGCCGTTCCAGCCTTTCTGGGTTTTCGTGGGTTTCCAGCCTCCATCTGTACTTCAGTTAATGACCAGGTAGTTCATGGGATTCCTGGAAGCTACGGGTTGCGTGAGGGAGATATTATCGGCATCGACTTTGGAGTCATTTACCAGGGTTATTATGCCGACATGGCTGTAACTGTACCTGTGAGAAATATATCCAGAGATGCCCAAAGGTTGATAGAAGTTACTAAGAGCGCTTTGAATTCTGGAATTGCCCAAATGGTACCTGGCAACAGACTCTACGATATATCTGCAGCAATTCAAGAATGTGCCGAAAGTGACGGCTTCTCTGTGGTCAGGGACTTAGTAGGCCACGGAATTGGACAGAAAATGCATGAGGAACCCCAAATTCCCAATTTTGGGAAAAGGTCTACCGGCCCCCACTTGAAGGCAGGAATGGTCTTTGCGCTTGAGCCTATGGTTAATATGGGCAGATATGAGGTAAAAACTCTCGATGATAACTGGACAGTTGTTACTGCTGATGGGAGTTTGTCTTGCCATTTTGAACATACTGTTGCCATTACAGATAATGGCCCAGAGATACTTACGGAACTCCGTTAGAGTTCTAAAAAGTCTTTTCATCGCTGTAGTTTATGGTAATTAATTCATAGGTCAGGGCAATTATCGACGGAATCTACGAACCACGAAATAGGTTTGGGGAAAACGATGGTTTTTTGAGAGAACTGTACGTTAGTTATGTTTTTTTTGGGGGGGGTTATGGATAAGGAAGAAAAGATTGAAGCAGAAGGGACAGTCATTGAAGCTTTACCTAATGCTATGTTCAGAGTTGAATTGGAGAATGGTCACCGGATTTTAGCTCACATTTCCGGCAAAATGCGAATGCATTTCATTAAGATACTGGCTGGGGATAAGGTTAAGGTAGAACTTTCTCCGTATGACTTAACTAGAGGAAGGATAGTTTATCGCCATAAATAGAGGTTCTTAATGAAAGTAAAAGCGTCCATTAAACCGATATGTAAGAAATGTAAAATAATCAAGAGAAAAGGAATAGTAAGGATAATCTGCACCAATCCAAGACATAAACAGAGGCAAGGGTAAAGGAGTAGCTCCGATTCATCGGAGCGTTTGGAAAGGGGTAGCGTATGGCTCGTATAGCAGGAGTTGAATTACCTTCGCAGAAGAGAGTTGAAATTGGTTTAACTTACATTTATGGAATTGGGAGGAGTTTGTCCAATAAGATTCTCGTCGAGGCAGGAGTCAGCCCTGATACCAGAGTAAAGGACCTGACCGAAAGTGAAATTAGCACCATACAGACGATAATCCAGAAGAATTTCAGAGTGGAAGGGGAGCTTCGACGGATTGTCCAGGGGAACGTTAAGAGATTGATTGATATCGGATGCTACCGAGGTGTACGCCACCGTCGCGGATTGCCAGTGCGGGGTCAAAGGACAAGGACTAATGCCCGCACCAAACGGGGCAGAAGGAAGACAGTTGGTACTGTCAAAAAAGAGCCGGAGGAGGGGAAAGAATAAGTTATGGATGAGAAGACAGTTACTGCACCTAAAAAGGCTTATGGTAAAGAAGAGAAATTGGGAAAGAATGTCCCTGAAGGCAGGGCGTATATTCAGGCTACCTTTAATAATACCTTAATTACCATAACTGATAAGAGCGGAAACGCCATTGCCTGGGGTTCAGCTGGACTCTCAGGCTTTAAAGGAGCCCGTAAGGGAACTCCGTTCGCTGCCCAATTGGCAGCCACAGCTACTGCTAAGAAGGCAATTGAGCAGGGTATAAGGCAGGTTGCTGTCTTTGTGAAAGGACCCGGGTCGGGCAGGGAAACGGCTATACGCTCCTTACAATCAGCAGGATTGGAAATTACCAGCATTAAGGACGTAACGCCAATTCCGCATGATGGTTGCCGCGCACCAAAACAGAGAAGAGTTTAAAGCATAAAGATAGTTTTTCATCGCTGGAGGAATTTCTTGACGCCAAAAAACTTCGGACTTTGCGGGGCGCAAATCAGAACTCCTCGCTTAGCTCGTCAGACAATGATTTGCTTGAAAGAGAGGAAGCCGTCCTCGTTTTTTGGCTAAAATTCCTTAAAGCTCTTCAAAACTATCTTTTGCTCATATATTTTGACAGTGGTATCTGGATTCATATAAGGAGGGTCGCTGTTCCGACGAATAAGGAGGAACGGACTAGCGACGTCCCGATGAATAAATCGGGACGGGTAACCGACTGAAGCGAAGCGTAAGGAGGTTGTGGTGGCAAGATATCGAGGTTCAGTATGTAAATTGTGTCGCCGAGAAAGGGTAAAGTTGTTTCTCAAGGGCGAGAGATGTTTTACTCCTAAGTGTGCATTTGAGAAACGGGGTTCTGCTTCAGGAGAACGTGGAGAGATGCGCGAAAGATTATCCAAGTATGGGACGCAACTAAGAGAAAAACAGAAGGCCCGGCGAATCTCGGGAATTATGGAAAGGCAGTTTCGTAAATATTTTAGAATAGCAGAGCGCAGGAAAGGATTACCGGGTGAAACTCTTCTGAGGCTATTGGAATGTAGGCTCGACAATATCGTTTTTCGTCTCGGATTTGCTTCCTCCAGAAATCAGGCCCGTCAGTTAGTCCGGCACCGACATATTATGGTGAATGGACGTTGTGTTAATATTCCATCTTATCAGGTCAAGGTTGGCGACAGAATCTATTTGGATGAGAAGAGTAAAGAGTTGGAAATTGTTAAGGTTGCACAGGAAAAGGCTAAGGAACGGGGCATTCCGGCTTGGATAGAATTCGACCAGGCGACCAATACCGGGACAATATTGGAGCTTCCCAAGAGGGAAGAGATTTCTATTCCAGTTCAAGAAGAGCTAATAGTAGAATTATATTCCAAGTAAAAACCAACTATGAATTATGAGTTATGAATTATTAAGAGGTATCACGAGAACACAATTGTGGGTTTTGGTTCTTTGAATTTCAAAGCACTCTAATTCTTAATCCTTAATTCTCAATCCTTTGGGAGGGTAATATGAGGCTCAAAGATTTCGAGATGCCAAAAAGACTTATCTGTGATGAACAGACCGCCAGCGATAGTTATGGTAAGTTTACGGCTGAGCCATTCGAGAGGGGGTATGGGCATACGATTGGAAATTCGCTACGCAGGATCCTGCTTTCTTCGTTGGAAGGTGCGGCAGTTACTGCCGTAAAAATTAAGGGAGTTATGCATGAGTTTTCCACAATACCCGGGGTGGTCGAAGATGTTACTGAGATAATTTTAAACTTGAAGTCTCTTAGGTTCAAGCTCTACAGTGAAGGGCCAGAAAGGATATATTTAAATGCAACAAAAAAAGGAGAAGTAACAGCAAAAGATATTAAGTTAAATAGTAACATCGAGATCTTAAACCCATCTACCCATATAGTGGCTCTGGACAGAGATACCAACCTGGAGATGGAAATAGAGGTGTCTAAGGGTCGCGGATACTTGCCTGCTGAGAGGAACCCTCAGGCCAATCAACAATTAGGTGTGATATCTGTTGACGCAATTTTTACCCCAGTCTTAAAAGTAAACTATGATGTTGAAAACGCCCGAGTGGGGCGATCGATCGATTACGATAGATTAATTCTGGAAATATGGACTGACGGCAGCGTAAAACCGGTTGACTCTTTGGCATACGCAGCTAAGATTTTGAAAGATTCGCTGAACATATTTATCAGTTTTGAGGAGCAGCCGGAAGAGGAAGAGAAACCGCCGGAGAAAGATAAGTCTGAGGAAGTCTTGGATAGCGTTTTGGCTCTTCCGGTAAATATCATAGAGCTAACTGTCCGTTCCATAAATTGCTTAAATCGTGCTAAAATTAAGACTATCGGAGATTTGGTGAAGCAGACTGAGGATAAATTACTATCTTTTCGAAACTTCGGTAAGAAGTCTTTAAATGAAATAAAGAAAAAGATTGCCGAATTGGGTAAACAGAAAGGGGTGGAGCTATCCCTGGGAATGACTGTCCCTGAAAAGTTTAAAGAGAAGGAGAAGAAGTAGAGGAATCCAAATATGCCTGAGGGTAGAGCCGGAAGAAAATTGGGGCGCACCACAAGCGAGCGCAAAGCATTATTGGTTAATCTTGCCACAGCGTTATTCAGACATGAAGAGATTATAACCACAGAAGCAAAAGCCAAAGAACTAAGAAGGTTCGCTGAGAAGGTGATTACCAGTGCAAAAAAGGGGGATTTGAATAGCTTTCGAGAAGTAAAGAGAAAAATCAGAGATAAAGAAGTAATCAAGAAAATATTTGAGACTTTAGTACCGAGATTTAAGGAGAGGGGAGGAGGCTATACGAAGATTATTAAATTGGGCTATCGACAGGGCGATAGGGCAAGGGTAGATTTAGTTAAGCTTTGCGGCCCTTTGGAGAAGCCGGAATAGAGGAGAAGAGGATGTTTAATTTCCTTTTAGGATTATTTTCCAATGATATGGGCATAGATCTTGGGACATCCACTACGCTTGTATATGTGAAAGGGCAAGGTATTGTGCTCTGGGAACCTTCGGTAGTGGCAGTTAATAAAGACACAGGAGAGATTTTGGCGGTGGGTACCGAAGCTAAGAAGATGGTGGGGAAAACACCTGCCAACATAACTGCTTTTCGTCCGATGCGGGATGGAGTTATTGCCGACTTTGAAGTAACAGAGAAAATGATTCGACATTTCATAAGGAAGGTGCATAACCGACGGAGCTTACTCCATCCGCGGGTGGTGATTGGAGTTCCCTCCTGTATTACTGAAGTGGAAAGGCGTGCGGTTAGGGATGCTGCTGAACAGGCGGGAGCGCGGGAGATACACTTGATTGATGAACCAATGGCTGCAGCTATTGGTGCTGAAGTTCCTATTCAAGACCCAGCTGGGAATATGATAGTGGATATCGGAGGGGGCACGACTGAAGTAGCGGTTATTTCCTTAGGGGGCATGGTGCTCTCCAGATCCGTTCGGGTAGCTGGTGATGAAATGGATGAAGCTATTATAGGCTATTTTAAAAAGGAAAGGAATCTGTTAATCGGAGAAAGGACAGCAGAAGAAGCGAAAATCAGAATTGGTTCTGCTATGCCAGAAAAGGAATCGAAGACTATTGAAGTTAAAGGTCGGGATCTTGCTACTGGCTTGCCAAAAACTGTCAGGGTTTCTTGTCAAGAGATGCACGAGGCACTGAAAGGCCCAATCGAGACCATTGTGAGTCTGGTCAGGGACGCATTAGAGGATACTCCTGCCGAGTTGTCTGCTGACCTTGTTGACCGGGGGATTATTCTGGTGGGAGGCGGAGCTTTGCTTTCCGGGTTCCCTGAACTGTTAAGCAAAGAGACCGAACTTCCGGTCAATCTCGCCCCTGACCCGCTGACGTGTGTAGTTTTGGGAGCTGGCACCTATCTGGAGCAACTGGAAAAATTAAAGCAAAAGAGATAAGAAATAAAAGATTTATCTTGGAATGGTGATTTAGGTGCTACTCAATGAGAAGCATAAACTGCTCAGGCTGCTAACGATTTATGTCTCAATTTCGCTTCTCCTTCTAATCTTTCGAACTGGTCAGATAGTCGAGACCGGTAGAGCTCTTTTCTTATATTTATTGGCTCCCAATCCCAGGATAATAAGTAAGCTATTGAATGAGACAGGTCGAATCGGGGAGGACGTAGCTCGGCTCGTTTCTGCTCGTGAAGAGAATAAGCTCCTCAAGGAAAGACTAAATTCTCTTCTGCGAGAGAGGGAGAAGCTCCAAGAGACGATTTCAGAGAATGAGAGATTAAAGAGAATCCTTGATTACCGAGAGGAAGCTCCTTATGAACTGCTTTCAGCCAGAGTGATAGGATGGTCTCCCTCCCTGTTCTCTGTTGCTTTGCTCATCGATAAGGGAATAAATCAGGGAATTAAAAAAGATGCCCCCGTAGTTGCCTGGCAGGAAGCTGGGAATCCATTGGATAATGGAATGGCGGTAGTAGGCAGGATTATTGAGTCTAGCCCTGATGTGAGTAAGGTTCTTTTAATAACTGATTCAAACAGTGAGTTGGCGGTCATGGTTCAGAGGAACCGAGAGAAAGGAGTTATTGCCGGGACAGGAAATAGGTTCCTTCTGCTTAAATATCTATCTCCCACTGCGGATTTGGAAGTTGGTGATATAATTATAACTTCCGGGATGGGAAGAACATTTCCGCCTGGACTGGCTATTGGCTCGGTTGAGGAAGTCTTAACCGGAGTGGGAGGATTAGAGAAGAGGGCTCGGGTGGTTTCCAGGTTAAATATCAATCGTTTAGAAGATGTCCAGATAATTGTAATGACAAATGGCAAATTTCAAATTTCAAATTCCAAATAGATTATCCTATCTTAAATCGCGTAGGGGCGATCCCGATGCATAGGGACGGTCGCCCATGTTCTGACCTGGTAGCCGCAGGCTTCAGCCTGTGCTTGGAAAAGGAGTAGCAGACTTCAGTCTGCGTTTGGAAAAGGAGTAGAAAAGCGAAACTTCGCATTCTGGCACTATAAATGGTGTCCGACCAGAATTTAATAGAAAGGTCGATATAATGAAAAGATATATTTTCTTTTTAATATCCTTCCTTCTATTCGTGACAATTCAGATTGTCCTTCTTCGCCACTTAGCCATAAGAGATGTTGCCCCCGACCTGTTACTGATTGGGGTTGTCTATTTCTCGCTGAAGTATGGTCCTATATTGGGAACCTCGATCGGTTTTTTTTTGGGCTGCTTCAGGACATTTTTGCTATCGGGCTCTTTGGGGCTAACTGTTTAATCAAGACCCTGATCGGCTTCTCTGTGGGAACATTCCAAAAAAGACTGGTTAGAGGGAATCCCATAGCACAGATGTTTGTGGTATTTTTTGCCTGCCTTTTTCAGTACTGGAGTATGTATTGGATAAGAATTTTCTTTGGTGAAGCCCGGCCTCTGGCACCATTTTTTGTACCTATTTTTTACCCTATTTATAATAGTCTCCTGGCTCCTTTATGGTTCTGGATAATAGAACAATGGGAAAAGTTATGGGGGGGAGAAATTTATGCACCAGAGCATAATGGATCGCCAATTTGAGGCGAGACTTCAGAAATCTCTAATTTGGTTCAGATATTTTATAATCGCTACTCTTTCGATTCTTTTCATAAGGCTATTCAGCCTTCAAATAGTTAAGAGAGGAGAACTTTACAAGCGTTCAGAAGCTAACCGTATTCAGCTTTTTTTCCATCCTGCACCCCGGGGAATTATCTATGACCGGAATGGGAAAGTTATAGTTGAGAATACGGGGTCCTTTTCAGTTCTCTTCTCGCCTACCAATTTGACCTGGGAGGAAACGGAAGAGATACTTAAGAAATTAAGCGAGATTCTGAATCTCAATTACCCTTCGGTATTAGCAAAGGTGCGTTCTTCGATTCGCCAACCATTAAATAGTATCCTTCTGGCTGAGAGTGTTCCCCTCCCCCAAGTCTTCTACCTGGCAGAGGAGAAAGTTAACCTTCCTGGTGTAAATATTGAGGTCGAACCTAAACGCAATTATCTCCACAGAAATTTCGCCAGCCATCTTTTGGGCCATCTGGGAGAGATCGGACCAAAGGAGCTAGGAGCTCTATCTGGAGCGGGGTACAGGTTGGGGGATATTATCGGAAAATCTGGCGTGGAGAAGATTTACGATAATTTTTTACGAGGCAAGAGCGGCGGTCGACAGATAGAAATAGATGCTAATGGACGCCAGCTTCGAATAATCAATAGCGTCCTGCCTGAGGAAGGCAATACTCTAATTCTTACTTTAGATGAGAGAATCCAGAAGCTGTGTGAAGATTCTCTGGAGGGCAAAGCGGGTGCAATCTGCGCAATCGACCCTGCTAATGGTGAAGTATTAGCCCTGGTAAGTAAACCCGATTTCGATCCCGACCTGTTTACGGAACGTCTCAGCCCATCTCATACTCAGCAGTTATTTGCAGACCAAGGACTTCCCATGTTCAATAGGGCAATTCAAAGCCAGTATGCTCCTGGGTCTCTATTCAAAATTGTTGCAGCCATAGCTGCTTTAGAGGAGAAAGTGATCCGTCTGGATGAAACTATGCGCTGCCATGGTATTTTCCCAATCGGAAATAGAGATTTTAAGTGCTGGAAAGAGAGAGGGCATGGTCGTGTTGACATTGTTCAGGCGATTGCTCAATCTTGTGATATATTTTTCTATCAGCTCGGTTTGAGAGTGGGTGCGGATAAGATGGCACAATATGCCGAGATGCTGGGATTGGGGAAAGGGCTTGGCATTTCCCTGCCCTCAGAGGCAAGAGGTCTCGTCCCGGATTCCACCTGGAAAAAGATACATTTTGGTGAGGGCTGGTATCCTGGTGATACGGCAAATATGAGCATTGGTCAGGGTTATCTGGAAGTTACCCCTCTACAAATGGCAAGTTTGATTAGCCTGATAGCCAATGGAGGTACAATTTACGAACCTCTTGTTATTAAGAAAATAATTGATGGTCGGGGGAAGATAATTGAGACTTTTCAGCCCAAAGTAATCGGAAAGACGGGAATTTCATCCGAAACACTCTCCATCATAAGAAATGGACTCAGAGAAGCTGTTCTCTCTGGCACTTCTCAGGTAGTAAAGTTTAGGGGATTGAGTGTAGCTGGCAAGACGGGAACCGCCCAGAATCCACGTGGGGAAGACCATGCCTGGTTCATCTGCTATGCACCAGAAGAAGCTCCTGTAATTGCCTTAGCGGTCCTGGTTGAACATGGCGGGCATGGAGCTAGTGCGGCTGCGCCTCTGGCCAGACAGATATTGAATGGAGTGTTTACTCTTCAGGGAGAGAAACAGCCGGAGATTTTCGTCTATGAGGACTAAAGAATGTAGGGGCGACACTCCGTGGTCGCCCGTAGGGACGGCACAGAGTCCGTCCCCTACAGTTCTGGATGAAAATGTGGGGCTCAATTTACTCATAGTGAGCTTGCCGAATCTGTTGAGCCCACTATCAGTCCCGATTCATCGGAGCGTTTAGAATATGCGGCTTAAAGATATTTCTGTAAGATTCGATTACTATCTATTTTCAGCGATGGTTCTCCTTATTGCCATTGGCTGTTTAATGATTTATAGTGCAGTGTATGGAGGCCCGTCGAGGGTTCTCCTTTATGCAAGGCAGGGTGTTTATGCTCTCCTGGGGATGGGAGTGCTAGTAGTTGTAATGGGGATAAATTATCATTTATTCAACCAGTATGGGAAATGGATATACCTATTTTCACTTCTTCTATTAGTGCTTGCTCTATTCTTCGGTAAGAGTATGCGTGGCGCCAGAAGCTGGCTCCCTATCGGGAATTTTACGTTTCAGCCAGCTGAGTTCGCCAAGCTCGGTCTAATTATCGTACTCGCTCAATACTTGACCAATTACCCTGAGGGGGTGAAGAAAATCTCTGGACTGATAGCCCCTTTCTTGTTAACCCTTGCCCCTATCACACTCATAATGATGCAACCCGACCCGGGTTCGGCTCTGGTCTTTCTGGCAATATTTTTGGCAATGTTATATCTTGGAGGAGCGAAGATAATCTATCTCGTATCCTTTAGCTCTATGGGAATTTTAGCTTTGGGAATTCTTGTACTTTTAGCTGTCGACCCTCAAAATAAGTCTTTTCTTTCCAGAACCTTCAGTAACTTTGGGTCCACTTTTGGCTTTATAGTAATCGTTGTGGGAGCTATTGGACTTATCTCGTATATCTTATCAAGGCTCAAATTTCGTATAAGGGTTACCCATTTTCTATTCACTTCCTTGGTTGTCTGCGGGGGAATTATGCTCTCCTATCCTTTAAAGCTCTTTTTAAAAGAGTATCAGAAGATGAGATTAGTCTGCTTCATTAAACCGAGCATCGACCCGTTGGGTGCCGGATACCATATAATTCAATCCCAAATCTCCATAGGTTCAGGTGGGTTCTTGGGGAAGGGGCTCTTAACAGGAACTCAAGGGAAACTGGGCTTTCTTCCAGCGCAACACACAGATTTCATCTTCTCCCTTCTCTCAGAGGAAATGGGATTCCTCGGTGCTGCCTTCTTGATTTTACTCTTCTCCATTTTGCTCTTGCGGGGAATAAGAATCGCATCCCTGGCAAGGAATCGTTTTGGAAGCCTGTTAGCAGGGGGCATTGTCGCCCTCTTTCTTTTCCAAATTACTGTCAATTTGGGAATGAGTATGGGAATTATGCCGATTACCGGGTTGCCTTTACCCTTTGTCAGTTGTGGAGGCTCAGCCCTGGTTACTTTTATGGCTGGGGTGGGGATTCTTTTGAATATTTATAGTCGCCGCTTTATGTATTAGTAAATTAGTTCATAGTAATTTAGTTCGTAGTTCATAGCAATCATCAATGGAATCTACGAACTATGAACTACGAACTATGTCAGAGGAGTTTGATTTTCTTCTGGAGTTAAAATTTGGAAAGGACTGTGCTGGATGACATTTTACGTTTTGTTTCTAAGCCGGGCAGGTATCTGGGTAATGAGTGGAATGTGGTTCATAAAGATTGGGAAAGTGCCCAGATAAGAGTCGCTTTGTGCTACCCTGATATCTACGAATTGGGCATGTCGAACTTAGGACTGCAAATTCTCTATTCTATTATTAACCAGAGGAAAGACTCCCTTGCTGAAAGGGTCTATGCGCCCGGGTTAGATATGGAAGAGATATTAAAGAGGAAGGGAATTCCCCTCTTCTCCCTTGAGTCAAAAAGGCCCCTCAAAGATTTCGATATTATTGGTTTTACTTTACAGCACGAATTATCCTATACCAATATTCTGAATATCTTAAATTTGGCAAAGATTCCACTTCGTTCCCAGAACCGAGATGGAAAGTTTCCCTTGATAATAGCAGGTGGTCCTTCTGCTTCCAATCCTGAACCTTTGGCCGATTTTATTGATGCTTTTGTTCTGGGAGATGGGGAGGAGGTGATAGAGGAAATTGTAGAAACTTATAAGAAGTATAGGCAAAGTGGGATCCTTAAAGCACTGGCAAAAATCCCCGGAGTCTATGTGCCATCGTTATACGAAGTAAATTACAGAGAAGATGGCACTATTGAACGGATGAGAAGAAAGGAAGCCGGAATACCAGAAAGGATAGAGAAGAGAGTGGCAGGCCTGGAGACCTCTCATTATCCTCTGGCACCTCTGGTGCCATTAATCGATATATCGCAGAATCGGTTGAACTTAGAAATACAGCGAGGCTGTCCTCACAGTTGCCATTTCTGTCAAAGCCAAGCGGTATATGGACCTTGCCGGGTAAGGTCTAAGGAAAGGTTGCTCGAAATTGCAGAAGCCTCTTTGAGATCTACGGGTTATGATGAGATATCTTTGACCTCGCTTTCATCTACCGATTATCCTGAAATCGAGGGTCTTATTGCCGAATTCTTAGCTCGTTATGAAAAGAATCACACTTCTGTCTCTCTACCTTCTTTAAGACCGGATAAGTTTTCCCTAGAACTGGCGTTCCGGGTTCAAAAGGTCAGGAAGACAGGGTTAACTTTTGCTCCAGAAGCCGGAAGTGAAAGATTGCGCAGATTAATTGGTAAGGAAATTGGTGATGAAGATTTCATTTCTGCCATTTCCCAGGCCTATAATGCTGGTTGGAGGCTGGTGAAACTATATTTTATGATTGGTCTACCTGGTGAAGAGGAAGAGGATATTGAGGCGATAGTAAAACTGGTAGGAGAATTAAAAAGGAGACATAAAGACTTAAACTTTAACATAACCATTGCTCCCTATGTTCCCAAACCGCATACTCGTTTTCAATGGCTCCCAATGGAGAAGCTTAAAGAATTGAGAAGGAGAAAGGATTATCTTTCTCGCCGACTTTCTGCTCAGATTAAGGGTCATAATGTCGAAGCCTCTTTTTTAGAAGCTGCCTTCAGCCGGGGAGATAGGAGACTGGGGATGGTTTTGGAAAGGGCCTGGGAAATGGGTTGTAAATTTGATCAATGGAGAGAACATTTTCGTTTCGATATCTGGGAGGGAGCTTTCTCTCAATGTGCAGTTGACCCGGACTTCTATGTCTATAGAAAGAGAGACTTTGAGGAAATACTGCCCTGGAGCCATCTCATCTATAATAGAATGGGTAATAGGTAATGGGTGACGGGTGATGGGTAATGGATGATGGGTAATGGGTGATGGGTAATGGGTGATGGGTAATGGGTAATGGGTGATGGGTAATGGGTAATGGGTGATGGGTAATTTGAAATTAATATTGGTAGTGTAGGGCTTTATGCCCGTAATTCGAAATTTGGCATTTGGCATTTGGCATTTGGCACTATATGGCTAGTGTTCAAAGGGTGAGAATTGAATATAGTAAAAAAGGGCCTATTCGTTATATAGGCCATCTCGATTTAATGCGTACGTTCTTTCGTGCCCTCAAAAGGGCTAACTTACCTGTGAGCTATACTCAGGGATTTAATCCTCGGATTAAGTGTTCTTTTTCACCTGCCCTCCCTTTGGGATTCGAAAGCGAAGCTGAATATATGGAACTATATCTGGATAAGAAAATCGATATTCCCGCCTCGATAAATAATCTCCAGAAGAATCTGCCCGAAGGTCTAACCGTTGACAATATGAATAGACTTCCCTTATTCGGTAAATCGAGCAATGGAAAGATAAGAGCGGTTGCGTACAGAATTAACCTTCACCAATTTTCTGGGAAGTCCACAGTTTCTAATCAGGGGAGCGAGAGGGATATAGAGGAAAGGATAAGAAATTTTCTGGATAGAGGAGAGCTCTTCCTTGTAGATAAAAAGGGAAAGAGAGTAAATGTCCGGCCTCTAATTTTGAGTATAGAAATGGGGAGGGACTGGAATATCAGACTCTTGCTGAACACAAGAGGAGGATTTAATCTCAATCCCAGGATAATAGTCAGGACGCTTCTGGGAGTTGAGGAGGAAGATTTAGCTTTTGTCGAGTTTACCAGAGAGAAATTCTTGTTCTGGTAAAAAATCTGTCAAGGAGAAAATTCTGTGAAAAGAGAAATATTGATTGATATAGCTGAAGATGAAGTGAGAATTGCTCTGGTTGAAGATGGGCATCTCGTTGAGTTGTTTATTGAGAGAACAGAGGAGAAAAGTATAGTGGGAAATATCTATCAGGGAAGAGTTGCTAATGTTCTTAAGGGAATTAGGTCTGCCTTTCTAGATTTAGGGTTGGAAAGGAATGCTTTTTTCCCTTTAGTAGATCTTCCACCGGATAAGAGAGAAATAAAGAAGGGCGACCGTCTATTGGTTCAGATAGTAAAGGAGCCAATTGGAGATAAAGGGGCCAAGGCCTCAACCAGGATAAGCCTTCCCGGAAGGTATCTTGTGTTTATGCCCAACGTGGAGCATATCGGGATATCGAGGAAAATTGTCAATGATGAGGAACGCGGGAGATTAAGAGAAATAATTAAGGAGATTACTCCGCCAGGAGCGGGATTCGTTGCTCGGACAGAAGCCAGCGGTCATCATAAGAAGGATTTGATTCGTGAATGCAAGTATCTTTTGGATTTGTGGCAGACGATAAAGAAAAAGAAAGAGTCAATCGGTGAGGGGTATCTTGTTCACAAGGCATTTAGTCTAATCTTTTATGTTGTGCGAGAACTGTTTACTGAAGAAGTGGACGCTCTAATCATAAGTTCCCGTGCGGAGTATAAACAAGTCAGAAATTATGTGAAAATGATGGATCCCTATCTTTTGAGGAAAACACATCTCTATAAGAAAAAATCACCACTTTTTGAAGCTCACAATTTGGAAAGTCAAATCTCCAAAATGAAAGACCAGAAAATTATATTGCCTTGCGGAGGGTCTATTATCATTGAGCAGGGAGAAGCTTTGACCGCGATTGATGTAAACACTGGCAGGTTCGCCGGGGGAGAAAGTCTGGAAGAGACAGCCTTCCTCGCCAATTGCCAGGCAGCAGAGGAGATTATGCGTCAGGTTCGCCTCAGGAACATCGGGGGATTAATTATTATAGACTTCATTGAGATAAAACAGAAAAAACATAGAGACAAAGTTATGAATATTCTACACCAACAGTCTCTCAGGGATAAAGCGAAGATAGATTTGCTACCCATTACCAAGCTGGGATTGGTCGAGATGAGTCGGCAGAGAAGAAGGGAAAGTATCATTAATACACTTTGTCAGCCTTGCCCTTACTGCGAAGGCAGTGGATTGGTGTTTTCAGAAAAGACTATGTTCATAAAAATCAAGAAAGAAATTCTAAGGGCTGCAACCCAAACAGGCGATAAATCCCTTAATATCTTTATGAATCCCAGAGTTGCTCCCCTTTTTGACGAGAAGAGAATAGAGCGCATTTCTAAAATAACTGGTAAGATGATAAAGATCAGACCCGATTATAAACTACATGTGGAGGAGTTTAAGATCACCCCTTAGAGACGGTTTTTTTGTTTCCGATAGTGAGCTCGCCACTTTTCTCCTTCTTCCTTTCTTCCCAGAGGGTGTCATAGATACTGTGAATTTCCCTGCTATAGGAATCAAGACCACCAGCGACCTCCCCACTAAGTAAGCCGTCCCCGCCATCCGTAGCTCTGGCACCATAGGTGCTGACCAGTTCTCTTAGAACCCATGGCTGGTCGATAATCATACAGGGCGTCAACAGGTTATCACTGTAGGCTTGTGGAGCGTTTTTAGCCTGTTGCATTCTCCTTACCGCTTTAAAGAAGGGCGAGTTGATTGTTTCCCAGAGAGTTTTGCCATGAATGTTATCCACAGCAAAATGGACGAAGGCGCAGGGTTCTACATCTCCTTTATTGTTGATGTGTAGGAATGACCTTCCGGCAATGCAACCCTGCACTGCTGGCCCGTCGTTCCAGAAATCTCCTATAAAGATTTCCTTAGTATCTCTCCACTTACTCACCTGTTGTCGCAATCTATTTCTTTGTTGGGGCGTGGGCATCATCTCAAGAGCTGGTTTCTTCCCTATAGGAAGGTACTGAAAGTACCAGCCAAGATAACAACCCTTATTCACCATTAGGTCAACAAACTCATCGCTGGTGAGGGCACCCGCATTCTGCCGGGTCATTGTTGCCGAGAAACCAAAAATACATCCTTCCTCGTTCAAATTATCCATCGCCTCCATAATTTTTTTCCAGACACCTTTGCCCCGACGGCTCTCGGTCTCTTTTTCGAAGCCTTCCACACTGACGTTGACCTCGACATTTCCTAAGTCTGCCAGCCTCCTGGCTATTTTTCTATCTATGAGTGTCCCATTGGAATAGACCTGGAAATAGACATCATCATGCTTTTCGTATATGTCGAACATATCTTTTCGCAAAAACATCTCTCCTCCCTGAGTTGTGATGAAGTACATTCCCAGACCTTTAGCCTCTGAAATTACTCTATCTATGGTTTCGAAGGGCAGGTCGTTTTCTGTTGTGTATTCTCGCGTGGAGCATCCCACACAATTTAAGTTACAGCGCATAGTAGGGCTCAATACTAAGAAGTAAGGAGGCCTGAGGCCTTCTCTCGATTCTATTTCATCTCGTTTCCCGCTTCCCACAAGGATATTATTAATAAGGAAACTCTCGACGAGCTTGTTTACACATTTTTTGTTTGGATGGGTAAACAGCTTCTTAGCAAATTCTATACCCGGATGTCCTGACTGGAAAATTTTTATCAAATTTGCGACTGTCTCTTTATTATCTAAGTTTCTTGTTAAGCTCTGTGCCAAGCGAAGCATTATGACCAAATTTTCGTTAGAAGCATTCGGGATGAGCTTACAAATCTTTCTTATAAGCTGCTTCGTGCTATAACCTTTAATTCCTTCTTTGATCTCCTTAAGGCCAAACATAATAGCCTCCCCTTATCTCGTTGTGAATATTTCGTAAAGCGAAATATCTATTTATATTATACCTAAATACAGGAGCAATTTGTCAAGAAAAAATACGAAGGTTGATGCGTAACTTAGAAAGTATACTTTCGGGAACACAAAAAGTGTACATCAGGAACAAGAAAATAGACACTAATGAAATATTTTGTAGCAGAAGGCTTTATGCCCATAATGGTTTTGGTCGCGTAGGGGCGACCGAAATTTATCCCGATGTATCGGGATGGTCGCCCAAGGGCTTATCCCGTCCCGATAAATCGGAACGCCCATAAAGGGCTACATTGCACGATTTGAAATCGTGCCTACATAATTCTGTATTTGTTCCTTGTAGGCACAAATTCAATTTGTGCAGCAGTGCAGTAAAAATTATGCCCATAAAGGGCTACTTAAAAGGAGTGGCCAGAAAAAGAACCAAATTTAACATTTCAAAATAACAATAACCTTTAACATTTCAAAATCATAACATCAGGCCCCATAGTATTGCTTGACAAGAAGAGAATAAAAATATAAAATTACAATAAATTTCATTAGGAGGATGAATATGTACGCAGTAATTGAGACTGGTGGAAAGCAGTATAAGGTAGAAGAAGGTTCGGTTTTGAATATTGAGAAGAGTAGTAAGAAACCCGGAGATGTTATCGAATTGAGTAATATTCTCCTATTGGTAGATGATGAAAGAGTAGAGATAGGAAGGCCATATCTTGATAAAGGAACAGTATTAGCAGAAATCAAAAGACATGTTAGGGGAAAGAAAATTATGGTTTTTAAGAAACGGCGGCGAAAAGACTACAAGAAAACACTCGGGCACAGACAACAATATACGGAAGTAAAAATAAAGGAAATAAAGATAGTCTGACTTCAAAAGGCGGTGGCTTTTATGGCTCATAAGAAAGGACAAGGTTCCACAGGAAATGGCCGGGATAGTGCAGGACGAAGATTGGGAGTTAAGGCTTTTGGTGGGCAATTTGTATCCGCAGGCAGTATTTTAGTTCGTCAAAGAGGTACGAAATTCTACCCGGGATTTAATGTAGGCAGGGGTAGTGACGATACCCTGTTTGCTTTAATTTCGGGACGGGTTAGTTTTGAACGCTTTGGCAAAAGAAGGAGACGGGTCAGCGTTTGCCAGTAGAGAATCTGGGAGACCAGAAGTAATTTTGGTCTTCAGGAAAGGCTTGAATGTTCGTTGATCAGGCGAAAATATTTGTGCAAGCCGGAAATGGGGGCAATGGCTGTGTCTCCTTTCGACGCGAGAAGTTTATTCCTCACGGTGGTCCAGATGGAGGGGATGGTGGAAAAGGTGGAGATGTTCTTCTCGTAGTATCTTCCAGCATGAAGACTCTCCTTGATTTCTCTCGTCAGCCCCATTATCGCGCCCAAAACGGGGCACATGGGTCAGGAAACAATCGTTCCGGGAAGGCGGGGTCAGATTTAATCTTAAAAGTACCCCGGGGAACTTTTGTCTACAAGGAAGATGAGCTAATTTGTGACTTAGTCAATGAGGGACAGAGTCTCATTGTGGCGTGTGGCGGTCGGGGTGGAAGGGGCAATGCGAAGTTCAAGTCGCGCTCAGAGCGTCTCCCACGCTTTGCCGAAGAAGGTGAGGCGGGAGAGAGAACTACTTTAAGACTGGAATTGAAGCTGATTGCCCAGGTGGGCCTTCTCGGGTATCCCAATGCTGGAAAGTCAACTCTCCTCTCAGCTATTTCCAGTGCCCGTCCCAAGATAGCTGATTATCCATTCACTACTTTAGTGCCAAACCTGGGAGTAGTACAGCTTGCTGAGGGCGAAAGCTTCGTAGTAGCAGATATTCCGGGACTGATTGCTGATGCCCATAAAGGTAAGGGCCTGGGCGACAAATTCTTGCGCCATATCGAAAGGACTGAAGTTTTGGTTCACCTGGTTGATATTCAGGGCTATGAAGGAGCCAGTCCTTTTGACAATTATATAGCAACTAATAAAGAATTGAAAGCCTTCAATCCTAAATTATTGAAGAAGCCTCAGATAGTCGTTGCTAATAAAATGGACACTCCCTCCGCATCAACCAAATTACGAACTTTTCGTTCCAGGATTAAAAAGAAGGTCTATCCTATCTCAGCCCTTACCAGGGAAGGTATAAAAGAACTACTTTATGCCATTGGGAGAAAATTGAAAAAGTGAAAAAGAGAGTAGTGATAAAGATTGGTACCACTGTTTTAACCAAACCTTCCGGGGTTATCAATGAGGTCACTATACAGAGGATTGTGGACGATGCGGCTGAACTGCTGAATTCGGGTGCGGAGGCGATTATTGTGACTTCTGGAGCAATCGGCGCTGGCCTGGGAAGATTGAAATTGCAGGGTCGCACTATCCGCGAAAAACAGGCGCTGGCCAGTATCGGACAGAGCCATCTAATGGGTATATACGAGAAATTTTTCAGGAAACATAATCGCCTGGTGGCTCAGGTTCTATTGACCAGCGATGACCTTGCTCAGAGACAAAGGTATCTCAATGCCAGAAATACCCTTCTGACGCTTCTCAGCCTGGGCGTGGTTCCTGTGGTAAATGAGAACGATACAGTTGCTGTAGAAGAGATTAAATTTGGAGATAATGACAGGCTCTCAGCGCTGGTAGCCAGCAAAGTAGAGGCTGATCAGTTGGTGATTTTGACTGATGTCGATGGCTTCTTTTCTGCAGATCCCCATGCAGAAAGGAAAGTGAAATTAATAAAGGAGGTAGAAGAAATTACCCCTGACCTGGAAGAAAAGGCTAGCGGCAGCGGAACCCTGAGAGGAACAGGGGGAATGGTAACCAAGCTTGAGGCAGCCAAAATTGCCACTGCCAGCGGCATTACGATGTATATTGCCAATGGCAATATAAAGGGAGTCCTTAAAAAGATATGGAGAGGAGAGAATCCGGGAACAAAATTTCTCCCTGCAAAAGAGAGAATAGTATCCCGTAAACGATGGATAGCTTTTGATACAAGAGTAGAAGGAAAGATTGCTGTTGACGAGGGAGCTAAAGAGGCGCTTCTGAAGAGAGGGAAGAGTTTGCTGCCTTCAGGGATTAGTTTGGTGGAGGGCAGATTTAATACGGGAGCCTGTGTGGCTGTGGTGGATATGGAAGGAAAGGAATTCGCTCGTGGATTGACCTCCTATTCATCTGATGAGATAGAAAAAATTAAAGGAAAGAAGACCTCCCAGATAGAGAAGATTCTGGGATATAAAGATTACGATGAGATAATCCACAGGGATAATTTGGTTATCTTAGTGTAGGGGCTCAATTTATTGAGCCCGAAGAAGACATAAGGAGTGAAAATGAGAAAAATTTCTGTTTTGTTGGCTATTCTGTCTTTTCTCCTTTCGGGAAATATTTTTGGAGCAGAAGGGGATGTAATCTGGACAAGGACTTATAATGGTTCAGCCAATAGTCAGGATGGAGGCAATTGCATAGCAGTGGATGGCAGCGGCAATGTTTATGTTACTGGTTGGGCGGGTGTTACAGGGGAGTCGGATAATATCTGGGTGAGGAAGTACAATTCGAATGGAGATGAAATCTGGACAAGGACCTATAATGGTGTAGCCAATGGTGCAGATGGAGGCTATGGCATAGCAGTAGATGGCAGTGGCAATGTTTATGTTAATGGTGAGGAGACGGTTACAGGGGAGGGTTTGAACATCTGGGTGAGGAAGTATAATTCGAATGGAGATGTAATCTGGACAAGGACTTATGATGGCGCAGCTCATCAAGACGATGAAGGTTATGGCATTGCAGTGGACGGGAATGGCAATGTCTATGTTACTGGATATGAGTGGGACGCGGTGGAATGGGCCAACATCTGGGTAAGAAAGTATGATTCAGACGGGGATGAAGTGTGGACCAGGGACTATGATGGTGGAGGGGATGACAAAGGCTATGGGATAGTAGTGGATGGCAGTGGCAATGTCTATGTTACTGGCTCTGAGGCGGTTATGTGGGAAGGGTTGAATATCTGGGTGAGGAAGTACACTTCTGGAGGCGACGAAGTCTGGACAAAGACTTATAACGATACAGCCAGTAAGAATGATGAAGGCAATGGTATTGCAGTGGACGGGAGTGGTAATGTCTATGTTACTGGTTATGAGGGTGTTGGTGGGGTGTTGACTGACATCTGGGTGAGGAAATACGATTCAGATGGTGATGTGGTCTGGACAAAGACTTATAATGGCACAGCCAGTCAGAATGACGAGGGACGTGGCATTGCAGTGGACGCAAGTGGCAATGTCTACGTTACTGGCTACGAGAGGGTAACCGGCGAAGGCAATAACATCTGGGTGAGGAAGTATGATTCGAATGGAGATGTAGTCTGGACAAGGACTTATAATGATGTAGCTAATGGGAGTGATTCTGGCTATGGCATGGCAGTCGATGGGGCTGGCAATTTCTATGTTACTGGCTTTGAGTTTGTTACCGGCGAGTCGTCTAACATCTGGGTGAGGAAATATGAGGGAGCGTTTGGCGAACATTTTGGACCTCCTCAAGAAGGTAGTGTAAAGATTCAGGGGGGAGAGAAAGGATATGTCAATCCCGAAAAGGGTGAAGTTGCAAAGATACATTTCCAGCCCGATGGGAGCGGGACGGTAAGCGTGAAGATTTATACATTGAGAGGTCTCCTTGTCTGGGAAGGAAGTAAAAGTGTATCCGGGTATCAAGATTTTATTGAATGGAACTGCAGGAACAAAGAGAATGATATAGTCGCATCAGGAATCTATGCAGTCTACGTAGAAGGTCCGGGGATAAACACAACCAAAAAGGTAGCAATTTTGAAATAAGAGGTAGAGATGAGAAAATCTATCATTTTTTCCATTTTTCTGGCTGTGGTTCTGGCAAATGGTTTATGGGCAAAGGGAGCCGGAACATCTGGTGCGATTATACTTGACCAGCCGGTGGGGGCGAGGGCGTCAGGGATGGCTGAGGCCTATACTGCAGTTGGAGGAGAGATAGGCGTGCTCCATTATAATCCAGCGGGCTTGATTTCTCTTCCCAATCGACAGGCTTCATTCACCTATCAGCGAGGATTGGCTGATGACAATTTCATGAGTCTTCTTTATGGTCAGCCGACTCGTTTAGGAGTCTTTGCCGGGGCTTTCTCTTATTACACAGCTGGAGACATTGAACTGATAGACCTTGATGGCAATGAGTGGACTGTAAAGGCGGAGCAGGATTTTGTAGTATTAGCTGGTTTTGCTCGTGAGTTTTTAAAGAATTTGCCCATGGGTATAAATCTCAAAGTAATCTCTTCCAGACTTGTAGAAGCAGAGAGTGGTATAGCCTTTGCAGTAGATTGTGGGGGTCTCTATCATCCACCTATTGAAGGATTAGATATAGGCTTAGCAATTCGGAATCTGGGGACAGAGCTTAAGTTCATTAGTGAGGAAGACTCTTTGCCGCTAACGATTTGTGTCGGAGGTGCTTACCGGAGGTCTTTTGGCGATAAAAAAATTCTGGCAAGTATAGATTTTCCTTTTTTGGTTTATGAACAGAAACTTACTCCAGCACTTGGCTTTGAGTTTGATTGGAGAGAGACGGTTCAAGGTAGAATTGGCTATAAGTTCAATAGTGACGATACCGGGCTGGCTCTGGGGATGGGTTTCACATATCGAAATTATTTTATTAACTATGCCTTCGGACTGGCGAATAGATTGGAAAATCCCCATCGAGTAAGTCTGGGTGTAAGATTTTAAAAAGGAAATTTTCCATTTTTTATTGACAAATTTTTATAGGTAGAGTAAAATTAATTTTACTCCTTTATTGAACCCGAAATTTATAGGGAAAAGGAATTACTGAGTGAGCTTGTGGGTCGCCTGATACAGAAACACTTTGTTAAGAAGGAAAGGGATGAGAAAGACCACTGTGGAGTCCATGTTCATCTTACTCAACTGGACTATTAGATTAATCAAGGAGGAGAAAAAAGATGAAATTCAAAGCATCGGATTTAGCTAATAAATTATTGTTAGCCACATTAGGTTTAGCTGCCTTGACTAAAGAGAAGGCAAGAAAATTGGTAGAAGAGTTGTTGGGAAAAGAAAAGGTAAGCAAAGGGAAGACTTCCGCTTTCGTTGGAGAGGTATTGGAGAGAGGAAAAGAGACACAGAAGAAGCTGGGAGAGCTGGTAAAAAGGGAGGTAGCCAGAATCCTGGCAAAAGTTGACTTTGCTTCTAAGAAAGATTTAATGGAATTAGAGAAAAGGATCGAAAAACTTGAGGCAAAGATAAAAAATAAATAGATTTGTAGGCACGGTTTTAACCGTGCAAAACAGAATAAAGGAGATTAATTTCTGGTATGCGAAGCAAAATACTCTTCTTCTACTCTTCCCAGGATTCAGGGCATCACAAGGCAGCCCAGGCATTGCAGACTGCATTCAGTTTGCATGCAGACTTCGAGACCTTAGCATTAGATTCTATAGAATGTGCTTACCCCAGAATGGGAAGGGTAATGATTGATTGGTACCCGAAGGTCATAAAGAAGATCCCTCATCTCTGGAGAGTTGTCTATGACAATCTGGACCTTGCTAATGCCACAAGAGACATCAGGAAGCTGATTAACCGTCTATATTTTGGAAAGATAGAAAACATACTGAAAGAGCATAAGCCCAGTATCATCATTTGCACGCAAGCTGCCCCCTGCCATGTGGCAGCTGCCTACAAGAGTGAGAAAAGGAACGGCCTTCCTCTGGTGGCGGTTATTACTGACTATCTGGTTCATCCCTATTGGGTTCATGACCACGTAGACCTCTATATCGTACCAACCGAGGAGACAAAAGAGACTCTTGTGGAAAGAGGTATTGCCAGGACCAGGATAAGAAAGATAGGGATTCCCATTGCCCCCCAATTTATGAACTCGGGTGATAAATCAAAGATAAGGTCAGAATTGGACCTTTCTCCCGAGGTCACTACACTTTTGGTTACCGGCGGAAGCCGAGGAATGATTCCGCTCAAGAAAATTCTGAGGTTACTCTCAGAAGTGAATGCTCCATTTCAGGCAATCATAGTTGCAGGGAGAAACAGGAGGCTCTGGTGGAGAATAAAGAAAATGGAGAGGGAACTGTCGTTTACGACAAGAGTGTTGAGTTATACTGATAAGATGGACAGCTTAATGGATGCCAGTGACCTGATAATTACCAAGCCCGGCGGACTGACCAGCGCCGAAGCGTTAGCTAAGGGTCTACCGCTGATTATTGTTAAACCAATTCCCGGTCAGGAAGAGAGAAATGGTCGATACTTAATCGACCAAGGGGCGGCTTTGGGAATAGAGCATCTTAAGGATTTGCCAGAAGTTATAGAAAACTTATTGTTATCGCCCCCGAAGATAGAAGAGATGAGCCAAAAAGCTCGAGTCTTAGCAAGGCCGAAAGCGGCTGAACAAGCGGCGACAGCAATTATGGAATTATTGGAGTGAAATTGAATGAGAGCATTGGTAAGTGGTTGCAACGGATTTATTGGCAGCCATCTGGTGGAAGCATTAAAAAAGAGAGGCTGCTCGGTTACCTGCCTTATCCGGAAGACGAGCAATCTTAAGTGGCTCGAGGGGCTGGATGTAAAATTTGTATATGGAGACTGTACAGAAAAAGAGAGTCTGTATAAGGCGGTGGAAGGTGTGGATTATGTCTATCACCTGGCAGGAGTGGTGAGGGCTGTTGACCGAGAGACCTACTACCGGGTAAATTTTCTGGGAACAAGAAATTTACTTGAAGTTTGTAATAAAATAAACCGAAATATAAAGAAGTTCGTATACCTCTCCAGCCAGGCAGCAGTGGGACCAATTAATCCTAAGGGTGAATGGGATTGCCGTCCAATTACTGATTACGGCAAAAGTAAACTTAAAGGTGAAATTGTGGTTCATAGTTATAGGGACAGATTGCCAGTCCTGATTATTAGAGCGCCGGCAATTTATGGACCTCGGGACAAAGATATCTACACATATTTCAAGTTTCTTAAGAAAGGGTTAAAACCTGTCCCGGGAAACGGAGAGGGACATATTAACCTCTTCTATGTTGGGGACCTGATAGAGGGAATGATTTTAGCGGCAGAAAGTGAAAGTTCGAGTGGCGAAACTTATTTTTTTGCGGATGAAAGGTCGTATTCCTGGAAAGAAGCTGCTGATAAAGCGGCCCAGGCGTTGGGAGTAAAAGCAATCGAGATAAACATCCCTGGTTGGCTGATTTTGACATTTGCCTTTTTGTCAGAGTTCTCCTCAGGAATAACCAATAGGCCAGCTTTAATCGACAGGCAGAAGGCAAAAGAGATACTCCATGAAGGATGGTTCTATGATATGAGTAAGGCAACAGAACGTCTGGGTTTTAAGCCGAGGTTTAGCTTGGAGGAGGGACTGAAGATAACTGCCGGCTGGTACAAAGATAACGGCTGGCTCTAAAAAGGGGACAGGCTACTTTTTTACATACTACAAGTGTAGCCCCTTATGGGTATAATTTCTACTGCACTGCTGCACAAATTGAATTTGTGCCTACAAGTAACGAAAACAAAATTATGTAGGCACGATTTCAAATCGTGCAGGGTAGTGTAGCCCTTTATGGGCGTAACTCTGGAGATATTTTTTCACAATACTATGAGTATTCCGGGGAGGAAGAAATGGATATTTTTGAGAAATGCGCCAGATTTACAGCTGCCAGAGAGGTAATGGCAGCCGGCTATTATCCTTATTTTACTACGATTGAATCTGCTCAGGACCCGGAAGTTATTGTCAATGGGAAGCCAATGATTATGATTGGCTCGAATGACTATCTGGGACTTACCACCGACCCCAGACTTAAAAGGGCAGCAGCCAGGGCTTTGAGGAAATATGGGACAGGTTGTACTGGTTCGAGGTTCTTGAACGGAACTTTCGATATTCACGAGGAACTGGAGGCGAAGCTCTCTGAATTTGAGGGAAAGGAAGCAGCTCTCTTTTTTACTACGGGGTTTCTCACCAACTTGGGCGCTATTGCTGGCTTAGTGGGAAAAGATGACGTGGTTGTCACTGATAAACTCGACCACGCCAGCATCATTGACGGTTGTCGGCTCTCGTTTGGTGAGACGAGAAGGTTCAGACATAATAATATGGAAGATCTGGAGAGGACCCTGGAGTCCATTGATCCTTCGCTAGGTAAATTCATTGTTGTAGATGGAGTGTTCAGTACAGAAGGAGACATTGCCAATCTGCCGGAGATAGTTAGCTTGGCCAAAGAGTATGGAGCCAGAATTATGGTTGATGATGCCCATGCCATTGGCGTCTTGGGGAAAGGTGGTAGAGGGACAGCCGAACATTTTGGTTTACAGGATGAAGTTGACATCGTAATGGGGACCTGTAGTAAGTCTCTCGCTTCTATTGGAGGATTTATCGTTGCTTCTGAAGAGGTAGTTCACTATTTGAAGCACCATTCACGGGCACTGATATTTAGCGCCAGTCCTCCGCCGGCTTCGGTGGCTGCGGTTTTAGAGGCCTTAAAGATTATAGATGAAGAACCTGAGCGCCGAGAACAATTATGGCGAAATACCAGAAAGATGAAACGGGGCTTCCAGGAGATGGGATACGATACAGGCACCAGCGAGACCCCCATCATTCCTCTTCTCGTTGGAGATGATATGCAAGCCTTTAAGATGCGGAAAATTCTCTTCGAAAATGGCGTATTTGCCAATCCGTTTGTCAGTCCAGCTGTTCCCGTAGGAAGAGCTGTAATTCGTACCAGTTATATGGCTACCCACACAACTGAGCAATTAGACAGAGTCCTGGAAGTTTTTGAAAAGGTAGGAAAACAGTTAGGGATAATTCTTGGTCGAAGATTCCCAAAGAAAAGGCGACCCCCTACTTTCAGGGCCAGAATGAGAAAAGGAAGAATGGTGATGAAAGAAGGGATCAGGAGAAGATTTAAGAGTTGGATGGAGAGAATATACGGAGTGAGGCAATAGAGACTTTTGGGGAGAGGGAGAATTAAATGTCTTTGGGGGATATGAAAGAATGGAGTTCTTAGCATTGTTGTGGCGAAAGTACCTCGTTGATATCTTAGATATTCTAATCGTAGCATACATAACATACAAATTGTTCATGTTGCTCAAAGGCACTCGTGCCATTCAGGTTCTACGCGGGCTATTTATTCTAATTTTAGCTACCCTTGTGGCTCGGGCACTCCAGTTCCAGACCGTGAGCTGGATATTGAAGGGTTTCTGGGTTGCCGGCGTAATTGCAATAGTTATTGTCTTTCAGCCAGAACTTCGAAGCCTCCTGGCGCAGATTGGAAGGGGCCCTGTGGTGAGAACATTTTTTAGCGAAAAGTTAGTTTTTGTTGACGAAATTGTCAAAGCCCTGGAAAGACTTAGCAAGAAAGGTTTTGGGGCTTTAATTGTCCTTGAGCAGAATACAGGGCTTCGTGACTATATCGAAAGCGGCGTAACTATTAATGGCGAAGTCACGGCTGAGCTCCTCTCGTCTATATTTATGAGTCGTGCACCCATCCACGATGGTGCAGCAATCATTCAGAATGAGAGAGTTACTGCTGCTGGATGCGTCTTACCTCTAACTCACGATCCCGGGGTGAGCAAGATTCTCGGTACCCGGCACAGGGCAGCAATCGGGATTACCGAAATCTCTGATGCCTGGGCAATAGTCGTTTCAGAGGAGACCGGGGATATTTCCCTGGCACGCAATCGAAAATTGGAGACGAAGATAGATATAGAGGAATTGCACTCCGAGCTAACCAAGCTCTATAAGGGAAAGTTAGCAGAAGCAAGAGAGCAGTTCATTCAGTTCTAAAAATGGGGTCAACTCTATTTCTTCACTGCGTATATTTGGAGTAGCAGACTTTAGTCTGCGTTTAGAAAAGGAGTACCGGACTTTAGTCTGCGTCTAGAAAAGGATTAGCAGACTTTAGTCTGCGTATTTGATTTTTCAACAGTATCACCGACAAATGATAAAGAAATTTAAAGAGAACTTAGGAATAAAGATTATGGCCCTACTTTTGGCAATTTTCTTGTGGTACTATGTCAAATACCTGGGAAAGTAATTTCAGGAAGAGTTTATGGTAAGACTATTTGGTACCGATGGGATTCGGGGTATTACGGGTAAGTATCCTCTCATTCCTGAATTCGTTGAAAAGATTGGAATTGTCTCTGCTGAAACTCTGACCCACCACTTTCTTCCTTCCAGAGAAGCCCCTTCTCCTAAACCAACTATCATTATAGGTCGTGATACCAGAGAATCTGGCGAGATGCTCTTTGATGCCCTGGCAAATGGATTAATCGAAGGAGGAGTTGATGTTTGGGATTGTGGGGTGATAACCACTCCAGCCATCTCTTACTTAGCTCAGGCTACAAACTCCCTTGCAGGGATTGTTATTTCAGCCTCCCATAACCCATACCAATTTAATGGAATCAAATTCTTTTCTCATTCGGGAATGAAGCTTCCAGACGAAGTGGAGAGCGAGATAGAAGAGAAGCTGGGAGTTTTTAGGCACTCAAAGACAAGAAAGGAAAAGAAAGGCAATATCATTCCTTTCCGGAAAGCCAAGGAGAAGTATGTTGATTTTATAAAGAGAAGCATCCCTGAAGGGGTAAATTTCTCTGGGCTTAAAATGGTCATTGATTGTGCCAATGGCTCGGTTTCTGAAATCGGCCCAGAGATTTTTAGTGACCTGGGGGGAGAAGTCATCGTGGTGAATGACGCTCCGGACGGGAAGAATATCAACGAGGGTTGTGGCTCCCCCCATCTGGAAGTAATCCAGAAAGCTGTGAAGAGAAACCGAGCCGACTTAGGATTCGCCTTTGATGGCGACGGAGACCGAGTGCTTTTTACGGATGAGAAGGGAAGCGACCTGGATGGCGACCACCTTATGGCATTATGTGCTTGTTGCCTGAAGAGAAAGGGAAAATTGAAGAATAATACCCTGGTAGTGACATCTATGTCTAACTTAGGACTTCTTCTGGCAATGGAAAGAATAGGAATTCGCGTGCTCCAGACCAAAATTGGAGACCGCTATGTTCTGGAAGAGATGTTAAAAAGTGGTGCAGTATTGGGTGGTGAACAGGCAGGACATATCATATTTCTCGATTATGGGAAGACTGGAGATGGACTAATTACAGCCTTGAGAGTTCTTTCTATAGTAAAAGAGGAAAAGAAACCCTTATCCGAATTGGTAGGAATAATGGAGAGAGCTCCTCAGGTCCTCATAAATGTCGAAGTTAATGAGAGAAAGCCCTTTACTGCTCTTCCCCTGACTTCCAGGCTAATTCGGGAGGCAGAATCCACACTGGGAAGAGAAGGCCGAATACTGGTTCGTTATTCGGGCACAGAGCCTCTCGCCAGGGTAATGGTTGAGGGAAAAGACAGAAAAGAGATAGAGAGAATAGCCAAAAAGATTAGCGAAGCAATCAGAAAAGAACTAAACCCCTAATATGTAATGCACTAAAATGGAGTAGCAGACTTCAGTCTGCGTTTGGAAATGGAGTAGCGAAGCGAAGCTTCGCGTTCTGGCACTCTGAAGAGTGCCCAAGGACGCGTAGGGGCGACCCTTGCGGTCGCCCATCTTCTGACTTGGTAGTCGCAGGCTTCAGCCTGCGTTTGGAAAAGGAGTAGCAGACTTCAGTCTGCGTTAAGGGATTACCATTTAATGACAAAACCACTCCTCATTACCGCATTTCTCCTCGGATTAGTTATTCTCGCCCAAGCAGAAAATCCCCGCTTAGAAACCCATTTATCTCGGGGTTACGATTATATTAATAAAGGACAATATGAAGATGCCATAATTGAGTTTCTGGAAGTTCTGTCGATGGACACAGAGAACTCAAAAGCTATAGAGGGCATAGAAAGAGCCAGGTCATTAAGTAAGAAACCAGCGAGAAAGGTGTTACCAATTGAACCAGCCCCTAAACAGGCAGAGGAAAAGATAGAAGAAGTAGAAAAGTTAGAAGCCCCAGAGAGAAAAGAAGCCCGATTGCGCTACTCAAATGTATTGACTCCTCTAATTCTCTTTCCCTTACTCCTTCTCGGCTTCAGCCTCACTTTAATTTATTATCAAAAGAGACATAACAGAATTCTAAAGAGATACACTGAACTTCTTACATACCAAAGAACTTCAGGATATCTGCCAGAAAACAAAGATTTAGTAAAGATGCTTGCCAGTCTATATAAGGAAGAGGAAATCTTTGATTCCACTTCTGCTTTAGCATATGAGAGAGCAGAAATGTTTGCCGAGGCAGCGCTTTCCTACCATAATTCCAAAGATTTAGCAAAAGCAGCCGAGATGTATGAAAAGAAATCCTCCTTAGAAGGAGATGATAACCTTATTCTACAAAGGTTAGCGCAAATATATCACGATTTAGGTCAAGAAGATAGAATGGTAAGTATCTTAAGGCGAATGGTGAAAGTTAGAGAAAACCCCTATGATTTGAGCGTTCTCGGTGAACTCTGTGATAAGCTAAAAGACACTGAAGGAGCCATCAGCGCCTATGAAAAATTGAGCCTGCTCGATAAGAAAACGCCAGAATATCAGGATAGACTCCTCAAACTCTATTTTGAAAATGGCCACAAGGAGAAGTTCCTCGCCCTTGCTGAAGAAGTGCAGTTCAGAAGGGGATTAACCTCAGAGCTTGTCTCCAAACTGGCCAGAATATATGTTGAGAACTCAATTTTCGATAAAGCTTCTGAGATTTATCGTAAACTAACCCAGAAAAGTCCAGAGTATAGGCACAGTTTCATAGAAACCTTGATTATTCAAAACAGAATAGACGAAGCCCTTGAAGAGTGCCAGAAGCTGCCCCTCACAAATAGCCAGGAAGTGAATAATCTACTCGAGCTCTATGGAAAGATAAACGAAAAGCACCCTGAAAATGGCCAGGTTCAGGCTTTAATAGAGCAAACCTATCGAAAAGCAGAAGAGAATGGACTGGAGATTAATCTCCCCACCAAAAATAATGAGAGAGAGCAAATATTTCGCCCTCCCCTAATTAACGCCCAGGACCCATACACTATTTTGACAGAAAATTCTCCCGAGAAGCCTGACTCTGACCACTGAAGTTAATTGTAACTGCAGAGCGCCAGCTCTGCCTTCAATATAGACCGCGTACGGGCGACCTTGGTCGCCCATCTTCTGACCTGGTAGCCGCAGACTTCAGTGACATGTAACACCACATAGGTTACAATATTGTAGCACCACATGGGTTACAGTTTTTGCTCTTTGACAAATGTATATAATTTTGTAATAGTCTCCTTATACTATTTATAAGGAGGTTATTATGAAGAACGAGTATAGGGCTATGAGGCAAAAAGCAATTCAAAGATATCTTGCTGGAGAAAAGCCTGTTCATATTTATAAAGATCTGAGTATGAGCAGAAAATGGTTTTACAAATGGCTCCATAGGCATAATTCAGAAGATCCCTGTTGGGATTGCGACATGTCCAGAGCCCGCAAGACATCTTCCCGGGTCCTCAGTCCTAATACAGAGGCTCTCATAGTCGAAATACGTAAACAGTTAGAAACTCACAAATATAATCAAATAGGAGCAATAAATATTCAGTGGCACCTCAAGAGATTAAATGTAGAGCCCTTGCCAGAAATATGGCAAATCAACAGGACGTTGAAACGGTATAATCTAACCAAGCCCAAAGGACCCTATAAGCCAAAGAACAAAGTTTATCCCGGGATAATCCCAGATAGTCCGGGAATGATTCAACAAATGGATTTTACCCCTTCTCACTATGTGGAGAACCATGGAATCACAAAAGGTCTTAATCTTATTGATGTCTTTAGTGGTCGGGTAAAAATCAATATTTGTCTTTCACGGAAATGCCAGGAAGTCTACAAAAGCCTCATAAGCACCTGGCAAACCATGGGATTTTCTAACTACTTGCAAATGGATAACGACCCTGTATTTATTGGGCATAATCAAAATCCAAATTATTTCGCGGCCGTTATTCGTCTAATCTTACTTGTTGGGATAGAACCCGTATTCATCCCTCCTTATGAACCATGGAGGAATGGGGTGATAGAAAAATTCCACGATGAATACAAAAACATGTTCTTCAAATCCCAGAGATGGACTGGTCTTGACCATTTGACTAAAGAAGCAAAGGTCTTTGAAGATTTCCATAATTATCACCATCGATATTCCACAAGACAAGGGAAAACACCCATGGAAATCGAAGAGATATATAGTTACAGACCAAACTTATTACCCAGATCTTTTAAGGTTCCCGAACTTGATAAATTGTACCCCATTAAAAAAGGGAAAATCCATTTCATAAGATTCATTCGGGGTAACGGCATCCTCGATATATTTGGAAAAAAGTTCAAAGTTGTTGATGGGTTTCTATACGAATATGTAAGGGCGACCCTAGACCTTGGGGAAAATAAATTGACTCTATATCATCCCAGTGGCTTATCCCAAGAGCTTGAATACTGCGCCCTGAAATCAAAGAGCAAACTGTAACCTATGTGCTGCTATATTTCACTTTAGTCTGCGTTTGGAAAGAAGTAGCGGAGCAAAGCTTCGCATTTTGGCACTCTGAAGAGTGCCCAGCCAGCCGTACGGGCGACCTTGGTCGCCCATTGGTCAGTCACCCTTCAGGGTGACGGGGAGTAGCGGAGCGACAGCTCCGCATCTTCGATGAAATCGTCTGGAGTCCTCCCGAAAGGGAGACATAAAGTCGTTCGCGAAAAATGGCCTATCAGGCCACTTTTTCAGAAATCTCAAAA
>Ga0315314_1000475_pt1 | contig 44177 bp, 44 predicted proteins | sample TDP9_MG_FD_203631 | JGI IMG/M metagenome (GOLD analysis project Ga0315314, IMG submission 203631) | Freshwater sediment microbial communities from Lake Towuti, South Sulawesi, Indonesia - TDP9 | ecosystem: Environmental > Aquatic > Freshwater > Lake > Sediment | place: Indonesia: South Sulawesi... | reverse complement strand
TCGGGAAATCAGCTCTGATTCTCCTCACATCCATCCACAATCACCTCCGCGCCGAGTCGTCGAGCCAGTTCCGGGGACTAACCGCCTGACACGGCAGGGAGAAACAGCACCTCGCAGTCTCCATACACCATTGTGCCATGCCCCTGCATGAAACGCACGTCCTTTCCGTTCACGTACACATTGAGATACTTCCTCAGGACGCCCTTTTCGAAAAAGCGCTGTTCGAAGGTCTCCCCATACCTGTTCCTGAGGGCTCCCAAGAGGGCATCGATGTCGCCTGAGAAATCTAGCTTCAGCTCTCTCTCGCCGCCAGTGGCCGCCATCAGAGCGGCTGCGAAAACGACTTTGACCATGCTCAGACCACCCCCAAGACCTTCTCAACTGCGCTCAGTGTGGAGGGCACCTTCGGAATCTTCGTGTCGCCTGAAATGAACGTGTTGACGGTCTTCAGGCCACTCCCAGTGATTAGGAGCACGACGGAGTCGTTCCTGTCGAGCTCCCCAGACTCCAGCTTCCTCAGGAGGGAGGCGACCACAGTCCCGCCTGCAGGCTCTGCGAAGATTCCCTCTGTCTTTGCCAGGAGGCGCTGGCCGTCGAGTATTTCCTGGTCGGTCGGGGCGTCCGCGAAACCGCGCGTATGTCTGATTATCCTCAGAGCTTCGATTCCCGAGGCAGGGTCTCCTATCGCCAATGACTCAGCGATGGTCTCAGGTTTCTCGACTGGTGCTATCTCCTGCGAGCCAGCCGAGTATGCGGAAGCGATTGGCGAGCACCCTGCAGGCTGTGACCCGGATATGCGAGTTCCCACATCATGCACTAAGTCGAGTGACTTGAACTCCGTGAGTCCCTTGTGTACAGCTGACAGCAACGCCCCCGAGCCGAGGGGGATGATTACGGCTACGGGTGCTTTCCAGCCAAGCTGCTCAAGGATCTCGAAGCCTATGCTCTTCGAGCCTTCGACGTAGTAAGGACGGACGTTGATGTTCAAGAGGCCCCAGCCAAACTTGTCCGCAACGAGGTTCGCGACTCGGTTCGCATCATCGTATGAGCCCTCTATGCCGATCACCCTCGCACCGTATGCGACAGTCGGCAGGATCTTTGCCTCAGGGAGATTCGCGGGAACGAAGACGTAGCAGGGCATGCTTGCCTTGGCCGCTGCCGCAGCGGTCGCGTTGGCCAAGTTGCCTGTAGAGGCGCAGCCGACTGCGGAAAGACCCCATTCGCTGCTCTTGATGACGCCGATGGCAGCGGGCCTGTCCTTAAACGAGTAGGTCGGGTTGACCGTTTCGTCCTTCGCGAAGACTTCCCGCAGGCCTAGCTTACTCCCTAGGTTCTTGCACCGACGCAAGGGAGTGAACCCAGGCTTGAGGTCCATGCCCTCGCGCGGGACGCCCACTGGGAGCAGTTCTGCATACCTCCAGAAATCCCATGCCCTTTTCCCAAGCAGCTCCTTTGTCAGTGTCTCCCGCACAGCATCGAGATCATAGACAACCTCGAGTGGTCCAAAACATCTCTCACAGGCTGTCCTAATGGCTGCTGGGTACTCCGCGCCACACTCCTTGCACCTCAGTACTGTCGAAGCCGGACTTAGATTGGGCACCCCCCGGATGCGTATTGCGAGCTGTTAACACCGTTAAGCTAGAGGTCATATATATCTTTTCTTGTATGGAATTGGCGTTTTGGTCAGTCCCCGACGTACTTAGAGAAAATCGTCTTGGCACGCACCGGGTCGTTCGTTCCCTTGACGAGAACGCGTCCGTCCTCGAAAATCGTCAAATCGAACTCGCCCGCCTTGAAGAATAGCACATTGGGCTTAAGATCAACCGTTCCCGCGCCCCCCAGCTTCTCCGCCATCTGGGCAAGTGAAATCTTCTGCTTTCTCTCTGGAAGTATCTGGATTGCATTCCTTCCACAGATTGACGTGTAAAGCTTCTTCCTCGTGGGGTTCAGGAACTCGAACTTGCGCTCGGAACACGTGACGCAGGTGGGATCTTTGGCCACGGCAATCTCGCGTGCCTCCCGAGACCACAGACTCACCGAGAGGAGCTTCGGCGATGGCTGCTGCCAGGTCAGCATCTTGAAGCATTCGGTCACTTGGTAGCCAGCAATGATTGCAGGGAGGGTGTTCAGCACACCAGCAGTGTCACATGTGGGGAGGTCGCCCGTTCCCGGCGGCTGAGGGAAGATGCACCTCAGGCACGGGCCATTTGGCACGACGGAGAAGACAAGCCCCGAAGTGCCAACCGCTCCTCCGTAGATCCATGGCCGTGCCAGCTTCACGCACGCGTCGTTAATCAGATACCTGGTTTCCATGTTGTCCGTGGCGTCCAGGATGACATCTGCAGGAGCGACGATTTCCTCTGCGTTCGAGAAGTTGAAGTCAACCAACTTGGCCTCGATGTCTATGGCACTGTTGATGCAGTTCAAGTGCTCCTTGGCGGCCGTCACCTTGGGCGAATCGACATCGCCCTCGTCAAAGAGGACCTGTCTCTGCAAGTTGTTGAGCTCCACTATGTCGCGATCTACGAGTATCAGTTTTCCCACGCCAGCCCTGGCTAGGAATGAGGCGTGAGATGTCCCAAGGGCCCCGACGCCAACAACTACGACCTTGGAACGTCCGAGCTTCTCCTGGCCCTCCTTCCCTATCTCAGGCAGAGCAATCTGGCGGGCATATCTGTCGGTGGGCCTTCTCAGGTCAGAGCGACCGACGATCCGCCTGCCCATCGCACTATCTGGCGGTGATTTGGTGTTTCGCATGTTGCCCACCTGAATGGGCGAATCCCATAGAATAGCTATTCTGTGTGCGGTAGAACCTTGGTGCTGGTCGCGTGCCCTCGAAGTGGATGAACACAAATCCTTCGTGAGATTGACGGCGTTCATGAATCCGTCATATACGTTCGTGCGGACATTAGGCCCACCTAGCCAGCTCCCACCTGATTGGCATTGCCTCTTGAGTGTTGCCCACAGTGAGTTGAGCGCCAACGGGGACGCCTTCCCGCGTGAGGATTTCTCAAAGCGTGTCGAGCACTCCTACGATGGTTGATGTTCTGTAGCCAGCAATCCCACACGTCAACATAGGACTCGGTTCGATTGTGAACGGCATTGACTGTTCTTCCGATCGATGAAGCTGAGCAGTTCGTCGCCAGTGCACTTCCTCAGCACTTTGCCGAGATTGCAATATGATGTGCTCCCGCCGGGATTTGAACCCGGGTGGCCAGCTCGAAAGGCTGGAATGATTGACCGGACTACACTACGGGAGCTTCGTGTCTTCCGTATGGTTTCCCCTTCTAATAGCTGATGATATTTAATGATTCCCGGTGCTGAGCGCGTCCGCATCGCTGCCAGCTTGAGACAAAGCTTAAGGATGGTCCTGTGGATTCCGCCCTCGTATGGACCAGCCGAAGGAGAAGTCGAGCACTGCGGAGCTCACGAGGAAGTACATCGACCGGCATCCGAGCATCAGGGACTGCATCAGCAAGGACTTGGTCAACTACTCCTCCCTCTCGAGGCTCATCATGAAGGAACTCGGCGTCACGAACGAGGAAGCCGTTCTTGCCGCCAGCAGGCGCTATGCGATGAAGCTCTCGAAGACCGACGCTGAGGGCGCGATCATCGGGATTTTCGAGCAGAGCAGACTCGAGCTCAAGACCAGGATATGCATCGTCATAGCCAAGAACGAATGGATCGTGCTGAAGAACCTCGAGGACATCGTCAAGAAGATCTTGGGGGAGAAGAGCACGATGCAGGTCCTCCAGAGCACGAACGCGATTACCGTAGTCTCGGAGGCCAAGCACCTCCCGAGCATAGTCCGCGCGATCGGCAGCGACCATGTCATCAGCGTGAAGGAGAACCTCGCGGAGATCACGGTGAAGAGCCCTCCGGCCATCGAGGAGACTCCTGGAGCGTTCGCATACGTGATGGGGATGCTGTCTGAGCAGGGAATCAACCTGCTCGAGGCAGTGAGCTGCTACACAGACACCATATTCATCGTCTCGAGGGAGGACATGATGAGGGCTTTCGACATCCTGTCCGGCCTCATCGAGGACAAGATCGTTCCTGAGAACTCGCACTAGGTGCTCAGGCCAGCAGCCGGTCGACCGCCGATACCTGGGCCCTGATCTCCCCGAGTGCCTTCTTGCCCGCCCTGACCGCTGCCTTCGCGCTCTCCATCTGCTTCGCGACAGCCTTCCTGCCCGTGCCCCCCTCGATGTTCCTCCGGTCGACTGCCTTCGCCGCCGCGAGGAAGCTCACGTCGGCCGTCCTGTGGTCCTTCATGTGCGTCCTGAGCACCTTGTCGGCCAGGAGCATGAACCTCCTCTCGTCGCCCTGGACCTTCTCGGTGATCTCCCTCACGAGCCCGTGGGCCTTCCTGAAGGGCACGCCCTGGTTTGCGAGGAAGTCAGCGAGGTCGGTCGCGGTCATCAATCCGACCTCGCTGAGCCTCCTCATCCTCACCCTGTCGAATTCCACTTCTGCGAGGAAGGCTGTGAGGGCATGGAGTGAGTTCTCGACGGTTTCGAAAACGTCGAAAAGGGTCTCCTTGTCTTCCTGCAGGTCGCGGTTATACGCGAGGGGAAGAGATTTCAGCAAGGTGAGGATCGCGACGAGGTCCCCGACGGCTCTTCCTGCCTTCCCTCTCACGAGCTCCGGCAGGTCGGGATTCCTCTTCTGGGGCATCATGCTGGAGCCGCTCGAAAGATCCTTCGGGAGCTTCACGAACCCGAACTCCTGCGAGGACCATTGGACGAGCTCCTCGCACAGCGAAGAGAGGTGGATCATCATGAGCGACAAGGCGAATGCGGACTCTGCGACGAAGTCCCTGTCCGAGACCGCATCGAGCGAGTTCTGGGATATTCCATCCATTGCGAGCATGTCAGCCACGAGCTTCCTGTCGAGCCTGAAGCTGGTGCCTGCAAGCGCTCCTGACCCGAGCGGCGAGATGTTGGTCCTCTCGTAGCTCTCGAGGAGCCGATCAATGTCCCGTTGCAGCTTCCAGAAGTGCGCGAGGAGGTGGTGCGACATGAGCACTGGCTGCGCGTGCTGCAGGTGCGTGTATCCGGGCAATAGGGCCGACGAGGTCTCGGTGGCCCTCGCGAGAATCGTCTCCTGGAGTTCGATCGCTGCGGCAACCACATTCGCGCTCGCCTCCCTCACGAACAGCCTGACGTCAAGCGCGACCTGGTCGTTCCTGCTTCGGCCCGTGTGCAGCTTCGCACCCGTGTCGCCTATCCTGTCCGTCAACATCTTCTCGATGTTCATGTGAATGTCCTCGAGCCGCGGGTCGAACACGACCTCTCCGCTCTCGATGTCGCTCGCGATGGCCCTGAGCCCTGCGAGGATCTTCTCCAGCTCCGGTCCAGTGATCACGCCCGCCTTCGCCAGCGCGCTCGCGTGGGCTATGCTCCCCGCTATGTCGTGCTTCCAGAGCTTCGAGTCGAAGTGCACCGACGATGTGAACCTGAGGAAGACTTCATTTGCTGACGCTGATGGATTCCTCACTGACCGCGACTTCATTCGTTGCACCATTCCCGTTCGCCGCCGCCTTGACCATGCTCGCGACCTTCAAGGGGAGCCCCCACACGTAGATGAACCCCTTCGCCGCGGAATGATCGAACGCGTCTCCCTTGTCATAGGTCGACAGCTCAGTGTTGTACAGGGAAAACGCCGACTCCCTGGCCACAACAACAGAGCTCCCCTTGAATAGCTTGACCTTGACGGTCCCCGTCACGGATTCCTGGGTCTTCTCCATGAAGGAGTCCAGCGCCTCCTTGAGGGGCGAAAACCACAGTCCGTTGTAGATCAGGTCCGCGTAGTGCTGCTCAACCACCTTCTTGTAGTGCAGCAGGTCCTTGGTCATGACCATGCTCTCGAGGTCCTGGTGAGCCTTGATGAGGAGGACTGCAGCGGGGGCTTCGTAGACCTCCCTCGACTTGATACCGACCAGCCTGTTCTCGATATGGTCGATCCTGCCGACTCCGTGGTTGCCCGCGACCTCGTTGAGCTTCGTGATGATGTCCAGCAGGGGCATCTGTGCTCCGTTCAGGCTCACGGGCTTGCCATGGTAGAAACCTATCTCGACATACTCGGGCGTTCCGGGAGACTTGTCGATCCCGTTGGTCCACTCGAATATGTCCTCCGGGGGCTCCACCCACGCGTCCTCCAATATCCCGCACTCGACGGCCCTCCCCCAGATGCTCTCGTCAATACTGTACGGGGCGTCGACGGAGACGGGTATGGGTATCCCGTTCACCTTCGCGTAGGCTATCTCCTCGTCCCTCGACATCTTCCAGTCGCGGGTGGGCGCCATGATCTTCATGTCCGGTGCCAGCGCCATGATGGAGACCTCGAACCTCACCTGGTCGTTGCCTTTGCCAGTACATCCGTGAGCGATGGAGGAACACTCGAGCTTCTTCGCCATGGCCACGAGCTTCTTGACCATCAGCGGTCTTGCTATCGCGGTGCCGAGGGGGTAGTTGCCCTCGTAGAGCGCGTTCGCCTTGAGAGCGGGGAGCACATACTCCTCCACGAACTCCTTCTTGGCATCGACCACCCAGGACCTGCACGCGCCTATCGCCTTGGCCCTCCTCATCGCGTCCTTGAGGTCGTCCGATTGACCGACGTCGATGGTCACGGCGACGACCTCGCAGCCGTACTTCTCCTTCAGCCAGTGGATGGCCACTGACGTGTCCAGGCCGCCTGAGTACGCGAGAAGGACCTTGTCCTTCTCCTTGGGGTGTGCAGAGCTTTCCATTTCTGGTCGCCTTCATAGGCTCGAAGCAGCGGCGCGTATATGGCCGTGTTGACACCCCGGGAACATGCGCCTGCCGGGCATGTCGGCTTTCGGACAGATGATTGCATCGCGAAGCGTCCCCTTGGAAAGATTGTCTGGACATCTGGCTACCCCACTAGCATTAAGTAGGCCAACCCTAATACTGTCCGCGTACGGAGGAGCCACTTGGCTTATCGAAGAGGTCGCGAGTCCGAAGAGGAGGTGCAGATAGGCGCCGACGGACAGCCGGAGTTCGTCAGGGTGCGCCTTCCGCGCAAGAAGGACGGGGAGATCTTCGGCATTGCGGACCAGCTCCTGGGCGCATCCAGGATCAAGATCATGTGCGCGGACGGGAAGTTCAGGATGGGCAGGATTCCTGGGAAGATCAAGAAGCGCATGTGGATCAGGGAGGGGGACCTCGTCATCGTCCAGCCTTGGGAGTTCCAGGATGAGAAGGCGAACATACAGTACAGGTACACCAAGACGCAGGCGATGTACCTGAGCAGGAAGAAGATGATCCCCAAGTCGATCGACGTTTTCTGAGCAGCGGCCGGTGTGGTAAGTGGCTCGCAAAGACAAGTTCCACTTGTTCGAACGGGAGATCGATGATTGGCGGAAGCGCAGGAAGGACGCGGACGACAGGAAGTCGTACGACGAGGTCTTCGACGAGAAGAACCTGATGCGCGTCTACAAGCTCTTCTCGGACGGCGTGATAGACAGCCTCGACTTCCCCATCTCGACGGGCAAGGAGGGCAACGTCTTCAGGGCCACTGCGTCCGACGGGACCTTCCTGGCAGTGAAGATCTATCGCACATCGACCGCCACTTTCAAGGACATGGCGAAGTACGTCCAGGGAGACCCGAGGTTCAAAGGCATCAGCACGAACAGGCGGAAGCTGATCATGGCCTGGGCCTCCAAGGAGCACAGGAACCTGCAGCGGCTCTATGAGGTCGGCGTCAGGGTCCCGAAACCGGTTGCCAGGAAGGACAACATCATCGTCATGGAGTACATAGGCGAGGGGGACGCCCCCGCCAGCGAGATGCGCCTGATACAGCTGAAGGACCCCGAAGGTGTCGCTCGGAGACTCCTTGACTACGTCTCGCTCGCGTACCGCAAAGCCGGGCTGGTGCACGGGGACCTGAGCGAGTTCAACGTGCTCATGTTGCACGACGAGCCCGTCATCATAGACGTGGGACAGGCGGTCATGCTGGAGCACCCGCTCGCGCAGGAGCTCCTCGAACGGGACGTTGGCAACGTGGCAAGGTATTTCGGAAGGTATGGAATAGACATCGATGTCTCGGCGGAGCTGGAGAGGATAAGGAAGAGATGATACAGTCTGTGAAGATCCCGGCGGAGCGCGTCGGCGTGCTCATCGGACATGGCGGGGAGACGAAGGAGAAGATAGAGAAGCTCTCAGGCGTCAGGCTCAACATCGATTCCGAGGAAGGCGACGTCGAGATAGACTACACTCACTCGGAGGACCCTTCGATGGCGATCGCTGTCCGGAACATCGTCGCCGCCATAGGACGCGGATTCGCCCCTGAGAAGGCCATGAAGCTCATCGAGGAGGACTGCATCCTCGAGGTCATGGACATCAGAGACTATGTTGGCAAGAAGGTAGAGCATGTTGTGCGCATGCGCGCGCGCATCATAGGCACTCGCGGAAAGACCAGGCAGATATTCGAGGAGCTCACGGGCGCCCACATCTCAGTGTACGGCAACACGGTCGCCATAATAGGCGACGGCCTCCAGGTCGATATCGCGCGGAGGGGGATGGACATGCTTCTGTGCGGCAGCGAGCACGCGACCGTCTACCATTTCCTCGAGGGTATGAGAGCGAAGATCAAGATCGACAGAATGGGATTCTGAGCGCCCAGACTCGCACTATTGAAATATCCCCACCTGCATTATTATGGTCTGATGGCCGAAGATCTGGTCAGGGCCGTAGATGCTGACATGGCGGCGATACCTGCTGTTGTCTCCAGGGGCGACAGCGAGAGGGAGAAGGTCATGAAGCTCTTCGCTCACGCCTTTCTCAGGCTCTGGACAAGGCTGGCTCTCGAATCGGGCCAGAGGCTGACGATGGCGCCGAACCAGTACGTGCTCGGGATTTATGACGGGCAGATGAGATGGACCCTGAACGAGACCGTGGACTACAAGAGCGTGTCCAGTCTGGAGCTGGGCGCCACTCTCAGGAGGAGGCATGCCCTCAAGGCGGAGACCTATGTCCTGAAGGGCGCTGAGCGCGTCCGCCTGTTCTTCTCGCTCGAGGAGGAGAAGGTCAGGAACCAGCCGGTCTTCGTGAACTATCTCGTCTACGACACGTCGCTCAAGGATTTTGACATCAAAGCAGCTGTCGAGGCCCTGAAGCCCTCCCTGTCGCGGTGGGTCGAGACGATCGGGACCGGCGAGGAGAAGCATCTCTGGGGCTACTGCAAGGAAGAGCTCGAGTGCGTCGGGATCTGAGATTCCGCCGTCAGCTAGCAGGCGGCCATCCGCGCTTGGGCCATCGCTTCTCGTGCTCCTTTCTAATCTCTTCGACCTCTGTCAGGGATACTTCGACGGCCATCGACTCAGGTGCTCCCTTTTCCCCAGAACGCGCTCCTTAGAGCAAGTACGCCATCGCGAAGGAGATGGTTCCTATTGCGGCGCTGAGGAGCGCATAGCCCAGCGTTCATTTCACGAGCATGAGCGCAACACCTGCGAAGGCCACCAGGCCAATGACGATGCACCGGAGAGCATGTGATGCGTACCACGCATCATCTTCGAACGATGCAGCTCGGGTCTGCGTGTGGATTGGGACGAGCTCAGAACCGCATTGGTCGCAGTAGTTTGCACCGTCCCCGTTGACTAGACCGCACCTGCGGCACGTGATCAAGCGGACCCCGACGTCAAGGATGCCGCTGACATGAAAATGGTTTCGTCAGGATGCCTGGGGAATTGGCCAATGGACCCAGATCTCATCGACAAGACCTGGCCCTAGATCCGGGAACCTTCCAGGAACAGCCTGGGCAGGACCCCGACAATGGCAGTCAGCACAAGGAGCCCCGCCGCCAGGCATATGTGCAAGGTGACTATCGCGTAGATGATGAGGATCGCGAGGACGCAGAGGACGGTCACCCAGACTGCGGTGAACTTCATTGCCGCCTTGCCGGGAGGGCCTCCGAAGAACGGGAAATCCTCTATGAATGCGTCCTTGCCGGTCCGCGGTCTTCCTCTGCTCGTGCTGCTCACGGTGTCACACCCTCCAAGGGTTCGGCGGGGCCGAGATGCGTGCCGGGTCGAGCATGTCGCGAGGATGTTTCTGAATCGCGGTCGGGCTGCTCCGCACGACAGATGGATTGCCACCAGAGCATCATAATGTTTTTCTGGAGGGTCGCCCCGCACAGGCTCGGATACCAATAAATACTGGGCAGTCGTCATCCTCCACGCCGATGTCTCAGAGGCTGGAGATCGCAGGGCGAGCGCTTCAGCGCCCCTTGTGCAACCACTGCCTGGGAAGGCTTTTTGCATCCGTGTCTAGAGGGCTCTCCAACGAACAGAGGGGACGGCTTGTCAGGGCTTCGATACCTGAGAGCGCTCCCGCGCCAGGGAACATGTCGGACTGCTACCTCTGTCAAGGGCTGTTCGCGGAGATCGAGAAGTTCGCGGACCTGGCCCTTTGCGCTTCGCAAGAGCTCGAGTTCTCGACGTTCCTCGTCGGGACCAAGATAGATACTGAGTTCGTCGAGAAAGAAGAGTCGTTCTGGACGGAGATTGAGGCCAAGGAGACCGAGTCCATCAAGGCCGAGATGAACAGGGAGATAGGCAAGCTCCTGGAGGCGAGGCTCGGGAGGACAGTCGACTTCACGGGTCCCGACGTGGTCTTCCTCGTGGACACGCGGTTCGACAAGGTCACCCTCGACATCGCTCCGCTCTTCGTGTACGGCCGATACAGGAAATACTCGAGGGAGCTCCCGCAGACGAGATGGCCGTGCAGGGAGTGCCGGGGCAAGGGCTGCCCAAGATGCGGCGGCAGGGGCAAGATGTACGAGAGCAGCGTCCAGGACCTCATTGGGCCAGTCCTCGTCAGGCATGCCGACGGACTCGAGGACTTCTTCCACGGCATGGGCCGGGAGGACATAGATGCCAGGATGCTAGGCAACGGGAGGCCATTCGTTGCCGAGGTCCGAAGGCCTCGGAAGCGCAGCATCGATTGCAGGAAGGCGGAGAGGGAGATCAACGAGGGCGCCAAGGGCCTCATCGAGGTCGAGGGCCTTCGGCCGTCTAGCAGGACCGAGATGCGTGCCATCAAAGAGTCCGCGCACCCGAAGACGTACCGAGTCAGGGTGCGTTTCCTGGCTGATTTCGACCACGGAAACCTTAAAGAGCTAGTTGGCACATTGGCCGAAAAGCCCATAAGTCAGCATACACCGAACAGGGTAGCTCATCGACGTGCGGACCTTGAGCGGGTCCGGACCGTCAGGCGGCTCGAGGTCGAGGCGATTGAGGGCCGCGAGGCGGTGTTCGTCGTCGAGGCAGACAGCGGGACCTACATCAAGGAACTGATGCACGGTGACGAGGGCCGGACGCAGCCCAACGTCGCGGGCCTGCTGGGGGTGCCCTGCGAGGTGCTCGAGCTCGACGTGATATGGATCGGGGATGAGGAGGCGTGAGACGATGGTGAAGGCTTCCAAGGGATACCGGCGCAGGACAAGGTCTGTGATGCGGAGGCGCGCTAGGGAGAGAGGGCTCTCTCCGATCACCAGGATGTTCCAGAGCTTCGAGCTGGGCGAGAGGGCGAGCGTGAACATCGACCCGAGCATTCACAAGGGACAGCCGCACGTCCGGTTCCATGGCCGCACGGGGACCGTTGTCGGCAACAGGGGCTCAGCGTACCTCCTGGACGTCATGGACGGCGGCAAGAAGAAGCAGATCATCGTGAGGCCTGAGCACCTCAGGAAGTCGGCGTGAGGACGGTGGTTTTTCCGTGGAAGACAAAAAGGTCGTCACGCTGACAGAGGTCAAGGACATCATAGCCGAGAGGCAGCGGGAGGGCGAGCTCACTGCCGAGCAGAAGCTCTCGCTCGAACACGCTCAGAAGTTCTCCAGGCTGGACTCTAAGAAGGCGAGGAAGCTCGTGAAAGAGCTCACCGACCTCGGGTTCGTGTCCGAGGTCAACGCGGTCAAGATAGCGGACATCATGCCCACGCATCCGGACGATGTCAGGCTGATCTTCTCCAAGGAGCGAGCCAGCGTGGAGAAGAAGGACACCGAAAAGGTACTTAGCATAGTACAGAAGTATCTCTGACGAGCCGGGGGATTGTCTTGGAGGACTACGCTAGAATACTAGATTACCTGCCCCAAGGGCTCCCTGACGACAAGAAGTTCCACAGGGAGCCGGTAGCGTACGCCCTCGGCGAGGACCAGTTCAAGCTCTTCGAGCTCGTCCCGAAGCCTGGAGTCAACCTCTCGCCCGGGGACAGGGTCTACATAGGCAAGGACCTAGACCTCAGGCAGGAGATACTCCATGTCAAGAAGCGGATAAGCTACGGCGAGCTCACGCACGCCGCGCAGAGCGAGCTCACGACTGTCATCGGGCAGATTATCAAGGCCAAGGAGCAGAGGTTCGTACAGTTCTTCAACGAGGCCCAGGCCATCACAACTCGCTTCCACATGCTGGAACTCCTCCCTGGCCTCGGGAAGAAGACGATGTGGAGCATAATCGAGGAGCGCAAGAAGGCCCCCTTCAAGGACCTGGCGGACCTGGAAGCGAGGGTCCCGCTGGCGCACCAGATAGAGAAGCACGTCGCGAAGCGGATAGAGGACGAGCTCGCCAACCCTGACGAGAAGTACCGCTTGTTCGTGGCCAGGTGACGAGCCCCAGAGGAGCGCCCGGGATGAGAGCGGAGCAGGTCAAGGCCGTCCTGGAATCGATTGGGAAGAGGCCGACCAGGCGCCTGGGGCAGAACTTCCTTCTGGATGACGCTGTGGCGAGACGGCAGGTCGACCTCGCGAACCTCTTGCCGGCCGACACGGTTCTGGAGGTCGGCCCTGGCCTCGGCAACCTGACGGACGAGATCCTTCGCACGGGTGCGAAGGTCGTTGCCGTGGAGCAGGACAGGGACTTCTGCAAGTTTCTGGAGAAGCGCTTCGGGGACCGCATCAGGCTCGTGAACGCGGACGCTGTCAAGGCCTTCCTCCCCGAGTTCAACAAAGTGGTCTCCAACCTGCCGTATCAGATTTCATCGCCAATCACGTTCAAGCTGCTCGGCCTCGGGTTCGATGTCGCGGTGCTGATGCTGCAGCGAGAGTTTGCCGAGCGCATGGTGGCGAAGCCTGGCACTCCGGAGTATGGAAGGCTATCGGTTGGCGTCTATTACAGGGCCGATTGCGAGGTTGTTCTCAACGTTCCCAGGAGTGCCTTCTGGCCTCAGCCCAAGGTTGACTCGTGCGTGGTCCGCCTGGTCCCGAGAGAACCGCCCTTCGAGGTCGCAGATGTGGATGCGTTCTACCGAGTGACGCAGGCGATCTTCTCGCATCGCAGAAAGAAGGTGTCGAATTCGCTCAAGGCCGATCCGGCCGTGGCGAGCATCATGTCCGAGCTGCCTGCCGGCTCCCCGGACATTCTGCCGCATTCATCGAGCAGAGCGGAGGAGCTCACACCGGAGATGATCGGCGAGCTGACCAACGCGATCCTCGAGATCAAGGCTTCCGCTTTGAGAAGAACTTCCTGATGATGGCTTCCGCGATCTTGCCTGGGCCATCAACGAGCACATCGCAAGCGGGGACGCCGTGTTTCCGCTCGAACTCCGCAATTTTCCTCTCGACCTGCTTCCTGGTCATGCCTTCGTGGTTGATTGCTATACCGACTATGTCGCATCCAGCATAGGTGCGGATGAGCTCCCTCTCCCGCTCGATGGTAGTCATCGGGAGATGCAGCTCGTCCTTGTGGTATGTCTTGTGTTTCCTGCCTGGAGCAACCTGGAGCACTACCGCGTTGGGCGCGGAGGCGCTCACGATCGCCCTTGATCCTGTAACATACGCAGGATGGCTGAGCGCACCCTGGCCCTCGATGATGATGAGCTTCGGATGCTCCTCGTTGTATGCCATTAGAATCGCGTTCTCCAGCTCACCTACGACATAGTCGCCCCGTATCGCATCGAGGGGTACGCCGAACCTGGAGCCCTGGAGCAGGCCGGTCTGACCAGTGGCCACAAAGCTTGTCTTGATGCCTCTGGCGTTCATCTCCTTGACGAGGATTACCGCAGTGGTCCGCTTGCCTATGGCTGCGTCGGTGCCGAGGATTGGGATTCTCACCGCTTCCAGCTTGGCCGCGAGGTTCCGGTAGTGGTGCATCTTCTCGAGCGGAGGCTCCTTCCTGATGTCTGTTATCGTTACTTTCGCCCGCCTAGCCAGTTGGCTGAATTCGGGATCCTGCGCCAACCATTCGTGAAGGCCAGAGATGATGTTGATCCCGCTGTCGATGGCGTCCTTGATTGCTGGCCTGAACGCCTTGGGCAACATGCCCCCGATGGTAGCGACTCCTATGACGAGGCAATCGGGCTTCTGACCGAGCTGCTCGAGCGCATCCTTGACCGATCCAAATATCGGGATGCCAGCCCTCTTCCCGTCGATGACCTCTCCCGCGTCCTTGCCCGCGTTCGTGCTGTCCACGATGCCGAGGATCTTGAACCTCAGCGAGTGCCGGACAAGCCCGTGCGCGGTCTTCGCCATTGTCTTGTCGAACGCTCCCTCGGCAAGGACGATGGCAGTTTCCATGGATGGTGGCTATCGCAATTCTGTATAAAGCTCTTCACTTTCAACCGAGTGCTTTTTCTATCCAGATGCTCATTGGCCCTCGGGGGAGCAGAACGCTTGTTGGAATAGTTGGCAAGCCCAACGTCGGCAAGTCGACCTTCTTCTCTGCGCTCACGCTCGCGACCGCTCAGATAGCGTCGTACCCGTTCACCACCATCGAGCCGAACAGGGGCGTGGGCTATGTCCGGGGCAAGTGTCCGCACCTCGACCTCGGAAAGCAGTGCAACCCGCACAACTCGATCTGCGATAACGGCACCAGATTCGTCCCAATCGAGGTCCTCGATGTGGCCGGGCTCGTCCCCGACGCTCACGCCGGAAGGGGTCTGGGGAACAAGTTCCTGGACGATTTGAGGCAGGCGGACGCCTTCATCCATGTGGTCGATGCTAGCGGCGGCACGGACTTCGAGGGCAACCCCGTCGGAGTGGGCACGCACGACCCGGTGCTCGATGTCAACTTCCTTGAGAAGGAGATATCTTACTGGATATTCGGAATCCTCGAGAAGACCTTCTCCAAGATTGCCAAGCAGGCGAAGCTCGCAGGCACCAAGATCGAGAAGGCCCTTCAGGAGAAACTGACCGGCCTGGCAATAACCGAGAACCAGATACTCGGGGCGCTCAGGAACGCAGCCGTCGAATCAGACCCGACCATCTGGACCGATCAGGACCTGCTTAGGTTCTGTCAGGCGCTCCAGAAGATCAGCAAGCCGATGATCATAGCTGCGAACAAGGCGGACATCGCCCCTCCGGAGAACATCGAGAAGCTGAAGGGCACGGGCTATCCCGTGGTGCCCACGAGCGCCGAGTACGAGCTCGCGCTCCGGCGCGCAACGAAAGCGGGGCTCATCAGCTATGTGCCCGGGGAATCCCACTTCGAGTACCCGGACAAATCGAAGATGAACGAGAAGCAGATCGCCGCGTGCGACAAGATGGGGGAATGGCTGAAGGACCACGGCAGCACGGGGGTGCAGGCGGTGCTGGAGCAGGTGGTGTTCAAGGTCCTTGACCTCATCATCATCTATCCCGTCGAAGACGAGCACAAGTGGATCGACAAGCAGAACAGGGTCCTGCCGGATGCGTATCTCATGAGGCGGGGGTCGAACGCCAAGGAACTCGCTTACAAGGTCCACACTGACCTGGGTGATAACTTTATTAGGGCGATCGACGGAAGGACCCGCATGACGATAGGCCACGACCACATCCTCAAGGACGGGGATGTGATCAAGATAGTCGCGAGAGCTTGATCCAGATGGGACAGTGGGACATTAGGCTGATCCAGGCCTCGTACAAGAAGGTAGAGAGCGACCTGGCGATTCATATCTACGGGAAGACCCAGAACGGCAAGTCCATCACTGTCAAGTACGTCGGTTTCGAGCCGTATTTCTTCGTCGTCGACCCTCCGGCAGATGTCGTCGGAATGATGCAGAACGACGACCGCATAAGGCGCCTCGAGGACGCAGAGCTCCTGTACAAGGACGAGAAGAGGCCGTGCAAGAGGGTCGTCGTCACGTACCCCTGGCTCGTTCCCGACATCAGGAAGACAATCATGCCCCGCGCGACCGTCCTTGCCGCGGATATTCCGTTCCACTTCAGGTTCGCCTACGACCTCGATATCGGCTCGTGCGTGCGCGTGCACGGGGAAGAGATCGACGACAAGTCGTATTCCACGGACATCGTCGTGAAGGCAGAGAGGTTCGAACCGATCAAGTCGTTCAGGCCGAAGCTGACCATCCTCAGTTTCGACGTCGAAACGAGCCTCAAAGAGCCCAAGGTGTTCTGCATATGCTGCGTCCTCAAGAAGGACGGTGAGGTCACAGAGAGGAGGTTCTTCGGGGACGAGAAGGCGATGATCCGCGACTTCACAGAGTTCATCGTGAGCTCTGACCCAGACGTCGTCACTGGATACAACATCGACGGTTTCGACATACCTCAGATCCTTCAGAGGGCCAGCGCACTCATGATGCCTCCGGTCTACTGGGGACGGTACCCCGGTGAGCTGAGCCAGTACAACAACAGGTTCTGGTGGACCGAGGGCAGGATCATCATCGACGCCTGGTGGGCGGTGAAGAAGATCCTGAGGCCCAAGCAGGAGACCCTGAACGCCGTCGCGAGGCAAATCCTCGGCGAGGAGAAGCACGATGTCGACCCGAAGAAGATGGACGACGAGTGGGAGTCTGACAAGGAGAAGGTGATGAAGTACTGCGTCCAGGACGCTCTCCTCGCGCTGAAGGTGCTCGAAAAGGTCGCAATCTTGCAGAGGAGCATGGACCTCGCGACAGTGTCCAAACTGCCCCTGGACGACGTCGTCAACGGCACGACCTCCCAGCTCGTGGACTCGATACTGATACGCGAGGCAGACAGGAGGAAGGTCGCGGTCCCGATGACCATGCGCGGGGGAGAGGAGGTCGAGACGATCGAGGGCGGGTACGTCCACGACATGGCCCCTGGCCTCTACCACTGGGTCCTCACGCTCGATTTCAGGAGCATGTACCCGAGCATGATCATCTCGAAGAACATCTGCTTCACCACCCTCTCGTCAAGAGGGACCATCGTCTCCCCCACGGGCGCGAAGTTCCTTGACAGGAGCGAACGCGAAGGTCTCCTCCCCGGGATCCTGATGCGCCTGATGGACGAGCGGGCCGCCACGAAGCAGGCGATGAGGGACGCCAAGACAGCGGAGGAGAAGGACTACTACAACGGTCTTCAGGAGGCGATCAAGATACTGATGAACTCCTTCTACGGTGTTCTCGCATCGTCGTTCTACAGGTTCACGGACCCGAGGATCGGAGCGAGCATCACATCCTTCGCCAGGGAGGCGACCAAGGACCTCATAAGGAAGCTCGAGGCAGAGGGTCTGAAGGTCATCTACTCCGACACTGACAGCGTCTTCTTCCTTTCTCCGAAACCCAACCTGGAGGAGAGCGTCAGGCTCGGCCAGCAGATCGCGGAGCGCTTTTCCTCGGGGGGCATCGTGCTCGAGTTCGAGAAGATCATGGAGCCGTTCTTCTCCCACGGAATGAAGAAGCGGTATGTCGGCCGGATGGTTTGGCCGAGGCAGGAGCTCGTGGTCCGAGGTTACGAGATGCGCAGGACGGACTCCTTCGATCTGCAAAGCGAGGTCCTCGGGACCGTATTTGACAAGGTCCTTGACGGCGACCAGGCGGGCGCCATCGCATATACTAGGAACGTCGTGAACGACCTGATGGCAGGGAAGATGGATCCGTCCAAGCTTGTGATATCGCGGTCCGTCAGGGAGGAGAGCCAGTACAAGTCCAGCGAGAGCATGATAAACGTTCGAGTGTTCAAGAGGCTGAAGGAGCTCGGATACCCGGCAGTCGCCGGCATGAAGGTCTCGTGGATCGTCACGAACAGCCGTGCGCACCCGCAGGAGTTCGAGCCGTGGATCGACGGCAGGCCGTTCCCCAAGGGCGTGAGGCCCGACTACAAGTACTACGCAACCCGCCTCGCGGCCACGATTGCGCGCGTGACCGAGTCGCTGGGCTGGGACGAGCGCTCGCTGCTGTCCGGGGTTCAGCAGGCTACCTTCAAGGACAACGATTTCGAGAGCAAGCGCGTCGCGAAGAACGCACAGCCGAAGAAGACCGACAAGAAGCTGAATCTGGACAACTTCATGTAGCCTTCGCGATACTTGTTGCCAAAGCATTATTACGAGTTTTGCAGCTGTTGTCCCCGTGCCCGCAGTATCGATTGTCCAGTTCGAGCGTGCGGACCTGCCTTTCGGAAAGGCGATGACCGACCGCGAGGATTGGCACAGGACGACAGCCGACTGGGAAAGGCTCCTGCGCCTCGAGCCGAAGGGAGCCTTTAAGGCCGTTGTCGGGGGAAAGGATGCAGGAGTCGCAGCGGTCCTGTGCTATGACAAGGTTGCCTGGATTCATTCCGTGATAGTTGCCAAGGAGCACAGGGACAGAGACGTCGGCAGCGAGCTGATGAGGGCCTGCATGGCCTATGCTCGCCGCCGAGGAGCGAACTGCCTCAAGCTCGACTCGATTCCAGAAGCCAAACCGTTCTACTCGAAGCACGGTTTCAAGGTCGAGGCACGTTCTCTTCGTATGACCTGCCACGGGGCTGAGACCAGCACGGTGGCGGAGAAGATGACTCCGCGCGACCTGCTCGAAGTCGCGGCATTCGACATGGTCAGGACGGGGCTCGATCGCAAGAAGGTCCTGTCCGAGGTCTACCTTGACAATCCCGGCTTCGACTACATAGTGAGAGAACCGCGCGGAGTTCGTGGGTACATCATGGGTAGCAAAGGGGACATCAGGGTCAACCTCGGACCATGCGTGTGCAGATCCGAGGATGAGGAGTGCGCGGAGATGCTGTACAGGTCCGCGCTGTCCGAGGGGCCAGAACAGACCTACAGGATATGCGTGTACGACGGAAACCCGAGGGCTGCGAACCTGGCGAGGCGTCTTGGGTTCAAGGAGGTCGCTCACTCGATTCGCATGTACAAGGGGACCAGGTTCGTCGAGTCCGACTCGAACTACGCCATGATCTCCCCCGAGAAGGGCTGAGCCTCTGCGGCCGTGAGGTCAGGCCAGCCTTCTCCAACACCTTTATATAAGGCAATCCTTTTGGAGTCCTCCGCAGCGGCGAGATCCGCCTGGTCTCGCGATATCGGGGATGTGCGCGCACGCGTGAACCCGCAAACGGCTGGATGTGAACACGATGGCTCAAGAGGCGAAGAAAGCTCCTGGCAAGAAGGAGCGGAAGGCTAGGGAGCCTGCCCCTGTGGCGGCTCCTGCGGCCGCGCCCGCGATGGCTTCGGCACCGGTGGCTGAGAGGAAAGGCGCCCCGGGAAAGGGCATGTATCATTTCATGGGCGAGGCCTGGAAGGATCTCGACAGCGACGATATGAAGGCCCTGATGTGGCAGCGGCTTGTCGACTGGAGGAAGGAGGGCACATTCGTGCGCGTCGACAAGCCCCTGAGGCTCGACCGCGCGCGCTCGCTCGGGTACAAGGCGAAGCCCGGATTCGTGATTGTCAGGACCAAGATCAGGAGAGGCGGTCTGAGAAAGCACAGGATCAGGAAGGGTCGCAGGCCGAAGAGAAAAGGAATTCTCAAGATCACCATGAGGAAGAACATACAGAGGATCGCGGAGGAGAGGACCTCGAAGCGCTACCCGAACCTCGAGGTTCTGGCCTCATATTGGGTCGGCGAAGATGGGCGCCACAAGTGGTTCGAGGTCATGATGGTCGACCCCGACAACCCCGTCATCAAGGCGGACCCGAAGCTCAACTGGATCTGCAGCTCGAAGCAGTCCGATAGAGCCGTAAGAGGATTGACCCCGGCTGGCAAGAAGGGCAGGGGCCTCGTCAGGACGAGAGGCATGGGCGCAGAGAAGAACAGGCCATCGCTCCGCGCTCACGATCGGATGGGCACCTAATCCAGGATCCTCGCTAGCAATCGCTCGATGTCCTCCTCTGCCATCCCGACCAACGGGTAGAAGACTGGCAGGGGGCCCTTCAGGGCTCCTGTTCGCTCGATGTCATCGAGGCGGAACTCCAGCGCAATGCCGATGCAGTCGTTCTTCTGCGCGAGGGAGAATAGGTCGGTCTCGAGATTCGTAGACTTGAGGTTCGGGTACCATTTCCTGAGCGGCTCGAGCAGCGTCGTTTCCCGGGCTGATGCCATGATGCTGCATCCGCGCTTCATCATCAGCCACGTGCTCGCGATCCCGCGCTCGGACTCGAGCACGGATAGGACTCGGCCCTGAGTGGCGAGAGGCATTCCGCCAGGCCCTGAGAGGACGGAGCTGTAGAGATACGCTTTGTCGTCCCTCGCCTCGACGAAGATCTCGACATCAGGCTCGTCCAAGGAGACCGTCACTCCGAGGGGCTTGTTCCTCTCGAGGACCGCGCTGCCCAGGTCCTTGGCCAGTGACTGGCTCGTGTACGGGTGCGTCCCGCTCCGCCTGGACCGTATCGCGAAGGAGGCTCCCTCGAACAGAATCGGCTCTGCAAATGACAGGACAGCTTCTGTGAGTTCGCCCAGCTCGCTCCCGACCTCTGTCACGGGGCTGAACGACACGACCCCGAAAGTCCTCGAGAGGATCTCGCAGCTTTTCCTCCAGTCGTCGGAGTCCACGAAGATCCGGCCTCGGGTGGACGATATCATGCAGGGAGTCCGCGCCAGCCCGTGTCGTCTCTTGATGTCGTCAACCAGAGCGTTCTCGAACCGCCTGCGGACGCTCGAGCTCTTGAGACCGAGCTCTCCATACCTGACGAGAAGGGCTGGCATCGGGCGATGCATGAGCTAGGTCTAGAATAAACGTTTCAGCGGGCTCCGGGCGTCGGTCGCTCTGGCAGCTTCTTCCCAGGGTTCATGATGTTGTCAGGGTCGAAAGCCTTCTTCAGGGCCCACATCGTCTCGAGGGCAACGTCCGAGTACTCAAGAGCCATGGCGTCCCTGTGCTTCAGCCCTATGCCCGTGCAGCCTGCAACGGACCCGCCTAGCTCGACTGCCAGCTCGAGGATCTCCCTGTACGCTTCTGTGTAGTCCCGCAAGCCTCTGTCACCCTCGGGAATCATGAACTTCCCGTAGGCCATCTTGTACCGGCCGATGTCCATCGAGAACTTCCCATCGGGGGACGGGCTGATCCCATGCCTCGGCATGATGTCGTTCCACACTCTCTCATAGAACTCCTTGACTCGTCCCATCGGTATGTATGGAAGGAAGTCCTCCTCGAGACCTATGGCAGCCCTCAGGCCGCACCACTGGATGGTGTACTTGCCGTACAGCCTCCCGAGGGGCTCGTCCTCCGCAAGCTGACCTCCAGAGTCCCGTATGATGGTTGTCATGAAGGCTCTCTGCGCCTCGACCTCGCCTTTTGTGCCTTCGAGGGAGACGTAGAAGACGCCTCTCCTTCCCTTGGGTCCGCCGTATTCGGAGGCATCGTCGAGTTCGTAGACCTCGCTCCCAACGAATCCGACGCCTGACGCCATCGTCTTCTTCGCGGCCTCGAAAGCTGCCCAGAAATCGTCGAAGAAGCCCATGACCACCTCCTCCGCTTCGGGTGCAGGCTCGACTCTCAGGGTGGCTTCAGTGATGATCCCCAGGGTGCCCTCGGCGCCAACGAACAGCTGGCTCAGCCGATACCCAGTCGAAGTGTACAGCACCTTCGGACCGGTCCTGAGGACGCTGCCATCCGCGAGGACCACCTCGAGCGACATGATTCGGTCCGAGATTGTTCCGTATTTCTGATGCTTCCTGCCGAAGCCAGCGGTCGAGATCGACCCTCCGACAGTGGCGACCTTGAACGAGCCCTGCTCCTGATTCAGGGCAAGCCCGTGTCTCTGGAGCTCCTCCTCGAGCGCCTTCAATGTGATACCAGGCTGGACAGTGACGTAGAGGTTCGGGACGCTGACCTCCAGGACCTTGTCCATCTTTATCGTGTCGACGACGATTCCTCCGCGCGTGGGCAGGAGCATCCCCGTCCTGTTCGATCCTCCTCCTTTTGGGAGGAGCGGTATCTTACGCTTCGCGGCCAGGCGCACGATCTCCTGGACTTCGCGCGTGTCGCGTGGGAAGACCACGAGGTCTGGATAATGCGTCTGGTCCTCCCCGCTCCTGATGACACTGATATCGGTGTCCGCCGTGTAAGGCACAAGGTCGGCCTGTCTCCAGAACACCCTATCTTCGCCAAGCAGGGAGAGCAGGGCTCCCTTCACTTCCTGCAATAGGTCCGAATCCATCGCTCGTCGGCTCCTGTGGCTTGCCAATTCGTGACGTGCATAGATGCTCTGTATTCAAAAGTTTCGGGGTTCCTGGCAGGCGCGGCTGCGGATGCGATCTGCAGAAGATGGGAAACATACGAAAGTCTAAACTAGTAAGTCCGCATTCTCGCTTTCGAGCAGCCCAAGAGGGGTATATTGAACACCAATCGAAAGACGAAGGTTTCTTTGAAAAGAGCGTGTGAGCCCCCCGGACCGAAGGCGATGATGTGGGTGAAGCGGGACAAGGCCGTCCTGTCGCCGTACAACCGCCCCTACTACTACCCGATGGTTGTGGAGAAGGGCAAGGGTTGCATCATCGAGGACGTCGATGGAAACGAGTACATCGACTTCAACAGCGGTCTCGGGGCAATGAACGTTGGCCACTGCCACCCCGAAGTGGTGAAGGCCATCGCCGACCAGTCGCAGCGGCTGCTGCACTACTCGTACACGGACTTCTACTACCGGTACGCTGTGGAGCTGGCGGAGAAGCTGAACAAGATCACGCCCGGGAGCTTCCAGAAGAAGGTCTTCCTGAGCGGGTCGGGTGCGGAGAGCATCGAGGCTTTCGCGAAGGTCTCGAGATGGCACTCCAAGCGCCCGCTGTTCATCGCGTACACGGGCGCGTTTCACGGGCGGTCCATGGGCGCCCTGAGCTTCACGGCAAGCTCGATTGTTCAGAAGGCCAGGTATTTTCCGACGATGCCGGGCGTGTTCCATGTGCCGTTCGCCTATTGTTACCGGTGCCCGTACAAGCAGACCTTCCCCGAGTGCGACTATTGGTGCGTCGACTTCATTGATGACTACGTCCTCAAGAAGTACGTCCCGCCCCAGGAGGTCGCAGCGTCGCTGATCGAACCCATCCAGGGCGAGGGCGGCTATGTCGTCCCGCCGAAGGACTACCACAGGCGCCTCAAGAAGCTGTACGACAAGTACGGCATCCTGTACGCCGTCGACGAGGTCCAGTCCGGTATGGGCAGGACCGGCAAGTGGTGCGCCATTGAGCATTACGGCGTCATCCCTGACATCGTTTGCATGTCGAAGGCGATCGGTGGAGGGATATCCCTCGGCGCGACCATCGGCCGCGCGGAGATATACGATTGGGAGGCGGGGAGCCACTGCACGACCCTGGGCGGCACTCCTGTCGCTTGCCAGGCATCCCTCGCGACTATGCGTGTGATCGAGAAGGAGAAGCTCCGTGAGAACGCAACGAAGCAGGGAGAGTACATCCTCAAGCGCCTCGAGGAGTGGAAGAGGAAGTACGACATCGTCGGCGACGTCCGGGGCAAAGGCCTCATGATCGGTGTGGAGATCGTCAAGGACAAGAAGACGATGGCGAAGGACGGCGACGCCGCCCACGACATAATCCACCACGCCTGGAAGAAGGGCCTCGTGGCCATTGGAGCCGGCGAGAACTGCTTCAGGATCGCCCCGCCGCTCGTGATCACCCGCGACCTGGTGGACGCGGGCCTCGAAATGCTCGAGGAGTCGATCAAGGAGGTCTCGAAGGGGAAGTGAGCCGGCCACACGCCGCGCCGGCTCTCCCGCAAACCCCTTCCGCTTAGGTTCATCGGGAGAACACAGGAGTGGATACGTTGGTCAAGAAATACGGACTCAAGGGTCCGATGATAAAGGTGGAGCCGCCAGGACCCAAGTCGAAGGCCGCATTGGCTCGGAAGGAGAAATACGTCACGAACGGCATCAGGATCGGCCTGCCAACGGCGCTCGACGTCGCCGAGGGGCCGTTCATGCGCGATGTCGACGGCAACGTCTTCCTTGACTTCACGGTCGGGATAGGTGTGCACAACTGCGGGCACCGGCCCGCGGCGATGGTCAAGGCGTGCCAGGACCAGCTGGACAAGTTCATACACATCTGCGTGATGGTCTCGCCCTACGAGGCGTACCTCAAGCTCGCGGAGGAGATGTCCAAGATATGCCCTGGCGGTCTCAAGAAGAGCATATTCCTGAACAGCGGGTCTGAGGCGATCGAGAACTCGCTCAAGATCGCGAGGGCGTACACGAAGAAGAGGTGGATCGTGTCCTACAAGACATCGTTCCATGGCAGGACCTTCATGGACATCGCGCTCACGGGCAAGGAGAAGCCGTACAGGGAGGGGTTCGGGCCGCTGGTCGAGTATGTCAGGCACGTGGACTACGCCTACTGCTACAGATGCCCGTTGAGCCTCACATACCCAGGCTGCGGGCTCGCGTGCGCCAACGAGGTCAGGAAGGCCATAGAATCAGATCCTCTGAAGAACGATACCTGCGCGCTCGTCGGCGAGCCCGTCCAGGGCGAGGGAGGGTTCATTCCTCCGCCGCCTGGGTACTGGGAGGAGGTCAGGAAGATCTGCGACGACAACGGCGTCGTGTTCATAGACGACGAGGTCCAGACGGGCTTCGGCAGGACGGGCAAGATGTTCGGCATTCAGCATTGGAAGGCGGATCCGGACCTGCTCATCTCGGGCAAGGGTCTCTCGCTCGGCATGCCCTTGGGAGGTGTCACTGGAAAGGACGAGATAATGTCCGCGCCGCCGCCTGCGAGCCTCGGCGGCACCTTCGGAGGTAACCCGGTGTGCTGCGCAGGCGCGTTGGCATCGATCAAGCTCACGAAGGCCGCATTGCCGAACACGAAGATGATCAACAAAGTCGAGACGAAGCGCTTGAACGAGTGGAAGGAGAGGTTCGAGGTCGTGGGCGATGTCAGGGGTCTCGGCGCGATGTTGGGTTTCGAGCTGGTCAAGACGAAGGCTGGCAAGGAGCCGATCGCAGAGGTGGCCCGGAACATACAGCTCAACTGCTTCAGGCACGGCCTCTACATCCTGACGGCCGGGCAGTACAACAACGTGATAAGGTTGCACCCGCCGCTGATCATCAAGAAGGACCTGCTCGAGAAGGGCCTCGATATCATCGAGAACGCGGTCGTAGAGGAGTCCAAGAAAGCGGGTCTCGTGTAGTGGGACACGGAGGCGTGCGGGCAGGAGATACCTCTCCGTGCAACACCTTCTCAGACTCGACATATGAGCTGGGCGTGTGGACTAGCCGCTGCGTTAGCATGGCTGGCTCAGTATCACTCCGTAGTGCGTGAGATCCTCGACCTTCAATTCGTCGCCATCGAACTCGAAGCTCAGAACCTTGTTGAAGTACCAGACACCACTGGTGTACTCAAGCATGATTCGATATTCGGTGTTTCCTGCCAACGGCGTCGAAAGTGACATGGTGATGCCGAAAAAATCTCCGTAATCAAGGCTTCCATTGCCTTGCATGTCTGCAACGAAAAGTATTGCAGACAGGTTCTCTGCGCTGTGGGGACTTGCATCCCAGGGCACGGGCTTCCCGTAGCCGAAATTCTGGACCGTGGCTTGGCCCGAACCTAGTTCATCATGACCTAGATACCATTTGACGGCGTCATCTCCGCTCCAGAGCTCAACTGCGCAGAATCTGTAGGCCCAAGGGCTCCGGCTATCCGGATAGCTGCCGTTGGCGTTGATCCATGTCAGCCCTTGACTCCAACATGTGAGGTAGACGTCGCTAACTTGGACGGACAGAGGGCCCCATGGCGCCTCCATCTCGCTGGCATCGTCTTCCTCGTGAGTGAGCCAGACGTACGCGGCCGCGGATCCGATTCCCACAAGCACGACCGCTGAGATGATGAGGGCGACTACCCTCAGGCTGGTGAGACATGGTCGAGCTCTCTGGCCTGTCACAATTCGCCACTTCCTCGGACAGCGCTCCTGCCAGAGCTGTAGCATTACTATGGGAGGGCGAAGGACATGATTGTTACGATGAATTGTCTGGGACCAGTCTGGTCCGATTCTGCCAAAACCCAGATATATGGCGGAGTCAATCTCACGCCGGGGGAGCAGGTGGCTAGTCCTAAGGTCGAGAGCAGGAAAGCGACGGATATTGCCTACATTGAGCACAAGGGGCCATACGACAAGGTCCCCTGGGGTGAATACATCGAGAGGCTGTACGGTTGGGCCAAGGCACAGAAGGTGATGCCAGGGTTCTATCCTTTCGCGATCTACTACGACGTTCCGGGAGAAACTGCCCCGGATCGCCTGAGGAGCGACATAGCAATCACCTACAAGGGCAAGGCCCAGGAGCAGGGAGGGGTCAAGGTGAAGAAGCTGCCAGCTATGAAGGTCGCCTCGGTATCTCACAAGGGTCCTGGGTCGGAGTTCAAGACCACATACGCGAAAGTGAACGAGTGGATTGCGACCAAAGGGTATGTCTGCGCGGGCCCTCCCATCGAGATATACACCAAGAAGCCAGAGGTCGTGAACGGAGTGACGATCCTCTACGCCAAGGTCATGGTGCCTGTCGAGAAGGGATGAGGGTCTCCGTTCGAGCAGGGCCGTGCGTTCGTGAGACGAATGGCAGAGCTGTCCAGGCAGGATCTCGCACCCAGGACGAGGGCAGGCTTGATTGAGGCAGGGAGGGGTTATGTGGAGATGCTCTCGGCCCACATTGACAAGGAGGACAATATCCTCTACCCGATCGCCGACGATGTCCTCACAGGCGCAGACCAGAAAGAGCTCGAGAAGGGCTTCGAGGAGGTCGAGGAGAAGGTCATGGGTCCCGGAGCCCACGAGAAGTAGGAGAAGATGATAGAGCGATGGCAGAGTAGGTAGTGCCGTACTCCGTTGCTCTCTTCTCGGCCCATGTTCGATTTGGCCATCCGGATTTCGCAATTCGTGAGAACCCGCTTTATCGCTGTGAATCCACCAACAGCGTCACACATTGCCAGCAGTCGCCATCGGGTCCTGCTCTTGCATACTTTGCAGCTTCACTATGACCACAACGTATATTACAGGGGAGCACATTCGGGCGAATAAGGCCGGGATTTGCTGATGTATCTGCAGATTTGAGGCCGAAAAGCTGAACATCTTCCGAATGGAACGATAGAATGAGCAACGGAACGGGGGTCGAGGTGCTTTCTTCCTGCCGATTCTTGGCGGGTGCTACTCTCGTCCCTTCGCGGAGTTCGGCCTCGGCTGATGGGTTGGATTGTCGCGCAGGTGTCTTGGCGTCCGGCTTCGTGACATCAGACAGTAGCGCAGGAGATAGGATAGAATGGCTCTCTTGACTGAAGTGAAGAAGAACTACGGAAAGCTGCAGAACTACGTGAACGGGGAGTGGATCGAATCGACCTCTGGCAAGGCGATCGATGTCGAGAACCCGGCCACGGGCGAGATCATCGCGCAGGTGCCAATGTCATCTGCCGACGAGACGAAGGCAGCCGTCGAAGCTGCCGACGAGGCATGGCCAGCGTGGAGGGAGACCCCGCCGATCACGAGGGCTCGAGTGTTCTTCAAGCTCAAGGAACTCTTGGAGCTCCAGTTCGAGGACGTCGCGAGGATAATGGTGCAGGAGCAAGGCAAGACCATCGACGAGGCCCGGGGAGAGACTCGGAGGACCATCGAGAACGTCGAGGTAGCAGCGGGCATACCTTCCTTGATGATGGGCTATAACCTCGAGGACGGCGCGGCCGAGGGGATTGACGAAGATGCAGTCATATCGCCCCTCGGTGTCTTCGGCGCGATATGCCCGTTCAACTTCCCGGCGATGATACCATATTGGTTCTGGCCTTACGCCGTCGCGAGCGGGAACACATACATCGTGAAGCCCTCGAGCCAGGTCCCGATCACGCAGCTGTGGTTGACGAAGGTTGTGGAGCAGGCAGGATTCCCGCCAGGCGTGTTCAACATCGTCAACGGCTCGCATGAGGTTTCCGACACGCTGATGGAGCACCCGAAGGTGAAGGGCATTTCGTTCGTCGGGTCGACTCCGGTCGCGAAGTACATCTACAAGCACTCCGCCGAGAACGGCAAGAGGGTGCAGGCGCAGGGCGGCGCGAAGAACTCGCTCGTAGTGATGCCTGATGCGGCGCTCGACAGAACCATCGCTAACATGCTGGCGTCCTACTACGGCTGCGCGGGCCAGAGGTGCCTTGCGGGGTCGAACATGGTCGCAATCGGCGACATCGCGGACCCTCTCCTCAAGAGATGGGTCGAGGCCAGCAAGAAGATCAAGATGGGATACGGCCTTGACGAGAGCGTCAACATGGGCCCCGTTGTCTCGGCCAAGGCCAAGGCCAAGGTCATCGGATACATCGACTCCGCGGAGAAGGAGGGCGCGAAGATCCTCCTGGACGGCAGGAAGGCCAAGGTGCCAGGCTACGAGAAGGGGCATTTCGTCGGGCCGACCGTCATAGACCAGGTCACGCCCGACATGACGATCGCCAAGGAGGAGGTGTTCGGCCCTGTCGTGAGCTTCCTGAGGATGGGCTCGATGGACGAGGCGCTGGACTTCATCCACTCCAGCCCCTTCGGCAACGCTGCATCGATATACACGCAGAGCGGCAAGTCGGCCCGAGAGTTCAGGTACAAGTGCCAGTGCGGCAACATAGGCATAAACGTCGGCATCGTGGCCGCGATGGCCTACTTCCCGTTCGCGGGGTACAAGGACTCGTTCTTCGGTGACCTCCACGGCCAGGGTCAGGACGCCATAAAGTTCTTTACGGACAGGAAGGTTGTCATCACTAGGTGGTTCTGATGGTCGAGTGCGACTTCCCGGAGTGCAGGACCTTCGGGTCCGTGATCAGGTTCGCCCTTGAACTCGAGAAGGGGGCGGCGGGCGTGTACGAGGAGCTGGCGAACGAGCCGAAGGCCGCGGCGGCAGCCGAGGCCTTCAGGGCACTCGCGGCCGCCCACAAGAAGCGCGGGGAGTTGCTGGAACACACGAGGCAGCAGAAGCTGAACGAGATGATCCTGGAGCCCATCCAGGACATGGACGGCACCAGGTACATCATCGACACGAAGACCCCGAAGGGCGCGGACGTCAAGACGGCCGCGGGATTCGCTGCGAGGATCGAGGAGAAGTCCTCGGCGTTCTACCTCGACTCCGCCAAGATCGCGAAGACCCTGATGGCGGAGGCCGCGCGGATCATGGAGAAACTCGGCAAGGAGAGCCTGGCGAACAAGGCCAAGCTCGAGGCAATGTGAACGGCTCGCTGTACCTTGTTGACAACCCCCCTCAAACTCCTACTTCATCTTCTGGCTAGCTTCGAGTATCGGTCCATCCCAATCTCTTCGAGCTCGCCCTTGGCGAGCATGTCGAGCGTCACTCTGACCGACGGGTCGACCACCCTGCACACCTTCACTCCTGCGCCCAGGAGCCGAAACAAGGAATTAGGTGTGAGCGTCAGCACAGGCACCTTCTCGACCTCGCGCCTGACTATGGTCTCGACCAGGTCGGAACAGCCCCCCAGACACTTGCGCGTGTGGGATGTGTGTTCGAACCTTCCGTCCTCTCGGAGGTCGTAGAAGTCCAAGATCTCGGACAGCTCAAGCGACTCGCCCACCACCGCGTCAGGACCACCTGGGTCCCTCGTTCCAATGCAGACCTTCACGACTGTCTCCAGCCCGCACACAATGATTATCCTTTCGCCTCACGAGGCAAGATCACTCACGGGCGAAGATGTCGGTGTACAGCTTCCTCGATGCGAGCGCCCCGAGCACTATCATCGCCACGGGCAAGGCAAAGACCCAGATGTCCGGGTTCTCTGCGGTCCCCAGGATCGCCTGCGAGAGTATGATCCCGCCTTGGTGGAACGGCGATAGTATGGTCACCCAGTCCAGATCCTCTGCGAGCTGTCCCCACGACTCCGTCCCGAACCAGCTGTCCACGAGGAACGATCCGGTGTGCATCACGGTGAAGGTGGCGAGGAGGGAGAAGTACAGGAGCAGCCTGGAAACCACGCTAGGTCTCAACAGCATCTTCTTCACACCAAGGTAGAGGATGCATGCGCCGTAGGCGCCGGCAACCATCGTCACCGCTGACATGGCGTACGCGACGAGCGCGATCAGCATGACATCGCCCGCGGGATTGCCGAACCTGGACAGGCCGATCATGACAAGCGGGAGTATGAAGATCGGGCCGAGGATGAGCGGGTACAGTATCTTCGAGAAGATCACCGTGGTGACCGATATCGGGCCAGACATGAGCACCCTGACTGTGCCCTTGTTGATTTCGTGCGCGATGCCCTTGGCGAACAGCCCGCCGATGTATACCACCGATGCGACGAGGGCAATGGCGTACGCATATGAGAGCAGGTTGAAAGGCAGGTCGAGCCCGCCTGGGGTGCTCGACCACGCTATCTGATTGACGTCCACTCCTTCAGGGAATGCCAAGAAGCCGTCCTCGGTTGTTCCGACCATTCCTGAGGGGCTCCTGACGGCCAGCTTGACCTCGTATGGACCCCACTGCTCTGGGACAAAACTCGCCGTCTCGCCCGTCAAAGTCAACATCGAGTTGTTGTGTTCGATATACCACGTGAACGTCGCCGGTCCGTTCTCGACTTGGGTCTCGCTCGCATCGAGCTCGACGGTCGTCCCGACGTTCACCTGGCGAGGTATGTTCATCCTTGCCTCGGGCGTGTTCCAGTTGTCATCGAGCGGGTTCACGTAGACATTCGTCCCGGCCTGGTTCACATTGCCGGAGGCGTCGCGAACGAACAACTGCAGATTGAAGTTGCCTGCATTGTCGAAGGTGTAGCTCGGGGTGGGGCCGAACATGAACCTCGGCAACACGTCCTCGAAGTACCACGTCCAGTTCGCCACTCCGACATTGTCCGTCGAGTTCGAGCCGTCGAACTGCACCGTGTCGTATACCTGGACGTTGATCTCCATCCCTGCGTTCGCCATTGGGCTCTCCGTGTCGGCAGGGTCGGACGGTACGACGTTGATGGTCACGTTGTCCTCGGCGAAGTTCCAGGAGCTGTCCACGACAGTCAGGTGCACCTCGTACGTCCCCACGGCGTCGAACCTGTATTGGAGAGTCTCGCCGTATAGATCGATCTCCCTCATGCCGTCGTGGAAGTTCCACACGTAGTACACAATCTCGGCATTGTCAGTGGACCCGGAAGCGTCCAGGAACGTCGCGGTTCCGGCGTCAATGGTCCTGTTGGTCCCCGCGTCGGCAACGGGCGGTACTGACTCTGTTGCCCCTGGGTATCCGCCTGATGGCGGGCCGTCCTCCCCATCTCCTTCTCCGAATTCGACGGTTAGTGCCACCTCCATGGCGTAGCTCGTGATGCTGAAGATGACCGCAAGCACGATGAACAGGATCACGGCGCCCAATAGGCCGTGCTTCGCCATCGTTCGGAAGTCCTTCTCGAATATGACGAACGCGCGTCGGACCGTCGCGAGAGGCTTGGTCTTCTTCACCTTGAGCGCGGGGAACTTCTTCGTCTCCTCGGCGATGTCGCTCGGCGGGGGAGGAAGCTCGTCCTCTGGAGGTGGAAGTGGAGCCGGCTCTGGGAGCTCAGGCATTGGCTCTTCCGGTCCGTTCAAGACGCATCCCCCTTGGCAATCCGTTCGAAGACCTCTTCCATGGTGCCCGTGGCCCTCATCTCGAAGAGGTCGATGCCCTCTCTGATGAGCAGCTGCGGGACTTGAGGGGCGTCGGAGCGCTTCTGAAGCACCACCGCGACCTCGCCCTCAATGACCTTGATACTGTGTAGCCTGAGTTCCTTGTCCAGGATGTCCCTGGCTCGGGCAGGGTCAGAGACGTGGAGCGCGTAGGTTGGCGCTAGATACTTCTCCTTCAGCTCATCGGCAGTGCCGCACGCGATGAGCCTCCCGTGGTGTATGAACGCGAACCTGTCAACTATGTGCTCCGCCTCTATGAGGTTGTGCGATGTGAAGAATATCGTGTTGCCCTTCGCAACGTACCTCTTGAAATGCTCCCTGAGCCTCTTGCGGTGAATGATGTCGATGCCCTCGAAGGGCTCGTCGAGGAAGAGCAGGGGAACGTCGGCCATCAGGACCCTTGCAAGGGATACCCGCTGCCTCTGTCCCTGGGACAGCTGCGCTATCTTCCGGTCGATGAATTTTCGGAGGTCGGCCATGTCCGCCGCCTTGTTCACGGCGGCGAGCCGCTCTCCCTTCTTCATGAGCATCAGCTTCCCGAACATGTTCAGGTACTTCCGCGGCGTCATCTCCTCGTAGAACCGCTGCTCCTCCGAGAGGATTGCGATGTTGTCCCTGACCTGTACTGGCCTCTTCCTGATGTCTATTCCGAGCACCGTGGCGTTGCCCTGGGAGGGTGCGGTCAGGCCGCAGAGCACCTTGATGCAGGTGGTCTTTCCCGCTCCGTTGGGCCCGAAAAACCCGAATATCTCGCCTCTTCCAACCTCGAGGCTCACATCGTCCAGGGCGCGCACGCTAGGATAATCCTTGACAAGGCCGTTGGCTTCGATCACCAAGACCACCGGGGACCAACTAGGCGGTTCCTGGGTTCATATACCGTTGCTAGGCGAATATCATAGTTGATAATGCGGGGCGCTGGGGGATCCATGCGCATCATGTGCCAGGCCAGTAGGGCCTTTATCAGTTCAATATATGTAGCCAGGGCACGGCCGAGGTCAGATCCGTATGCCGAGGGAGTCGAGTGTCTCCTTGGTCGGGACGCCCTCGGGTGTCCATCCCCAGAGCCTGTAGTACTCCTGCAGCTCGTTCTCGAAGTCGGCCTTGCTCACCACGGCCCCCTTCGAGGGCCCGTCGTCTATGGGCAGCGTGAACAGCCTCTCGGGGAGGGTGTCGTCCTTCCTCGTGAGCCCTTCCCTCAGGTTGAAGAGCCGCTCGAGAGTCCATATCCTCGCCCCGACCTTCTTCAGATCCTCGATGGTATAGCCGCGGCCGGTGGCAGCGTTGACGAGCGTGAGTATGTTGTTCCAGTCGTTGCCGAAGGCATTCCTCGCCCCGAACTTGCACAGGACCATCGCGTCGTAGACCGTGAACAACTCCTGCAGGTCCTTGAGAGGCTTGGCCTTGCCTTTCACCGTGAACCTGTCCAGCACTCCCTGGAATAGCTCGGGCACGTACATGGTCGCCCTGAGATGGCACGCACCCCTGGTCGATGTCGCGAACGCCAGGGACATTCCCTGGATACCCCTGGGGTCGTACCCGGGGAACTCCATGCCCTTCACGTTCATCGCGAACTTCTCCGCCTCGGGACCGAACCTCGCCGCTAACCTCCTCGACCCCTGGCCTATTAGCTTCCCGAAACCCTCCTGCTTGCCCGTGAGCTCGACCAACTTCACTATCGTCCTGTGGTCGCCCCATGCGAGCGTCAGCCCTCCCGTGTCCTTCTCGGTGATGATGCCCTTCTCGAACAGCTCGATCGCGCACGCAATCGTGTCCGCGCACGAGATGGTGTCGAAGCCATATCTGTTGCATATGTCGTTGGCCATGATGATCGATTCGAGGTTCGTGTTGCCCAGATTGGAGCCGAACATCGAGAGCGTCTCGTACTCCGGCCCCTCAGTCTCGACCTGGTAGTCCTTCGTGGCCTTCGTCTCGTTTCCGCAGTGGAGCGGGCATCTCGCGCATGCGGTGTCCTTCGTCTTGTGGTTGTTCACGAGCGCGTCCCCGCCGATCTTCTCGTACTCGGGGAAGTACCCCGTCTGGAAGTTGCGAGTGGGTATGGCCCCTGCCTTGCCCGTGATGCCGACCACCATCGATGTACCGTACTTCGCGAACGCCTGGGACTTCTCCTTCACGGTCGCCGTAGCGGTCTTGAAGGTCTCCTTGAGCTTCTCGGGGTCCGCCTGCGGGACCTCCTTGGTCCCGTGGACGACTATCGCCTTCAGGTTCTTCGAGCCCATGACGGCGCCGACCCCTCCTCTCCCCGCTGCCCTGTGCATGTCGTTCATGATCGCTGCGTACCTTACGAGCTTCTCGCCAGCGGGCCCGATCACGGTCGCCTTCGCCTTCTCGTGCCTTTTCTCGAGCGTATCCGTCGTCTCGAACACGTCCTTGCCCCAGAGGTCCGAGGCGTCCCTCAGCTCGGGGCCATTGTCCGTAATCAGAAGGTAGACTGGCTTCGGCGATTTCCCCTTGAAGACGATCCCGTCGTAGCCGGTCTTCCTGAACATCGGACCCCAGTGCCCCCCGGAGTGTGCTGCGAGTATGGCGCCTGTCAGAGGCGACTTCGTGGTTACGTTGTAGAAGGCGGTGAACGACCCCATCGTGCCGGTGTACGGCCCAGCCATGACTATGAGCCTGTTCTCCGGATTGAACGGGTCAAGCCTCGGCTTGTTCTCGTCGTAGAGAATCCTGGCGGCCAGCCCTCTGCCGCCCATGTACTTGCTCACATCATCATTCGGGATCTCCTGGTCCGAGAACTTGCCAGTGGTCAGGTCGACTCTGAGCACCTTCAATGGATCACACTCCCATCGACGCGGCCGAACGAATTACTGCAGGATATAAAAGGATTTGGTCGGATTCAATTTCAGCGCCTAGCAATTCGCATTATGTTCGCAAGAACCGGGGATTCTTCGAACGATTGTACAATCAGACGGCTTTAATATCCCGCATTCGTTCACAAAGCCTATGGAATTCGGGGCCGTCAGCGGCGAAGCGCTGCTCGTGGTGGCAGTCCTCGTCGCCATCGTCGCCTTCTTCTACTCGAATCTCGGGCTGGGCGGCGGACAGCTCTACGTCCCAATAATGGACTTCTTCTTCGTCAGCCTCTTCATGGTGGACATCGTGCCACTGTCGCTGTGCTTCGCATTCGTCACGATGATCACGGCAACCTACACGCACAGCAGGAAGGGCCAGGTGGATTTCAAACTCGGTGGGCTCCTGGCGCTTGCTGGCCTATTGGGAGTCGTCGGCGGAGTGGCCTTCACATCGACTGCCCGCGAGGAGTTCGTCAAAGGTGGCTTCGCTGCTCTCCTGCTTGTCGTGGCGACGAAGATGATGCACGACATCTACAGGCAGACGAGGGAGCCCGATACCAGCCCCACGTCATTCACTTGGAACCAGAGGCTCGGCGGGATGGGTGTCAGCATCCTTACGGGCTTCCTGGTTGGCAGTTTCGGGATCGGCGGGGGCGTCGTCAGCGTGCCGCTCGTGATCTATGTGTTCAAGCTCCACACCAGGAAGGCGATCGGCACTTCTGCTCTGATGGGCGCCATCCTCACGCCTGCCGCTCTTCTCGCATACCTGCTGAACCAGAGCATAGCTGGCGACGTAACTATTGATTTCGACCTTGCGCTTGTCCTCACGCCCATCGTGTTCGTCTTCGCCTTCGTGGGCTCCAGGTGGGGACTCGAGAAGCTGAGGACTCGGATCGTCAAGACGATATTCACTGGCGGTGTGTACCTCGCAGCGTCCGAGATGATGTACAGTCTCCTGTTCACCTGACCGATGCGCAAATGTCTATGTATCCCTCAGGTTCTCACAGTCGCTGGTGAGCGGCACGAGGCTCTGCATCGTAGGTGACTCCAGCAGCATCCATGTCAGGCGATGGGCGGAGCATTTCTCGCGGGACAACGAGCTTCTCGTGGTCAGCGACTCGCCCGACCGGATAGACGGGGTGAGCGTGCAGCAGGTGTTCACCAAGCGGGCTGGGATGCGGAACCTCTTCCGGATCCCTAGGCTTCGTCGGATCGTCCGCAAGTTCTCCCCTGACATCGTGCACGGGCATTATCTCACGGTGGGCGGATTCTACGCGGCATTCAGCGGAGCGCAGAGGGTGGTCTGCAGCGCATGGGGCTCCGATGTGTACCAGGGCCCCGAACAATCGTTGATGGAACGCCTCGCGCTGAAATCGGTCCTGAAGAGGTGCGACTTGGTGTTCGCTGTCACGAAGGACGTCGCAGCCAGAGTCAGAGCTTTCGGCTACGAGGGAGAGGTCCAGATATTCAGATGGGGCGCAGATCCCGAGGTTTTCAGACGCACGTCGCATCACGGCACGACCGAGTTCAGGATACTGTCCCTGAGGTCATGCGACAGGATCTACAATCCTGCGGTAATCCTGGGCGCGTTCAAGGCCGTCATGCCCCAGATGCCGGAAGCCGTCCTCTACTTCTTCGACTTCGGCAACGTTGTCGGAATGATCCACGAGATCGTCGATGCCGACCCTGAGCTGGGGAAGAAGGTCAGGTTCATCGGGAGGAGACCTCATTCAGCGATGCCGGAAGTCTACAACTCCGTCGACGTGGCCGTTTCGATACCTGACACCGACGGAGCGCCTGCAAGCGTCATCGAGTCGATGGCCTGTGAGGTTCCTGTCATAGCGACTGACGTCCCCAACCTGCGGGAATGGATCGATGACGGCGTGGAGGGCTACCTCACCGCTGTGAGCGTCCCCGCCCTCTCCACGAAGATCATGATGGCGTATTCAAGCAGGATGCATCTCATAGAGATGGGGAAGCGGGCGAGGGCCAGGATCCTCGACGATGCCAACCAGGGGACCTTCGCCTCGAATGCGAGAGTGGCGGAGGCCGCGTACAAGAAGCTCCTGTCCTAGTTCTTGATTCCAAGCTTGTCCAGGATGAACGCGTAGATGAACGCATACTCCCTTAGAGAGTCGTACCTCCCTGGAAGGTATGAGTGTCCGTGGACCATGTCCATTCTCAGTATCATGGTGTTCTCGTCCGTCCTCAGCTCCCGGAGCTTGGCGGTCCACTTGAGGGGCTCGAAGTACTGGACCCTCGTGTCGTTGAAGCCGCCCGTGATGAGCATATACGGATAGTCCTTCCGCTCGACGTTGTCATAGGGGGAGTATGTCTTGTAGTAGTCGTAGAAGTCCTTCACCTTCGGGTTGCCCCATTCTTCGAACTCACCCGCCGTCAGCGGCATCTTGTCGTCGAGCATGGAGTTGATGGCGTCCACGAACGGGACCTCTGCGACGACGACGTGGAACAGATCCGGGCGCATGTTCGTGACAGCGCCCATCAGCAGCCCGCCCGCGCTCCTCCCGTTGATGGCGATCCTGGACGGTGATGTGTATCCATGCTTGACCAGGTGCTCCGCGCACGCGATGAAGTCGGTGAATGTGTTGACCTTGTTGAGCATCCTGCCCTCGTGGTGCCATCTCTCTCCCATGTCGCCTCCCCCTCTGATGCCTGCGTAGGCGCACACGAACCCTCTGTCGAGGAGGCTTATTCGGACCTGGTCGAACATCGGGGCGGCGCCTTCGAGGTCGCCGTACGCGCCGTACCCGTAGAGGAAGCAGGGGGTCTTCCTGCTCTTGGGGAGCCCCTTCTTGTGGACCAGCACAATGGGTATCTCAGTGCCGTCCTTCGCTTCGGCGAAGATCCTCTGCGCGGAGTACTTGCCCGGCTCGTAGCCGGGCACTTCGAACGCCTTCCTCAGCTCGAGTCTCCTCGACTTCATGTCATAGTCGTAGATCGTCTCCGGAGTCACCGGGGTCGAGTAGCTGAAGCGCATCCGAGTGCTGTCGAAGTCGTTCGACTCGACGGGCATTACGAAGCAGAGTTCCTGAGGGAGCGGGATGAGGTGAGAGCTCAGGTCGTGCAGGGAGACGACTCTGATTCCGCTCAGCCCGTTTTTGCGCTCGAAGAGGACGAGGTAGTCCCTGAACACCTCGACCCAAGGGTTGGGATCGCTGACGTCGATGGACACATCCTCTCTGTGGGCAACGATGTCCTTCCGGTTCCGAGGCGACGGGTTCGACATCGAGGCTTCGACCACCTTCCAGTTGACCGCGTCTTCGTTTGTGACTATGATCCATTTGTCCTCCCGGTCCATCGCGAAGTAGGTCACCCCGTGTTCCCTTGGCCTGATGATCCTGAACTCATCCGTGGGCCGGTCGGCACTGACATAGTGCACCTCGGAGGTCGTCGCGCTCTCGACAGTTATTGTGATGAACCTCCCGCTCTTGGTCCTCCGGAGCACCAGGTAGTAGAACATGTGGTCTCGTTCGTGGAACACCTCGACGTCCTCCTTGGGATCGGTGCCAAGGACGTGACTGAAAACCTTGTACGCCCTGAACTCGTCGTCGAGCACAGAGTAGAAGAGGGTCCTGCCATCGTTTGCCCACGCCACCTTCGCGGTGTTTTCGATCCTTTCCTTGAGGACAGTGCCCGTGGAAAGGTTCTTGACGAACAGTGTGTGTCGCTCCGAGCCGTCGTCGTCGATGAGATATGCGAGGTGCCTGTTGTCCGGGCTCACCTTGAAGTAGCCCAGGCTGCAAAACTCGAGGTCCTTCGCCACTTCGTTCACATCAAGAATGACCTCCTCGGCGGCATCCAGGTCCCCGTGCTTTCTGCAGTAGATCGGGTGTTCCTTGCCGTTCTCGGTGCGCGAATAGTAGTAGTAATCTCCCAACTTCTCGGGGACCGTGGAGTCCTCCTCCTTCAGCCTTCCTTTCATCTCGCGGAAGAGCTTCTTCTGAAGAGTGGCCGTGTGTCTCATGACTGATTCGGTGTAGGCGTTCTCCGCTCTGATGTATTCGAGGACGTCTGGGCTGGACTTGTCCTTCATCCAGAAGTAGTCGTCAACCCGCCTGTCCCCGTGGAGAAGAAATTCCTTTGGAATCTTCTTGGCTGTCGGGGGTGAGCTGAGGCTGGTGATGCCCATGGAGCACCTTGATGGCTCGGTAGGTAATAAAAGAAACGATGGCAAGCCTCTCTGGAATCGAGCCTAATTCCTGGGACACCATGATCAGACTACTGGCAGCAGATGCCCGCGTCGGCAGGCGACAGTCATCCCTTGCCGAACCCTTCATGGCTGACGATGTCCTCTGCTCTCTTCCTGTTCCGCGGCCTGTCAGCCAACTCAACGAGGCTCTTCTTCCTCGGGTACCCCACAGCGAGCATCGCGACTACCTGATATCCGCTCGGGATCTCCAGCAGATCTTTGACCTTGTCCTCGTAGAAGCTCCCTATCCAGCATGTTCCAAGTCCTTCGGAGGTGGCCGCAAGGACCATCTGCGTCAGCGCAATCGTGGTGTCGACAACTGCCCATTTGGCTGAGGTCTTCAGGTCAGCGCAACCCACGATGACCACGGGCGATTGACTGAGGAACTTCGCCCACCTGCCTTCTGACAACACAATGCGCTTCTCCGGCTCGGTGACGACGATGAAGTGCCAGGGTTGACGGTTGTTAGCAGATGGCGAGACGCGCCCGGCCTCCAATATGCTGTCTATTATGTCCCTTGGCACCGCCCGCGGATCATACTCTCTCACGGACCTCCTTATCCTTATGGCTTCTGAGACTTCCATTCGAATCAGTCCTGCCTCTCGTGATGCTGCGCCGAAGATCTATTCCTGTGCCCCCGACGCGAACCGTCCAGCCTGGACTAGCAAATGCTTCAGAGCCTCCTTCCTTATGTCCGCTGTCGTGACGAACTTGACATGTGGCATGCTCTTGCCAGTCCCTTCGAGCAGTCCCCCAGGGTCATTGAGTCGTGCGCCTTCCCAGAGTTGAAGGTTGATCTGGTTCTTGTGGACCATTACACCCCCGATGATCTTCTTCTTCTGATACATCAGGGTGCCCCACTTGATGACTTCTTCTGCATCGGGGACAGCTTCGAACATGATCTTCCGGATGGCCTCAACAACCATCTTGTCCTTTGGATCGAGCATCCTGAGGAACTCCTTCGGATCCTTCCCTTTGACAGTCTTCGTGTTCTCACCCTTTGTCTTCCCCGGATTCTTCCTGTTCGAACTTCAAGGATCCGGAGTTGATGCAGTACCTCAACCCTGTCGGTTTCGGGCCGTCATCGAACACGTGTCCGAGGTGGCCACCACACTTTGGGCAGACGACCTCTGTCCTCTGCATGCCGTGGCTCGAGTCGAGCCTCTCCTCCACGGAGTCCTTCTCCGCAGGGGCGTAGAAGCTCGGCCAGCCTGAACCAGAGTCGAACTTTGCGTCTGAGAGGAACAGTTTGTTGCCGCAGCCAGCACAGACATAGGCTCCTCTCTTGGCGTTGTGGAGCAGTCGTCCCGTGAACGGTGGCTCAGTGCCCTTCCTCCGAAGGAGCTTGAACTGCTCGGGCGTGAGCTCCTGCTTCCACTCCTCTTCAGACCTTGTGACCTTCTCCTTCATCCGCTTCGCGTTCCGGGCATTCTACGAAGCGTTTGTCGATAAGGATTTCCCCGATTTCCGGATGCGATGGCGCGGAACCAGGGAAGCACACTCATGGCCAGAGCAAACCTCATTGGTCAGCCTGCTAGCCTTCATCGCGGCCAAGCGGTTCGACTAGCTCGGGATACTCGTTCATGGGGTTGTTCGCATCTGTGGACACCCGATAGGCTTCGAACCCCTTTGCTGGGCTTGGCCTCAGGAGCCTCCCTAGGTCCTTGTCATCGAGCGCTCCGCTGGAGAGCCAGACATGCTCGTCGTCGCGCGAGAGGATTACCGGCATCCTATTGTGTATGGCTGCTAGGAGCGAATTCGGAGTTGTCGTCACTATGGTGAAGCTCGTCACTGTCTCCCCTGACTCAGGGTTGCGCCATCTGTCGTACAGGCCAGCGAGCGAGAACAGCTGTCCGTCCTTCCGTCTGATGAAGTGGGGCTCCTTGCCTCCGCGCGTGCGCTTCCACTCGTAGAATCCCGTCGCGGGGACAAGGCACCGCCTTCTCTTGAGCGAAACCCTGAACGCGGGCTTTGTCGCCACGGTCTCGGCCCTCGCATTGATCAGCCTGTTGCCTATCTTGGAGTCCTTCGCCCAGAACGGTATGAGGCCCCATCTCATCATGACAGCCCGGTTCGGGCGCGGGCCGATGATGATCGGCACATCCTGCGTCGGGGCGATATTGTACCTTGGTTTGAACTCGATTTCAGGCACCTCGACTGCGAACCTCGTGAAGAAGCCGTGAACGAGGGTGATGGCGAATCTGCCGCACATTCATTCATGGAGCATCCAATCGCGCGATAAATGTTCTCCAGCACTAGCTCGGGGGGGGCTCCGGTCTCAGCGCGCCTGAGCACCTCTCCTCTCGTTCTCCCTCGTGATGGCAAGTGCCAATACTGACGCCATCCCCTCGATGGTCCTGATCGTCGCGATGTCTGGGAGCTTGCCAGTGACGGTCCCCGATATCTCGATCCAGCCCAGCAGCTCGTCGTCCGATCCAAGGATGTTGATGTCCAGATAGTCGCCTTCGATGCTGTCGTCGAGGGCGCGTCTCGCCATCTGCAGCATTATCGGCTTGTCGTAGGTCTGCACCTCGTTCTTCGCGTAGGGATCGTCCTCCGACAGGAACAGCTTCGTGAACCTGCTAATCTGCTTGCCCTTGTACTGAGTCGGGTTGTTGAATTCCTCGATGGTGTAGGCGATGCTCCTGTGCGCGCTCCAGGTGCTCTCCTTGAGCCCGGCCATTACCTCATACTTGTACGTCCCATCCGCGAGGTCCTTGAGGCCGATTGTCACTTCCTTGATCCACAACTTCCTCTGGATAGTGTTCGCCGCCTCCTGCATGAGCATCCTCAGGCTTCGCGAGGGGTCCATGAGGACCTGAGCGATGTCCCGCAAGATGGCCAATAGGCTGTTTGTTCGGTCTTTGTCCGCGTACTGGTAGTCAATCCACATTCTGCGTTTGACGGCCTCAGGGTTGACCGCCTTGTCGTTCGCCATCTCGCGCACCTGTTGTCAGGCATGGGAGTTCCATACTATGGGCCGCCCGACACGCTGACCGTCTGGCATTCTCCCATCCCGTCCGGTCCCCTCATGGCCGTCCGTATTCATACCTTTGTCGGACTTGGGCGACCTGGCACAAATCTTAGGTAGTTATTGCGATAACGGGTGGTCCGTTATGGCAAGATGGGTCTGATGGCGGAGGCAGATGACGCTGCCAAGGGCATGCTGAGGCAGTTCAGGGCTGTCCCAGCCGGCGTGAAGTGGCTGATATACCTCTCGACCCCTTCGACAATCAGCTACGGCTATCTCATAATAGCGATATCGGCGTACTTCCCTGAGATTGGTTTCTCGAGCGGGGACATCGGAATACTCCTCGGCGCCAACGGTCTATCCTTCGCGATAAGCGCCATCCCTATCGGCATCCTGGCTGACAGGAGGGGCAAGAAGACGATATTCCTGCTGGGGCTCTTCTCCATCCCCCCGTTGATCTTCGTCTATGCGATGACCGTGGACATGCTGATCCTGACGATTGCCTCCGTGGTCGCGGGCGTGTCGGAGGGTGCGTTCATGGCGACATGGAACGCCCTCATAGCCGATCAGACCGCCCTGACCACTAGGAGCGCTGCATTCTCGTTGTCGTTCATTGTCGGCAACGCGGGCTTCGGCATCGGAATGGCAGTCCCCTCGGTGTTCCCGATTGTTGAGAGCTGGACGGGGTACACCTCGGAGGATGTCCACACCCTGGCCTTCGTCGCGATGTCCCTCCTGGCCCTGTCATCTCCTCTGGCCCTCGTGCCTGTGCTTCGCGGATTCAGGGAGGAGATCCATCCTCCGGAGACCATGCCCACCGATGAGAGGAGGGAGGGCAGGAAGCTGCTCTACAAGTTCTCCGCCATCAACAGCTTGATCGGACTCGGCGCGGGCTTCATCATTCCCTTGATACCGACCTGGCTCTACCTCAAGTTCGGCGTCACGGACGAACTCAGCGGGCCCCTCTTGACGGTCTCGAATGTGACCATTGCGCTTGCCGCGTTGGTGAGCCCCACTCTGGGCAACAAGTACGGCCTGGTCAGAGCGATAGTGCTCACGCAGAGCTTGTCGACAGTCTTCATGCTCAGCCTTGCATTCGTCCCCGATGCCGCGCTCGCAGCGACCTTGTATCTGATCCGAGCCGCGCTGATGAACATGGCCAGCCCTCTCGCGGATACCTTCCTGATGGGCATCATCCCGAAGGAGGAGCGGGGCTTCGCGAGCGCGCTCAACGCGATCGTCTGGCGCCTGCCGAACAGCGCGAGCACCATCGTGGGAGGAGCGATCCTGGCGGCCGACCTCTACGACGTCCCGTTCTATCTTGCTACGGGCTTCTACTTGGTCTCGATATGGCTGTTCTTCACGGTCTTCAGGGATGTGAAGCCGAAGGGATGAGGACGGCGGGGAATGTGTGCGGCCCAGTTGCCGACGCTGTTGCCAGCCCCCAGTGCTCTCATTAGACCGCGGGAGCGCTGGTGACGGGTTTGCCGCTCCTCGCCTCGCTCCCTCGGACCATCGACCTCGCGGCGAACTCCAGCCTGTCGAGCACGACGAACACGCTTGCGACTAGCAGCATGAGCCCGAACAGGGGCGAGAGAATCAGGTGCCAGTCGCCCGTCACGAAGGCGCTGAAGGCCCAGGCATTCTCGAGCATAGTCCCCCACGACGTCGGTGTCGGGCTCCCCAGGCCGGCGAACTCAACAGCCGCCTGGGTGATGATGATTCCGACAGCCGCGAACTTGGCGACCATTAAGGATTCCGCCATGATCGATGGCATCATTCCGCTGACGGAGATCCTCTGGCCAGCGACCGTGCTCGACGAGAGAGCCCGCGCTCTCTGTCTCACTTGTCTGGCAATCACTATCCATGCCCACGCATAGATCACGAAGGCGAGGTACATCATGCTGGAGTAGGTTTCGCGTTGGTTGAACATCGCCGTCGCCGTCACGATCACAAAGGCTGGAATGACCACGTATGTCCTTGCGAGGACAGTCCCGAAGAAGTCCAAGACACTGGCAAGGGTGCCGTCCAGTCTGATGGTCATTCCAGCGAGCAATCCAGCGGCCAGGCCGATAAGGAGACCGGCTACTGTGACGAGGATCGCACCGAGGACGGCAGCTCTGGCGGAATACAGCCACAGTCCGAAGACGTCCCGCCCGATGATGTCAGTTCCCAGCGGATGGATCCATCCAGTGTAAGGCGACGGATCCATCGTTGGCGGCAGAGGGTTTGTCCAATCGTCCTCAGGATGAGAGGGTTCGAAACTGTCAGCATGGGTCGGGTCCCCGACAGGCGAGAGCACAGGCGCAAGAGCGCCAAGCACAATCAGTCCGATGAAGACCAGAGCAGCTACCATACCCACGAAACTGTGCGTGAGCCACCCTAACATCTTGGCAGCCTGTCTGCTAAGCGGCATCGATGCTGGCTCTTCACGGACTAGCCTCGAGGATA